>Ga0182739_1003010_pt1 | contig 15177 bp, 9 predicted proteins | sample eDN5th30CBELigBY_FD_128873 | JGI IMG/M metagenome (GOLD analysis project Ga0182739, IMG submission 128873) | Enriched backyard soil microbial communities from Emeryville, California, USA - eDNA 5th pass 30_C BE-Lig BY (version 2) (version 2) | ecosystem: Environmental > Terrestrial > Soil >... | reverse complement strand
GTCTCATGCGCGGCGTCTCCTGGTTGCCCGCAACGAGATGTTGTATGCGGCGAAGCAGAACAATGCCATTGGCGGTACGCTGCGCATGGGTGTCGCCGAGACATTGGTGCATACCTGGCTGCCACACCTGATCGAGCGGCTGCATGATCAATATCCCGCCTTGCTGGTCGAGATTCACGTCGATACCAGCCATGTCCTGCGCAGCCAACTGGCGTCCCATCAAATTGATCTCGCGTTGCTGGTGGGTGCTTCCCAGGATCCGCGAGAGCAACATCTGCACCTGTGCGATTACGAACTGGCGTGGATCGCCAGTCCGGGCCTGAAGCTGCCGCGCGGCCGGCTCGCCCTCGGCGCACTCGGCATTTATCCCGTCATCACTTATCCATCGCTAAGCCTGCCGCACCGCGCTGTGCGCGCCGCGCTCCAGAGCGCCGGCATCAAGGAGCCGCGCATCTTCGGCAGCGCATCGCTGAGCACGATCGTCCATATGGCACGCCATAGCATGGGGCCGTGTGTCATCGCATGCGAGGTCATTCCCGAGGAGCTGGAGCAGGGCAAACTGCGCGTGCTCGATGTGGAGTGCGCGTTGCCGGACATCCGGTTTTATGCCTGCTGGATGGATTCGCCTGACAGCCATTCCGTCGCGACGGTCGCGCGACTGGCGCAAGAGACAGCTACAAAGCATAACAAGCGGTCATAACTAATTCTTATAGGCCCGCATACTAACTAATAATTGGACAGGGCAGACCAGATCGGTTGCAATCTTTCGGTCCATGGCGGCACGGAGGGTGCTGTCATGCCGGCTTCCCACACTTCTGGAGGATCGTTATGAAGAGCACAGTTCTATCGGCGTTGGCCCTGAGCGGCTTACTTGCTGTTTCCGTCGCCCAGGCTCAGGAGAAAGTCGCCGACCTGCCCAAGACTCAGGTGCAGGTCGTCGGTGCCTTGAGTAATCTCACCCTTTATCAAAATTTCGAGCAGCCGTTCTGGACGAAGACCGTGCCGGAATTGTCGAACGGGCAGGTCACCGCCTCGATCAAGGGCTTCAACGAGATGGGGCTGAAAGGGCCCGAGATGCTGCGGCTTATCGGACAGGGCGTGATCCCGATCGGCACATCGACGCTTGCTTACTTCGCCAGCGACAACCCCATCAACGAAGCGATTGACCTGGCCGGCCTCGCACCTACGGCGGATATCGCGCGTCAGGTGACGGATGCCTACACGCCTGCGTACAAGGCGTTTTACGACAAGAACAACGTCCATGTCCTTGGGTTCTCCTCATATCCCGCCCAGGTGCTGTTCTGCAATGCGGATTTCAACAGCCTTGCCGACATGAAGGGCAAGAAAGTGCGGACCAGCAGCCGTACGCAAGCCGAGTTCATTCAGGCGCTGGGTGGCAGCAGCGTAACCTTGCCGTTTGGCGAAGTGGTTCCCGCGCTGCAGAATGGGGTTGTCGATTGCGCGATAACGGGCTCCATGTCGGGTTACTCGGCCAAGTGGTACGAGGTCAGCACGCACTTGTACGCGTTGCCGATCAACTGGAACCAGCAGATACACGCCGCCAACAAGGCGTATTGGAACAAGCTCGACCCCAAAGTCCAGGATTTCCTCCAGAAGAATCTGGACGTGCTGTTTGGCAAGATCTGGGAATCGGCCGCCAAGGAAACGCAGGAAGGTTATGACTGCAATACAGGCGCCGCCGCCTGCACGCAGCCGGTCAAGGGCAAGATGAAGCTGGTCCAGCCGACCGAGGCAGACCGTGCCTTGTTGAAGACCGTCCTCACCGAGACCGTCGTGCCGAAGTGGGCCGCCCGGTGCTCCGCGCAGTGCGTCGAGGATTTCAACAACACGATAGGCAAGGTCGTCAATGTGGCGGCGTCCAAGTAAATATTGTGATCGCGGTGGCTGCCGGCGGCGTCGGCGGCCGCTTGCCTCGCCGGAGCGTTCCATGAATGCCAACTCTACCGATTCCTACGGCGTGCTTGGCCGCCTGCTGCACGGTGCGACCATCTTGTCGCGCGTCGCGATGTGGGTGGCGGGCGGCCTGACCCTGGCCAGCGCCCTGTACATTACGGCTGACGTACTCGCGCGTGGGCTGCTTCATGTTCCACTGGGCGGCGCAGACGAACTGTCAGGTTATGCCTTCGCCATCAGCATCTCGTGGGCGCTTTCGTTTGCCACGCTGCAGCGGGCCAACATACGTATCGATGCCCTTTATCAGTACCTTCCCACTCGGCTGAGCGCTGTCGTGGACTGGCTGGCGCTCGTGCTAATGGGCGTGTTCATCGCCTACTGGACGCGCTACGCCTTTGACGTCGCGGGCGCGTCGTGGGCCAATCAATCCGCCGCCAACACTGTACTGGCCACACCATTGTGGATACCCCAGTTCCTCTGGATCGCCGGACTCGTGTGGCTGTGCATCGTCCTGGCGCTCATGCTGATCCGCTCCGCGGTCGCCCTCGTGACCGGCGACTACGAGACGGTGAAGCGGGTGTGCGGTGTACGCAGCACCCAGGAAGAAGCCGAGGCGGAGGCTGAAGCCGGCGAGCGGCTTGTGCGGGGAGAAGCGCAATGATTGCAACCGCCATGATTGCCCTGCTGGTGCTGCTGGGCCTGAGTATTCCCGTCGGCGCTGCGCTAGGCTTGCTGGGCCTGTTGCTGGACCCCCTGTATTCCATGTTGCCGCTTACGCGGGCAATTGGGGAAATATCCTGGGGCACGAGTAACGAGTTCCTGCTCGTTGCCATACCCTTGTTCATTCTTCTCGGCGAAATCTTGCTTCGATCGGGCATGGCCGAGAAAATGTACGGTTCGATGAGCCTTTGGCTGTCCTGGCTGCCCGGCGGCCTGATGCACGCCAATATTGGAGCCAGCGCTCTCTTTGCGGCCACCTCCGGATCGAGCGTGGCGACGGCCGCCACCGTCGGCACGGTGGCCATTCCACAGATCAAGAAGCAGGGTTACAACGAATCGCTCTTCCTCGGCAGCTTGGCGGCTGGTGGTACGCTGGGCATCCTGATCCCGCCGTCCATCAACCTGGTCATCTACGGGGTGTTGACCAATACCTCCGTGCCTAAGCTGTATTTGGCCGGCATTATTCCGGGCCTCGCTTTGGCGGGCCTGTTCATGGCGGCGATCGTCCTCGCCTGCATTGTCCGGCCTGCGTGGGGTGGAAGGAAAGTCGATTCCCGCTGGGAAAAGCGCTTTGCCAGCCTGGTGCATCTCGTCCCGCCGCTGGGCATCTTCCTGCTGGTGGTCGGTTCGATCTACGCAGGAATTGCAACACCGACCGAAGCAGCGGCGCTTGGTGTGGTGGGAGCGTTGATCTTGGCCGCATTCCAGCGGCGCCTGACGTTCACCATGCTTCGTGATGCCCTGGAAGGCACGATGAAGTCCACCGCCATGATCATGCTCATTGTCATTGGCGCGGCGTTCCTGAACTTCATCATGTCGGCGATAGGCCTCACCAACCTGTTGACGTCGACGATCAGCGGGCTGGGGGTGTCGCCCCTCTGGATGTTGGTCATCCTGGTGGTCTTCTACCTGGTGCTGGGATGCTTCATGGAAACGCTGGCCATGATGATCACGACCATCCCCATCGTCACGCCCATCATGATCGCCCTGGGATTCGATCCGGTATGGCTGGGTATCGTCATCATCATCCTGGTCGAGTGCGCCCTGATTACGCCGCCGGTCGGCTTGAACTTGTTCGTCGTGCAAAGCCTGCGCAAGTCCGGCAGCATGAACGACGTCATGCTGGGCAGCTTTCCCTTTGTGATCATGATGCTGATCATGATTGCGCTATTGACCATCGTGCCCGGGCTGGCCTTATGGCTGCCCACCGCCTTTGGATAACCATCGAACCTTCTTTTTACGCTTATGAAACTCACTTTTAATGTCCAGGCAGCGGACGCAAGCCGATCCATCGACGTCGATATTTCCACCTGCATCGTCGCGGGATGGGCCGGACGCGACGTGCAGGCCATCGAGCACCATATCGAAGAACTGGCCGAACTCGGCGTCCCGCGGCCCAGTGCGGTGCCTCTTTACTACCGGATAGCGGCCAACCAGTTGACGCAGGATGAAGAAGTGCAGGTCGTTGGCGGCGAGTCGTCGGGTGAAGCCGAAGTGTTTGTGTTCTCGCATGAAGGCCAGATGCTGGTCAGCCTCGCGTCGGACCACACCGACCGCAAGCTCGAGGCGCACAGTGTCGCGCTATCGAAGCAGTTGTGCGCGAAGCCCGTGGCGCGCGACGCCTGGCCGTATGCCGAGGTTGAAGACCACTGGGACGAACTGATATTGCGCTCCTGGATCGAAGAGGGCGGCGAGCGTGTCTTGTATCAGGAGGGGCCGCTGGCCACGCTGCGCCATCCCCATGACCTGATCCGGGGTCATTTCGGGGGTGATGCCATCCCCGCCCATGCGGGAATGACTTGCGGTACGGTGGCGACCATAGGACGTATCCGGCCGTCCCCGGTGTTCGAGATGGAGCTGCACGACCCCCGGCGCGATCGCCGTATCACCCACCGTTATACTCTGGCCATACTGCCGGAGATCGCCTGACCATGCTGCCCACCCTGTTTCAGCTTCAACAAGACCTTGCTTCAGGCAAGACGACTTCGGCCAAGCTGACCGAAGACGCACTGAGCCGCATTGCCGATAAGGAAGGCGAAGGGGCGAGGGCGTTCACCGAGGTGTGGCCGGATCAGGCGCGGGCCGCCGCGCGCGCCTCCGACACCTTGCGTGCCGCCGGATTGTCGCGTTCCCCCATCGAGGGGCTGCCGCTCTCCATCAAGGATCTCTTCGATGTTGCAGGCCGGCCTACGCTGGCGGGCTCCGTCGTACTGAAGGACGCCGCCCCCGCGAGCCAGAATGCGACGATCGTGACACGTCTAGTCGCAGCGGGCGCGATCCTCGTCGGACGTACCAACATGACGGAGTTCGCGTTTTCGGGACTGGGCCTGAATCCGCATTACGGCACGCCGCGCAATCCCTGGGACCGTGGCACGGGCCGCATACCGGGCGGATCTTCGTCAGGCGCCGCCATCTCTGTCACGGATCGCATGTCGGTCGCTGCCATCGGCACCGATACCGGTGGATCGGTCCGCATACCGTCGGCCCTGTGCGGCCTGACCGGCTTCAAGCCCACGGCTTCGCGCGTTTCCCTGGACGGCAGCCTGCCTTTGGCAACAAGCCTGGATTCCATCGGGCCCCTTGCTGCCAGCGTCACGTGTTGCGCGGTCCTGGATGCGATTCTCTCGGGATCCCCCTTGCGGCCGGCCGTTGCGCCTCCGCTCAGCAGCTTGCGCTTTGCCATTACGTCATCCGTCGTCCTGGATGGTGCCGACGATCACGTCAGGTCCAGCTTTCATGAGGCCGTGGAAGCCATACGTGGCACCGGGGCACGGGTCGAGGAGATCGATATTCCGGAGTTCGGCGAGATGGGGCACATCAATCGTCAGGGCGGACTGAACTGCGCCGAAGCCTACTCGGTGCACCGCGCGACGCTGGCGAAGGCGCCCGACGCCTTCGATCCCAGGGTTTCGTCCCGCATCATGCGGGGCCGGGATATCGGCGCGGCCGACTATATCGAACTCCGGCAGACTCGGGAGCGCTGGAAGGCGGCCGTCGCCTCACGCCTGTCGTATTACGACGCCTTGCTGCTGCCCACCGTGCCGGTCGTTGCGCCGACCATCGCCTCGCTCGAGGCGTCTGACGAGGATTATTTCGTGGCCAACGGCCTGATGCTGCGCAATCCGGGCTTGATCAACTTCCTGGACGGCTGCGCCTTGTCACTGCCTTGCCATGCCGAAGGGTCGGCACCGGTGGGCCTGATGGTTGCTGGCGTTGCGAACACGGATCAGCGCATCCTGGATGTCGGGTTGTCGCTGGAGCAACTGCTGGCCAGCATCCGAGGCTTGTCCTTGTAACCACAGCCGGCGCCCTGTGCCTCCGCGGCCAGGGCGATGTGTCCGCGTTGGCCTGTCAGCCGTGGTTGGCAGGTCCGCAGGCCTCAGGCGCCTTCGTACCCCGGGGGCGGCGTCAGCTCGAGTTCGTCCTTGCCGTAGAACTTGATGCCGATCTTGATGCGCTCGCGTCCCTGTTCGCGGCGGTGGCGGTTGGTGTCGCGCAGGGAATAGACACAGCCGCAATATTCCTGCTGGTAGAAGTTTTCGCGCTTGCTGATCTCGATCATGCGCGCCGAGCCTCCGCCTTTGCGCCAGTTGTAGGTCCAGTAGACCAGGTCCGGGTAGCGGGCGGCCGCGCGTTCGCCGCAGCCGTTGATTTGCTTCATGTCTTTCCAGCGCGAAATGCCCAGCGAGCTGGTGATCGTGTCATAACCATGTTCGTGTGCATACAAGGCTGTGCGTTCGAAGCGCATGTCGAAACACACGGTGCAGCGATGTCCGCGCTCGGGCTCGTTCTCGAGGCCCTTGACCCGTTCGAACCAGTTGTCGCGGTCGTAATCGGCGTCGATGAACGGGATGCCGTGCTGCTCGGCAAACCGGATGTTTTCGTTCTTGCGTATTTCGTATTCCCGGTCCGGATGGATGTTGGGATTGTAAAAATAGATGGCGTAGTCAATGCCGGAAGCCGTCATGGCTTCCATGACTTCGCCCGAGCAGGGCGCGCAACAGGAATGCAAAAGCACCTTCTTGCGATTATCCGGCAGGACGAGTTGGGGGCGTTGCAATTCGGTCATGGCAATACGCGGCCGTGGGTAAGACGGCTGCCGTCGAGTAAGGGTGAATCCATCATTTTAGTCGCCTATCACGGTATTCCAAAGTTCGCTGACGGCAACGCGGTGTTCAGCCAACTGTGCACTGGGTACGCGGGCCTTCTCGGCGCCTTGCAGACGCAGGGCGTGCTGCCGTTTGCGGAATTCCCGATAGGCATCGGCGGTACGGGCGGCCAATTCCGCCGGAATGAGTCCTGCCTCTGCGGACAGTCGAAGAAGGGCGATGTTGCCGAGATTGCGTAGCAGTACCGGATGCGCGCGTGCGTGGCACAGGACCAGAAATTGTGTAACGAATTCTACGTCGACCATGCCGCCGCGGTCGTGCTTGAGGTCGAAGTCATCGCTTCGGTTCGGATGGCCGGCACTGATCTTCTGGCGCATATTGCGCACTTCATCGCGCAGCGCTTCGGGATCCCGAGGCAGCAGCAGCACCTGTTCCCGGATGGCCTCGAAGCGCCGGCCAATGTCCGCGTCGCCAACGACGAAACGCGCACGGGTGATGGCCTGATGCTCCCATGCCCACGCGTGTCGCGTCTGGTACTGTTCGAAGGCATCCACCGATACCGCGAGCAAGCCGGCATCGCCATCCGGACGCAGCCGCAGGTCGATGTCATAGAGCCGCCCGGACGAGGTCATGGTGGACAGCCACGACGCCATGCGCCGGCCCAGCTTGGCGTACAGTTCGCTGGCTTCTTCCTGAGGATCGTCATAGAGGAAGACCAGGTCCAGGTCCGAGGCGTAGCCGATTTCCTTGCCACCCAGCTTGCCATACGCAATGATCGCGAAGTGTGGCTCGGGCAGCGGGCCGGTGCTGCCGCGCGGCTGAACCAGGGGCCATACCCGGTGTATGGTCTCGGCGAGCAGTAAATCGGCCAGAGCCGACAATTGGTCGGCCAGCTTCTCGACGGTCAGCACGCCTTCGAGGTCCTGGGCAAGCAACTGGAACGTGATCTGATGCTGTGTATCGCGCATGAGGTTCATTTGCTGCTCGACGTCGGGCTTGCCGTCGGGCAGGGTGCACGCGTCCAGTTCATTGCGCAACTGCCGCGCCAATTCGTCGAAATCCGGCGGTTCCAGCAACGAGCGCCACTCGATGAGGCTGTCCAGCAGCAACGGGAATTGGCTGAGGTATTGTGACGCCCACGGGCTGGCGCTGACGATGCGTGCCACGCGCGCAAGCGTCTCGGGGTACTCGGCGAGCAGGGCCAGATAGGCGCTGCGCTGCGCGATGTGTTCCACCAGCTCGAGCAGCCGTGTGGCCGTGACGGGGGGCCGCTCGGTCTTCCCGGCGGCGCTCATGATGGCAGGCAACAGGTTCTCGACGCGCTTGCGGCTGGTCTTGGGAAGGCTGCGTATCCGGTGGCTGTCCAGCAATGCGTCGACGCGCCTGCAAATGACTTCTGACCCGTCGCCGATGGTCTGGTCGATGTGTTGCGCCAGATCCCCGCAGGGCGCCGCCTCGTTGCCGCGTGGCGTGTCGCCGCCGCCTTCGTCGTCGTCGCCCATCCCGGCGATGCGGAACGCATTACGGAAAGTCTGGGCTACGAAGTGGCGGTGCGCGCCGAGTACCCGTTCGAACTCGGGCAGGGTCATGTCCATCGCATCGGCCAGCGCGGCACAACCTGCCGGGTCGCGCGGTATTAAATGTGTTTGCTCGTCTTCCCGATATTGCAGGAAGTGCTCCACGCGTCGAAGGAAGCAGTAGGCGGCCTCGAGCTTTTGCGCCACGTCCGAGGCGATCAGGCCCGCCTTGTCCTGGCGATGCAGTGCCTGCAACAGGCCGCGGTGTTGCAACGAAGGCATGCGGCCACCGCGTATGAGCTGGCTCAGTTGCACCACGAACTCGATTTCGCGTATGCCTCCCTCGCCCAACTTGATGTTGTGAACGGTGTCCACGCCCGTACGCGCCAGCGCGCGCCGTTGCCAGTCCAGCCGGATCCGCTCCCGCAGGCCACGGAGCGCAGCCAGAGCATCGAAATCGAAATACTTGCGGTAGACGAAAGGGGTGCGCAGCGCCTCGAGCTGCTCGAGCTGCGCAGCGGGATCGCTGTCGGGAAATGCCTTGCATGGTATGACCCTTGCCTTCAGCCAGGCGTAGCGCTCCCATTCCCGTCCCTGTGTCACGAGATAGTTTTCCAGGGCGTCCAGACTCCATGCGAGCGGCCCGGAGTCGCCGTCGGGACGCAGCCGCAGGTCAGTGCGGAACACCTGCCCATCCGCATCCATTTCGGACAGGACAGGCATCATGCGCTGCGTGACCCGCCCGTAGAACTCGTGGTGACTGATCTTGCGCCGCCCGTTCGTTTCGCCTTCCTCGCCATAGAGCATGATGAGGTCGATGTCCGACGATACATTGAGTTCGCTGCCGCCCAGCTTGCCCATGCCCAGGATCAGCATCTCTTGCGGGCGCCCCGTATCCGGGTCCAGTGGCAGGCCGTGCACGTCGACGAGGCTCTGGACGACGCTCTTGTATGCCTGCGCTACCGCCAGATCGGCCAGCGTCGACATGGCCCCGACCACTTCGGCCAGGGACGCCAGGCCGCCCATGTCGCGCAGCATGACCGTGAAAAACACCCGCTCGCGCAACTTGCGCAGTATTTTGCGGAGTTCGTCGATGGGGAATGGGTCCCGGGACGGCGAGCCAGCCAGTTCGGCGAACCAGTCTTGCACCGTTTGTGAGGCAACGGGACGCGTAGCCGCCAACGCGAGCCAGCGTCCAAACGCGGGGTCCACGTCGATCTTGCGACGCAGGGCGCCTGACCAGCGTACCGCACGGTCTAATATAATGGCTTGGGGCATAGGGTTGAACAGAGTGCTGCTCGACGGAGAGACGATTATCAAAAAAACAGGTACAAGACCCAAGAAGATACTGCAATCCCACCGTTCTGGCTAATTAATCCCGTGTATCGATTTCCCTTCGCACTTCTCAGGCTCGCTGCAAAAATCGCACTGGCTGCGTACTTTCTTGCGGCTATCCTGATCCTGGGAATGCGTTATTGGGTCCTGCCCAATATCGATACATGGCGCCCGCAACTCGAGCGGCAACTCTCCAGCGCGCTGGCTACCCCGGTCAGCCTCGGCCATATCGGTGCAGACTGGAAGGGATTGAACCCGCGGTTCGACATGTCGGATGTCGTCCTGAGCGATGCCGACGACAAGGTGCTCTTCACGGTTCCGCATGTCCAGGCAACACTTAGCTGGCGCAGCATCTTGGCCATGGAGCCCTTGTTCCTCAGTATCGAGGCCAGCGGCGTCGACCTCACATTGCGCCGCGACAGCAACCAGCGCATCTGGGTGATGGGCAAGTCGTTCGAACTCGACGGCACCGAGCCCTTTGGCGCCTCACCGGACAAGAGAGTCTTGACGTGGCTGGCCGCATTGCCGACCGTCAACTTGCGCGACGCGACGTTGCGGTGGGTCGACGAGTACCGCGCGGCGCAGCCCCTGGTCTTGCAAGGTGTCAACCTGAATATACGCAACCATGGCTACGATCACCAGTTCTCGCTGGTGGCCGCTCCGCCATCGACATTGGGCCAGTTGCTCGACATGCGCGGCCAGTTTCATCGGATGCCGACGGACGAGGCGGCGCACTTCAGCATGGAGGCGTTGAAAGGCCAGTTGTATGCGCGTGTCGAAGAGATGCAACCCCTGGCGTGGGGCCCCTGGCTCGACTTGCCGCAAAACCTCGAGTCGGGTCGGGCGTCCGCACAGGCTTGGCTGGACTTGAAGGACGGCGGCATCGAGCAGTTCACGGCGGAACTACGCATACAGTCGGGAAAGTGGGCGCTTGGGGACGGCGCGCACGCCCTGACCGATGCGCTGAGCATGCGGGTGGCCGGGCCGTGGGAGGGGGCGGGGCGCACATTCCCTGCCGTGCGCTACGAGGTACTGGCGCAAGGGCTGCACCTGGATGCTCCGGACGTTTTCGAGCGCCCGCTGTCATTCCGGAGTATCGAGGCCGCAGGCATGGTCGAAGGTCGCGCCAACGAGACGCTGCACGTATCCGCCGATAAGCTGAATGTCCTGAATGACGACGTCGACGCCCGGCTCAAGGGCCACTGGGAGCAAGGCGGCAGCAGTCGTTTTGGCCTCATTGACCTGACGGGCACGTTCGAGCGGGCCCGGATAGACGCCATCGACGACTACCTGCCCAATATCGTCAACCTGGAGGCCCGGGAATGGATGGCGCAGGGCTTGGTGGGAGGGCAGATCGATGACGGACGCCTCACGTTGCGCGGCGACCTCGAGTTTTTTCCGTTCCAGGAAGATCGGACGAAGGGAGAATTTCTCGTCCAGGGCAACTATACCGGGGGGATCATCGACTACCTGCCCGCGGACGGGAAAACGCTGGGTTGGCCCCGCCTGACCGACATGCGGGGAACTGCCGTACTGGATCGCGCCGATCTGCGCTTGCATGCCGATCGCGCCACGATCTGGCCGGTGCCCGAACAGGCGATCGAACTGTCTGATGTCAGTGCCCGCATCCCCGATATCGAGCAAGACTCCATCCTGAGCATTTCGGGAAAGACGCGCGCCAATGCACCCGCGTACCTCGCCCTGATCAAGCATTCGCCGCTCGGCGGCATGCTCGATGGCATGTTCGACGAGGCGAGCGCCGACGGCACGCTGGACGTGCCCCTCACCCTCACCATTCCTCTTGTGGACGCGGAGAAGACCACGGTCGAAGGCGCCATACAATTCGCCGGCGCTACGCTCAGCATGGCGCCCGACATGCCGCCCTTCAGCCAGATCGACGGTCGCCTGACGTTCTCCGATACGGTCATCGCGGCAGATGACCTGAAAGCCTCGTTCCTCGGGGGGGCGGTCACGATCAGCGGCGGGTTTGGTGGCCCATCGCGCGGCCTGCAGCTCGATGGTCGGGCGACATCCAAAGCCTTGAATGACTACGTTGGCGTGGCCGGAATGGACCGGTTCAAGGGTGCGCTGACGTACAAGGCATTGCTGCAGCAGCGCAAGGCAAGCGGCCTGGAGCTGTCTGTGGACTCGTCGCTGCGCGGCATGGCGATCGATCTTCCTGCGCCGTTCGGAAAGGCGACGGACTCATCGCTGCCCCTGCATGTCGAATGGCGCAAGCATACGGATGGCAAAAGTAGGGCGTTGACGGCAGCCCTGGGCGATACCGTCAACGCGGCGCTGCTGCATCGCCCGGGCCAGAAGGCCGGTGCCTATTTTTACGCCGCCTCGGTGGGCGTCAATCAGAAAGCCGTCTTGCCCCCGACCGGCCTGGCCGTGGATGCCCAATACAGGTCCATCGACATCGGCCAGTGGAGCGATGTCATCGCCGGGTTTGGGGTCCCCGCCTCCGGGAAGGCCAAGCAAGGCGGTCGCGCCTTGATCCCGGACCTTCACCAGTTGCGATTGCAGACGGATCAGGCCGAGGTTCATGGCATCACGCTCGATAACCTGACGTTCACCGCGCGGCAGCCGGATCCCGCCCGTTGGCGGGTCGATATCAGTTCATCCCAGACTGCGGGCACCCTGTTCTGGCGCGAGGCCGAAAAGCGGATCGCCGGCCGCGTCGAAGCGAATTTTGATCGGCTGGCCGTGGGTCGGGAAGGCCCGGCCGATCCTTCGGTCGAGGACAAATCCAAGGGCGAGGGGTTCGATATCGATGACGAGCTCGACATTCCGGCCATCGATTTGCACGTCAAGAACTTTCGCCTGTATGGCCGCGACGTCGGCGAGTTGACGGTCAGTGGCGTGAACCAGGCACGCGGGAGGCGATGGCGCCTGGATAAACTGAAGCTTACCCATCCGGCTGCGACGATCACGGGCTCGGGCTTGTGGCGCTTGAGCGGGAAGGATCGCGGGCTGACCCTGGATGCGGTCGCCGACATCAAGGACGTGGGCGCCTATCTCGACCAGATAGGCCTGAAGGATGCGATGAAGGGCGGTGAAGGCACGATCAAGGGCCAGGTCGAATGGCGCAACATGCCCTGGAGTTTCAGCAAGGCTGACCTGAATGGGCAGGCGGAATTCCAGTTGCGCAAAGGGCGGTTCAGCAGCCTCAATTCGCATTCGGCGCGATTGCTTGAATTGCTTTCGTTGCAGTCTATGAAGCGGCTCGCCCGGCTTGATTTCAATCCGGGCGGACTGACCAAAGAAGGCTTCCCCTACGACCACTTGCGCGGCACGGTGCACTTGAACGAAGGCGTCATGAGCACCAGCAATTATCGCGTCAGCGGGCCGATAGGCACCATCGTGATGGGCGGTTCGGTCAACCTGATACATGAAATGCTGGATCTCGAGGCCGTCGTCATTCCCAATCTGGACGTCAGCGGCGCCGCGATCGCCGCCGGCATTGCGATCAATCCCATCGTAGGTGTGGGCGCGTTCCTGACCCAGTGGCTGCTGCAGGCGCCGCTGGCCAAGGCCATGACTGTCGAGTACAAGATCGGCGGGACCTGGGAGGAGCCGTCGATCAAGGAAGTGGGATCGGGCCGCGAACGTGACAAGGGCGCGGCGGCCAACTTACCGCCCGTCACACCCTGACGGCCCTTTCCGTATCAATAAATACCCTGTTGCAGCATGGCGTCGGCCACCTTGACGAAGCCGGTGATGTTTGCGCCGTTGACATAGTTGACGGTCTTGCCTTCGGTGCCATGCAAAACGCAGTTCTCGTGGATATCGCGCATGATCGAATGCAGCTTGGCATCCACCTGGTCGCGCGTCCATTGCAGCCGCTGCGCGTTCTGGCTCATTTCCAGACCCGAGACCGCCACGCCACCGGCATTGCTCGCCTTGCCTGGGGCGTACAGGACCTTGGCATCGATGAACGCCTCGACCGCTTCCAGATTGGTCGGCATGTTGGCGCCTTCCGCCACGCAGCGCACGCCGTTACGGATCAGGTTCTGTGCGTCGACGAGCTCGAGTTCGTTCTGCGTGGCGCAAGGCAGCGCCACGTCGACGGGCACGTGCCAGGGGCGCTTGCCTGCCTCGTACGTCAGATTGAACTGCTGGGCATAGGTTTCGACCCGGCCGCGTTGTTCGTTTTTCAGGCGGATCAGGGCGTCGAGCTTCTCGTGCGTGAAACCGGCCATGTCGACGACGGTGCCGTGCGAGTCTGAAACGGTGACGACCTTCGCACCCAATTGCAGGCATTTCTGGATCGCATATTGCGCCACATTGCCGGAACCGGACACCGAGACGGTCAGGCCTTCGATGGACTGGTTCGCGTGCTTGAGCATTTCTTCGGCAAAGTAGACGGTGCCGTAGCCGGTGGCCTCGGGGCGTATCAGGCTGCCGCCGAAGCTGAGTCCCTTGCCGGTGAACACACTGGCCGACGAGTTGGACAGCTTCTTCATCATGCCGGCCATGAAACCGACTTCCCGGGCGCCCACGCCGATATCGCCGGCAGGCACATCCGTGTCAGGTCCCAGATGACGGTACAGCTCGACAATCAGCGCCTGGCAAAAACGCATCACTTCACCGTCCGACTTGCCTTTGGGATCAAAGTCGGATCCCCCTTTGCCGCCGCCCATCGGCAGGGTGGTCAAGGCGTTCTTGAACGTTTGTTCGAATGCGAGGAATTTCAGGATGGACAGATTGACCGAAGGGTGGAACCGCATGCCGCCCTTGTAGGGGCCGATGGCGGAACTGTGCTGGATGCGAAACCCGCGGTTGGTGCGTACGCGCCCCTCGTCGTCGACCCATGACACGCGGAACTGGATGGCGCGCTCGGGCTCCACCAGTCGGTCAAGGATGCCTTGCTCGGCATAACGGGGATTCTGTTCAATGAAAGGCCACAAACTGTGCATCACCTCGTTGACCGCCTGCATGAATTCTGGTTGATTCGGATCGCGGGCGCGGATTTGGTCAAGGAACTGATCGAGTGCAAGTAGTTTCATCAAAGGTTGCTCTGTTGGACACACTGAGAAAGCGAGGCTCAGCGGAGATTGGAAAAAGAATGACTGTCGGCTCGACATGAAGGCCATCGAGGTAATATGGATGCATATCGCAAGTAAGCCTCTCGCGAGAGAGGCTTACAGGTAATGGCCGGCCGTTTATTTTTTCATCATGTCGAAAAATTCGGAGTTGGTCTTGGTTGCACGTATCTTGTCCAAGATGAACTCCATTGCTTCGATTTCGTCCATGTCGTGTATGAACTTTCGGAGCACCCAGACCTTTTGTAGAAGTTCGGGCTTGATGAGTAGCTCTTCACGGCGCGTCCCTGACTTGTTCAGGTTGATGGCCGGATAAACACGCTTTTCTGCCAGGCGCCGTTCGAGATGGACCTCGGAGTTGCCGGTACCCTTGAATTCTTCGTAGATGACTTCGTCCATCCGGCTGCCGGTTTCCACGAGGGCCGTGCCGATGATGGTGAGCGAGCCGCCTTCCTCGAGGTTGCGCGCCGCGCCAAAGAAGCGCTTGGGTCGCTGCAGCGCGTTGGCGTCCACGCCGCCGGTCAGCACCTTGCC
>Ga0182739_1003009_pt1 | contig 15181 bp, 10 predicted proteins | sample eDN5th30CBELigBY_FD_128873 | JGI IMG/M metagenome (GOLD analysis project Ga0182739, IMG submission 128873) | Enriched backyard soil microbial communities from Emeryville, California, USA - eDNA 5th pass 30_C BE-Lig BY (version 2) (version 2) | ecosystem: Environmental > Terrestrial > Soil >... | reverse complement strand
GACCAAGCCGGCCAAGATCAACACCGGCTACGAACTGAACGTGCCGCTGTTCTGCGCCATCGGCGACAAGATCGAAATCGACACCCGCACGAACGAATACCGCAGCCGCGTCAACAACTGATCCGGCCCAGCGCAAAAAAGCCAGACCTTGCGGTCTGGCTTTTTTTTTCGGCCGGCGGACGGCCACGCCCGACGCCCTACTGCAGGCGTTCGTCGTCCAGGAAATCCGGCACGGCCATGACCTCGATGCCGTCTTCGGCCAGGGATTCGCGTTCTTCGCGGGTGGCGGTACCGCGGATGGGGCGGTCGTCGGCGTCGCCTTCGTGGATGCGACGGGCTTCCTCGGCGAAGCGCGGTCCGACGTTTTCCGTGTTGCGCATGAGCGTGCGCACCTGCCGCATGACGGCGGCCTGGAGCGCGGCCATTTTTTCGGCGTCCGAAGCGCCGGCGGGCACGACGGGCTGCGCGGCGGGCGCGTGCAGGTGCGCCACGTTCAGGCGCGGGGCGGACAGGCGTTTGGTGATGGTCGCCGATCCGCAGACCGGACAGGTGACGAGGCCACGCGCCTGTTGCGCGTCGTAGTCTTCGTGCGAGCCGAACCAACCTTCGAAGACGTGGTTGTGGTCGCACTGGAGGTCAAAAACTTTGAGGGCCATGGCATCAATATGGAGTTCTGCGTCCAGAATACAAGATCTGGCGCCTGACGGCCGGCCGGCTGCGGGCCGCATGCTCAAACAAGACCGAAGCACAGGGCCGAATCACAAGACCGAATCACAAGCCCACCGCACCAGGCGGCTCCACCGCGCGACGGCGGCAAACGGCGCCGGCAGCGACGACGGGCAAACCGCCCCGCCCCGCTGAAAGTCGGACGAAACGACGCCAGGCGTTCCGTTCAGGCCGTTTCCGGCGGCCCGAAATGCAGCCGCGGCACCGCGGCCAGCAACCGCCTCGTGACCTCCTGGCGCGGCGCCAGCAGGACCGATTCGGCCTGGCCCAGTTCGACGATGCGGCCCTTGTCCATGACCGCGATGCGATCCGCCAGGTACTCGACCACGCCGAAATTGTGCGTGATGAACAGGTAGGCGATGCCCAGCTCGGCCTGCAATTCGCGCAGCAGGTCCAGGATCTGCGCCTGCACCGACACATCCAGCGCGGACGTGGGCTCGTCGCAGATGAGGACCTTGGGTTCGACGGCCAGCGCGCGCGCGATGGCGATGCGCTGGCGCTGGCCGCCCGAGAATTCATGCGGATAGCGCGTCAGCGTGTTGGCGGGCAGCCCCACCCGCTCGATGAGCTGGGCCGCGTGCTTCTCACGGGCCTGGCTGCTCATGTCGCGCTTGAGCGATGCCAGCCCCTCGTCCAGGATTTCTCCGATGCGCATGCGCGGGTCCAGCGACGCGTACGGGTCCTGGAACACGATCTGGATGTCTTGCCGCAGCCGCTGGAGCTGGCGACGGTCGGCGGACAACAGGTCCTGCCCCTGCAGCATGGCGCGACCGTCCACGTGCGCGCCGTCGATCAGTCGCAGCAGCGCCTTGCCCGTGGTGGTCTTGCCGCAGCCGGATTCGCCCAGGAGCGCCAGCGTTTCGCCGGCCCGCAGCGTGAACGTCACGCCGTCCACGGCCTTGACCCAGGACACGATGCGGCGCAGCGGCCCCTTGCGCACCGGGTAGTGGACCTTCAGGTCCTGCACGTCCAGCACCACGCCCGCGGGGCGCGGCTGAGTGCCCTGCCGGCCTTCCTGCGCGGCGGCAGCGCGTCCCTGTTCGGTCAGCGGCACGCCGCGCTTGTCGAACGTGGGAATGGCCTCGAAGAGCTGGCGGGCGTAAGGATGCCGCGGCGCGCGGAAGAATTCCTCGGCGCTGGCGCTTTCGACGATCTCGCCGCCGCGCATCAGCGCGACATGGTGCGCCACGTTCTTGACCACCGCCAGGTCGTGGGTGATGAGCAGGACGGCCATGCCCATCTCCTGCTGGATGCTGGCCAGCAGGTCCAGCACCTGCGCCTGCACCGTCACGTCCAGCGCGGTGGTCGGCTCGTCCGCGATCAGCAGCACGGGCTCGGCCGCCAACGCGATGGCGATCATGACGCGCTGCTTCTGGCCGCCGGAGAACTGGAAGGGATAGTCGTCGATGCGGCGCTCGGGCTCGGGGATCCCGACCCGGCGCAGCCAGTCGATGGCGCGTGCTCGCGCCGCGGCGCCGCGCAGGGGCGTGTGCGCGGTCAGCGTCTCGATGATCTGGTCGCCCACGCGCATGACCGGATTCAGGCTGGTGGACGGCTCCTGGAAGATGATGCCGATACGTCCGCCGCGCACCCCGCGCATGGCGCTTTCGGGCAGGCGATTGAGGTCTTCGCCGTCCAGGTCGATCTGCCCGCCGACAATGCGGCCGGCATCCGGCAACAGGCGCAGCAGCGCCAGCGCGGTCATGCTCTTGCCGCAGCCGGATTCGCCGACCAGCGCGAAGGTCTCGCGCTTTGATATGGCCAGCTGCAGGCGCTTGACCGCATGCGTCATGCCGCTTTCGCCCGCGACGTCCACGTCCAGGCCCTGCACGGTCAGCAATGGCGTGTCGTGGCTCATGGCGCCTCCCCGGTCTTGGAGGCGCGCGCGTCCGCCGCCAGCATCGTGCCCGGACGGCGGCCCATGAAGCCCAGGCGCGCCAGGCGGCTGGGCTTGAATCGCCGGGTGCGCGGATCGAACGCGTCGCGCACCGCGTCCGCGAACAGGTTGGCGGCCAGCACCAGCGCCAGCATGAAGATGAAAGCGGTCATCAGGTTCCACCAGATCATGGGATCGCGCGACATTTCCAGGCGCGCGCCGTCGATCATCGAGCCGAAGGAATTCATGCTGGGATCCACGCCGATGCCCAGGTACGACAGCACGGCCTCATACAGCACGAGGCCGGAGAACTCCAGCACCACGGTAATCAGCACCAGATGCGCCACATTGGGCAGCAGGTGGCGCGTCATGATGCGCCAGTGGGACACGCCGAAGGCGCGCGCGGCCTGCACGTATTCCAGTTCGCGCAGCTTCAGCGTTTCGGCCCGCAGCAGGCGGCACAGACCCGCCCAGCCCGTCAGGCCCAGGATCATGCACAGCAGGAACAGCCGCAGGTCGGCGCGGGCGGCCGAGGTGTCGAAGAGGTCCGAATGGTTGTCGATGTACACCTGCATCATCAACGCGCAGGCGGCCACCAGCAGCACGCCGGGGATCGAGGTGATGGTGGTGTACAGGTACTGGATGGCGTCGTCGACCTTGCCCTTGAAATAGCCGGCCGCGATGCCGAAGACGATGGCCGGCGGCAGCATCGCCAGCGTGGTGAGGCTGCCGATGACCAGCGCCGTGCGGATGCTTTTCAGCGCCTGCCACAGCACGTCGTTGCCGATGCGGTCGGTGCCCAGCGCGTGATAGCCGCTGGACAGGCCGGCCAGCGCGCCCACGGCCAGGCACAGCAGGGCGAAAGTGATCGTCATGGCGCGCCAGGGAATGTCGGCGCGGCCGGCGAGCAGTTCCTCGGCCGCATGGGAGGCCGAGCCGGTGGCGCGCGTCAGGCACGCGAACAGCAGGACCGCGCCCGCCAGCGCGACCCCCAGCCCGGCGGCCAGCCCCCAACCCAGCCGCATGGCGATGTCGCCGGCGCGCTCCTGGCCGGGATCGGTCAGGTGCAGGGCGGCGCCGCGCAGGCGCGGAAAATCGCGCACCGGCTTGTCGTTCACCAGCATGGTCTCTTTGGTGAACTGGTGGGCGGCCAGCGGTTCGGAATAGGTTTTCTCGGGCCGGGTCAGCACCGTGCCGGCCAGCAGGCCGTCCAGCGCGGATTGCACGGCCGGCGCGTAGACCGGCGGGGCGTCGGCCGCCGCGCCCGGCGCGGGCGGCAGCAGCGGGCGATAGTGCACCGAGTCCAGCAGGCCGACCACCGAAAAGGCGACCAGGATGACGACCGAGCACATGGCGGGCGTGTCGCGCGCTACGCGCGCCCAGGTGGCGCGCAGATTGGCACTGCGGCGCACGCGCCAGATGTAAGCCAGCGCGCCCGCCACCATCAGCCACAGCGCGATATCGGTCCAGAGAAAGACGAACTTGGGCATGGCGGCTACTCGAAACGCACGCGGGGGTCGGCCAGCGTGTAGGAAATGTCGGCCAGGATCAGCCCCACGATGTAGAGCGCCGCCCCCAGGAACACCATGGCGCGCACGATGGAGAAGTCTTGCGCGTTGATGGCGTCGATGGTGTAGCTGCCCAGCCCGGGGATGCCGAAGAAGGACTCCGCGATCAGGCTGCCCATGAACAGCAGCGGCAGTGCGGCCACGGTGCTGGTCAGGATGGGCAGCATGGCGTTGCGCAGCACGTGGCGAAACAGCACGACGCGCTCGGCCAGCCCCTTGGACCGCGCGGTGCGCACGTAGTCCTTGCCGATCTCTTCGAGGAAAAGGGTGCGGTAGAAGCGCGCTTCGGGTCCCAGCCGCGACACGATGGCGACCAGCACCGGCAGCGCCAGGAACTTGACCACGTCCAGTCCGCCCGAATAGCCCGAGAACGGCACCAGCCGCAGCAGCTTGGCAAAGACCCATTGGCCCGCGATGATGTAGAACAGGCTTGATATCGACAGCAGCATCACGCACAGCACGACGCCCCAGAAGTCCAGCCGCGTGGCGCGGAAATAAACGAGCGTGAGCGAAAAGACGATGCTGGCGAACAGCCCCAGGAAGAACGTGGGCACGGCCAGCGCCAGGCTGGGCCCCATGCGCGTCTTGATCTCGCGGCCGATGTCGCGGCCGCCGTCGGACGAGCCGAAGTCCATGACCAGCAGCGGCACCGAGCGCTGGTAGAACACGGTCTCGGTGAGCCGCCCCGCGCCCTGGGCCTGGGCGTTGAAAAAGAGCGGCTTGTCGTAGCCGCGCTCGGCCTTCCATTTTTCGACGGCGTCCTGGCTGACGCGCTGCCCGCCGATGGCCAGCCGCGCCATGTCGTCCGGCGTGTTGACCGCGAAGAACAGGATGAAGGTAAAGAGATTGACGCCGATCAGAATCAGCACGCCATACAACAGCCGGCGTATCACATAGCCGATCATGATTGATGCTCCTTGCGTTCAGGCGGCACGAACGCCGTCTGGCGCTCGCGCCGCTTGAGCGCCACGTACGAAGGCCAGATCGCCAGCACCAGCAGGAGGATGAAGACGCCGATGGGCCACCAGATGGGCGAGTTCCATTCGTCGATCTTCTGCTGCCGCAGCGCCGGGTCGATCTTCATGTATTGCAGGGTATTGCGCACCATCTGCGTGGGCTTGGCGTTGCCGACCCACTGCTGGTAAGCGCCGCCGGACATCGGGAAGTAGCCGAACATCCACGGCGCGTCGCGCTGCACAATGGCGATCATCTCGGCGATCAGCGCGGCCTTTTCGGGGCCGTCGTCCAGGAATTTCATCTGCTCGAACAACCGGTCGAACTCCGGGCTGGAATAGTTGGCGGCGTTCTCGCCCCCGCCCTTGGCCTTGGCGTTCGGGCCGTAGAGCAGGAAGAGAAAGTTCTCGGCGTCGGGGTAGTCGGCGTTCCAGCCCCACAGGAAGAGCTGCGCGGACCCGCGCAGCATCTTGTCCTGAAAACGGTTGTAGTCGGTGGCCCGCACGTCCAGCTGCACGCCGATCTTGGCGAGCTGGCGGCGCATCCAGTCGAACTGCGGGTTGGACCCGCCGCCGGACATGGAATCGAAATACAGCACCAGCGGCGCGCCCGTCTGGGCGTTGCGGCCGTCGGGATAGCCGGCCTCGGCGAGCAGGCGCCTGGCAACGTCGATGGACTTGCGCACCGGCTTGCCGTCGACCAGGTCGTAAACCACCGGGTTGATGCCCTCGGGCGGTTCGCGGTAGCCCAGCACGCCCGGCGGCACCGGCCCGTAGGCCACGGACGCCTGGCTGTTCTCGAACACCGCCACGTATTCTTCCCAGTCGAAGGCGATGCTGATGGCCTGGCGCAGCTTGCGGTTGCGCGCTTGTTGTTCGGGCGTGTCGCCCTTGCCCACCACCGGGTCCAGCCAGTTAAAGCCCATGTACCAGTTCGCGGTCTCGACCGTGGTGGGCAGCTTGATGCCGTGCTCCTGGTACTTGCGCGCCTTGTCCTGGCTGTCGCCGGCCGCCACCAGCATGGCCACGCCGTATTCGCCGCGCTCGATCTGCGGCACGTCGTAGTAGCCCTGCATGAACTTGCCGGTCAGCGGAATGGCTTCTTTTTCGACGCTGAACTCGGCGCGGTCGATGAAGGGCGTGGGCTTGCCGCAATCGGCGAGCAGGCCCGCCGCCTGGTCGCCGGGCTCGCCTTCGCAGGGATAGGGTTCGCCGTGATAGTTGGGATTGCGGCCTAGCACGTGGCGGCGGTTCTGCAGCGACTCCACCAGCATGTACGGCCCGGTGCCTACCGGCCAGGTGTTCAGCGAGAGGTCGTGCGCGGCCATGCCGGGCTGGCTGTAGAAGCGGTCGGCCTCCCACGGGATGGGCGCGGTGAACGTCATGGCCAGCCAGTACTTGAACTGCGGATACTTGCCATCGACGCGGATGCGCAGCGTGTGCGGATCCAGGGCCTCCACGCCTTTGAAGCCGTCGTCTTCACGCAGATCCAGCCACGGCAGCGTGCCGGCGCCGCCGGGCATGTCGCGCCGCAATTCCTGGTCGCGCTTGCGCAGGCGGTCGCCGTAGTCTTTCAGGCCCTGCACATGCTCGGACATGAGCGAGTAGATGGGCGACACCACGCGCGGGCTGGCAAGGCGGCGGAAGGCATAGACGTAGTCGTCGGCCGTCAGCTCGCGCATGCCCGTCAGCGGGAAATCGGGAATGTAGAACTTGTCGTCCAGTTCGCCGGGGGCCAGCGGGTAGTACGCATAACTGCCGTCCGGCTTGCGGGCAAAGGCGGGATGCGGCGCGAAACGGATGCCGGGCCGGATCTTGATGTCGTAGACGCTTTGCGCGATCTGGTCGCCGGGCGCGTCCGCGGGCAGCGTATTGCCCTGGGCGTCCAGGTACACCGGCGGGTCGATCGAGGCCGCCGCGCGCGGCACTAGTTCATAGGGCCGCTTCAGGTAGTGATACCCGTAGAGCGGCTCGTAGATGTTGTAGGTGTAGGGGGTTTCGTCGCCCGAATAGGAGCTGGCCGGGTCCAGGTACTTGGGAGAGCGTTTGACGAACGCGGAATAAAGCGTGTTCTGGCTTTCTGCGCCGGATGGATACGGGCTGTTGATGGGGCTTTCTTGCGAGCAGCCCGCCAACGCCAGCGACAGCGACAGCAGCATGGCCGACGCCCAGAGCCGCTTCATTACACCCATGGAAACCTTCCGTTCGTTTCGTAGCGTCAGAGGATAGCAAACGCGGGGCCCCGCCAGTACCCTGGCATCCACCTAGGGCCGGCGCGGGACTGGCTGGCGGCGACGGCCCGGCTGGCCGCTTTCAGCCGCATTGGCGCTGCCGCCAGCAGTCATAGCGCCATTTCCAGGGTTGCGTGGCGTCCGGGCGCGCCCACAGCCCGCGGCCGGCCGCCTTGGCCTGGCGTTGCAGGTCGGGCATGGCCTTGTCGCGCAGGTAGTCGCCCTTGCGGGCCGTGTAGGCCCAGGCGTAGCCGGCCTCGACCTGTACCCGGTTGGCGGAGCGGCCGTCCTCCAGGATCAGCGCGCAGACGTCACGGCCATACTGGTCCTGTTCATAGCATTGGGCGGTGAGCGTCTTGCCGGCCACGAGGCTGGCCAGGTGCTTGCGCGCGGCCTCGGCGTCGGGCTGGCCGGGCTGGTCGGCGCCGTGGCCCTCTTCGGGCGCGTCGATGCTGTCCATGCGGATACGCCGCTGGCCGTCCGGCGCGCGCAGCGTCACGGTATCGCCGTCCGCCACGTTGACGATCGTGCCGGTGAGCATATAGCTGCCCTGCGGCACCCCGCCTGCCGCCGCGCCCGGGGCTTTGCCCGGCGCCGGGGACGCGGGCGCCTGCGCGCGCCCGGCCGGGCGCTGCGTAGCGGGATCCTGCGGCTGCAGCCAGTTGATGAGGGCGCCGGCCGCCGCGAGGATCAGGGCAACGACAAGGGCGGTCAGCTTGCCGCCGCCGCGAAAGGGAGGTTTGCCACGCACCGGCCGGACTCCATATTCAAGAACGCAGGGAGTTTGCCACATGCCGGCTGCGGTATCGGGGGCACCAGTGGCGTTCGGGGTGTCAGACACCGGGAGAGAGACTCAAAGCCAGCCGGATTTCCGGAACCGCCAATACAGCACCGAGCATACCGACGTGATCACGCCCAGCGTGATGGGATACCCCCACGGCGACTTCAGTTCGGGCATGAACTCGAAATTCATGCCGTAGATGCCGGCGATGGCGGTGGGCACGGCCAGGATGGCGGCCCAGGACGCCAGCTTGCGCGTCGTGTCGTTCTGCGCGGCCTGTCCGATCATCAGGCTGGCTTCAAACGCGAAGGCCAGCGACTCGCGCAGCGAATTGAACAGCTCGTCCACGCGCAGCACGCGGTCAGCCACTTCGCCGAAATAAGGCCGCGCGTGTTCATCGACGGCGGACATCTCCACGCGCGCCAGACGGCGGCAGATCTCGGCCAGCGGCGAGACGACAGTGTGGATGCGCAGGAGGTCCCGGCGCTGCCGGTACAGCCTGCGGATGTCGGCGTCCTTGGCGCCGCGGATCAGCAGCTTCTGCTCGGCGCCTTCCACCACGCTTTCGATCTTGACCGCCGCCGCGACATAGCGGTCCACCAGCCAGTCCAGCAGTTCGGACGCTACGTAGTCGCTGCCGCGCTTGAGCAGGTCGGGCGAGGCCTCCAGGCGCTCGCGCAAGGGACTGTGGCCGGCGGTCGCGCCGCGCCGCACCGTGACCAGGAAGCCGTCGCCGATGAGGAACTGCGTCTCGCCGAAGATGGGGCGCTCGGCCTCGACCTCGACCGTGGCGGCGACGATCAGGATCATGTTGCCGTAGTCGATGATCTTCGGGCGCCGGTGCGCTTCCAGCATTTCTTCCTGGTTCTTGTCACAGGCGCCCAGCTCGCGCGCCACCTTGGCCAGCGTGTCCGGATGGGGATTGCGCAGGCCGATCCACAGCATGCTCTGCCCCTGCCGCTGGCTGACGTACTGGCCGGCTTGTTCAATGGGAACTTCACGGTCACGCCGTCCGTTCACGTAGGCGATCGACGCCACGACTTCGCCCTTGGGCGCGTCGGCGGGCTGCTCTTCAATAGACATAGACATCCTCGGACAAATCGATCCCTGCCGCACAGCATGTGTTTATCGGCCGATGATAGCCCAGCCCGCCCGCGGACCGCGGGTTCAGAAGAGGTTGCGCACCCGTTTGGCCACGTCGATGCGCGGGGCCTGCGGCTCGCGCGGTTCGGCCCGCCCGGGGGGCAGATCGGGCAGCTTGGGCAGGTGGTCAAAAAGCGGCAGCATGGCGTTGGTGATGAAGCGCGTGCGCGACCCGTAGACGTGGCGGTCGCCCATGCCGGTCTGCTGGTGCACGTAAAAGCGCTGCGGCACGACCAGTTGCAGCCGTTCCCTGGCCCGCGTCATGGCCACGTACAGCAGCCGGCGCTCTTCTTCGATCTCGTCGGCGGTGCCGGTGCTCATGTCGGACGGAATGCAGCCGTCCACCACGTTCAGCACGTAGACCGCCTTCCATTCCTGGCCCTTGGCGGAATGGATGGTGGACAGGATCATGTAGTCCTCGTCACGCAGCGGTGCGCCGGATTCGTCGCTGGTGGCGTCGGGCGGGTCCAGCGTCAACTCGGTCAGGAAGCGCTCGCGCGACGGATAGCCCGAGGCGATGCGCACGAGCTGGTCCAGGTCGGTCTTGCGCACGCGCGCGTCGTCGTACAGGCGTTCGAGCTGGCCGCTGTACCAGCGCAAGGCCAGGTCCACGTCGGCGGGCCACTTCAACGTGGGGTCGCACAGCGCGGCGTAGGTGTCGGCAAACGCGCCCCACTCTTCCTGGGCCGCCGCCCCCGGCTTGAATTCGCGCAACGTGCGCAGCGGCTCGGCGGACGCGGACATCGCGTCCATCAGCTTGCCGGCCGTGGCCGGCCCGATGCCGGGCATCAACTGCGCGACCCGGAAGCCCGCCATGCGGCCGCGCGGGTTCTCGGCCCAGCGCAGGATCGACAGCAGGTCCTTGACGTGCGCCGCTTCCAGGAAACGCAACCCGCCGAATTTGACGAAGGGGATGTTGCGACGGGTCAGCTCCAGTTCGAGCGCGGCGCTGTGGCTGGCGGTGCGAAACAGCGCCGCCTGCGACTTGAGCGTCGCGCCGCCCTCGCGCTGGGCCAGCACCTGGTCGGCCACCCAGCGCGCCTGCCCGGCTTCGTCGCTGACCGTCACCAGCTCGGGAAGCTGCGAGGATTTGCGGTCGGTCCACAGGTCCTTGGCGTAGCGTTCGGTGGCCTGCGCGATCACGGCGTTGGACGCGGTCAGGATGGGCTGGGTGGAGCGATAGTTGCGATCCAGCGTGATGACGCGCGCGGGCGCGGGAAACTGGTTGGGAAAGTCCAGGATGTTGCGCACCGTGGCCGCGCGGAAGGAATAGATGGACTGGGCATCGTCGCCCACCACGGTGAGGCCGCGGCCGTCGGGCTTCATGGCCAGCAGGATGGCCGACTGCAGGCGGTTGGTGTCCTGGTATTCGTCCACCAGCACGTGATCGAAGCGCGCGCCCACGTCGCCCGCGATTTCCGGGTCCGACATCATTTCGGACCAATAGAGCAGCAGGTCGTCGTAGTCCAGCACCTGCTGGTCCTGCTTGGCCGCGACGTACGCGCGGAACAGGGTCTTCAGTTCGTCTTCCCATTGGGCGCACCACGGAAAGGCGGTCTTGAGCACATCGCCCACCGGCGTCTGGCTGTTCACCACCCGCGAATAGATAGCCAGGCAGGTGCCCTTGAGCGGGAAGCGCGACTTGGTGGAAGACAGCCCCAGTTCATGGCGCACCATCCCCATCAGGTCCTCGGCGTCGCCGCGGTCGTGGATGGTGAAGGCCTCGGACAGGCCGATGCGCTGCGCGCAATCGCGCAGCAGCCGCGCGCCGATCGCATGGAAGGTACCCGCCCACGGCAGCGAGGGCGCCTGCTGCGAGGACCGCAAATTCATCACCCGCTGCAGCACCGAGCCCACGCGCCGTTCCATTTCCAGCGCCGCGCGGCGCGAGAAGGTCAGGAGCAGCATGCGCTGCGGATCCGCGCCGTTCAGGATGAGGTGCGCGACGCGGTGGGCCAGCGTGTTGGTCTTGCCGGACCCCGCCCCCGCGATCACGAGCAAGGGGCCGTCATCGCCTGGCGCGCCGGCCACGCCGAACTCGGCCGCCTCGCGCTGGGCGGGGTTCAGGTCGGCCAGCGGGTCGGGACGTTCGGCCGGGCGGCCGGCGGGCCGTTCGTTGTCGGAGGATTCGGTGAGATGAGCTTGGTCTGGCATGTCGCGGTGCCGCAGCGCTACGGCCGCAAAAAAGGAAGGAGCCAGGGGCTGGCTCCGGATGAACACTGTATATTTATACAGAAATTTTGGATTTTCGTCTGATACGCCCCGGCGCCATGGCTGATTCCCCCCGCATCCTGACCGGCACCGCCTCCTGGACCGACCCCACCCTGCTGGCCTCGCGCCGCTTCTATCCCCCCGAGGCGCGCAGCGCCGAAGCGCGGCTGCGCTTTTACGCGTCGCGCTTTTCGCTGGCGGAGGTCGATTCCAGCTTTTACGCGCTGCCCACACCGGAAAACGCCTACCTGTGGGCCACCCGGACGCCGGACGACTTCGTCTTCAATATCAAGGCCTTCCGGCTGTTCACCGGTCACCAGACGCCGCTTTCGGCCCTGCCCGGCGACATCCGGCGCGAGCTGGCGGACTGGCCGGAGCCGGTGCTCTACCACGACCAACTGCCGCCCGATCTGCGTGACGAACTCTGGCGGCGCTACCAGCTTGCCCTCGAACCGCTGCGGCTGCCGGACAAGCTGGGCGCGGTGCATTTCCAGTTTCCGCCCTGGATACGGCGCGACGCCCGCGGCAAGGCGCGCGTGGCGGACTGCGCGCGGCGCATGGAAGATCACCGGGTATCCGTGGAGTTCCGGCACCGCAGCTGGTTCGACGGCCCCGCCGCCACCGCGGACACGCTGGCCTTCGAACGCGACCTGGGCGTGGTGCATACGGTCGTGGACGCACCGCAAGGCTTTGACAATACCGTGCCCGCGGTCTGGGAAAGCACGCATCCGGATCTGACGCTGCTGCGGCTGCACGGGCGCAACGCGGCGACCTGGAACGCGTCGGGTCCGGCGTCGTCGGGACGATTCCAATACGAATACTCGGAAGAAGAGCTGGCCGAACTGGTGGCCCGGTTCACCCGGCTGGCGTCACAGTCGGCCCAGGCGCACGCCGTGTTCAACACCAACTTCGAAGACCAGGGCATGCGCAACGCCGCGGCCTTCGCGTCGGCGCTGCGGCTGCCGGGCGTGTAGCCGGGTATTAGGTAGGTGTCTGACACCCGCAGAGCCCATCTTCAATCCACGCCGGTGCCACAAGGGTGTCAGACACCGGTCGCACCCATCGCCGCGGCCAACGCTGGCTTTCGCGCCACTTCCGCCAGGCTTTCCAGCAGCACCTCGAACTTGCGCGCGATGTCGTGCTCGGGCACGCAGGCGTAGCCCAGCAGCAGGCCCGGCCGCCGCCCCTCGTCGTTGACGTAGTAGCGCGACAGCGCCCGCGTCAGCACGCCCTTGCTGCGCGCCACCTCCACCACGCGCAGGTCGTCCATGTCCGGCGGCAGCGTCAGCACCAGGTGCAGGCCGGCCATGCTGGCGTCGCGGTGCAGCCAGTCCGGCCCCAGCCGCCGTTCGATCAGGTTGACCAGCATGGCGCGGCGCCGCCCGTACAGCATGCGCATGCGTCGGATGTGGGCCGCGTAGTGGCCTTCGGAAATGAAGATCGCCAGCGCCGCGTGCGTCATCAGGTGCCCTTCCCGGTACAGCTCCGCGTGCGCGGCCTGGAACGCCGCGGTCAGGGCCTTGGGCAGCACCAGGTAACCCACGCGCAGGCCCGGGTACAGCGTCTTGCTGAAGGTGCCCATGTAAATCACCGGCGCATCGGGCTCCAGGCCCAGCAGCGAGGCGATGGGCCGGCCCGAGAAGCGGAATTCGCTGTCGTAGTCGTCTTCGATGATCCAGCTTGCGCTCTGGCGCGCCACCGCCAGCAACTGGCGCCGGCGCGCCAGCGACATGACGGGCCCCAGCGGGTACTGGTGCGACGGCGTCACAAAGATGAAGCGCGGCGGCGTGCCGGGGGTATCGGGCAGGCGCATGCCCTCCTCGTCCACCGGCAGGTGCACGGTGCGCAGGCCGTTGGCCTGCAGGATGGTGCGCGCGCCCCAATACCCCGGGTCTTCGACCCACGCGGTCTCGCCCGCCTCGCCCAGGATGCGGGTGGTCAGGTCGATGGCCTGGTGGGAGCCTTCGGTGATGATGATCTGCTCGGGGTCGCAGTCGATCGACCGCGTCAGGGCCAGATGCTGCGCCAGCGCCTCGCGCAGCGCGGGCAGGCCGCCGCCGTACGAATAGCTCAGCAGGTCCGGCGACGGATTGCGCCACAGCGCGCTGTGGATGCGGCCGAACTTCTTGTGCGGGAACTCGGTCAGGTCGGGCACGCCCGGCATGAAGGCGCCCCACTGGTAGGGCGAGGCCGACGCCCCATCCACGATGGCCGCGCCGCGCGGCGACAGGGCCGGACGCGCCTGCGCCTGCTGCGCCTGGCGCGCGCGCCGCCCGCTGGCCAGGTAGGAATCGGGCACCGACGCGTTGACGAAGGTGCCGTTGCCCTGCCGGCTGCGGGTATAGCCTTCGGCCAGAAGCTGGCTGTAGACGTGGACCACGGTGTTGCGGGCGATGCCCAGCTCGGCCGCCAGGTCGCGCGTGGCGGGCAGGCGCGAGTCCGCGGCAATGGATCCATCCAGGATGGCTTCGCGGATGCCACGGTACAGCCGCTTGTTCATGGGCTCGCTGGCGCCGTCGGCCAGACGCAGCAGCAGCAGATCACCGACGATGGACCGCAATTGGTTCTACCTGATTTATCAAAGTGGTTCCCACAAGTGGGGCCATCGTAGCATTAAATAGGTGCTTTACCGCCCATCACTCTCATCGAGACCGAGATGAAGAATCAGGATCTGAATACCCGCCGTTCCCTGGCCACGCCGCGCGGCGTCGGCGTCATGTGCGACTTCTATGCCGTGCGCGCGGAAAACGCCACGCTGTGGGACGCCGAGGGCAAGGAATACATCGATTTCGCGGGCGGCATCGCCGTCCTGAACACCGGCCACCTGCACCCGAAGATCAAGGCCGCGGTCGCCGCGCAACTGGACAACTTCACGCACACGGCCTACCAGATCGTGCCGTATGAAGGCTATATCTCGCTGGCCGAGCGCATCAACCGCCTGGCCCCCATCGACGGCCTGAAGAAGACCGCCTTCTTCACGACCGGCGTCGAAGCCGTCGAAAACGCCGTCAAGATCGCCCGCTCGGCCACGGGCCGCTCCGGCGTCATCGCCTTCTCGGGCTCCTTCCATGGCCGCACGATGCTGGGCATGGCGCTGACCGGCAAGGTCGCCCCCTACAAGCTGTCGTTCGGCCCCATGCCCGGCGACATCTATCACGTGCCGTTCCCCAACGCCACGCAGTCCATCAGCGTGGCCGATTCGCTCAAGGCGCTGGACCTGCTGTTCAAGGTGGACATCGATCCCAAGCGCGTCGCGGCCATCATCATCGAGCCCGTGCAGGGCGAAGGCGGCTTCAACATCACGCCGCCCGAACTGATGACGGCGCTGCGCAAGGTCTGCGATGAACACGGCATCCTGCTGATCGCCGACGAAGTCCAGACGGGCTTTGGCCGCACCGGCAAGCTGTTCGCCATGGAACACCACAGCGTGCAGGCCGACCTCATCACCATGGCCAAGAGCCTGGGCGGCGGCCTGCCGATCTCCGGCGTGGTCGGCCGCGCCGACGTGATGGACGGTCCCGCCGCGGGCGGCCTGGGCGGCACCTACGCCGGCAACCCGCTGGCGGTCGCCGCCGCGCATGCCGTGCTGGACGTCATCGCCGAGGAAAAGCTGTGCGAACGCGCCACCCAGCTGGGCGACAAGCTGCGCGCGCACCTGGAAGGCCTGCGTGGCAAGGTCCCCGGCATCGCCG
>Ga0182739_1003008_pt1 | contig 15181 bp, 15 predicted proteins | sample eDN5th30CBELigBY_FD_128873 | JGI IMG/M metagenome (GOLD analysis project Ga0182739, IMG submission 128873) | Enriched backyard soil microbial communities from Emeryville, California, USA - eDNA 5th pass 30_C BE-Lig BY (version 2) (version 2) | ecosystem: Environmental > Terrestrial > Soil >... | reverse complement strand
CGCTGGGTGATGAGGTGGAAGCCCGCGCTGAACGCGTTCGCGATCACCTTCGCCGGACGGTTCGAGAAAACCACTCACGAATGAAAACCGCCGGATCCCACACACCGTTTATCGGACAGACCCGCGGTAGCCGGGCTGGCCTTTGGCGGCTCCTCGGCGGCGTCCGCCGAAGAGGCAGATCCGATCTCCGCGAACGAGGTCTTCGAAGCCTCGCCCGTCGTCGGTGAGGTGTCCCTCGCGGCAGATCAGGGGGCATCGATCCAAGACAACGTCGTCACGGTCGAGGGGTACGGGTCGAAGTCCTCGATCGCTGTCACGCTTCCGGTCTCAGCAAATGCGGAGAACAAGCTGGAGCGCGGTGTCGTCGTGCTCTCGGATAACGAGTCGAGCAGCATCGTGCCGGTGAAGCTCGAGGACGGTTCCGTCGCCATTCACTCGGTGCTCCACGATGCGAACGCGCCGACGACCTATCGCTACACCTTTGAGCTGAAGGGGGGCACGAAGCTCGTCCTCGACGAGGATTCTGGAGGCGTCGTCGCGGTGAACGAGGAAGGCGGGGTCGACTTCTTGGTGGCCCCGCCCTGGGCGACGGACGCGAACGGGGCTTCCGTCCCGACGCGGTACACGGTCGCTGGGAATGCGCTCATCCAGCACATCGACGTCGACCGATCTACTGCCTTCCCGGTGGTCGCGGACCCGTGGGCGGGTATCGACCTGGTGAGCAGCTTTTACTGGACCTACCACTCTGGCTCCGGATACAGGCTCAACGTCCTTCCGACCCCATGGGCGCGCGGATTCACAGGGAACCTGGTCTGGTACCAGGCCGTGGGTGAAGCCGGCTGGAGCGAGCTCTACAACAAGGTGCCTTCTACACAGCGCAGCCGCATGACCGCCTCGGGCAAGGGACAGTACATCTGCCACATGGGTTTTGCCGGGTTCGACGCGGAGTGGAACCTCGAGATGTGGAAGGCGAACAAGACTGCTGCCGGGTGGATCGCCTCTCAGTGCAACTGACAACTTGACAAGGCGAGCATATTCCCGTTGACAGGAATATGCTCGCCTTCTAGGCTATGAACATGGCAGAGATGACCACAGTGCAGTTCGACATCTTGACGGCCTTGGCCTCTGGTCGTCGGCATGGCTACGCGCTCGTCGAGGAGATCGGAAGGATGTCGAACCGCCGACCAGGAGTTGCCACGGTGTACGCAGCATTGACCAAGCTTCAGCACACGGGGTTCGTCGAGTCCGTCGGCGACGAGATCGTGGACGGTCGCGTGCGCCGCTACTTCCAGATCACGCAACCTGGCACGCGTGCACTGGCCGCCCAGGCGCAGCAGATGGCTGTACGAGCCGAAGCGGCCATGACGTCGCTCGGGCTGGCTGAGGCGATCGCATGAGCGTGCGTCAGGGCAACGAAACCATCAACGTAGACCGTGTCCTACGGGACATGCTCGCCGAAGCACGTGACAGTCGCCCGGAGCGGGCTTGGAAGGAGTCGATTATGGTAGCAGCGCTTAAAGCCCGATGGAGCACGGCCATCGCCCTCGCGGCAGCGAGCGCAGTCGCCGCGGTTGCCGCGCTCGTTTTCATCGCCACTCCAGCCTTCACCGAGGTAACAGACTCGTACGTGCGGGTCACCCTCACTGGGATCGTGCCAGCTCTCGCCATCCTCGGTGTGACGACTGCGATGGAGGCGTCTTCCCGCGTTCTGAAGGCTCCGTGGACGGCTGCACTTCTGGGCGTTCTTGGATGCGTCGCTACCAGCGTCACGTACGAGCTGTGGTACGCCGGCGTGGACGCTGCTCCTTCGTCTGCCGCCCCGCTGATCGTCGCTGCTGGCGCCTCTGTTGTGCTCTACGGTGCCGCCTTCGCTGTTCTGGTCCTGCCGGCTCTTCGGCAGCTTCCCGTCGGAGCAAGGGTTGCAGTCCTGGTGCTCGTCGTGCTCTTCGGCGGGTTCACGGCGCTTCTGATTGTGTTCCCGATGGTGTCGTCCGTGCTCGTCGCGGCTGGTGCGGTGACCGCGGTTTTGCTCATGCGACGCGCCGAAAGCCGCACAACACTCGCGACCTCGGCCTAGGGTGCGCGCCGATGACGATGACCATCAGTGGTAGTACCCATCTGCCCTCCCCGAACACGATCAGCAGGATCGAAGGGAACGTCGGGGAACCTCGCCACGCACCTCCGCAAGCTCGAAGACAACGGCTACATCCGCGTGCGCAATGCTCGAAGGCCGTAGCCCCCGTCACGTGCATCGGCTCGACCGAGGACGGACGCCTCGCCTTCCGTGTCTACATGAAGAACCTCCAAGCACTTCTCGAAGACCCGATCTAGACATCCGGTCGCGGCTTCGCTGCGGTAAACCAAGACTGAGAACTGGACGAACAGCGCTCACTTGAATAGAGCACTTCCACCAGACCGTGGCGAGATCGTGCGGACGGCGAGCGGCTCGAGCGGTGGCACGAACTTGACCGTGCCATCCTTCTGACGCTCCAACGCGCCGTTCTTCCAACGGTTACCAGACGACCGCGATATCCCCAGCTTCTTGCACGCGCCGCGCACCGACCAGCCTTGCGCGAGCAACTCCAGGAACTGCCGGCGCTTCTCGGTCATCGGGCGGCGACCCGGCCCCTTTGGAACACGACGAGACGACATACGAGAACCCCTTTCAAGTGGTCCTCGTTGCGATGGTCGCTGGAAACCACCCCGTCGCTATGGCCTCGTTTTCAACCGTCGCCGACAGAAGGCGCCCTGAATGGCGTATCAGTGCGAGCGGGCATGGAAGATGGTGTCCGAACTACCGTTGGAAACTCGCACCCAGCTCTGGATCCGATACCCGACGAGGGTGACCGGCAGCCGCTCTGGCACCTCCGAGCGGCCCTCTACGCGGGGTTGCCGCAGGGTTTGCGGCATGCCAGACCGTCGCCGTACCCCGACATGCGCCTCGTCGACCATGCGGATGGTGCTCGTGAGCGTGTTGGGAGCCGGGCGGAGCCTTGGGTTCGCACTCGCCCCTTGCTTCGCTCCGGGAAACGTGCGCGCAGCCGAACCCGTTGCCGCGGCGGGGCCGTCTGCGGAACGGCTGATGCCCCCGGTGCGTGTACGCGGGGCGCGCCCACACTGCGCATGGGGGAGGTATGGTTCCTGATCTTCCCGCTGGCTACGAGCACGGCACGACCCGCGCCTACCGTCACTGCAAACCGGCCTGTGATGAGTGCCGTGCGGCGAACAGTGCGGCAGCCGCCCAGCGTCGTGCGGCGAAGCTCGCCGAAGGGATGCCCGCGGGTGCTCACGGGAAGCCGAGCGGATACACGTTCTGGAGTTGCCGATGCAAGCGCTGCAAGAAGGCTTACCGCGCCTCGGCCGCTGGACGGGATCGATCCACACGCGCGGCGCCCGATCCTGCCTCCATGCCGGCCGAAGATCACGGGACGACGCGCGGTTACAGCCGCTGGCGGTGTAGATGCGAACCCTGCAAGGCGGCCGCCAGCCGACAGCGTTTGGACCGTAAGAGAGCACAACGGGCCGAGCATGAAGGGCCGGTGGTGATCAAGCGTTACCGCTACCGGATCTATCCCGAGCCCGCAGCCGTACAGAGTCTCCGCCGTCTGCTCGGTTCGTGCCGGTTCGTGTACAACTCCTATGTCGCTCTCGCACGAGCCGCCCACGCCGCCGGCGCCCCTCACCCGCGCGAGTACGAGGCCGCGAAACTCCTGGTGACGCAGGCGCGGAAGAGTGAGCAGACCGCATGGCTGGCAGAGGTGCCGAGCGCCGCGTTGCGGTCGGCCGTAGCCGACGCTGCGGCAGCGTACGAGAACTTCTTCGCCTCCATTCGTGGGGAGCGTAAGGGACCCCGCGTCGGGCTCCCGAGGTTCAAGAAGCGCGCCCACCGTCACACCGCCCGGTTCCCGGAGAACGCGTTCAGCATCCGCGGCGGCTGGAAGAACTCGAACCGCAACGGCGGGCACCTCCGACTGGCGAAGATCGGCGACATCCGCGTCAACTGGCACCGTCCCTTGCCCGGCTACCCCAGCGCGGCGACGATCATCCACGAACCCGACGACACCTGGTGGGTGTCGTTCATCGTCCGTGTCCCCCGTGAGCAACCCAAGACACCGACCCGGCAGGCCCGCGTCGCCGCCGTCGATCTGGGCACCGAAGATTACGCGGCGATCGTCTACTCCGACGGGACGCGCGAGAAGATCCCCGCGCCCAAGTACCACCAGGAGGCCGAAGACGCCCTCCGCCGCGCAAGCAGGAACCTCTCCCGGAAACAGCCCGGGAGCAGCAACCACGAGAAGGCACGCCGAGCCCTGGCCCGTGCGTACCGACGCGTATCCAACCTCCGAGAGAACCACGCCCGACAGTGGCCTCGAAGCTCACCCGCGAGAACCAAGCGGTGTGCATCGAGACACTGAACATCGCCGGCATGGTCGCCTCGGGACACAGGAAGCGAAGGAAGGGCATCCAGGATGCAGGCTGGCGCCAGTTCCTCCGGTTCCTTGAAGAGGCCTGCGCCCGCAAGGGCGTCACCCTCGTCAAGGCGCCGAGGTACCTGCCCTCCACCCAGGAGTGCTCGATCTGCGGAGTCAATGGCGGCCCCAAGCCGCTCAAGATCCGCGACTGGGTCTGCACCGGATGCGGTACCCACCTCGACCGCGACTACAACGCGGCCGTCAACATCCTCGCCGCGGGGCCCGCGGCCTGTGGGCGGGACATAAGACTTCGGCTTGCCCAAGCAGTCCCGGATGAAGCAGAAAGCCACCGATCCGAGCCGCGCAAGAGCGCGTCTCGCAGGCGGAAGCGCGCTCGCTGAGCATGATCAGCGAACGCGTGCAGGCAAGTTCAGAAAACCGCGGAAAATCAACGATCTGCGGCACACCGTGGAAAACCGAGGCGCCTCGCGTGGAAAACGCATGGAACCTCTCTCCGCGGCCCCTTGTCCCGACTGGGATCGGGGAAAAGCTGAACCTCCCTCCCTGGACTGCGCAGCCGCGGACTCGGGCGCCTGCTCAAGCAGCACCAGCGCGCGTGGGCGCTGCAGCGCGACGTCGGGCACATCACGTGGACATTCGATCCGCTGGTGTCGCGCAACGCGCACTTCAACCTGCGGGTGCTGGGCGCGCGGGTCACCGAGTACCTCGTGAACCACTACGGCGCGATGGACGACGGCGTCAACCGCGGCGACGAGTCCGACCGCCTCATGGTCTCGTGGGCGCTCGCCGCCCCTCCCGCCCCGACCCCCGCGGACGACCGGGTCGCCGCGACCGTGGCGGTTCCGCGCGACATCGAGGCGCTCCGCCGCACCTCGCCCACCGAGGCGGCGCAGTGGCGCGTGCGCGTGCGCGAGGCGTTCCTCGCGCACCTCGCCGGCGGGCTCGTCGTCGGAGGCTTCGACGACGAGCGCGGATATCTCCTCGTGCGGCCCGAGGCGTAGCTCACCGGGCCGGGCACCGCAGGCCTCCGGACAGTGCTCGCACGGAACCCGCCAATCGTCCCCGGTCGCCATCCCGCCGCGCATCGCGGCTCCTAGGCTGACCGCATGTCGCACACCTCCGCGCAGCGCGCACCCGAGCAGGCCGACGACGCCCCCGAGGGCGGCGCCCGCCGCGTCGTGGACCTCAGCCACCCCATCCGCGCCGGGCTCGTCACCTACCCCGGGCTGCCCGCCCCCGTCATCACCCCGCATCTCACGCGCGCCGACTCCCGTGCGCGCTACGCCCCCGGGACGGAGTTCGCGATGGACGTCATCACGATGATCGGCAACACCGGCACCTACCTCGACTCGCCGTTCCACCGGTACGCCGACGGACCGGACCTCGCGGGGCTCGACCTCGCGACCCTCGTGGGCCTGTCCGCCGAGGTCTTCTCCCTCGTGGACGCCTGGGCGCCCGAGCGTCGCGGGATCACGGCGGAGATGCTCGCCGATCGGGAGGTGCGCGGAGCCGCGGTCCTGCTGCACACCGGGTGGGACCGTCTGTTCGGCACTCCGGAGTATGGCGTGGGCGCGCCGTTCCTCACGGGCGACGCCGCACAGCTGCTCATCGACCGCGGGGCGGTGCTCGTGGGCATCGACTCGCTCAACATCGACGACACCGAGTCGGGCGGCGAGCGCCCCGCCCACTCGCTGCTGCTCGGCGCGGGCGTCCACGTGGTCGAGCACCTCACGAACCTCGGCGCCCTTCCGTCGAGCGGCGCGCGGTTCACGGCCGCCCCGCCCGCCGTCGAGGGCTTCGGCACGTTCCCCGTCCGCGCGTTCGCCGAGCTCGACCGACCGGTAGCCTGACCGCGTGATCCCCCGCGACTGGACCCCGCACCGCCGGCCCGACGACCGTGAGCTCGTGGGCTGGATCCGCCCCGAGCAGGACGACTGGGTCGCCGTGGACCTCCTCGGCCGCGACGTCACCGGCCCCGTCGACTGGCTCGACGCGGAGGCCGCCCTCGAGGAGATCGGCCTCGGCTGGCTCGCCGAGGTGTGGATGCTCGACCGCGAGGACGCCGAGCCTCTGCGGGTCCGTCTCGTCGAGGTCACCCCCGAGCGCGTCGTCGTCAAGGGCGACGACTTCGGGGCGGTCGACGCGCCCGTCGAGAGCTTCACGCTGCCGTGGCCGGCGCCCGTCGCGCTGCGTCGGCGGCGGCAGGGCGACCCGGATCCGCACGTCATCCCCGGGCTCTTCTCGTGACGGCCGCGGAGCGCGCCGCCCGCCTGCTCGCGCTGCACGAGGCACCGAGCCTGCTGACCCTCGTGAACGTATGGGATGTCGCATCCGCTCGCGTCGTGGCATCCGACCCCGGGACGCAGGCCCTGGCGACCGCGAGCCACGCGATCGCGGCCGCGCACGGCTACGAGGACGGCGAGCAGATCCCGCTCGACCTCCACCTGGATGCCGTCCGCCGCATCGTCGACGCCGTCGATGTGCCCGTCACCGCGGACCTCGAAGCCGGCTACGGCGACGTCGCGGACACCGTGCGCCGCGCGATCGGCGTAGGCGTGGTGGGCGCCAACATCGAGGACGGGCTGCGTCCGCTCGACGATGCTGTGCGCGCCGTGGAGGCTGCCCTCGAGGCGGGAAGCGCGGAAGGCATCGCCCTCGTGCTCAACGCGCGGACGGATGCCTTCCTGCAGGAGGGACGGCCTGCGCAGGAGTGCCTCGACGACGCCGTCACGCGCGGACGCGCCTACCTCGCGGCCGGCGCACCCGTCGTGTTCGTGCCCGGTGTCGCCGAGGAGGCGCACATCCGTGCCCTCGTCGACGCGTTCGGTCCGCGCCGGCTCTCCGTGCTCGGCGGGCCCTCCTCGCCGACGCCCGCCCGACTCGAGGAGCTCGGCGTGGCCCGTGTGTCCTTCGGCCCATGGCCGCAGCGGGTCGCGCTCGCCGCGCTGCAGGACCTCGTGCGCGGCGTCGGCGCCGGTGAGGGGATCCCGGCCGGGACGCCCCGTCTCAGCTGAGCGGAGAACTTTTCTCGGAACTCGCGTAACAGATCGCATCCCCCGCCGTCTCATCAGTATCCGGTCATCGCTTCTGGGGGGCCGACCGGGGGGAGGCAGCGCGTCCACAACGCGCCGCGGTTCGGGGGTGCGTGTCGTTTGGGGCGGCGCGCACCCCCTCATCTCGTCCGAGGAGTGTCGCTATCACCGCGGGGCCCGCGGAGCGACTCGCGTAACAGAACGCCGGTCCCGCCGTCTCATCGGTGAGGCGCGCACGAAGGAGGAAGCCATGCGGGGATGCATCGACGCCGTCGCCGGGGTGCTCTCCGGGCGCCGACGCCGGTCAGCGGGCGACGAGGGACGGATGCCGCGTCGGCTGCGCCCGCGCGCCTCCCGCTCGACGTTCGTGCCGCTGCGCGAGGTGAGCGTGCTGCGCGGTCTCGCCCGCGCCGCCTGATCGCGACGCCGCGCGCAGGGCTCCCGACGTCCGCCCGCGCGCGTACCCTGAGGGCCATGCGCGGTGCGAGGCGGACGGTGGCGGCCCTTGTGGCCGTCGTCATCGCGCTCGCCCTCACCGCGTGCGGCGCACCCGCCCCCGAACCCGGTCCCGACCGGCTGCCCGAGGACACGGAGGTGTCCTTCGTCCAGCTGCGCTCCGACGTCGCGGCCCGCCAGGCGCAGGTGCGGATCCGCAACGGCACCGCGCTGCCCCTCATCGTGGGCGAGATCCGGGTGAGCGATCCGCGCTTCGACGGGGACGCCGAGCGCGTCGTCGCGCGCACCTCGACCATCCCGCCCGGCTCGGCCACCGACATCCGCGTGCAGCTGCCCGCCGTCGCGTGCCCCGCACCCGCCGAGCCGGAGACGACCGTCACGGTGAGCTTCACGTGGAACGGCATGGACGCGGTCGCGACCGAACCGCTCCCGGATCCGCTCGGGTTCGTCCCGCCGCTGCACGAGCGCGAGTGCCGCGCGGCCGCGCTCGCCGAGGCCGCCGACGTCGCGTTCGCGTCCTTCGCGCCGTCGGACGCCGGCGCGCCCGCCGTGCTGGAGCTCGCCGTCGTGCCGACCGGCGCCGGCGCGGCCCGGCTGACCGGCATCCGCGAGACGAATCTCCTCACGTTCCGGATGCCGGGCGGTGAGGGAGGCCGGTGGCCGCTCGAGGTCGCGGTGCGTCCCGGTGAGACCGGGCCGATCGCCGTGCCGCTGCGCATCATCCCGGCCCGCTGCGACCCGCACGCCGTGATGGAGGACAAGCGCGGAACCGTGTTCTGGGTCGAGGCGGTCGTCGACGGCGAGGTGAGCCGCATCGATCTCGCGGCGGACGAGGATCTGCGCGGGCGCCTGCTCACGTGGGTCGCGCACTGGTGCGGCTACGGATCCTGAGCGTGCGGATCGAGCGGCGGCGGCGCGCGGCTCAGTAGAATCGACGGATGCTGCGGCGCTCGCCGCACCGGGCAGGATTGCCCCTCACTCCCGACCATTGGAGCCACCATGGCCGATCAGTCGCGCCTCGACAAAGTCATCACCCTCGCCCGGCATCGCGGATTCGTGTTCCAAGCCGGTGAGATCTACGGCGGATCGCGGTCGGCCTGGGACTACGGCCCCCTCGGCACCGAGCTGAAGGAGAACATCCGGCGCCAGTGGTGGCAGACCTTCGTGCGCGGACGCGGCGACATGGTGGGCCTCGACTCGTCGGTCGTGCTGCCCAAGCGCGTGTGGGAGGCGTCGGGTCACGTCGCGACGTTCACCGACCCGCTCGTCGAGTGCCTGCACTGCCACCGCCGGTTCCGCGCCGACACGCTGCTGGAGGACTTCGAGGCGCGCAAGGGCCGCCCCGCCGAGAACGGCCTCGCCGACGTCCCGTGCCCCAACTGCGGCACGAAGGGCCAGTACACCGAGCCCAAGGCCTTCTCGGGCCTCATGAAGACGTACCTCGGCGTCGTCGACGACGAGTCCGGCCTGCACTACCTGCGCCCCGAGACCGCACAGGGCATCTTCATCAACTTCTCGAACGTCGTCACGGCCTCGCGCAAGAAGCCGCCCTTCGGGGTCGGCCAGGTCGGCAAGTCGTTCCGCAACGAGATCACCCCCGGCAACTTCATCTTCCGCACGCGCGAGTTCGAGCAGATGGAGATCGAGTACTTCGTGCCGCCCGCCGACGCGCAGCAGTGGTTCGAGCACTGGGTCGAGGCCTCGTGGGACTGGTTCATCGACCTCGGCATCGACCCGGCCAACATGCGACGCTTCGACGTGCCCGAGGAGGACCGCGCGCACTACTCGGACGGCACCATCGACATCGAGTACCGCTTCGGGTTCACCGGCAAGGAGTGGGGCGAGCTCATGGGCATCGCCAACCGCACCGACTACGACCTGAACCGTCACGCCGAAGCGTCGGGGAGCAAGCTCGCATACTTCGACCAGGCGTCCGGGACGACCTACACGCCGTACGTCATCGAGCCCTCGTTCGGCCTCACCCGCGCCATGATGGCCTTCCTCGTCGACGCCTACCGCGAGGAGGAGGCCCCCAACGCGAAGGGCGGCACCGACACCCGCACGGTGCTGCGCCTGGACCCGCGCCTCGCGCCGGTCAAGGTCGCGGTGCTGCCGCTGTCGCGCAACGAGAACCTCTCTCCGATCGCCCGGGAGCTGGCCGACACGCTGCGCGGGCACGGCTGGAACACCGACTTCGACGACGCGGGTGCGATCGGCCGTCGCTACCGTCGGCAGGACGAGATCGGCACGCCGTTCTGCGTCACCGTCGACTTCGACTCGCTGGAGGACCGCGCCGTCACGGTGCGCGACCGTGACTCGATGGGCCAGGAGCGGGTTCCGCTCGAGGGCGTCGAGGCCTACCTGGCCGAACGCCTGCGCGGCGCCTGACCCGGCGCGCACGACGTCGCACGGATGCCTCGCCCCCTCGGGGCGGGGCATCCGTCGTCTGCGGAGCATGGTTCCCCCAGAGCGGGTTTCCCGGCCGTTACGAGCGCGTGAAGAATTTTCTGACCTCGGTCCAAGATGTCCGCGCAGATAAGTTGCTGATCGCAACCAATTTCCGGCGCCGCTCTCTCTCCGCCCCGTGTTTCCAGCGTTGGAAAACTTCTGGAAACCGCTTGTCCGCGCTGTGCGCGCCTGCTTGGGTCAAGGCGTCGCCGGTGCGGATGCCGGCGGCACGGCCCCCCGCATCCGACCGGATCCTCGCGGGTGCGCGGCCGTCGTCTCACGAGTACAGGAGATCTGCGTGCGGTTCAGAAGCACACCCCTCAGCCTCATCGGAAAGTGCGCCCTCGCGGCGGTCGGGATAGCGGCTCTGGTCGCCCCGGCCACGCTGCCGGCCGCCGCCGCACCGCCGCCCCCCGGCGCGGCGTTCGGCGTGACGGCGGAGCCGCCGATGTCGGCGGTGACCCTCATCACCGGCGACCGGGTGGTCCTGCACCCCGGCAAGAGCGGACCCGTCGTCGAGTTCCTTCCGGCGCCCCGTGACTCCGGAGAGATCGTCGGCTACACGAGCTACGGGGACGACGAGCACTTCTACGTCATCCCGACGGATGTCGCCGACCTGATCCCCGGGCGTCTGGACCGGAGCCTGTTCGACGTCACGGCGCTCGCCGAGGTGCAGGACTCCGACCGCGTGCCGGTGATCGTGCAGTCGACGACGCCGACCGGCGGGAAGACCGATGCGTCGCGGTGGAAGAAGCTCAACCTCACCGCGACGCACACGCTCGAGTCGATCGATGCCGTCGCGGGCGAGGTGAACGCCGACGACGCGTCCGCACTCCTGGGCGCGGCATCGCAGAAGTCGACGGTGCGCAAGATCTGGCTCGACGCGCCGATCCACGCGCTCGACGTCGAGTCGATGCCGCAGATCGGGGCACCCGCGGCCTGGGAGGCCGGCCACGACGGCGCGGGCGCGGTCGTCGCCGTCCTCGACACGGGGATCGACACGACCCATCCCGACCTCGACGGCGGCCTCGTCGTCGGCGCCCGCGACTTCACCGGCAGCGGGTCGACCCGCGACGAGGCCGGCCACGGCACGCACGTCGCCTCGATCGTCGCCGGGTCGGGGGAGGCGTCCGACGGAGCCAACCGCGGCGTCGCCTACGGCGCCAAGCTCCTCAACGGCCGCGTGCTGGACGCGCGCGGCTCGGGGCAGACGTCCTGGATCATCGAGGCCATGGAGTGGGCGGCCCAGGAGGGGGCCGACGTCATCAACATGAGCCTCGGCATCCAGGGGGAGTACACGGACGGGACCGATCCGGGGGCCCTGGCCATCGACTCGATCTCCGAGCGATACGACACGCTCGTGGTCGTCGCGGCGGGCAACGACGGCTTCTACGGCGCGGGGACGATCACCTCCCCCGGTGCATCGGCCAGCGCCCTCACCGTCGGCGCACTGAACAAGTCCGACGAGCTCGCGGGCTTCTCCTCACGGGGGCCGCGCTTCGGCGACGCGGGGGTCAAGCCCGACGTCACCGCGCCGGGTGAAGGCATCCTCGCCGCCCGCGCCGCGGGCACGGGACCGGACGGGTCGACGGATCCGTATCTTTCGATGGACGGCACGTCGATGGCCGCTCCGCACGTCGCCGGTGCCGCCGCGATCCTGAAGGCCGCACGCCCGGAGCTCGACGGCGAGGCGCTCAAGGCGCTCCTCATGGGCACGGCCGAGTCCACCGTGGGCGACATCTGGAAGGAGGGATCCGGCAAGATCGGGATCCCGCAGGCGATCGCGGAGCCGCTCTACGCGTCGACGCCGTCCCTGTCCGTCGGCGTCTTCGCGTCGCCGCGGGCGGAGCAGAAGCCCCGCACCGTGTCGCTGGACTACGCGAACACGTCGGACAAGGCGCTCACGCTGCACCTCAGCGAGACCGCGCGCGGCGCCGACGGCGCCCTCCCCGACGAGACGGTGGAGCTCGCGACCGACACGCTCACCGTCCCCGCGCACGGCTCCGCATCCGTCGAGGTGACCGTCGACCCGCGCGTCGTCGACCCCGGGTACTACACGGGCGCCGTCGTGGCGTCGGGCGAGGGCTTCGCGCCCGTGCGCACCGTCATGGGATGGCAGGTCGAGCCCAACCTCGCCGCCCTCCACCTCGAGGCGCGCCAGCCCGACGGGTCGCCGGTGATCGCCGCGAGCGACGCGACGCTGTACAACCTGGACGACCCGTCGGCGCAGCCGGTGCACGTCATGATCCAGGGTGGTGAGGCCGACCTGCGCCTCCCGCCGGCGCGGTACGCGATCCTCGGGACGCTGGCCAACAGCAAGCCGGACGCCGAGCTCATCGACGGGCTGACCCTGTTCACGCGTGACCTGGATCTGACCGAGCTCGGCGACCACCGCGTCGTCATCGACGGAGCCAAAGCCGAGCCGGTCAGGATCGACACGGAGAAGAAGTCGCAGGTCACCAACATCGAGCAGGTGCTCAAGCGCACGCTGCCCGGGCGCGACTACCCGGTGCAGCAGGCGGCCTCGGCCAGCACGATCGTGTCGTCGCCCGGGCTGCCCGACCAGATGTACATGCTCTACGACGGCAAGCTGGCCGGGGACAAGCCCGTGCTCACCCAGTCGTGGCTCCTCGCCGCGCCGAAGCTCGACGTGGTCGCGAAGGCGAAGTCCGAGACGATCGATCTCAGCACCGAGCTGCGCTACGCCGTGACCTCGCCCGAGCTGCGCGGAAAGGTGAACGCCCAGGTCGTCGCGGCCGGGACGGGCACCCCCGCCGAGCTGACGAAGGCGGGCGTCAAGGGCAAGATCGCCCTCGTCGAGGCCCGCCCGAACGACATCGGCGGAGTGATGGTCCTCAACGGGCAGTCGGATGCCGCCAAGGCCGCCGGCGCCATCGGCCTCATCGTCTACGGCGCGCACGACGGGCCCTACTGGGAGGACATCGACTTCCTGGGAATGGGCGTCTTCCCGAACAAGCAGCTGCCGACGCTGACGCTCTCGCGCGAGAAGGGGCTCGAGCTCGCGGCCCTCGCCTCGACGAAGAAGGGCGTCACGCTCACCGGCACCGGCTACGGGTACCCGTCCTACGACTACGCCCTGGCGAAGGTCGTCCGCGGCGTCCCGAAGAGCCTCACGTTCCGTCTCGACGCGAAGAACACCGCGTCGGTGCAGAGCGCGGTGCGCGGCCAGCGGGCCGGCAGCTCGCTGCAGGAGTGGCACATGGCGGAGACGGACGAGAGCTACATCGGCTTCAACCGGTGGCTCGACGAGCCGATCGAGAACCGCACGATCCACTACTACGCGGACCCGGAGGCGCGCTATCAGGTGCTCGCCGAGGCCTACGCGGGCGGATCGGCCCCGACCCCCGGCTTCCCGCGCGCGTTCGAGGGCGTCAAGCGGTCCTACAAGCCGGGCGAGACGGCCACCGAGACGCTGATCGGCGCGGTCGTGCACGGCGGACTGCGCCCGAACCCGGTCACGCCGGGCGAGGCGTCGGTGCGCCGCGAGGGCGACATCCTCTGGACCGACCTGCCGCTGCGCGTCGACGGCGAGGGCAACGCCAGCTGGGGTGGCCCGGATGCCGGGACGACGAGCTGGTTCTCGGTCTGGATGGACGGCACGCGGCTCACGCAGGGCGAGTGGCCGTCTGCGGCCGGCGAGGTCGCATCCGGTGAGCACACCTTCCGCATGCGGCTGGACGTCGCACGCTTCGAGCGGTGGTGGACCCAGGCGACCGAGGTGCACACGGAGTGGACCTTCCGCAGTGACACCACGAAGGAGATGACGGCGCTGTCGGTCCTCCAGCTCGACTACAACGTGAAGGGACTGAGCCCCCTGAACGCCACGTCGGGCACGAAGATCACCCTCGAGCCGAAGGTGTCGCACCAGGACGGCTCGCGCGGGTCGGCGATCGGCGGGCTCAAGCTGTGGGCGTCGTACGACGGCGGCACGTGGGAGGTCGTGAAGGTCAAGGCTGGCAAGAAGGCGGGGGAGTTCACCGCCGCACTGTCGGCGCCGAAGGGCACCGGCTCGGTCTCGCTCAAGTCCGAGGCGTGGGACGCCGACGGCAACACCTTCTCGGAGACCGTGATCGACGCGTTCCCGGTGGGGACCAAGTGACGCTCCGCTGAGACGGCGGATGCCCCGGCTCGTGCGGGTCGGGGCATCCGTGCGTCCGGGGGCGTGCCGGTCAGGCGCCGGCGAGTCCGTCGTGGACCGCGGTCCCGCCCACCGCGGCGACCACGGCGTCGAGCACGGCGACGCCGACGCGGCCCGCGGCGCTCCACGGGGTGACCGCCTCCGTCCAGAAGCCCGGGGTGGGCAGGCCGGAGACGTCGGCCGACGGCCACAGTCGCGCGACCTCGTCGAAGCGCGGCAGCACGCGGGGGCGCAGGATCGAGACGAGGACGTCGTCGCCCGCGGTCACCTGCAGCACGGCGCCGTCGTCGAACGAGCGCCACTCGAGGGGGCCGCGGTGCGGGTCGCCTGTCGCATCCCACACGGCGCGTGCCGCGGCGACGAGATCGTCGCCCGAGACCGGTCGCGGCGTGAACAGCGCCGAGCTACGAGGCATCCGTCGCCTCCTCGCCGGATCCTGCCGGGACGACCTGCGGGGTGGTCTCGAAGTGCGCGATCTGCACGAGCGTGGGCCGCTCGCCGCGCCGGGCGACGCGGCCGCGGCCCGGGATCATCGGCTCGGCGTAGAGCTTCGGCAGCAGCTGCCCCTCGGCGCGGTCTCCCGACATGACCACGACGGTGCCGCCGGTGTCGCGCACGCCCTGCAGCGCGACGTCGAACAGGGCGCGCGAGGT
>Ga0182739_1003006_pt1 | contig 15183 bp, 10 predicted proteins | sample eDN5th30CBELigBY_FD_128873 | JGI IMG/M metagenome (GOLD analysis project Ga0182739, IMG submission 128873) | Enriched backyard soil microbial communities from Emeryville, California, USA - eDNA 5th pass 30_C BE-Lig BY (version 2) (version 2) | ecosystem: Environmental > Terrestrial > Soil >... | reverse complement strand
CGCGATACTCGATCGCCAAGGGCGGAATGACCTCGAGGTCGCCGACCTGGTCGGCCGTCTCGACGCGGCCGTGAGTTTCGACCAGCCCGATCGCCACGTCGACCCCTTGTTTCTTAAGACGCTGCCCCTCTCGCAGCATGGCATAGGTCTTACCAACGCCAGCCGATGAGCCGAGATAGACTTTCAGCCGACCTCGCTCCTGGCGACGAATCAAACTGAGAAAATGCTCAGGACTGGGGCGACCCGATTCGACCGTAGACATAAGCCGTGGAATCCCGTCTGGACGGCGCTCGATCGTCTGTCTCCGGTCCGCGGGCGACCGGCGAGTGTCACTCACAAATCACGGGCGGATCCTGGGGTCGGGTTCCGGCACTTCGGCATCCAAGGCAAGATTGAGCCGCAACACGTTGACCCGCGGCGGAGCCCCGATGATCGTCCCGGATTGATTGGTTTGCCGTTCAATCAAGGCCCGGACCCGCTCGACCGGAACTCTCCGCGCCCGGGCGACCCGACTCGCCTGGTACAGAGCCCCCTCGGGGCTGAGGTCCGGGTCGAGTCCTCCGCCGGACGCCGTCACGAGATCGGTGGGAGCCGGGTTCTCGGCCGTGGCCCCAAGGGCCTTCACCCGTTCGATGATCTTCTCGCGCAACGCCGGGTTCTTGGTCCCCAGGTTTGATCCCCCGGCCGCATCAGCCCTGTAGTCGACCGCAGACGGGCGGGGATGGATGTACTTGTCCGAGGTGAATGGCTGGGCGATCGATTCCGAACCGATCACTTTTCCGTCGCGTTCGATCAAACTGCCCCCCGCCTGTTCGGGAAACGCCAGCCAAGCAACTCCCCAGACCGCCAACGGGTAGGCGACTGAGCACAAGGCGAAGGTGACAAGGCACGCGGCCAGAGCATTGATCGTCTCACGGAACATCGAAGTTCTTCCTCATTCGTGGATTCTTGGCAGTCGGCCCGCAACCGGGCGAAACCAGGTTTCGATTCCGGGACTCGACAAGGGTTAGGCGATTCCCACGATGGCCAGCAGAGGGTCGATCAGGACGTCGATCAGCTTGATGCCAATGAACGGGGCGATCACCCCTCCGAGACCGTAGAAGAGGAGGTTTCTCCGAAGTAGCGCACCAGCGCCCACGGGTCGGTACGTCACTCCCTTGAGTGCAATCGGGATCAGCATCGGAATGATGACCGCGTTGAAGATGACCGCGGCGAGGATCGCCGAATAGGTCCCGCCCCGCGTCGCCAGCCCCATGATATCGAGGGCCTTGAGTTCGGGGAGTGTGGCGATGAACATCGCTGGGATAACGGCGAAGTACTTGGCCAGGTCGTTGGCGATCGAGAATGTGGTCAGCGCCCCTCGAGTCATCAACAGTTGTTTCCCGATCTCGACGACCTCAATGAGCTTGGTCGGGTCGCTGTCGAGGTCGACCATGTTGCCCGCTTCCTTGGCGGCCTGAGTACCCGAGTTCATCGCCACCCCAATGTCAGCCTGGGCCAGCGCAGGGGCGTCGTTGGTACCGTCCCCCATCATGGCCACGAGCTTGCCGCCGTGCTGTTCATTGCGGATGTAGGCGAGCTTGGCCTCGGGGGTGGCCTGCGCGATGTAGTCGTCGACGCCGGCCTCTTCGGCGATCGCCTTGGCGGTCAGCGGGTTGTCGCCCGTGACCATGACAACGCGAAGGCCCATCTGTCGAAGGCGCGCGAAGCGCTCACGAATCCCTGGCTTGAGGATATCCTCCAGCTTGATCACACCGATGATCCGGCCCTCCTCAGCCACGGTCAGAGGAGTCGCACCACCGGACGCGATGGCGTCGACGGTTCGTTGGTAGCCGTCGGGGACTGCCCCCCCCTGGCCCTCGACGTACCTGGCCACGGTGTCGGGAGCCCCTTTGCGGAGCCGAGCTCCGCTCGCCAGATCAACCCCGCTCATTCGAGTCTGGGCGGTGAATTCCACGAACGAAGCGCCGTCGGGCACCTCACCATCGATGGCCGCTTGCTGCCGGGCGAGCTCGAGGATGCTCTTGCCCTCCGGGGTCTGGTCCGCCATCGACGACAGGCCCGCGATCCGTGCCACCTCGCGCGGCGAGGCACCGCCGAGGGGGACGAACTCGGTCGCCCGGCGATTCCCGATCGTGATCGTCCCGGTCTTGTCCAGCAGCAGAGTGTCGATATCGCCAGCCAGCTCCACCGCCTTTCCACTTTTGGCGATGATATTCGCCTCCAAAGCACGGTCCATTCCCGCGATACCGATCGCGGCCAGCAAGGCACCGATGGTCGTCGGTATCAGGCAGACCAGAAGCGCGATCAGGGTCGGAATGTCGAGATCCAACCCGAAGTAACGGGCCATGGGATAGAGAGTCGCGGTGACGATCAGAAAGACCAGGGAAAACGCCGCCAGGACGATGGTGAGCGCGATCTCGTTGGGCGACTTCTGGCGAGTCGCTCCCTCGACCAGGGCGATCATGCGATCCAGGAAGCTCTGCCCGGGGTCGGAGGTGATCTCGACCACGATGCGATCCGACAGCACCCGGGTCCCTCCGGTCACCCCCGAGCGATCGCCGCCGGCTTCCCGAATGACCGGGGCACTCTCACCAGTGATGGCAGACTCGTCGACCGAGGCCACTCCCGCGACGACCTCGCCGTCGGCGGGAATGACCTGGCCGGCCTCAACCACAATGAAGTCACCACTCCGCAGCTGGGTGGAGGACACGATCCGCCCGGTCACAGCATCCGGGCCGTCGAGTCGGTAAGCCGGTGTGTCCTTGCGGGTCGCCCGCAAGCTGTCGGCCTGAGCCTTCCCCCGCGCCTCGGCCAGGGCCTCGGCGAAGTTGGCGAACAGGACCGTCAGCAGCAACAACCCCGTCAGGGCCGCCTGGTAGATGACCAGTCCGGTGGCAGCTCCCCGGACGATCGAAAGCAGCGTCACCATCGCGGTCAGGACAGTACCGACCTCCACCAGGAACATGACCGGGTTTCGCATCATGTTCCGAGGGTCGAGCATGACGAACGACTGCCGGATCGCCATGCGGACCAGTTCGGGATCGAATAGTCGCAGCCGCCGCGCCTGTCGGCGCTGGATTTTGAACGCTTGCGCGTCGGAGTTGGCTCGCTGGGGCACTCCAACCTCAGTCTGTACGCTCATCGGTCTCGTTCCTGAACTGGCCTGTTATCTCGTGATCCAACGTAAGGGGCCGGTGATCTCTCCCCTCCTCGCGCTGGCTCGTTGGTTTCCGGGCTTGCAAAGCCCGCCTGAGAGGCTCGCCCCTCGTACCGGCGGAAGACCGGAACGTTGCCTCCAGTGAGTCAAGGGCCGGGGTTCTTGCCGGGCCGCCTCCATGACCTCGTTGAATTCGCTCTCCCTGAATCCGCGGAGTCCCTGGCACACGACCCGGCAAGAGCCACGGCCCTTCAGAGCATGGCTCATCGGGCCGAGCCATCCCTGGGCATCTGGTCACCGTTGTTCCGTGATCTGTCGAGATCGAAACATCAAAAAGCACCGTCCCAACGGCTCACGTCAGTGCGTCTTCGCATCGACCCAAGGTCGAAAAATCAAGGTGGTCGGGATCGATCTTCGATCCCCGATGGATGGATGGGCCGGGGAACCAGCTCGGAAGACAGCCCCCTGCCCCGACGCAGGGATTCAATCGTGAACCGCGGGAGGTTTGCTTCCCTGGCCCGGTCAACGGGGTCCGGCGGCCAGGTGGTCGGCCACCGGGCCCATGACGACTGCGGGCATGAACGAGAGGGCACCAACCAGCAGGACGGTTCCCAGCAGCATCCCGGCAAAGGTCAGGTTGTCGACGCGCAACGTACCGATGGTCTCGGGCACCCGCTTCTTGACGGCGAGCGAACCGGCCAGAGCCAAAGGGAAAATCAAGGCGGGGAACCGCCCCAACAACAGGACGATGCCGGTCGCGATGTTCCAGGGGGGGTTATTGTCCCCCAGTCCTTCGAAGCCTGATCCGTTGTTGGCCGCCGCCGAGGTGAACTCGTAGAGGATCTCGCTGAACCCGTGCGAACCCGGATTGGCCACCGTCTTGCCCCCCCAGTCCGTCGCTGCGAACAGTCCCGTGCCCACGCAGATCAGGAGCGGATGGATCAAGATCGCCAGCATCGCCAGCTTGACCTCCTTGGCCTCGACCTTCTTGCCGAGATACTCGGGGGTCCGCCCCACCATCAGGCCGGCGAGAAAGACGGCAACGACAACGTACATCAACATGTTTTCGAACCCGGCACCGATGCCGCTGAAAACGACGTTGAGCATCATCAGCGCCATGGGAACGAGGCCAGCCAGAGGGTTGAGGCTGTCATGCATGCTGTTAACCGAGCCATTGGAGGTGCTGGTCGTGATCGCCGCCCAGGTGGCGGCGGCCACCGGGCCGAGGCGTACCTCCTTGCCCTCCATATTGGGGCCCCGGACCACGGCGAGGCCCTCGGTGGCCGCACTCGGCGCCGACTCGGCCGAAAGTCCCACGCCCAGTCCCGCAAGCAGCAGCACCAGCATCACGCCGAAGAGAACCGCGCCGTGCCGCCGGTTCTTAAGCATCAGCCCGGCCATGACCAGCGACGCCATGGGAAGCATGATGATCGAGACGACCGCGAGCAGATTGCCCCAGGGAGACGGGTTCTCGAACGGGTGCGTCGAGTTGGGACCGAAGTAGCCCCCGCCGTTGGTTCCCGACTGCTTGATCGCCACCAGAGCCGCCACCGGCCCTCGTGCGATCGTCTGGGTCGTCATCTGCGTGGCTGCACCATCCAGCGTCGTCGCCTCAACAGCCGGCTGAAACGTCATCGGCACTCCGCAAGCGACCAGCAGGACCGCGACCACGAAGCAGTACGGGATGAACACGTATATCAAGCCTCGGACCAGGTCGGCGTAGAAGTCGCCAAGGTGCGCGTCGCCCCGAAGACCTCGCAGGGTCGCCAGCATCACCGCCAGTCCCGCGGCGGGCGTCACGAACATCATCCAGACGATCGAGGCGAGCTGGCTGAAGTAGGAGAGATTCTGCTCGCCTGCGTAGTGCTGGAGATTCGTGTTGGTCACGAACGAGCAGACCGTGTTAAAGACCACGGCCGTATCAGCGCCCGGGTGATCGACACCGGCGCCATCCTTGTAGCCCAGAGTCCCCAGCGATCCCTTGGCATCGGGATTCAGAGGCAGCCTCGGTTGAGCGTAGAGCAAGCCGAAGGTCAGGACGAAGAGCGCCAGGTTGAAGGCGAGGAAGGTCGCGGCATATCGCTTCCAATCCATCCGGGCCCGGCCTCGGGTGCCGATCAGGCGGCAAAGAAACATCGGCAACGCATCCAGGCCCCGTCCGACGCGGTCGTCAGCGACATCCAGCGTACGGAACATCGACCAACCGATCGGCAATGAGGCCGCGACCGGCAGAGCGACCGCCCAGAGAGGATGAAGCCAAACCATCGAAGATCCCACGGCACAATTCTCCCAACGAAAGAGCCAGGTCAGAACCGTTCGGGTCGAAGCATGGCGAACACCAGGTAGACCAAGGCGACCACGGTCAAGAGTCCGGTCACGTAGAGCACGGCATCAGCTCCCAGAACTCGAGATCAGAGCCGATCGCACCCGACGACCAGCCCGAAGAACAACAGGAACAACCCAACCCCCAACAACAAAGTGACAAGCGCCATGCGCCTCCTCCGCGATCGTTGTCCCAGTGGTCTCGAGATCGGGCGACGCGAAGAGTCGACAGCCACGAACGGCCCGAGTCCTCGCTCCTCCCCTGCTCGCGACAACCCCGTTCAACACTTCGGCCACGACCGACCGCACCAAGGCACGGTCGGCTCATGGCCTGTCCTTAATGCAAACCTCGGACCACAGGCCTGCGGCTCGCCACAGGACCAGTTACCACAAACATTTACGTCAACCATTTTTTGAGTGAAACAGAGATGCAGGGTTGGAACCGTGCAGTTCGCACGATCTCCATCGGAAAACTGCACGATGCAAACGGGAGGAATGAGGAGGAGATGGGACAGCCTGGCGAGTCCGGACACAACGGCTGACAAGACGGACCGGTCCGGCGACGATGCGCCGGCGTGAACGAACGGCCTGCGCGGGGGACGGAGAAGCCGGAGAATAGCGAGTTCGGTCCCCCGCAAGGTCGCCTCACCCGGCCCGATCCGGTCCATTTGCACCGTTGGCTTCTGCCGGAAGCCCGCGCGCGGCCCTGAGTCATCGGGGAAAGACCTCGCCTCTGCCGATGAGAGGACGACGTCTACGTGCGGATGCACGAAGGATAGGCCAGACCTGCTCACAAAGTGGTCGGCCCCGCGCGGTCCGACGCCCCCGGGGCCGGATCGAGGCTACGGGTTCGGCCCCTTTTCTGAATCACCCAAAGCTCATGAGGACTTCAACTTAATGACGATCCTCAGGCCCCCACTGGGCAGGCGATTCCAATCTGGCACTCGGTTTGCTTTTCTCTTATCACGTCAGACAAGAACACAAAGAAATGAACTCGATCCTGCAAACCAACAAGAGAAATGATTTTACAATAAAGTTTGTGTTAACGAACAACGAGCCACCCTCATGGCGACGGCCCATCGGTTCACGCCGATGACGCTTACCGCCAAGGGGCGAGCGGGCAGCCTCGCACGACCCCTCCCGCTCGCCCTTCTCACACCTGTCCCTGGACCGTTTGAGGAGGGAGTTTCTGACTCCCTCCTCAAACTGAGGACCTGGCTTCTCGGCCGTCCGCGGCCGGCGAGGTCCTCCCGTGCCTTGCCCACCCTATAAGAGAGGCTTGAGTCCACCATCCCCAATGGCTGGCAGGCTCAAGCCTCTCTTATCTTTATGCGCGGAGAAGAGGTCGGACTCGCACCGGCGAATCCGACCCCGGCGAACCCGTCATCTCTTCAGCGAGTACAGATTCAAATGCTCCATCATATCCAGGACCCAGGGATGGCTCCACGGCGCTCTCAACGCGTAGCCAACGCTGAAAACCGAGATCGCCAGCGCGGCCAGCGAAAGGACGCGAACCCACCGACGGTCCTGGCCCCCCTCGACCCCCTTCGGAAGAAACACCAACCAGAACGGGATGAGCCAGAACAGCCAGCGAAGGCCCTGAGTCGACCCGCCGTAGTTGCGCGCCTTGGGATTCACCAGGTAGGCGGCGAACAATGCGGTTGAGAGCACCAGGGTTAGCCAGGCCAGGGCGCGGAGCCGATCACGGGTGAAGAGCGAGCGAACCATCCCCAGCGCCGCGAAGAGGAAGAGCGGGGTGAGCGAGAAGACGCCGTGGTGACCGAAGGTCATGTGAAAGAAGTAGACCGGGTAGGGTTCGGGATGGAGGTTGAACCAGTCCATCTCGAGCGGCGTGTTCCAGTAACTCCCCTCGTACTGATAGCTCTTCGTACCGAATTCCTCGTAAACCGGCGTGAACTGCCCGAACGCGATGTACTGGGTCGCCAGAAACGCGATGCAGGGGATCGCGGCCGCCGGCACGAAGCTGATCGCCGTGGACTTCGGAAACCGGATCAGGAGCATCAGGAACACCAGCACGCCGAACAGCGCCGCGGGGAGTTCGTTGCAGGCTGTGAACGCCGCAAAGAAGCCGGCCACGGCGAACCACCACGCGGAACGGGCCTCCTCATCCCAGATCCGGATCAGCGCATAAATGGCGAAGAACGCACTCGAAGCGGCAATAGTATGGTTGTTCAGCGTCTGGTCGAAGGCGAAGAGCAGCGAACCCCAGGCTCCCCCGAACAGGCTCAGGAACCAGGCCCAATCGTTGGTGGCATACCGATCGAGCAGGCGGGTGTAGAGCACCAGGAAGAGCCAGAGCGGGACCACGTTGAAGAGCACGACCAGGGGTTTGAAGTAGAAGACGAAGACCGGCCACTTGGCCGGCTCCTTGGGAGTCTCCAGGACGTGCTCAACCCGGCGGGGCGGGCCTTCGTCGACCTTCTCGACCCAGCGGGGGAGCCGCTTCTGCTCGACCACCTTGTCGAGTGGGACCCCGAGGATGGTCCGCGCTGGGTAGAGCAGCCCGGCCATGAGGGTGGGGAGCAGTGGAGGCTTGCTCGAATAGAAGTGCTCGGTGGCCTCCCCCGTCTTCCACGCGCGCGGCGCGATCGCGTACTCGACCTTGTGGAGGAGCGAGCTCTTCGCCGTGGGCTCGGCCAGCTTGTCGGGCTTGAGGACCTTGTCCTGTGTCTTATCAGCCCAGGGGCAGTCGTCGATCGCGAAGCTGCCACGCTCGAGCAGGCTCCAGACCGTCGACCAGCGTGAGATATCGTTTGGTCCGAGCTGGGTCGGGCTCTTCAGGGTCAACCCCAGCGCCTGGGCGGTCGCCGTCGTGATGACGATCAGCGCAATGAACTTACGGACCTGAGAACGGCCCGGCGTCGTGTCCTCACCCTGGTCGAAGCCCTCGGACATCATCGCCCCCTCTTGGTTGACTCAGGCTCGGTCTCGGCACCGCCGAGCGAGCCGATCCGTTCGGAAATGCTATACGTGTCGTGCGGTTGAATGCTGTACGAGGTAATCAGCTCGGCGAGAATTCCCAGACAGAGGAATTGGGACCCAACCCCGGCCAGCGTGCTCGAGTAGAACAGGACCGGCCGGTGTCCGATAGGTCCCTCGCCGATCACCCAGAGCACGGCCAGGTAGAACAGGCCGAAACTCCCGAGCAGCATCAACGCCAGTCCCATACCGCCAAGCACGTGCAGCGGACGCTGGCTGAATCGGGTCAGGAAGCGCACGGTCACCAGGTCGAGCAACCCCTTGAGAAACCGGGTCATCCCGTACTTGGACGAGCCGAACCGGCGGGCCCGATGATGAACCTCGATCTCGCCCACCCGGAACCCCCGGGCATGGGCCAACACCGGCACGAACCGATGCAGCTCGCCGTAGATCCCAACCTCGTTGAGTACCTCGCTTCGATAGACCTTGAACCCGCAGTTGTGGTCGTGCAACCGACAGCCGGTCAGCGTGCTGACCATGGCGTTGAAGATCCGGCTGGGGAAAACCTTGTGCCAGGGATCGTACCGTCGACGCTTCCAACCGCTGACGACGTCGAAACCCTGGTCGAGTTTTTCCAGGAACCGAGGAATCTCGACCGGGTCGTCCTGCAGGTCGCCGTCAAGGGTGAAGACGATCGAACCTTGCGCAGCCTGGAAGCCGGCGGTCAATGCGGCGGCCTTGCCGAAGTTGCGGCGGAACTTGATGGCGCGAACTCTCGGGTCGATCGCCGCCAGCTTACGGACGACCTCCCAACTGTCATCGCCGCTCCCGTCGTCGACGAAGAGGAATTCGACGTCCCCGAGTGATTGAGACTCCACGACTCGGCTGAGCTCTTCATGCAGAGTGGCGAGGCTCTCGCCCTCATTATGGATCGGCACGACGACGCTGATCATGGAACAGGGACCTCGACCAGGGAAACCGCGGGAAGACTCGGGCGGACGAGCGAGAGCACCGCGGCAATCACCAGCTCACCGATCAACCAGGTCAGCCGGAGCGCCAACGCGGCGAAAACCGCGGTCTCGGGACCAATCACAGGCTGAAGCGTCGCCATCAGAACGCCCTCGCGCACCCCCAACCCCCCCGGCAAAACGGCGACGGCGAAACCGGTCACGGTCGCCAGCGCCACGCTGCCGATGACCACCGGCCATTGCAATGGCGGGACGCCGGCAGCAGCCACGGCTCGGATGACCGCGACCTGGCTCAGTCCGAGCAAGACCCAGCCGCCGCTCGCAAAGAGCAACCCTTCGGCGAGCAACCGAAGCGTGAACCGAGGAAGGGCATCGGGACCGACCCCCTTAAACGGGACGCTCACCAGGGCCAAGATCCTCGGAAACACCCGAGGGTGGACGACCACCAGCAGCGCACTCGAGAGGGCCAGTCCAACCAGGACCGGCCACCATTCCAGGGGGACGATCAGGAATCCCAACGTAGCCACGAGGGCCCCCGCCGCCATCATCACCAGGGTCTCGTAGAGGGTCGCGAAGGCCGCCGTGGCCCCCCGAGCCCCATAGGGGGTGATCAAGCCTACCCGCATGACCACCACGAGGGCCTTGCCCGGGACGTACTTACCAAGGTGGCTGATCAGGTACGCGCGAACCGCAGCGCCCCACCGGACCGGCGTCGGACTCTGCTTCATGATCCGATCGAAATAGAGACCGAAGATGGTCAGGCCCGCCAGGTACAACACTAACGAAAGAGCGACCCAGACAGGTTCAACCCGCAGCTCCCCCCCTTGCTCGTGGAGCCGAACCCAGGTCAGCCGGACATGCCGGGCGACCGTCCCCAGCACGATGAATCCGACAGCCGTCTTGAGCGCAAACTTGATCGAAGGCTTCTTGACCAGCCGACCAACAGCTTCGCATCGCTGACGAACGGACGTCGCGAGGGTCGAGGTCCAGCCGGGCGATTTCTTCATCGTGGAATGACGGGAGGAAGGAAGGTGGGTCGCAGACAGGGGTCGCGAGGGACGGACGAGGGACGCTAGGCCCAAGGTAGCGGGCTGCTGGAAGATTGACAAGAGCGCGATGGGTCACGCGGCCGAGTCACAGCCTGAACCTTGCCCGTTGCCCAACGCAACGGGCTCGATTCGCTCAGGCAAGAAGGCCGAACGCGCCAGGGCATCCTCAGTTAGTTAGTTGCGCAGAAAGAACGAAGGGGGATCGTCCTTCGACCGGATGCGCTTCACGAGGAACGGGACCGGGCCGAATCGTTCGTAGCCCAGCTCGACGACCTGCTCGTAGGTCTGGCGCACCCCTGCAATCGTGTCACCCTTGATGGCCACAAACTTCCCCTCGTGAGCCAGAAGCGCCTCAAGGTTCGCATCATAGGTGGCTCGCTCAGACTCGAAGTAGGTCATCGCTTTTCTCCCATTCTCGTCACAAGGCCATAGGCAACAAAACTCCCAAACGGAACGTCGACCTCCGTGCCATCGACAACGACTGGTCCGAACCTCCCCAACTTCGGGATGGTCGAACGCCCCTCCTCGCTGATTCCACAAGAAACCCACACGCCGTCGAGGCCGGCTCACTTTAAGATCGCACAGCCAGCGAACGGTCCACGAGTGGATATGGAGATGTGGGTTCGTTTTTACAGAACGACCAACCCTTCGACGATCGCGAAGGTCCGAATTCGTGATTCTTCACGACTTTTATACCCGCTCACCGCAGCGTCAGCCACAAGATCCTCCAAAAATATCTTCAAAGGGACCAAGGATTACGGAGAATTCCGACGACGCTTTCTGGTGCATCCACCCAATAGGTTGGGCGGTCCAGGTGGACCCCCGGCCAAGCCACTGGCAAAAAGCGAGCCGCCGGTAAGCCCACTCGGCCGGCCCCGCTGGGTTTCGGCGGGGGAGGAGCCTCTCACGCGAGGATTGCGGTAAACTGGCAAGGAGAAACGGCCTCACAGGACTCGGTCGATCGGAGTCTTGCCTCAATGATCTGCGCCACAGAGCCTGAGGAAACGTCGACTCTCGTCGAACTGGCCCGGGAGACGCGGGTCTTCAAGCCTCACGAGCTTGTCGCCTTGAGCGAAGTCCTAGTCGATTATCACGCCAAGGAACAAGCCAACGGACATCGGTCATTGACCTACAAGCAGGATGGGCAGGCGATCGGATTCGCCTATTTTGCCCCAGCCTCGATGACCGATCGTGGGTGGTATCTCTACTGGATCGCAGTCCAACCGGCCCACCAGGCCCAAGGCGTGGGAACCGCCCTGCTGGCCAGGGTCGAGGCCGAAATCCGCAGCGCGAACGGACGAGTCCTCTGGATTGAAACCTCGTCACTGCCCCAGTATGAGCCGACGCGTCGGTTTTATTTGAGTCACGGATACGAACCGGCGAGCCTCTTGGCCGACTACTATGCCGACGGCGACGACCTGGTCGTCTATCGCAAACGACTCGAACCTCCACGGCCAGACTGATGAAGCTTCCACCCATCCATCCGGCGACGATCGAGACCGAGCAACTGGCCCAGGAATGCGACGTCCGACGGACCCGCCGTTCCGGGCCAGGAGGACAGAATCGGAACAAGGTCGAGACCACGGTTGTCGTTCAGCACCGCCCGACCGGTATCGTCGCCGAAGCGAGCGAGCGCCGGAGCCAGGCGGAAAACCAGCGGATCGCCTACTTCCGGCTCCGGGTCAAGCTCGCCCTCGAGGTTCGCGTTCCGGTCAACCTCGGCGCGCAGCCGAGTCTGCGTTGGCAGTCGCGATGTCGAGGCGGTCGCATCGAGGTGAGCACAACCCACGACGATTTCCCGGCGCTGCTGGCCGAGTCGCTCGATGTCATCGAGCATACGATGCTGGACATAAGGGCCGCCGCCGAGTTCCTCGGTTGCACCCCCTCCCAGTTGACCAAGTTCCTCAAGAGCGAGCCGAAGGCGCTGACCCTCCTGAACCAGCTCCGAGGCAAAGCCGGTTTGCACCCCCTTCAGTAGGCGGTCCTCCACGAGGTCGTTGGCCCTCGGCCAAGCCGACCGCGCCTCCCCTCTTCCGCTCGACCGAGAGAGCTCATGCCGCGAAACCGATCCTCCCGGCCGGGATCAAGGCACGGTCTCGGCCGGTTCGGCGGGAGCGACGAGCCCGAACCGGCGATGCACCGAGCGGGCGTCGGGCGTGATGCTCCCGGTCAAAAACGCGTCCTGGAAGGGACTGAGCAAGGAGAGCACATGGTCGAGATCCTGCGTCGCGGCTTCGACGGCGGCACCTTTCCGGGAGGCGATCCGGCGTGCGATCGCAGACCGATGGCTCTCGGCGAACGCCCGAAGCTTCTCGAGGTCGATCCGGAGAAAGGACTCGGCTTCGGAGACACCCACGGCCCGCAGGGACACGAGCCTCGAGGACGGCGCACCGGCCGGCGCAAGCGCTTGGACCACCGAATCGGCCGATCCGCCGAGCACAAGCCTTCCGTCGCCAATCGCGTAAGCAAACGGCGACGACGGCGTCAGGGCGGTCACCCGGACGCCCCTTACGTTTTGGGTCTGAACCTCGAGCGGCCCTCGTCGGTGCTTCGGGTCGAGGGCGTAAATCGCCAGGATGGTCCGTAATCCGTTATCAATCGCGGCGGCGACCCCATCCTCGCCGGGGCCGGCCTTGAGGTCGATCGAGATCGCGAACGACAGTTTGGAGACGCCACGAGACACCGGCTCTGTGTCAAGGAAAGCCAGGACGGACGGTCCCAGGCTGGGGAGAATCGCAGTTCTCAGGTCGCGCCCCAGCATCAGGCCTTGGACGCTCAGCAGCAGGTTGTCGACCCAGTTCTGAGCGGTCCCGGGAGTCATCACGCGAACCAGCTCCTCGAGCGCGGGGAAATCCATGTGAGCCGAGACCAGAGCAATCGCCGACGCAGGAACCCGGTCGAAACCAGGTTGACTGACCGGCATGGCCGCCCAGCGTTTGAGCCAGGCGGGAATGTTCTCGGTGCCGATCGCCTCTTCGACATGGAGAACCAGGCCGACTCCACTGTCCGAAGTGGCCCCCCGCAACTCGACCGCCCCCCCCAGGTAGACAAGCGCTTCCAGGTAGCGTTGGACGAGATCGGCCAGGTGCGCATCACCTGCCGTCGACGGCTTCGAAGCCTCGGCCAGTTGAGTGGCGAGGAACCGAGGGTCGATGAAGAGACTCAACACAGCGCGTTCGGGGAGCCGTTCGCGCACCCGCTGGAAAGCCGGCTGATCGCTGAGTCCCTTCTGGGCGTTCTGGCTCCGCTCGATCACTCCGAGGATCAATTCTTCGGAGTTCGACCAGGCAAACGTCTGGTCAACCAGCGTCAAGTAGCATTCGGTCGGGCGCCTGGCCTGAGGAGTGAACTCGCGAACGCGATAGGTCACCCCATGGTGGGTTCGCTCCTCGATCCGTTCGAGCTCGCCTTTTCGCTTCTGGTCATGATTGATCGCGTCCACCAGCCGGTCGAGCAACGCGCGGTCGCGGACGCGAACCAGAAGCATGCCTCGGGCTTCGTCCTGCCGCCCCTGGGGGGGAATCCGGAGCGTCAACACCACGGCATCCCCGAACAGGTTGTCGCGAATCTCCTCGAGCGTGGCGTTCAGGCCTCTCTCAATCTGGCGTCGGGCGGCCTGGAACGAGGCGAACCGAGGCGAGGCCAGCCAGGTTCGTACGAGAGGAAGCCCCGCTAGCCGTCCCGCGAGGGGCGATGCCAGAAACTCTCGGATATGACCGCGCAGGTCTTCGATCGCGAGCGTCACCCCCGCATCCGGAGGCGTCAGTCGAAAGAGCGAATCCGCGGGCCCGGCCCCACGAGCGTTCGCCGTTACGGCGAAAGTCAACAAAAGGGCAAGCAGCCTCGGGGTCGTCAGTTTCCGCATTGTCTTGGAACCCCCACCACCCCAAAGAGTCATGGAACGGCATGCCGATCCCGTCATCCCGCGCTTCGTTCCCGTCGCCGATCTCGCCCTGGAACCCTCGACAAGGACCTGGGAGAGGCAAAGACTGAAAGGTCATACCCTTGGACAAGCAACCCAACGGATTCTATTCGCAAGACGACCTCCATCCCTAAGATCATCTCCGGGTGAATTGACGCCCGGCGACGTGGTCGGTCCTCCGCTCGGCCCCTGCCACCTGGCTGGGTGCATCCACCAGGCCGTCACAGTCCATTGGTCGAGCCGACCGAGCACGAGAGAGCCCAGCCCTTCGTCCCGGGCCCGTCATCGAAACGGCCGGATCTCCCCCTCAACCACTCTTGGCCGGGGCCACGGTCGAATCGTCTGAATCGGACGGCGGGCCCAGCAAGAAGCCGAATGCATGCCGGGCCGTCCCGGTCAGAGGCAGGCTCCGCACGTTCTCCTGGCTCGCCCCCGCGCCCTCCGAAACGAGGGCCTCGGTTGGACCATTGGGAACCGTGCCAGCCGGATCGATCCCCTGGCCGCCGAGCGGCCCTCGAAACGTGGCGACCTCGAAGAACTCTCGACCCAGCCGCGCCGCCGGTGCCGAGGTGGCGCGAGCCAGTTCCCAGGTGGCCGACCCGGCGGTCGCCAGGGCATCGGTCAACAAGGGAGGCTCTCCGACCGCGACACCGCGGCCGTCCGTACCGACCACCGTCCCGGCGTCGCGGCCCGGCCCCGGCGCCTCCGGTGGCGTGCGCCAGACCAGGGCGACCATCAAGAGCACCGAGGCGGCAAGAGCGAGTGGACTCAATATCCTCCGGATATTCGACTTGCGCCGAATGGCCTGACGATCGTATTCGT
>Ga0182739_1003005_pt1 | contig 15185 bp, 21 predicted proteins | sample eDN5th30CBELigBY_FD_128873 | JGI IMG/M metagenome (GOLD analysis project Ga0182739, IMG submission 128873) | Enriched backyard soil microbial communities from Emeryville, California, USA - eDNA 5th pass 30_C BE-Lig BY (version 2) (version 2) | ecosystem: Environmental > Terrestrial > Soil >... | reverse complement strand
ATTATTCTATTCTGACAGCTGAACTATAAAAAGAATGGCTTCTATACTGGTAAGTATCCCTTATAATAGTACAGGTAATAAGTAGAATTTTCTGATAATTTGTTAATTAAGGAGATTCTACGATGAAAAAATCAAGATTTAGTGAAGAACAGATAGTAGCTATTTTAAAGGACGGTGAATTAGGCCTACCGGTGATTGAGCTATGTCGCAAGCATGGTATTAGCCAGAGTACCTATTATAAATGGCAAACGAAGTACGCGGGATTAAGCACGTCTGAACTCAGACGGTTAAAGCAGTTAGAGCAAGAAAATGCAAAACTCAAACAGATGTATGCGGATATCAGTTTGGAGCATAGGGCACTTAAGGACATCATTGAAAAAAAGTTGCACATACCGCACACCGGCGACAATTAGCGCAGTATGCGGTAGAGCAACATGGCTTGAGTATACAAGGAGCTTGTAAAGTGTTGCAGCTGAGCCGGTGTGCTTACTACTACCAAGCGAAGAAGCAGCCTGATGATGAAATCAAAGCAAGCTTATTGGTGTTAGCAGAACAATATTCACGCTATGGGTTTAAGAAGCTACTGCGCTTACTAAAGCGACAGGGTAAGTTGTGGAACCATAAACGTGTTTACCGGGTATATTGTAGCTTAATTCTAAACCTACGTAAAAAGCCCAAGAAACGGTTACCTAGTCGTGAAGCCAAGCCATTACAACAGGCTAGAGGTCTCAATAGCTGTTGGTCACTGGATTATATGAGTGATGCCCTACAAAAGGGCAAACGGTTTCGTACGGCTAATGTAATCGATGATTGCAATCGTGAATGCTTGAGCATCGAGGTTGCAGTCTCATTACCTGCTAAAAGGATAACGCGTTGGTTGGATAATGTTGCAGCACTTCATGGCCACCCTGCCAAGCTACGGGTTGATAATGCACCAGAAAATATCGCTAAATCTATGCAGGCTTGGGCTCGGCAGCATCACATTGAGCTGCTTTACATTCAGCCAGGTAAGCCTGCCCAAAATGCGTACATCGAACGCTTTAACCGCTCATATCGCGAAGAGGTATTGGATATGTATTTATTTGACAGCATTGAGCAAGTACAGCAGCTGACTGACCGATGGTTAGAGCATTACAACAACCATAGGCCCCATGAGGCGTTAGGTCATTTAGCACCCATAGAATTTAGACAGCAGTTACCAATAGCTTGCTAATGACTCTACTTATAACTGTACTAAAATTGGAGGCTTTACACGTTTTATTTGTAATCCTGTATCTTAAAAAATACAGGATGCCCTTATTGGGCAGTGGGTATGTGAGTAAGTCGCAAGACCTATCCAGCATATCCACGGCGTATTAACCTTGCGGACCCTTGTTGGTAAATCTCTGCATTTATCAACAAAGTCTACCTGGCGATATTCAAACTTTCTTAGCTCTCACTAAAAAGCGAACTGCATTGCTGCAAAGGTTCTTCAACCTTGTAACAATGCCACAACCGCGTAGCGTGCCGTGTCACTGGGGATAGCTATGTCCGCAGTGACACGGTCTAAACAGCTTTCGTAAATGCAAGCCCTGCCTGTATTTGCGCCAAAAATACGTCATTTAAAACCAGTGACGTATTTTTTATTTCGCAATTTTATATATTTTTAACCAAAATTAACGATAGTAAAAATTTGATATGCTTGTTTAGTTAATGCTAAATTGAGCATACAAATTGCATTTTCTATTCAATTAATATTTATTTCCAATTTCCTAATTAATTTTGTGGTTAATAATAAAGAGTATTAATATGAGTAAAAAATCATTTCAATCCCCCTATTGGTTAATAATCGCTATTTCCTCAGCTTTATTTTTGATGCTAATTTTCCTGCTTTGGAAAACCGTTTTTTATAATGAAGACTTTACCCTATTCATTCACTTAGTTTGGTGGATAAGCTATGCCATTTTATTAGGTGTTTGGATAACTTACTTAACAAGTAATAAGAAATTAACGGAACTTAGTTTCTATGATATTGGTAAAAATTTGACAAAAATTCTTGGTCTTACTGCATTAGTCATACCTTTATATATTGCATGGCAAACCCTAAAACTTAATTATGAAAATAACAGGCAAACACTGGTTGCAAATCGCGAGAAAGCTGAAGATGAAAATTTTATTAGAGCCAATGCTATGCTGGGAGATTCAAATATTGGGGTACGCATCAGTGCCATCTATTTATTGGAACGGCTAGCTCGCAACAATCCTGAGCAATACTACTGGCCGGTGGCGCATGCTTTTACAGCTTATATAAGGCGCTATTCTCCCGCAGATGTTAAACATCCTCACGCCAAACCTCCAACAGTCGATATAAACATTATTTTAGACTTCCTGAAAGATGGTCCTTACGCGGTGCCCCATTATTGGGAGGATAGGATTAATTTGGAAGGTGTTGATATTAGCTTTGCTAGTTTAGCTGGAGCGCGATTTACTGATGCAGTATTTGATAATGCCATTATGGTAGCGATTGATTTGAATAATGCTCAATTAGAGCAAGCGAGTCTCATAAATACAAATTTAAGCCATGCCATGCTTTTTAATACTAATTTGATACAAGCTACGCTTTATGATGCGGATTTACGAGAAGCAGAATTGCAAATGGCTAATTTGAGCGGAGCAAGCTTAGCAGGTGCTAAGTTTAATAATTCCTTACTACAGCTTATTGATGCTAATTTTATTCAAGCGGATTTTATTAATAAATATAACTCTTATATTCATAATATAGAGAAAGTTCCCGCGACAGGATTAAGTTGCAATAACTTGAAACATACTAAAATTTCTAAGGGAACTTTATTGCCACCCATGATGGAAAATTGTGAACTGAATAGATTGCCTGATCCCATGGATGAGGTACTTAAGAAAATGATCAAAGATAAAAGCATTAACGCTGCTGCGGTTTCAGTGATGAAAGGGCGGCTAATTTATCGTTATGTACCACAACAAAATTATTAATAGGTTTAAATGAAATTATCTCGACTCAGTTAAAATGAGTGAGCGAATTGCCTATGTGTTTTTTATGCGATAGATATTCTTGATGCGAATTTCTTCAGGCGATAGCTCTAATCGCTGGTGAACACAGAGCGTCAAATTTACACATAGTTGTAGTATCAATGATATTCGTTTAATAAAGCCCTTTTACCATTCCGTATGCTGCATCTAATAAGTTCTTTTTATATCACCACATATCCAATTTTCTGACTGAAAACCTTATGCAATATTTATCTAACAGCTGTCCAAATGTAATTAAATAGTTACTCAGTACTAATAGATGATAACAAAATTTGCTATACTTTGTTATTGTAGAACAAAATAAAGTGGAGTTCCTATGAATATCTCTTTAACCCCAGAGCTTGAAAAATTAGTACAGGATAAAGTAGACAGTGGTCTTTATACTTCCGCCAGTGAAGTAATCCGTGAATCCTTACGCTTACTTAACCAATATGAAAATGCTCAGCAGTATCGTTTGATTCAATTACAAAAAGAAATAGAGGTTGGGCTAAAGCAGTTAGAGCAAGGCCAAACTGTTGAAGCTGAAGCGGTTTATCAGCGCTTAAAGAAACAGCTGGGCGCTAAAGCATGAGATCGTATGTTTTTTCTCTTGCTGCTGAAAAAGATATTGAAGAATCATCACGTATATTGCACAAGATAATCCGATTGCCACATTAAAATTATTAGATGCTTTTTATGAAGCAATGGACCGCTTAGCTGAACATCCTCAGATAGGTCATTACTGTCCTGATTTAACACCTCAGCCGGTACGCTTTTGGCCCGTAAAAAATCGCTACTTAATTATTTATAAAGAAGGTCGTCCGCTTGAAATCGTGAGACTATTAAGTAGTTACCGCGACATTACCAGTTTACTTTTTTAAAATGAACAATACCCTGTTAAATGAAATGGTAATGTGAATATTTAATAATAGCCAATCCAATTAATCTGGCGGGACTTTTGCGGGATTGAGTTCTGCATCGTTATGTTTAATCATGTAAATGTAATGGGTGTCCTAGAAAAAACATTAAAAATCAATAAGATAATTAATAACCCTCAGGCTTTTAACCTGTTGGTCCTGCGTTCGAATCGCAGACGACCCACCACCTATTTATAAGGCTTTCACGAGTTTCAAATCTCCATACAAATTAGTAATTGCGAGAGGTTTGTGTAAATCTTCTATCAGCTTTTTCCCATTTCCGGGAATATCGGTTTACAAACCTAGCTTTCTAGTTCGAATTCGAGCGTTGTACGTTAATAGTTATCGAAATTTTTAAAACCAGAGGCTTTACGCTGAATGAATTTCACCTTACGATTAATGCTTCCAGTAAAGAGGATTAAGAGATGGCTATTACCTTACATTTTTCACCTCATGAACCCACTCTATTTCAAAATTCTACGGATATAGAGCCATTTGCACAGGCTGTATATGGGAAATTGCCAAGCGAAAGTTTTACAGAGACTATGCCAAGGGTTGCGATTTATTTTGCCCTATTGCATCACCCATGTTTGAAATTACATTCCCTAGCATGACGACCTCCAATACCGCTGAAAATAATAAAGATATCAATTTTATCGTAAGAGAAATAAGTACACTTTTAGAAGAAATGGGTTTACAGCAAATTATTTATGTATCTGGGTCAAGTTCTACGCCTAGAATGGGTGATTATATTCATTGAACATATCTCAAGAAAAATACCCGAGAAATTTATTTGCCAAATAAGTCAGCAGCTTATTGATGAATCCTGTTACCTTAAAGGTAATGATGATGTTAAGTATAACTTACCTCATCTGAAATACTGGCTTTATCAACAAAATGCCATGCAAAATCCGTTTACTCGCCAGGGCATTACCACTAGCGATATTATTTACGATTATAAACTAAAGCAATAAATTAACCAGTTTATACAAATCGCTACATTGCAGTCGCTAAGAGATAAAAAGCGACTGACCAATATTTTCCAGTTATATAATTTAAAAGGCGAGCCTACCGCGAATCTGGAAACTGCTTTTCGCCGTGCGGCAGCTACAAATAAAGTTGAAGATTTAAAATTTCTCCTAGCGCAAATAACGGATATTAATAAAGCCGATGCAACTCAAGGCAAGCAAAAAACAGCCTTACACTGGGCTGTTATTAATGGGCATGTTGATTCGGTAAGGCTACTTGTTGAAGCAGGGGCACGTTGGGATATTCCTGATGCGCTTAGAAAAACTGCAGCTGATTATGCAAAAGAGAAAAATCAGGATGTAATTTTAGAGTTATTTAGTATCCAGGTTAATCAAGAAGATTCGTTGATTTCAAGGCTACAAATATAATCGAGATGATACATGGCTCAGAAATTAATGAGCTTAAAATAAATTCTTAGCTGATATGTCAAAAATTAAAAGAGATCAACATAAAGGTATAGAACACCGAAATTTCAAAGCGTTATTTGGGCAATCGCTTAAATGATAACTATACTTATATAAATAGTAACCTTGATAAAAAAGCTAAAAATTTGAGAGCAACAATTAAATGATCGGCTGATCTTGAAGGAGTAATCCAATGAAAAATACACAAGAATTTGCCAAAAAACTTGGCTTGACCGATGAACAATTAGATACTGTAATTGGTGGCAATCCGAATTTCAACGTGGCGACTCAGGCAGTGGGTGTGAAACGGGATAAAGGATTCATTAATAAGCCTATATTTTATCAGACAAAGATTTTATAAATCAGTTATTAGTGATCGTTGGTAACGATTAACAAGGTTCTTCTATACTGATGTAAACAGATGCCGACGTGCTGTTAAACTTGGTTTAGACCAGTTTTTTTATTAGATCATGAGCTTTAGTTGGATTGAAAATGGTAAATTTATAATCGGCTAAATCATGTAAATAAAATGGATCGTGTGCCAGAATGGCGGTTAATTCATGCAAATTATTGGTTAGGGCAATGATAATGCCGCCGGTACGAGGCTCTTTAGGGCCTGACACCAATAAATACCCTTGCTGATAATAATTCTCTAAAAAATTGCGGTGATCGGCCAAATGCTGCTCAAGTGTGGCTAAGTCAACTTTATAAGTCAATTCTACTATAATCATGCTGGCTACTTAAATTTTAATGGCTAACTAAAAAGCCCTCATAAAATGCAACGGAAATCTCGGTTTAAGTGGTGGTCTTGGTGACATTTTAGGCTTCCTATTACAGGCTTGCACACCATGTCAGCACATCAACCCCTATCTGCATTCTATCAGTTCCGTGCAAATTTAGAAGGCTCTATAATGATTATAGCTAATAGGTTTAATTTTGCCGGGTATTATCGACAAACTATTTAAATAATTAAATTATATACAAATACAACGCATAACCCTTAAATCTAAGGGTTGATTTTCATCATGTCTACTAAGGCAACTAACTTATATATTTCCAGGTTAATTCGATTTTTAAATTTTATTTACTATACTCATGGGATTCAACTGAATGGAATGAGAAATAGAATTCTTATGGAAAAAATAGCTGCCGTTCAAATGAACACGGTTGCAGATACCGAGCAAAATTTACTGATGGCTGAGCGGCTTATTGCCGAAGCTGCTATACAAGGTGCTGGCTTAATCGTGCTACCCGAAATGGTGGTGGGTTGTGGTATAGAGCAAACCCAACGTTTACAAATCGCGGAATCTTTTGGTACAGGTCCTATTCAAGAGAGGTTTAGCAAGATAGCCAAAAGGCTAGGTGTTTGGCTAGTCGCGGGCAGTATACCGCTAAAGGCAAATGAGCCGACTAAAGTGCGCTCCACCTGCCTGGTTTATAATGATAAGGGTAATGTGGCAGCCCGTTATGACAAAATGCACTTGTTCGATGCTCAGGTACAAAATGGGGCTGAGCCTTATTTAGAATCGGCCTGTGTGGAACCTGGCGATAGTATTGCTATCGTCGATACCCCCTTTGGCAGATTAGGTCTTGCTATCTGCTATGATATGCGCTTTCCCGAGTTATTCCGAAATTTATTTCGCCAGGGGGTTGAGATTATTGCTATTCCAGCGGCTTTTACCGTATTTACGGGTGAGGCGCATTGGGAAACTTTATTACGAGCCAGAGCCATAGAAAATTTTTCCTATGTTATAGGAGCAGGCCAATGGGGCCAACATGCTAATGGGCGAAATACATATGGTAATAGCATGATTATTGATCCCTGGGGAAGGATCGTGGCTCATTTAATTAATGATTGCGGTGTGATTTACCATAAGCTTGATAAAGCTTTTCTGCAGCAGATAAGACGCGATTTTCCCGTACATACTCATCAAAAAATATTCCATATAACCTCAGCATGAACTTCGATAATTAAGGCTTTAATTTAAATATGCCAAGTCTAAATAAATCAATGGGTTCTGCAAGCTCACTGCAACTTCGAGTGCGAAGCATATTAAGATTATGTTATGATGGCGCATTTCAAAAATCATAGTAAAAATTTGGACGATTATTTATGTTAGAAATTAATGCCTTAACTTATCAACTCGATGATTTGCAACAACGCACCGAGGCATTGCGGAGGTATCTTTGACTTTGATAGTAAACAAGAACGCTTAGTTGAAGTCGAACGCGAATTAGAGCAGGCCGAAGTCTGGCAAAATCCGGAAAAGGCACAAAATTTAGGCCGCGAAAGGGCACAGCTTGAGGCTACTGTCACAAAGTTGTTGCAGCTGACGCGCGGAATTGCCGATGCGGTCGAGCTGTTACAAATTGCCAAACAAGAAAGTGATGCTGATATCATCGCCGATATTCAAAACGATGCAGCTGCTTTACAAGCCATAGTTGATAAGCTTGAATTTGAAAGAATGTTTGCAGGCAAAATGGATCCTAATAATGCTTATTTAGATATTCAATCGGGTTCGGGTGGTACCGAAGCGCAGGATTGGGCCGAAATGTTATTGCGGATGTATCTACGCTGGGGTGAGCGGCATGACTTTAATGTTGAGCTGATCGAGGTTTCTGCGGGAGATGTGGCCGGTATCAAAAGTGCGACGATTAAATATACCGGGCCTTATGCCTATGGCTGGTTACGTACCGAAACAGGCGTGCATCGTTTAGTCCGTAAATCACCTTTTGATTCGGGTAACCGTCGGCATACTTCCTTTGCCTCGGTATTTGTTTCACCCGAGGTTGATGACAACGTGGATATCGCTATTAATCCTGCCGATCTTAAAGTGGATACTTACCGTGCCAGCGGCGCCGGCGGCCAGCACGTGAATAGAACCGATTCAGCCGTGCGGATTACCCATATGCCAAGTGGTATTGTGGTGCAATGCCAGAGCGATCGTTCCCAACATCGTAACCGCGATATGGCGATGCAGCAGTTGCGCGCTAAATTGTATGAGTTAGAAATCCAAAAACGCAATGCCGAAAAACAGGTATTAGAGGAAAATAAAGCGGACATTGGTTGGGGAAGTCAGATTCGTTCTTATGTGCTTGATGAGTCGCGGATTAAAGATTTGCGTACCGGCGTTGAGACTCGTAATCCACAACCCGTGCTGGATGGCGATCTGGATATGTTTATTGAAGCGAGTTTGAAAGCAGGAGCTTAAACAATCTCAGACAAAAGTTATATAAACTAAGATTTATTACCATTCTAAAATGGTAATTTGCGTAGGTAAGTTAGGATACATTCGTTGGCAGTTGCGATTTTACATTAAATAAACTACGTCAAGAAATCGTTAACTCTAAAAATGAACTGAAATTGAAAATAGTGGAATTAAAGGCCGAACTCATCAAGTGGATGCTAAGATTTTTACGGCCCAAGCTGCCATTATTATTGTCTGCCTTAAGTTGACTCATTAAGCAAGCTTTCGATTTATCCTCCTAAAAAAAAGTGTAATGTGTTATCTTATTCATCATTTGCGCCTAGCTTATCAATTTTTAGAAGAGAATTTTTGACCATGACAGAAATGACCATTGATACTAATGATTTAATTGCCCAACGTCGGTTAAAATTAGCGGAATTACGTAAAACCGGAGCCGCATTTCCCAATGATTTTCGCCGGGATGCCTTAGCCGCCGATTTATTGCAACGATACCAAGAGCTAACTAACGAAGCCTTACAAACAGAAAAAATTCGGGTTAAGGTCGCTGGGCGCATGGTGTTACGCCGTTTAATGGGCAAGGCAAGCTTTTTGCATATTCAGGATGTTTCTGGCCGGATCCAGTTATATGTAAGACAAGATGCCTTACTGGAAGGAGAGTATGAGGCGTTTACCCATTGGGACTTGGGCGATATTGTTGGCGCTGAAGGCGAATTGTTTAAAACAAAAACCGGCGAATTATCGATTCATGTTAATCAAATTCGTTTGTTAACTAAAGCCTTACGTCCCTTACCCGATAAATTTCACGGTTTGGCCGACCAAGAGACTTGTTATCGCCAGCGCTATATAGACTTACTGGCCAATGAAGAAACCCGTAAGCGTTTTCAAATTCGAGCGCAAATTATTGAAGGAATACGACAATTTCTAACCCAGCGTCATTTTCTAGAGGTGGAAACGCCAATGATGCAGGTGATTCCGGGTGGTGCCAGCGCAAGGCCTTTCATTACTCATCATAATGCCTTAGATATGCAACTCTATTTGCGTATATCGCCGGAGTTGTATTTAAAGCGTTTAGTGGTTGGTGGCTTCGAGCGCGTATTTGAAATTAACCGTAACTTCCGTAATGAGGGTTTGTCGGTGCGGCATAATCCCGAGTTTACCATGCTGGAGTTTTACCAAACGTACGCCGATTACCATGATTTAATGGATTTAACCGAGGACTTATTGCGTAATTTATGTCAGCAAGTGTTAGGAACGACCACGGTTAATTATCAGGGAGAAATTTATGATTTTGGCGTGCCTTTCCAACGCATGACCATAAAAGAAGCCATTTTACATTTCAATCCCGATATCCCGGCAGCAGAGCTAGAGGATAGGGCAAGTCTGGTTAAAATTGCCGAGCGGTTAAAACTGGAAGTTAAACCAAGCTACGGCTTAGGCAAATTACAAATCGAAATTTTTGAAGAAACGGTTGAGCATAAGCTCAAGCAACCAACCTTCATTACCGCTTATCCCACTGAGGTATCGCCCTTAGCTAGACGCAACGATATTGATCCTAGCGTAACCGATCGCTTTGAGTTTTTTGTGGGTGGGCGTGAAATTGCCAATGGTTTTTCTGAGTTAAACGATGCCGAAGATCAAGCCGAACGTTTTCGACAGCAGGTGCTAGAAAAAGATGCGGGCGACTTGGAAGCCATGCACTATGATGCCGATTATATTACTGCGCTAGAGTATGGTATGCCGCCTACCGCGGGGGAAGGTATTGGGATTGACAGACTCGTTATGTTATTTACCAATGCTCCGTCAATTCGGGATATCATTTTATTTCCACACATGCGAAGATTAGAGAATTAATTTGCTAGCATGAATATAGACTGGCTGGGCTGGCTGACAATTGTCGCAGCCAGTCTATTTATTAGTTGGACGCTTTATCTATTGCTTAATAAATTTTATTTTAAGCAACGAGAATTTTGGGCTTGGTTAAAACGTCCGCATATTCGATACGCATTATCTTTATTAAAGCCGCTTTATCAAAATGTGAATGGCATGGAGGTGGCAAGAAAAGCTTGGCAACAAAGTCGATTCCGCGATTTTGCCTTTACCTACGGTGAAATCGATATTATTTCCTTTATCGCTATTTTAGAAACGGCACAGCTAAAACCCGGCGAAATTTTTTATGACTTAGGTTCCGGAACGGGTAAAGCCGTTTTTACTGCTGCGCTCGCCTTTAATTTTGCGGCCTGTAAGGGCATTGAGTTAGTGCCAGAGCTTTATCAATTAAGCTGCCAGCTTAAGAGACGGTTACCTAAATTAAATGCTCAAATTGAACTTATTAACGCCGATTTTTTGTCGGTAGATTTTCGTGAAGCCGATGTGATCTTTATTAACGCAGCCTGCTTTGTGGGTGAAACTTGGCAAACCATCGTTGAAAAATTTATCCAACTCAAGCCTGGAACCCGGGTGATTGTAGGTTCTAAACAGCTTCCCATCCCATATTTTAACTTAATAGATGAAAAACTACGTTATATGAGTTGGGGTGAGGCTATAGTCCGAATTTATAAGCGCTGTCATGCTGAACTCGCATAAAAATTTTTAGACAAGTGGTTCTCAAGCGCAACTAACTATAGTTTTTGCAATTAATTGAGCCAAAACTCATCAACTATCTGCTTTTTAAGCAAGTTAGAATTTTTAGCATCAACCTGGTAAAGCGCAACTTGCACCTTAGCAAAAATAACCGATTTTTGGTTGATGATTATCTGCTTAGCAATAGATTTTTTTTGAGCCAAGGGCATATCTTTATAGAGTAAACTGAGGTGTGGTTCCCAAAAATAATCCTTAGAGTAGGCAAGCGCTCGTAAGGCTTCTACTTTAGCCGCTAGCTCGGGTATATCAACGAAAGTTATATAAACCGTTTTAAAATAGCTGTCGCTGGCCTCAATGTCCTTGATTTTAAGTTTAAATGGCTGGTCGTTAGCAAACATTTTTCTCACATAAGGAATTAAATGCTTAGCATCCGCAATCTTACCATAATAGAGGGTAAGATGTGGAGAAGCTGGTTCAGTTTTATGTTGTTGAGCTAACTGAGCAGTTAAATGAGATAAAGAACTAAATTCGCCATCGATAGGCAGCAAGGCTACGGTGAAAAATAGAGGATTTAAGCTAGCTTGCCGTGATGTTGCAAGAGTCAAAAGAGGCTTAAATAGGGTGAAAATTATTAATAAAGAAACGAGCCATTTTTTCAAGCTTAGATACCTTTCCTTAGATTTAATAGAGCCTTACCAATGCTTTAATGAGTTATCTTAGCAAATTCTTTATTAATTTGCTCTATTAACTCTAAATAGTGAACCTGTTTTCGCGTTTGATAAACTTCTCGGGCCCAAGTCACTAGTAATGGGCCATCGACCGAGTCGGCCTGCAAGGCGTTTACCGCCAGATATTCGGCAAGTAGTTCTTGCGTGCGGGGAAAGATATGAAAATGCAAAGAGGACACTTTTTCATTGAAAGACAAACTATAAATTTTTTGGGGATTAATAACCGTCTGTAGGACGCGCTGCGCTATGGCTAACGTAGGGCCTAGTTGTTGCTGGGCGGGTTCCGATAATTCAGCAATAGAAGTGACCTCCTGTTTAGGCAGCAAAATCAAATAACCGGCAATAAAACAATCTCGACAATGTACTAGCTTAAAATAAGTATTTTCATACACCATATGACCTCCTAACTTGCCGAAAGATAAGGCAAATCTAACAGGGTAAGACAGATATTATTAAATTGTAACGGATATTGCAGCCCTTTATCTTGTACGGTGGTCAATAGCTGATAACCATCTACAGTACGTGCTGATATGACAACTTCACCAACTTGCTGTAACTCTCCATCCTTGTTCATAAAAATTGCCTCCCCGGGCTTAGGCGCTTGATTGGATAAGATAGCCGCACGGTACATATGCTGCTTCAGCTTGCCTAAATAATGCATCCTGGCTATTACTTCTTGGCCAGTATAGCAACCTTTTTTAAAGTGGATGCCGTTAATCAACTGATAGTTAAGCTGATGAGGTGTAAATAATTCACTAGTCTCTGGATAAACACTGGGAATGCCAGCCATAATGTCTAACAAATCCCAGGCATTATGCCCTATGGGCTGTGAGTCTATCGCCAATTGTTGCCAGAGAGTTTTGATAGAGTCATAGTGAGCCATGGCTTCATAACGTGGAGTGACGCCAGGAAGCCGAAAAATCAAGCCATCCTTATAAAGGGTGGCTGAGTCTACAGTATCAGGCAGACCATTAATAAGCTTGGCGATGCCGGTAAAACCTATTTTTATAAAATCGTTAGAAGCATTACGCAAATTAACCTTAGAAAAAATCGCATATTTACGCAGATGCGCCAAGGCTATCTCTAGCATAGAACTGGGAAGCTGCAAATAGTAGGTATCTGCCAAGCGCAATAAGCGAAAGGTACTAATGATGCGGCCCTTAGGATTGCAATGAGCCGCTAGCCGAGTTTGTTGCTCGGAAACCTCACTGACATCACAGGTGAGTTGGCCCTGTAAAAACTTTTCCGCATCGGGGCCTTGTACGGCTATCAAGCCTAGTTGCGATAAATCGGTTAGGCAATTGCCTTGGGTTGCTTGAGCCTCTTGCTCTAAGGTTTGGAAAAAACAGGCGCCCGACTCGGTAAAATGGGCTCCCGCCTGAATTAAAAATGCTTGCCAGTCGTTAGTTATCATATCTCTATTAGGTTTTAAATTAAATAAACTTAAGGATAGCGTACGTTAAAACAGCTGAATTTAAAAGACTATGAGCTTAATACGCTTTACCATGTTTAACTCCATCTCAAGTGTTTGTTAGTTTTCATACTAGCCATTTAGCAATAGTTTACTGGTGTTATAGATAGGGTAATTGTATTATATATTTAAAACTTTCACCCTTGGTGCAACTTATTCCCGAGTTTATGGTATGGTCTAAGTGATAGTGTAAGGCGTTTTACACTAAGGATGAAACTTGTAATTTCCTGTCTGAAAAGGTAATTTATTTATGGTGGATATACAAAATATTGCTAGAGTTCGCTGGGGTTGCCGTCGCGGTATGCTGGAATTAGATCTTTTATTGCAACCTTTTTTTGATACGAGATTCACCTCTTTAACGGCTAGTCAGCAAACCGCATTTATAAAATTTTTAGAGGCTACCGACCCCGAGCTTTATGCTTGGCTAATGGGATATGAAGAGCCTAGCGAGCCTGCGTTTAAAGAGCTGGTGCAACTAATTAAATCCTATGCTACTACCCAGGCTTAAATTAACCGCCTCTAAACAGTTGATGGGATTATTAAGCCTCTTTTATCTCATTACCTTAGTTATTCTTTTTTTTAGCGGCGGTCCTTGGTGGTTAAGCTTATTACTTTTAGTGTTCGCTAGTGTTTATAGTTGGTATGCCATCACCCGGCTTGCATTGCGAAGTTCATCTGCTGCAATCCTTCAATGTTGGTTAGATGAAAAAGGTCATTGGAATTTACAAGCTAGAAATGGACGGCTTTATCAAGGAGTATTACGTGGTGATAGTTTAGTAACCCCTTATCTTACAATTTTGAGCTTCAATATTAACCAACGCTATTGGCCCTTAACCATAACCATTACACCCGATGCCGTTGATAAACAAGAATTTAGACGGTTACGCGTCTATTTAAGAGCCGGTCATGATAAAATAGCTTGAATTGATCCTTATTAGCTCAAGGTCAAGCAAGGAAATAAAGCTGCCTTTGATATATTAATGGTGCGTTATCAACAGCAGATTGTGCGTATTTTAAGGCGTTATTTGCAAAACCTCGCTGAAGCTGCAGACTTGGTGCGAGAAATTTTTCTTAAAGTATATCGATCTTTGTAGGATTTGCCAGTTGTATCCCTTTAACCCGCACCAATGTAAAAGTTGTTTCACTTTAAGTTGGTAAGCATTAAAGATTGCTGGATTGTTACGATAGTTGTATAAAAACGCATGTGCTTGATTATAATCCGCTTGCCTCGGTTTGATAACCTTAGGTAATACGTTAGTCGTTAAAGCAAATTGTTCAAGTGTATTAAATAATGGAGAGAAAAGGGCGGTTTTATCCGGTTCCATGATGGTAGCCTTGCCCTATGCAGAAAGCATCACAAATCACATGGGTTCAAAGCCCATTGCAACCATGGGAATGTCAAAATATTTTTGAAATATCTGATAAAGGTGTCGTGACCAATGTGAATGAAGTGCCACTGTCTTGAGCCAAAGATGAAGCATAGCCAAGTGTGCTAAGAGCGTACTAGTTTTCCCTTATCAACAGTGTTTAACTTTATAAATATTTTTACACACTACATTCTGATAGTGCTATACTACAATATAGGTAAAAGTAAATATTTAAGAGGGAAACCACTATGAAAGGCGATAATGATTTATCCCACGAACAATTACCTCTAGCTAAATCCCATAGGAAAGAAAAAAATCCCTTTATTGTTTTAACAGTATTAATTTGCCTCCTATCTCCCCTTATGATATTTATAGATAGTCATATTCATATCGACTATATTATTATTAGCGCTATTTGGACTAGTTTTTTTATAAGTGTATTTTTAACACTTATCT
>Ga0182739_1003004_pt1 | contig 15190 bp, 15 predicted proteins | sample eDN5th30CBELigBY_FD_128873 | JGI IMG/M metagenome (GOLD analysis project Ga0182739, IMG submission 128873) | Enriched backyard soil microbial communities from Emeryville, California, USA - eDNA 5th pass 30_C BE-Lig BY (version 2) (version 2) | ecosystem: Environmental > Terrestrial > Soil >... | reverse complement strand
TGTACGGAGCTGACGAATACTAATCGGTCGAGGGCTTATCCTAAGCGTTTACGCGGTTCATACAACCCGTAGACAAATCGTTTCAGCAACGATTCTTTCGTATCCAGTTTTCAGGGCGCAAGCTTTGATGCAGCGATCTCGTGTCTAGAGAATATCAGAGTGCGTGATTAGCGAAGAAAAACCTAAGCCGTTGTAGCTCAACTGGTAGAGCAACTGACTTGTAATCAGTAGGTTGGGGGTTCAAGTCCTCTCGACGGCACCATTTTCTTAAATTATGAAGTACATATAGATAGCGGTGGGGATTAGCCAAGCGGTAAGGCAACGGACTTTGACTCCGTCATTCCAAGGTTCGAATCCTTGATCCCCAGCCATTTATTATGCGGAAGTGGCTCAGCGGTAGAGCATCGCCTTGCCAAGGCGAGGGTCGCGGGTTCGATTCCCGTCTTCCGCTCCATATTACGGGATGTAGCTCAGCTTGGTAGAGCACCTGGTTTGGGACCAGGGGGTCGCATGTTCAAATCGTGTCATCCCGACCATTATTAGAACTTCGATTACGGATTACTGTCCGTAATTTTTTTTGTTATATCAAAAGCATCCATTTTCCGCTAATCTTCCATCCGTAAGCGGTTCGCGATATTACAAACATCCTCATAATAGTAGACTCTACTCAAAATAGAAAACGGGTTGCATACTCGCCATCTTAGCGTGTTCTGTAGACAAATAAGAGCAAGGAGCTGTCATTTATGTCGTTAGAAATTGAACGGAAATTTATGTTGGCGGAGATTCCGCGGCAGCTTATTGAGGAAGGTCAGCTGCTAATCAAATCTGAACAATATATCGAGCAAACCTATCTGGCTATCGATAAAACGCAAGAGGTGCGTGTCAGAACGATAACCGATCTTCAAAGCGGCTCCAAAACCTATACGCATACTTTCAAACTAGGCAATGGCCTTCTCCGCGAAGAAATTGAATATGAAATTACGGAAAGTATTTATACACAGCTCACTGCTGCATTTGATTATACTCCGTTAACCAAAAAACGTACAACGGCAGAGTGGAAGGGCATAACGGTTGAAATCGACAGCTATGACCAGCTGCAGTTAATCGTTGTTGAGGTGGAGTTTACTTCAGAGGAGGAAGCACTTGCATTCGTCCCTCCTGCCTGGTTCGGGGAAGATATTAGCAGCCAGAGACAATACAGCAATAAAAAAGTGTGGAAAGAGCTGCAATTAAAACAATAACAAAATAAAGCCTTCCTTTTGGATAAAGGTTCTTATTATCAATTAACCAATCTACCTGCGGGGCATATCAAAGAATAGAACAGACTTAAAAAGCTGCCTAATCGTTATTAAACGAACTAGGCAGCTTTTTGCTGTATAAATTTCGTTCCCACTGCTAAATACTCTATTCGCTGTGAAGCAATGTTAGAAGGAAAAATAGAATAAATGAAATTAACAAAATGGTACCGCCGGCAATGTAAAAAATAAGTGTGAAAACATCTGGGAGACTGAAAGGCTTTAAAAATTGCAGCCACATTCCTGCTGTTAACCCAATGGACCCAATTATTGCCGACCATACATGAAGCCTTGTTAACATACTCACTTTTGTGTTAAACACCTTATAGTATACTGCCCATGCAAATAAACTTAACCAGCCCACAACTAAAATATGAGCATGAATCGGCCTGAATGCATAAGAATCAGAACCGGCCATATGAGCTCCCAACGACGCTCCAATGACCGCAAATAATGCTGAAAACCTAAGTAATGTCCGACTGGAATTGTTCATTTTAATCCCTCCATTAGTAGCAAACGGTTATTAATGTATCATATCAAGTGATTATGAATAACAGATGAACAACACGCCAACTTGTAAATAAATTTGGCAAAACCAAGTAACCATTATTGCTAAATGAGGTTTCAACGAATATTTCGTTCTGGTTTTGCATGTAACGGTTATGAAGTTTACAGGCTACTTAACCAAGGTGCTTAACTCTTCATATAGTTCTCGAGTATTGGCAACGTCCTTCTCGTTATAGATGACATAGATATCCTTGAGTTTAATAACGATATAGGGCGGATTTTGCTTGAAGATGTATAGTTTTGTCTTTCCGTATTCATCGAGCTTAAAGTTACCACGCGCGTACTTATTGGTCGCTTCGCCATTGGACTTAAATCCGGAAGGAACGGTGTCAGCGAGTGATATTTCCTCTACTTCATCAACATTGAACTTAAATTTGTACATTGGATAGTCAATAGAGACTACGCCATCCTCTCGAATATGGATTTCTGGAGAAGTATATTCAGCGCGAACCATCATAAAACTAATGCCGATAAGCATAGCCGCTACAAGGATTACAATTCCGTACATTAACGATTTACCTGCTGACGTGCCTGTATTGATTGTCGTTCCAATGCCCACTCGCTTAGGCACCATGATAGATTTGTCATTCGGATTATGATAGGTAATGCCGTTTGCCCAATACTCATCATCATCTGTATAAATTACATCGCCATCAGACTCAAGAGTTGAGCTTTCCATACTTTTTATTTTGAGATGAACATAGATAATGGCTGCTAGCGGAATGAAGGATACGAATACGATATCTCCGATCCAGGCCGCAAGGGTAATCTCCATTTTACTCGTGAGCAGAAAGTAAGCTATATGTGCATTTAAGCTTTCAAAGATGGATAATCCGAGCCACAGGATTGACCAATAACGTCTGCTCGTGCGGTTAATAGCGATATTAATGTTGCTGTTCTTGCTATAGACCTTTGCTTTCGATTGCTCGAAGGCTTTAGCAATACCAATCATAACTAGTGTCATAGCAAGAGATGCAATCCCTGTATTACGAAGCAGACTATCATCCAAAATGAAGGATAAAGTAATCGGAACAATAGATAACAGCAAAGGGATTGCGTACCAATAAACAGATACGCTCATCGCTTGCTTCATTTGAGACAGCTTGATATCGGCATGTACAACACGCTTCTCTCCGACAAACCAGTCATTGTCACGTTTTAGTTTCATTACAATGCGAAACGTCCTTCGAAAAGGGAGTGTCATTAGCGTAATAAGCAGCGCTGTCCAGACGAAGAAATAGATGAATTGAAAAGCGAACAGCTTCCCTAGAAAAATAACAGGTATAAACAAGATGATAATGATGCCGGCATATATCCAATAGGTTTTGCGATAGGCGGCTTGCAGCTCTTTAATTTTAGGATGCTCCAGCGCCTTCTTAGGTAAGGTAACCCCGAACAAAATGCCATTATTGTGCTTGCTCTGTCCTAAATAAGTAAACAATAGCACGATCAGCAAAATAAGAGATGGTATTAGCAATGGTATTATAATCATAGCTTCACTCCTAGTATTGAACTCTAATTGCTCCAAATAGCCTTGAACATATACTTATAAATTCCTCTTGCTTCATGCCTCGAATGCTAGCTTCTGAAATAACTAGCTTTAGCTCCTCCTCCAGCTCTGCTTTATAGCATTCCTGTCCCGTTGGATGAGGATTTACCTTCGCTCCATGACGTCTATCGATACTAATATAGCCTTCATTTTTTAGCTGGGCGTATGCTTTATTAACAGTCATAACATTGACGCCAAGATCATCGGCCAGCTGTCTTACTGTTGGCAGCTTATCACCGATACCGAGCACGCCCGTGCCGATTCCGATAACGATCTGATTACGCAATTGTTCATAGATCGGCTGATTGCTGTCGAATTGTATCGTAATTACCATGGAGCGTCACGCCTCCTTCATTTCACTTAAGTATCATAAATACTAATACAAATAATACTTAGTGTCAATATTATCCAACCTTTTTAATCGTCTGCCCATCAATCTTAATATCATCCTGTGTCAGCTTGAACAATTCCATATAGAGGGTATACTTAAAATACGAATTTAATAAAAGATGAAGGAGCAGCATGAGCGATGATACGATTCGGCATTATAGGAACGAACTGGATTACAGATCGATTTTTGGATTCGGCGGAAGAGGTAGAAGCTTTCTCATTAAAAGCTGTCTATTCAAGAACAGAAGAAAGAGCGCGTCAATTCGCAGACAAACACAGCATACCGCATACTTATACAAGTATCGAAGCGATGGCGCAAAGCGGTGAGATCGACGCGGTATATATCGCGAGTCCGAATAGTCTGCATGCTGAGCAAGCAATTATTTGCATGAACAACGGCATTCATGTATTGTGCGAGAAACCAATTGCGTCAAATGCCAAGGAACTTCTCAAAATGATCGAAGCGGCTAAACATAACGGGGTTGTGCTTATGGAAGCGATGAAGTCAACCTTTATGCCAAGCTTTACAGCAGTGCGCAATCATCTTGGACGGATTGGAACGATTCGGCGTTATGTCTCGAGTTTTTGCCAATACTCATCCCGATATGATGCTTATAAGCAAGGCAATGTCATGAATGCTTTTAAACCAGAATTCTCAAACGGAGCGCTTATGGATCTCGGCATTTATTGCATCTATCCTGCTGTCGTGCTGTTTGGTAAGCCTACGGAAGTGAAGGCAACGGGTTATATGCTGGAATCCGGGGTGGATGGAGAAGGAAGTATTTTACTTAAGTATGATGATATGGACGCGGTAATGATGTATTCTAAAATTACGGATTCCTCACTGCCTACTGAGCTTCAAGGTGAGAGCGGCACGATTACGATTGATAAAATAAGCCAGCCAAAGGAGGTTATTCTTCGTCATCGCAGCGGAAGTACGGAGGAGCTGACTCAGCCGACAAGCGAAGGCACAATGAGCTATGAGCTTCGTGAATTTATTGAGCTGATTGAACGAGGGGAGCTGGAATCCTCCGTCAATACATACGCTAATTCTATGATCACTATGGAGATTATGGATGAGGCGAGAAGACAGCTTGGGCTTCAGTATCCTGCGGATTAGATGATTTACTAATTCATGATTGTGAGGGATTTTGGTGAAAAAAAGCTTAAGCCTCATACTTTGCTTGGCACTCGCAATGGCTTGTATGCCCACTGCATGGGCGGCAAAAAATGCAAAGGTTATTATTGAACCGCAGTATGACGATATCTCGCATTTTCAGGAAGGGCTTGCCTTTGTACTGAAGGATGAGCTGTGGGGCGTTATTGATGAACAAGGTACTGTCATTGTTAAACCAAAGTATGATAGCTTGTATGACGGCTATTACGAGTTCAGAGAAGGTCTGGCTCGTGTGGAGCTGGATTGGCAATGGGGCTTCATCAATAAGAAGGGCGAGGAGATCATCCCTCTAAAGTATGATTGGGTCAGTCACTTCAGCGAAGGCCTGGCTGTAGTATCTGTAGGCGAGAAGTATGGTTATATTGATCCGACCGGCAATATGGTCATTCAACCAATCTACGATGATGCGACTGTATTCGAGAATGGCGTCGCCATCGTTATAGATGACTATGAGAAGGGCAAAATCAGCTTAATCGACAAGACAGGCAAGAAGATCGCGGACACGCCTTATTTTAATGAAAGCAGCATGTTTGAGGATGTTGTATTTAATGAAGGTTTATTCTGGGTAAGCAATGATGCTGGCTTAGTCGGAGCAATCGACCGGACGGGCCGCGTTGTTATTGAGCTGAAGTACGATTACCCTGGTGATGTTCTGCTTGAGTACGATACTTATCACTTCTATGAAGGAGTAGCGGTTGTCGGCAAAAACCTGCAGCGCTCGCTTATTAACACAAAAGGCGAGGTCATCGCCAAGCTGACGAAGTATGACGGCAATCCCAACTTTACAATAGGTGATTTCGTCGAGGGGCTTGCTGGCATTTATTTGAATGACAAGTACGGTTTTATAGATCTGACGGGTAAAGAGGTTGTGCCGCCAATCTATGACTATGCTTATTCTTTCTCTGAGGGTATAGCCGCGGTTTATCAGAACGGAAAATTCGGTTTTATAGACAAGTCAGGCAAGGAGATTGTAAAACCGAAATATGAAGAAGTCGGCTTCATGCAAAATGGCAGAGCAGCGGTACGTCTTAACGGCAAATGGGGCTTTATCGATGCAACGGGGAATGAAGTCATCAAGCCGGAGTATGAAGACTGGTACTTGGAGTATCTCTCTGCATATATGTTCGAAGAAGGTTTAGCGTTCGTTAAAAAAGGCAATCATTTCGGTTATATTGATCCTAACGGTAAAGAAGTCATTCCTTTTCAGTATGATGATGCATGGTACTTCGACAAGGGTCTCGCCGCAGTTAATGTAAAAGGAAAATGGGGAGTCATCGCCCTTCCGGTTGATGAGCCTTCCGATTGGGCTAAAGCAGAAATAGAAGCGGCCGTCGCGCTAGAGCTCATACCTGAGAGCATGCTTAACGGTTATGAGGACAATATTACCCGCGCGGATTTCAGTAAGCTGATTATACATCTGCTAAGCGTAAAGAATGGCAAGACTGCAGACGAACTATTAATTCATTATGGTAAAATAATAGAGGATTCCGTCTTTACGGACACTCAGGACGAAACGGTTCTCGCAGCTAATGCGCTTGGCATAGTAAGCGGTAAAGGCAATGGCAAATTTGATCCTGATGGCAATATTACACGTCAGGAGGCGGCAGCGATGCTGACGCGTACGGCGGGCTTGCTTGAGCTTAAGAGCGATACTGCCTCTGCTATCTTTGCGGATGATAAAAGAATAGCGGACTGGGCGAAGGATTCGGTTGCTTTCGTAGCTTCTGTACAAGACAAGAGCAATGGAGCATGGATTATGGGCGGAACTGGCAATAATAAGTTCAGTCCTGATGGCACGTACACGAGACAGCAGGCATTTATAACGATGAAGCGGTTGTTCAATGCTTTGTAGCTTATAATGCAAGAAGAAGGGAGCAGGAGATATGAGTTCATCATTTAATCAACAGCTAGAGAAGTATGCGGAGCTGATCGTCAAGGTTGGCGTCAATGTGCAGCAGGGGCAAGAGGTATTCGTTACCGGTGCAGTTGATATTGCGCCGTTAGTCAGACTTGTCGCGAGCAAGGCTTATGAGGCAGGAGCGAAAAATGTACATGTAGATTGGATAGACGACAGCTTATCCAGAATGAAATATGAGAAAGCCGCTGATGCGGTGTTCGAGGAATATCCAGCATGGGAGAAGCTGAAGCGTGATTCTTTTGTAGAGCGTGATGCTTGCTTCATCTCCATTGTGTCCTCCAATCCGGATCTGCTGAAAGGTATCGATTCCAAACGGATTGCCGCTTTTCAGCGTGCAGCCGGTGAGGCGCTTAGAGACTTCCGCCGCGCGACTCAAGCGGATAAAGTAAGCTGGACCGTTGTTGCAGCCGCTAATAAAGAATGGGCGGAAAAGGTGTTTCCTGACGCGGAAGGCGAGGAGGCAATGCAGCTTCTATGGGAAGCAATCTTCCGTGCGGTTCGCTTAGATAGCGCAGATCCGGTAGCGGATTGGCAGGAGCATAACCGCATCCTTCATACGAAGGCGGATATTTTGAATGAGCATCGTTTCAGTAAGCTGCATTACACAGCTCCAGGAACGGATCTGACGATCGCGCTTCATGAGAAGCATCTGTGGGTAGCTGCTGGAAGCGTAAGCCAGAGCGGCGTGTCGTTCATGGCGAACATGCCGACTGAGGAAGTGTTCACAGTACCGTTCAGAGACGGCACGAGCGGATATGTATCAAGCACGAAGCCGCTTAGCTTTGGCGGAAACATTATTGACGGCTTCAAGGTGACATTCGAGAACGGCCGCATCGTGAAGACAGAAGCGGAGACAGGCGCTGAGTTTTTAGAGCATCTTGTGGCGACAGATGAAGGCTCGCATTATTTAGGCGAGGTTGCGTTAGTGCCGCATAAGTCGCCTATTTCAGAGTCGAATATTTTGTTCTTCAATACGCTGTTTGATGAGAATGCATCGAATCACTTGGCGATCGGCAGCGGTTATGCGTTCAATATTGAAGGCGGCAAGCAAATGTCCCGCGAAGAGCTGGACGCACATGGCGTTAATGACAGCATTACGCATAATGACTTCATGGTCGGCTCAGCTGATATGGACATAGACGGCATAAAAGCTGATGGGACTATTGTACCGATCTTCCGCGCAGGCAATTGGGCAATCTAATACGACGTTAGTTATACGCCTCTTTCTCTTTATGAGAAGGAGGCGTTTTTTTGCGTTGAATCTATGGGGGTTCGACAAAAGAAGCGTATCAAAAGCTCCTATAGTCAAAAGTTCCTATCCGCTATATTTTTGATAGTAATAGCTTTTTTTTATTGTTGTGCTAAATATAACCATCGCATAGAATAGAGTAAATATTTGGATCACAGGCCATTGGATATAATCGGAGGCTCTATTTATGCCATCAGCAGTGTACATGTTGCTCATACTCCTACCCGTATTAATCCTATTAACAATATGTGTTTATACGGATATAAAGCATCGGCTCATCTATGATCGCTGGACGATTCCGAGCATGATCTATTTCTTAATTGTTCAGCTTATGAACGGTTCTTTAGGGAAAGGCATAATAGGATTGCTTGTGCTCGGTCTGACTATTTATGCGCTGGCATGGATTACCAAAGGAGGGATCGGCGGCGGTGATATTAAGCTGTACGCGGCGCTCGGCGCTGCTTTCGGCATGATGTCCGGCTTATGGATAGCGGCGATCGCTTCCATACTTGCGGCAATCGGATCTATCCCGCTGTTGATTATTAAGCGTTATCGCTATTTGCCGGCGAAATACAATGAGGTGCCAATGGCTCCTTTTATTGCCGCGGGAACAGCTGCAGTGATCGCATTAGCTATCTATCCGCAAATGAATTTATGAGTAGGAGCGATTACATACGATGTTTGATACACGTAGAAGAGCATTCTTTTTTCTTCTGTTTTCAATTGCTTTAGGGCTGGCGGCTGTCATTATTTTTTCCAGCTACATGGATGAGCAAGAGACGAATCTGGGAGAGCTGGTCACAATTCAAATCGCAAGCAAGGAAATACCGGCGGGAGTGCTCATTACATCGGATATGCTGGGCACGTCTGAAATACCAAGGAAATATTTATCTTCCTCTTATGTTCAAACGGTGAAGGAGCTTGATGGGAAAATATCGATGGTTCCAATTCCAAAGGGCGGCGTCATTACGCAGCCGATGCTGCGCAGCAACAATCTGATCAGCGGCGAATATCGCCAGGTCATCCTGCGAACCCCTTTAACGGTGTTCGATGATCGCATTGATGTGCTGGATCAAGTAGATCTGGTTGCGTCCTATGAGAATAAGGACGAGGAGAGCGGCGGCGGAGATGACTCGCGGACGACGAAGGTGCTGCTGCGTGATGTGAGCGTGAACAGTGTATCTAAGCGAGATGATGAGATTATAGCGATTGGCGTAGCCCTTCCGATTGATATGGCTACTGAAGTTATATGGATGCTGAATTACGGCAAGGAGCTGCGGGTGCTTAAGAGCGGAAATGCCAAAGTTGGAACAGAAGGTGAGTCATGATGTCAGCTAAAGTGAGCATAGTGTGTGAAGAGCAGCGAATTGCGCAGGGGATGATTCAACGGCTGCATTTTATGAATATTCCAATCGGTGAAATTATAGATAAGCCTAAGGAGGCTTATAATCAGCTAAACGCTAAGGAAGCAAGAGTTATCGTGCTTGTTGAGCCTTCTGATTCCGAGTCGGTCGCTCCGCTGCTGGCGCAGATTAAACGGATGAACAATACGGCGCCTATTATTTATTTCTCTAAATCAGACAGCTTTCAAATGCTCCGCAATCTATATCGCAGCGGCATTTCGGAATGGCTTCGTTACCCAGAAGAAATGGATGAATTCGAGAATGTAATTGAACGTACGCTCGAGCTCCAGAAGCAGCAGGAACGACAAAAGGAAATATCGAGACAAAATGTCGACAATCAGAATGGCAATGTCATTTCAATTTACAGCGGCAAGGGCGGAGCGGGCACAAGCTTTCTTGCGGCTAATATAGCTCATTCGTTGGCGCTCCGTTATCCGAATCGCGTGCTGCTGATTGATTTGAATTTGCAGTTTGGTGATATTCATGCCTTGCTGGATATTAAGCATGATCGAGATATTGGCGATTTGAAGTCGGTCATTAAGGAGCTCACGCTCTCTCAAGTTAACAATGTACTGTATAAACGCGAGGACTCGGAGCTGCATATTTTGCTTTCACCGAGCAATCCGCAGGAGGCGGAGCATTTTAAGGGCGATGACATTGAAGGGATTATTAAAGCGTGCCGAGATCATTACGATGCGATTATTCTCGATATTCCGAAGGAAATGAATGAGATTTCAGTCGGGGCATTAAATCAAACGAGCTATTTGCTGTATGTGACAGAGCTTGATCGTCCATCGATTGCCCGCATGCAGAGTGTTCTCGCTTTGCTGGATCGTTATCACTTGGTTAAGGAGGACCGCATTTCACTGCTCGTAAATCGTTACAGCAAGAAGAGGGACGTCGGGCTGGATGAGCTTAAAAAAATGTGCTCGCATCCCATTAGCGGAACGATTGCTGACCATTTTAAAACGATACAAAGTCATATCAATCTAGGTGAGCCGCTTCTTAAGCATAAGAAGGATAAGGGGGTCAAAGGACCCGCGAGAGACATATGGCATGTCACGAATGAGCTGCTGAAGCAAATGGGGAGGGATGTAAATGTCCATCTTTCAAAAGCTTAGTACTAGACTGGATGATAGTGGAACCGTTGAGCAGCCTTTGGACTATTTAGACGGTTTATTCGAGCATTATAAGGAACGACTTCTGAAGGAAAGCAATCTGGAGCAACTGATTCAACTGTCGACTTACCAGAAGAGCAAGACGATTGAGAAGCTCATTAATGAAATGCTGATTGAAGAGAAGGTCGTTATTACAGAGCAGGATAAATCGAAGCTTATTACGATGATTTTGAATGATTCAGTCGGTTTTGGACCGCTTGAGCCGCTACTAAAGAACGATGAGATAACGGAAATTATGGTCAACGGGCCACAGGAAATTTATATCGAAAAAAACGGGACGATATCGCAGGCTCCAATCTCATTCAAAAATAATGAGCATATACGAAATATTATCGAACGCATTGTCGCTCCGATTGGGCGCCGCATTGATGAGAGCTCGCCGCTGGTGGACGGCCGGCTGGAGGATGGCAGCCGCGTGAACGCAGCGATCCCGCCGATATCCGTCAAGGGACCAGTGCTGACGATTCGGAAATTCAGGAAGGAGCCGTATGTCATTGAAGATTTAATCGGCTTCCATTCCTTGACGATTCCGATGGCGCGCTTTCTAGAGTCTGCTATGGCTTCGAAGCTGAACGTTATTATTTCAGGCGGAACAGGCAGCGGCAAGACGACTCTGCTGAATGTCATATCAGCAAGCATCCCGCGAGGTGAGCGGATTATAACGATTGAAGACAGCGCCGAGCTGCGGCTTAATCGCAAAAATGTCATTTCGCTGGAGGCACGGCCGGCGAATATGGAAGGGACAGGAGAAATATCAATTAGGCAGCTTGTTCGCAACGCATTGCGCATGAGACCTGACCGCATCATCGTAGGCGAGGTGCGCGGCGGCGAAGCGATGGATATGCTGCAGGCGATGAATACAGGACATGAAGGCTCACTAACGACGATACATGCGAATAGTCCGCAGGATGCGATGTCTCGATTAGAGGCTATGATTCTAATGAGCAACCCGTCCATGACAGGTGAGGTTATCAAACCGTTTATAGCGTCAGCGGTTCAGCTTGTTATACAAACGCTGCGGCTGCAGGACGGCAGCCGCAAGCTTGTCTCGATAGCGGAGGCAGTTTTTGACGAGAAAGGGATTAAGCTGCAGGAGATATTTCGGTTTAAGCGGATCAGCATTGAAAAGGACGGAAAGATAATCGGGCATTTCGAGCCGACCGGCATCGTTCCGAACTGCTATGAGAAGATGCGCGTGGCAGGTCAGGAGCTTCCCGCGCATACCTTCTCCAGAGAGGAGACAGCGTGGCTATGATCACGACATCCAAGCTAGTACTCATTCTCGTCTTTGTGTCCGTCGTTTGCTTGACGCTGGCTATTGTAGAGGTGTTTCATGCGCGCAAGAAATGGCGCCGGCTGCATGAAAGAGTTAAGCCGATGTACACGGAGAAAACGGGAGTCTCCGATTCCTATATGAACAGGCTTAAGCGAAGAGTGAATCGCTCCGATTATGGCAAGGAGGTCGATCTTGCATTAAAAGGCGCTGATCTTAAGCTAACTGCTTTCGATTGGCTGCTCATCCAGATCGGCGTGTTCGCTGTAGCAGCACTGCTGCTGCGGTTGCTCGCAAGCCTTGTATTTCCTTTCGACTTGCTCATTGCATGGGTTATCCTCTCCATCGGCTCGAGGAACTTTCTGCGATCACGTCAAAACAAGCTGTCCCAGCTGCTCAATAAGCAATTGCCAGAGCTGTGCCGAATGCTGTCTAGCTGCATTCGCGCGGGGCTAAGTCTGCAGCAAGGGTTTGAGATGATTGCAAAGGAATTGCGCGCTCCAGCCGGCCCTATATTCCGAGGCATGTCCTCAGAGGTGAAGATGGGTACATCGATGGAGACGGTGCTCGAGAAGCTGGAGGAGAGAGTGAAGAGCAAGGACATTGCGATATTTGTCCAGACGGTTATCGTTCAGCGCAAGGCTGGCGGTAACATAAGTCAAGCAATGGATCATTTGGCTAAGACGCTGGATGAGAGATCGCGCATTAACGGGGAGATTCGCACGCAGACAGCCGAGACGAAGTTCGTAGCCGTTGCGCTGCTCCTGATGCCTATTTTCCTAGTGCTTATGTTCAACATGATGTTCGATGGTTTTATAATGCCGATCTTTACCATACCGGGTCTCATCCTGCTTCTAGTCGTTGCAGTAATGATGGCTGCCGGCTTTTATCTGATCAGCAAAGTGACAAATGTAAAGGTATGAGGTGCGTATGACGAATTGGCCGGTCATGTTGCTAGGTGCAGCATTCGTATGCTGGGTCTTAGCGATTTTTCAATTTTGGAGAGTCCAGGTTTCACGCATAGCGCTGCATCGGAAGCTGTCTATTAATCAGCGGGGCAAGAAGCAGAAAAGAGGGCTGCGAGACGATTTTAAGACGCTTATCTTATCGCTTGCGCACCGCTTTGCCCCGGTGGGGCAGCGATTTCCCTACTTCATTAACAAGAAGGAGCTGGAGCGGCGGCTGGAGTTGGCGGGTTATCCAGAGGGGTTAGATGTGCCGGCATTTTATGGCTTGCGGTTTGTCAGTTTTATAGGGTTTGCCTTTGTCGCCGTCATGCTGAAAAACCTTGGCTTTATCAATGGCTTCCTCCAAGTGCTGCTCATGGGATTCGGTTTGTTCATACCGGTTATTTGGATCAGGCTCGCTGCTAACGCCAGACAGGACCAGTTAAGCTCGCAGCTGCCAGATTTCATGGATATGATGAGCGTGACGCTGCAGGCGGGCATTCCGCTTGAGCCGGCCATTAAGCAGATCGTTGAAGGAATGGACGGTCCGCTTGCCGAGGAAATTAACCGATTTATACAAGAGCTTGATATGGGATTGTCACGCGAAGAGGCGTTTACGCGATTAATGAAACGTAACAATAGTCCAGAGCTTGAAACGCTTGTGACTGCTCTTCTGCAGGGAAGTAAGCTTGGCGTTCCGATTGCAAACACATTCCGCAACTTATCAGAGGATATACGCAATACGAGAATTAACAAAATGAAAGAAAAGGCAGCCAAGGCGGGGCCGAAGGTCACTTTAATTACGACGTTTTTTATATTGCCAGGGGTTCTGCTGCTCATTATTGGTCTGCTTGTGCTTAACTTTATTTACAACCCGGAAGGAATGGGCATTCAAGGCGGATTCGGTTTTTAGAAGGGCTTGGAGGGTATGGGAGTCTGGGAGTCTGGGAAGGCGCAATAAAGATTAGTGACCTGGGGGAACCCGGAGGTTGCATAAAAGCTGGGTATTGTGAGACTAGTCTGGAAAGGAGGTGATGCTCGTGTTAAATCGTATGTATTGGTTTGGCCGCAAGCTGCTTCGTCCTCTCGATAATCAGAAGGGAGCTCAGGCAGTTGAATACTTAGGTATTGTCGCTCTGGTCGTTATATTAATATTGGCGTTGCTGCCGCTGTTCGGCAACGGAAATGATTCGATTGCTAAGCTGATCGTAGATAAAATTAAAGAGTTTATAAGAAAAATATCGATAACTTAATGGAGTCGTGGAATCATGGAAGCTGCCGATTAATTGTTGATACCTTCTAACGGTTTCTATTTTCTGCTCGGGTGGCCAGCGGTAAAAGCAAGCTTCCTTAAAAATGTTGGATATAGCTGGAATGATCGTTTAAGAGGAAGACCTTCCCCTGCATTTTGTAAGTGCAGTTAAGCAGCTGCGTTACACCGCTTGTAGCGATAGGGATTCCCCTTAAACCGTCGTTATGACTAATTAAACTCATCTGAGTCTGTCATGCCTATGACAGTCTCGCCTTGTGAGAAGGGTTGTATATATGAAAATTTCATTCCGCAAAATTCGTAACGAGAGGGGTTCCCAGCTGTTAGAATTTGTGGGAATCCTCCCGCTTTTTTTACTTATGATTATAATTGTCATCCAATTTGCTATGGCGGCTTCCGCTGCTGTGACGGCCAAAGCAGCTGCCATGGACGGTGCGCGTGTCGCCATTACGGACAACGGCAATGAATATATAACAGCAGTTCAGAATGTTGCCTCTTCCTATCAAATAACGTCGGTCAGCAAGAGCGAGTCTAGTGACGGCATGTTTACGTATGTGACGGTTCATGTAACGCTGGAAGCGCCTCTCCTCAATAACAGTACGTTATTCAACACAACGGGATTATCTATTCCAGTTAGCGCCAAGGTCACGCTGAAGAAAGAAGATTAGGAACGTGTGATAGGAGGAAGGAATAGATGCACGGTATGAAAAAGAGCAGTTTAAAAACAATTGCTTTGCTTATAGGCATGTTCTTTATGCTGCATACTGGAGCGATTACAGCGCTCGCTGAGGAGCAGGAAATTGATGCGCGGCTGGAATCGGCTGAGATTGAAGGCACAGACGGCAGCCCGACGATTGTAATTGAGGTAGAAGGCGGCTCGATCGGCGGGCCGAATGAGCCGAATCGACCAGGCGATTCTGATCAGCCGGGCGGGCCAGATGGAGCGAATCCGGGCGGGCCGGGCGGGCCAGATG
>Ga0182739_1003002_pt1 | contig 15197 bp, 15 predicted proteins | sample eDN5th30CBELigBY_FD_128873 | JGI IMG/M metagenome (GOLD analysis project Ga0182739, IMG submission 128873) | Enriched backyard soil microbial communities from Emeryville, California, USA - eDNA 5th pass 30_C BE-Lig BY (version 2) (version 2) | ecosystem: Environmental > Terrestrial > Soil >... | reverse complement strand
GCTTATGTGCCTATAACTAGAATCGGGGGCGATGACCTCAGCATTGGACACCGGCTCGCGCCCGGCCGTGCGGGTGCGCGGCGCCCTGCTCGCGGCCCTCGCGCTGCTCTCCGCGATCGCCCCGTTCTCCACGGACCTCTACCTGTCGGCGTTCCCGATCATGACGCGCGAGCTGGGCACCACGCCGACCGGCGTGCAGCTCACCCTCACGGCGTTCCTCATCGGCGTCGCGATCGGGCAGATCGTGCTCGGCCCGCTGTCGGACCGCATCGGCCGCAAGCCCCCGCTGCTGGGCAGTGCCATCGTGCTCGTCGTCGCGAGCGCCGTCACCGTCTTCGCCCCCGACATCACGGTGCTCATCGTCGCGCGCCTCGTGCAGGGCGCGGCGGGCGCCTCGGGGATGGTGCTCAGTCGCGCCATCATCGCCGACCTCGCGAAGGGCGCCGCAGCGGCGCGGGCCATGAGCCTCATGATGCTGATCGGCGGCTTGGCACCGGTGGCGGCGCCGCTCCTGGGCAGCCTGCTGCTGGACCCGCTCGGGTGGCGCGGCGTGCTCGGGGTCGTCCTCGCCCTCACCGTGGCGATCCTCCTCGTCGTGATCTTCGTCGTGCCCGAGACGCACGCCCCGAGGCCGCGCCTGGACGGACCCCGTCCGTGGGTGCGCATGTTCGGCGACCGCGTCTACCTCGGATGGGCGGCCACCTTCGCATTCGGCTTCGCGACGCTCATGGCCTACATCTCGGCATCGCCGTTCGTCTACCAGGAGGTCATCGGCCTGGACACCATCCCGTACGGGCTGAGCTTCGCCGCCAACTCCGTCGGTCTTGCCGCGATGGGGGCGCTGTCGGCCAAGATCGTCACGCGCGTCGGGCCGCAGCGGATCGCCTTCACCGGCGTGCTCCTCCTGTTCGGCGCGGGCGCCGCGACGCTCGTCATCGCGCTCGTTCCGGCGATCCCGGACATCCTCCTCATGGTGTCGATGTTCGTCGTGGTCTCCTCGGTGGGCCTGGTCATGGGCAACGCCAGCGCGCTCGCGATCGGCGCCGTCCCGCTCGCGACGGGTGCCGCCTCCGCCGTCATGGGGATGGTGCAGTTCATCCTCGGCGCGGTCGTGTCGCCGCTCGTGTCGCTCGACGGCGGGCAGAGCGCCGTCCCGGTCGGGATCGTGATGACCTCGTCCGCGGCGGTCGCGGTGCTCGCGTGCCTGGCCGCGGGCGGCGTCAGGAGTCGAAGCCGAGGCTGAGCTTGCGCAGGAGCGCGGCCAGACGGTCGCGGTCCGAGCGGGAGAGGCTGTCCAGCAGGATCGCCTCGGCGTCCACGAGGCGCGTGATCGCGGCGTCCACGCGGATGCGGCCCTCGGGGGTGAGGGTCACGAGGATGCTGCGCCCGTCGCCGGGATCGGCCTCGCGACGCACGAGCCGCCGCGCCACGAGGCGGTCGATGCGGTTGGTCATCGTGCCGCTGGAGACGAGCGTCTGCTGCAGGAGCTGCTTGGGGCTGAGCTGATACGGATCGCCGGCGCGGCGCAGCGCCGACAGGACATCCCACTCCCACGACTCGAGGTCGCTGCGCTTGAACGCCTCACGGCGGGCGCGGTCGAGGTGGCGCGACAGGCGGTCGACGCGGGAGAGCACCTCGAGCGGGGAGAAGTCCAGATCGGGGCGCTGCGCGCTCCACGCGTCGACGATCCGGTCGACTTCGTCGTTCTCGCGAGGCATGCTCACATTCTGGCAGTGCGCGCACCCGCGCTCCGCGCGGCCCGGCGCTCCGCCCGGCCCGGCGCTCCGCCCCCCCACTCCTCGCCTCATCCACCGCGAGACGCGCCTTCTGCGCTGAGACGCGCCGTGCGCGCAGGCGTCTGGGCGCGGAGGGTGCGTCTCGCCGAGAGGGGAAGCGCGCCGGCGCCGCCGCCACCGCCGCGCCGATCGCAGTGCGGTGAGTCTCCGTCCGCGACGGGGCGCGCCCAGGACCGCATGGCAGACTTGAGACGCGGTCCGGGCGCTGCCCGCGTGCCGCGTTCCGCCGTGGTGTAACGGCAGCACGACAGCCTTTGGAGCTGTGAGGCCCAGGTTCGAATCCTGGCGGCGGAGCATGACCGATACGCAACTCGCAATCGTGATCCTGGCCGCCGGCCAGGGCACGCGCATGAAGTCGTCGCTGCCGAAGGTGCTGCACCCCATCGCGGGGCGGCCCCTCGTCGGCCACGTCGTCGCGACCGCGCGCGCGCTGAGCGCCCAGTATGTCCGGGTGGTCGTCCGGCACGAGCGCGACCGCGTCGCCGAGGCCGTCCAGGACGACGGCGCCGACCTCGAGGTCGTCGACCAGGACGAGATCCCCGGCACGGGCCGTGCGGTGGAGGTCGCGCTCGACCGCATCCCCACCGAGTTCGGCGGCGACGTGCTCGTGCTCAGCGGCGACGTGCCGCTGCTCGAGGCGGACGCGCTGCGCCGGCTCATCGAGACGCACCGCGCCTCGGGCGCCGCGGCCACCGTGCTGAGCGCGCAGATGAGCGACCCGACCGGCTACGGCCGCGTCATCCGCGGAGCCGACGGCACCGTCGAGCGGATCGTCGAGCAGAAGGATGCCTCTCCCGACGAGGCCGCCGTCGACGAGATCAACGCGGGGGTCTACGTCTTCCGCGCGGCGCCCCTGCGAACCCATATCCGCCGGCTGACCACCGCCAACGCGCAGGGCGAGCGCTACCTCACCGACGTCATCGGCCTGCTGCGCGGCGAGGGCGAGACCGTCGCGGCATCCGTCGCGCCGGACCCGCGGGTCGCGCTCGGCGTCAACGACCGCGTCCAGCTCGCGGAGGCGGCGGCGATCCTCAACGCCCGCATCGTGCGGCGCTGGCAGCTCGAGGGCGTCACGATCCTCGACCCCGCCACCACCTGGATCGACGAGGACGTCGTGCTGGCCCGCGACGTCACGATCCTCCCGAACACGCAGGTGCTGCGGGCCAGCACCGTCGCCTCGGGCGCGGTCATCGGCCCCGACACGACCCTGGTCGGCTGCGAGGTCGGGGAGGATGCCACGGTCAAGCGCACGGACGCGACGCTCTCCGTCATCGGCGCGCGTGCCACCGTCGGGCCGTGGTCGTACCTGCGCCCGGGCACGTATCTCGGGGCGGACGGCAAGATCGGCACGTTCGTCGAGACGAAGAACTCCACGATCGGCGAGCGCAGCAAGGTCCCGCACCTGTCGTACGTGGGGGACACCACTATCGGCACGGGCGTCAACCTCGGGGCCGGCGCGATCACGGCGAACTACGACGATCTGGCCAAGCACCGCACCGAGATCGGGGACGAGGTGCACACCGGGTCGCACAACGTGTTCGTCGCGCCCGTTAGGATCGGAGATGGCGCGAAGACCGGTGCCGGGGCAGTCATCCGCAAGGATGTGCCCCCCGGTGCTCTGGCTCTGAGCGTCGCCCCTCAGCGCAATGTCGAGGGATGGGTCGAGAAGAACCGGCCGGGAACCGAGGCCGCGCGTGTCGCGGCCGCTGCCCGGGGCGCAGAGAAAGCGGACGATGGGTCGCAAGAACAAGACGATTGATCTGGATCGCGACCACGGGATCGCTCCCGGCCTCGTGGCCAACACGAAGAAGCGGCTGGTGGTCGCCTCCGGGCGCTCGAACATGGCGCTGTCGGAGGAGGTCGCCGAGGCGCTGGGCACCGAGCTCGTGCCCACGGAGTACCGCACCTTCGCGTCGGGTGAGATCCTCACGCGCTTCGAAGTCTCCATCCGCGGGTGCGACGTCTTCCTGATCCAGTCGTTCGGTCCGCCGGTCAACGAGTGGATGATGGAGATGCTCATCATGCTCGACGCGGCCAAGCGCGCCTCCGCCAAGCGGATCACCGTCGTGGCCCCGTACTACCCGTACTCCAGGCAGGACAAGAAGGGCCGCGGCCGCGAGCCGATCAGCGCCCGCCTCGTCGCGGACCTCCTCAAGACCGCCGGCGCCGACCGCGTCATGAGCGTCGACCTGCACGCGGCGCAGATCCAGGGCTTCTTCGACGGTCCCGTCGACCACCTGTTCGCCAAGCCGGTCCTGCTCGAGTACTTCCGGCGCACCCTGTCCGCCGAGGACCGCGCCAAGCTCACGGTCGTCTCGCCCGACACCGGTCGCGTCCGCGTCGCCGACCAGTGGTCCGACAGCCTGGGGGCGCCTCTGGCGATCATCCACAAGCGCCGCGACCCGAACGTCGCCAACCAGGTGACGGTCAACGAGATCGTCGGTCACGTCGCCGGGCGCGTGTGCCTCCTCGTCGACGACATGATCGACACCGGCGGCACGATCGTGAAGGCGGCGCAGGCGCTCAAGGTGAACGGCGCCGAGCGCGTCATCGTCGCCGCCACGCACGCGGTCTTCAGCGACCCGGCCACCCAGCGCCTCCAGGACTCCGCGATCGACGAGGTCGTCGTCACCGACACGATCCCGATCCCGGCCGCCAAGCAGTTCGACGCGCTGACGATCCTGCCGATCGCGCCGCTGCTCGCCCGCGCGATCCGCGAGGTCTTCGAGGACGGCTCGGTGACGAGCATGTTCGACGGCGCGGCCTGACCCGCCTCCGGCGTGCCGCGCCCGCTCTATGCGCGCGGATATTCATAGCCTGCTCCCAGGCAGAACCGGCGCGCCCGCAGATCCGTGTCTCTAGCGTGGAGACTGTCCGACGGCCGACGCCCCTCAGGAGAAACCCATGATCCGCGCCACCGCCATTGACCGCACCGCCCGCACCGGCGCCGCCCTCGCCGGCGTCGCCGGAGCCCTCGCGCTCGCCGGCTGCGCGGGCAGCACGACGAGCGGAGGCGGTGTCCCGGCCGGCGGCGGGACGGATGCATCGTACGCCGACGGCACGTACACCGCCGAGGGCACCTACTCCACCCCCGAGACGGTCGAGACCGTCACGGTGACCGTCACACTCGAGGACGACAGGATCACGGATGTCGAGGTCGTCGGCGATCCGCAGAAGGCCGAGTCCCGGCTCTACCAGGGTCGCTTCATCGGCGGCATCGCGGCGGAGGTCGTCGGCAAGGACATCGACGAGATCCAGGTGAGCCGTGTCGCCGGATCGTCGCTCACGAGCGGCGGGTTCAACGCCGCGATCGCCGAGATCAAGCAGCAGGCCGCGGAATAGGCCGTGCCCTCGGACGCCTCGCCGGAAGCACCGCGCGCCGCGGCGCCCGCCCTGTGGCGCTTCGAGGCGATCGGCACGACCTGGGAGATCGAGACGACGGTCGCGCCGCCCGCCGCCACACGCCGCGACGTCGAGGCGTGCATCGACGCGTTCGACCGGACGTGGTCGCGGTTCCGGGACGACTCGCTCGTCGCCGCGCTCGCCGAGCGCGGGGGAGATGTCCCCGCACCGCCCGACGCCGCGGACATGCTCGAGGTCTACGCGGCCCTCTCCGCGGCCACGGACGGCGCCGTCAATCCGCTGGTGGGCGCGTCCCTCGAGCAGCTCGGCTACAACGCGGCCTACGCCCTCGTCCCCTCTGGTCCGCCGGTGGCCGCACCGGCCGGCTGGGAGGACACGCTGCGCGTGAGACGGGGCCGTCTGGAGCTGCGGGCACCCGCGGTCATCGACGTCGGCGCCCTCGGCAAGGGGCGCCTCGTGGACATCGTGCTCGACGTCGTCGCCCGCGACATCCCCGGCTCCGTGGTCGTCGACGCCGGCGGCGACATCGCCGTCCGCGGCGCCCCCGTGCGGATCGGCCTCGAGCACCCGTACGACGCCCGCAGAGCCATCGGGGTCGTCGAGGTGCAGGATGCCGCGCTGTGCGCATCGGCCGTGAACCGCCGCGCGTGGGGCGACGGCCTGCATCACGTGCTCGACGCCCGCACCGGGCACCCGGTGCGCACCGTCGCGGCGACGTGGGCGGTCGCGCGGACCGCGATGCGGGCGGATGCCGTCGCCACGGCGCTCTTCTTCGACGGCGCCGAGCGCCTCGCCGCCGAGTGGGATGCGCAGTGGGTGCGCATGCTCACAGACGGCCGCGTGGAGTACTCGCCCGGATCTCAGGCAGAGTTGTTCACATCATGACGACATTCACGGCGCTCTGGAACCGCGTGCTGCAGGTGCTCGGCCGGGTCTCGATGTACCGCCTCACCCTGTTCGCGCTCATCGGCCTCGCCCTCGTGGCCCTCGTGCTCTCGCTCTTCGGGCTCGTCGCGCCCGGCCCGCTCCCGCTCGTGGTGACCCTCGCGGTCCTCCTCGCGGTGAGCGTCGCGGTCGACGCCGCGGCCCAGCGGCTGCTGCGGCTTCCGCATCGCTACGAGTCGTCGATCATCACGGCGCACATCCTGCTGTTCGTGCTGCTGCCCACCCTCGATGTGCTCGGGCTCATCGGCATCGCGATCGCCGCGGCGGCGGCGTCCGTGTCGAAGTACGTCATCGCATGGCGCGGCCGGCACATCTTCAACCCGGCCGCCGTCGGCGCGACCGTGCTGACCCTCCTGGGCCTCGCGTGGCCGGGACTCGGCACGTCGGCGTGGTGGGTAGGCACGCCGGCGATGGCCGCGCCGGTGATCATCGCGGGACTCGTCGTGCTGTGGCGCACCGAGAAGCTGCGCATGGTCGCGGTGTTCGTCGTGGTCGCCGTCGCGGTCGCGGTCTTCCGGGCGGCGGCGCAGTTCCAGGCCGCCGGCGCGGCGGTCGACGTCGTGCCGCTGCTCACCGTCGCGCTGTGGTCGTCGCCGTTCCTCTTCCTGGGCGCCTTCATGCTCTCCGAGCCGCTCACCCAGCCGCCGCGCCGCCGGCAGCAGTTCGCCGTGGCGGGGCTGGTCGGCATCCTCGCCGGATGGCCGATCGACCTGGGCGCGGTGAGCCTCGGCCAGGAGCGCGCCCTCCTCATCGGCAACCTCCTCGCCTTCGCGTTCGCGGTGCGCACCGCGGTGCGGGTGACGCTGGTCGAGCGCACCGACGTGACGGCGACGGTGCGCCGCCTCACCTTCCAGGCGTCCCGGCCGGTGCGGTTCGTGGCGGGGCAGTACCTCGAGCTGGACGTGCCGCACCGGCATCCGGACGCGCGCGGCACGCGGCGCGAGTTCAGCATCGTGTCGGCCCCGGATGACCTCCCGACGATCGAGATCGCCTTCCGCGAGAGCCCGGGGGCGAAGCCGTCCAGCTACAAGAAGGCCCTCGCCGAGGTGAGTGCGGGCGATCGCCTCGCCGTCACGGGCGTGTGGGGCGACTTCGTGCTGCCGCGCCGCGAAGGCGCGCCGGTGCTCATGGTGGCGGCCGGGATCGGCGTGACGCCCTTCGTGTCGCAGCTGCGACAGGCCCGTCTGCGCGGCGAGGACCGCGACATCGTGCTCGTGTACGTGGCGTCGGATGCCTCGGAGCTGGCGTTCCGCGACGAGATCGAGGCCTCGGGGGTGCCCGTCATCGTCTTCACACGGGACCGTCCCGCTGACATGCCCGCGCACTGGTCGTGGGCGCGCGGCGTGCGCCTCGACGCCGAGGGGCTGTCCCGCGTCGTGCCGGACATCTCCGCGCGGCACGCGTACATCTCCGGTCCGGCCGGCCTCATCGCGGATCTCGCGCCGGCGCTCGCGAAGGCGCGCTCGGTGACGACGGACGCGTTCTCGGGATACTGAGCCGGGGCTAGGCCGCGGGGTCCGTGCCGTCGTCGAGGCCGGGGTCGATCTCCGGCGCCTCCTCGGCCGGGGCGGGGTCGGCGGGCCGGGCGGGCAGCCGCACCGTGAACGTCGTGTCGCCGGGCGTGCTGTCCACGATGATGGTCCCGCCGTGAGCCTCCACGATCGCCTTGACGATCGACAGGCCGAGCCCTGTTCCGCCGGTCTTGCGGGCGCGGGACCGGTCGGCGCGGGCGAACCGCTCGAACAGGTCGTCCGCGATCGCCGGGTCCACCCCGGGGCCGTCGTCATGGACGTCGAGGACGGCGTCGGTGCCGTCGCGCCGCAGCGACACCCGCACGGTCGTGCCCTCCGGGGTGTGGGCGCGCGCATTCGCGAGGAGGTTGGCGACGACCTGCGTGAGGCGTCCGGCGTCGCCCGCCGCGACGATCGGCTCGTCGCCGACATCCAGCTGCCAGATGTGGTCGGGGCCCGCCGCGCGGGCGTCGCCGACGGCCTCGATCACGAGGCGCGTGAGGTCGACGGTGCCGTACACGAGCTCCTGTCCCTCGTCGAGGCGTGCGAGCAGCAGGAGGTCTTCGACGAGCGTGGTCATCCGCACGGACTGGGCCTGGATGCGCTCCAGCGACGACTCCGTGGTCTCCTCGGCGGCGGGGGAGCGGTGTCCCTGCCGGAGGGCGCGCAGCGACAGCTCGGAGTAGCCGCGGATCGAGGCCAGCGGGGTGCGCAGCTCGTGGCTCGCGTCGGCGACGAAGCGGCGCATGCGCTCCTCGTTGCGCTGACGCGCGTCCAGGGACGCGTCGACGTGGTCCAGGAGCGTGTTCAGCGCGGCCCCCACCTGCCCGACCTCGGTGCCCTCGTCGACCTCTTCGGCGGGCACCCGCTCGGTGATCCGCACCTGCCCCTGCGCGAGCGGCTGTGAGGCGACGCGCGTCGCGGTCTCGGCCACGGCCCGCAGCGGGCGCAGGCCGCTGCGGATCGCGACGGCGATCGCCACCGCGAGGAGCATGAGGCCCGCCGCCGTCACGAGCCCGATGGTGAGCAGCATCTGCGCGATGATCGCGTTCACCTCGCTCGTGGGGAGCCCCGAGACGCCGGTGAGCGTGGGGTAGGGGGTCGTCACGATGCCGATCCGGTACGTGCCCAGGCCCGACACCGAGACGGTGAACTCCTGCGCCGTCACGGCCTTGCGCACCTGTGTGATCTGCGCGGGGGTGAGGTCGGTGATGACGCCGTCCTCGCCGACGACGGCTCCGGTCACCGTGCGCCCGTCGTCGAGGATGAGGAGGAACCCGGTGGGCTGGCCGGTGCCGAGATCGAGCGAGTCGTGGGCGCTGCGCAGGATCGGTCCGCTCGGGGTCATCGTCGCGAGCTGGAGCGACTGCGTCGCGTTGCGGATGCGCTGCTCGAGGTTGTTCTGCAGCACGCCGCCGAGGATCGTGCTCACCGTGACCGCGACGATCACGAGGATGAGGGCGACGACCCCGATGACGGTCGCCATGAGGCGCGCCTGCAGGGTGAGAACCCGACGCGGCCGGCGAGAGGGGGTCTCGTCGGCCGCGGTCGGGAGCGAAGGTTCGGATGCCGTCACTGCGGCGCCTTGATCATGTATCCGACGCCGCGCACGGTGTGGATGAGCGGGGTGCGCCCCTGGTCGATCTTCTTGCGCAGGTACGAGATGTACAGCTCGACGACGCTGGAGCGTCCGCCGAAGTCGTAGTTCCACACCCGGTCGAGGATCTGCGCCTTCGACACGACGCGGCGCTGGTTGCGCATGAGGAAGCGCAGCAGCTCGAACTCCGTCGCAGTGAGCTCGATCTCGGTGCCCGCGCGCTCCACCTCGTGCGAGTCCTCGTTGAGCGACAGATCGCCCACGCGCAGGATGGGCTCGGCGTCGTCGGCCAGTGCGGTGCCGGCGCGGCGCATCAGTCCGCGCAGGCGCGCCACGACCTCCTCGAGGCTGAACGGCTTCGTGACGTAGTCGTCGCCGCCCGCCGTGAGCCCCGCGACACGGTCGGAGACGGCGTCCTTCGCGGTGAGGAAGAGCACGGGCACGTCGTTGCCGGACTGCCGCAGCCGCTGCAGGACGGCCATGCCGTCGAGGTCGGGCATCATGATGTCGAGCACGAGCGCGTCGGGGCCGAAGTCGCGAACGGCCTGCAGCGCCTCGAACCCGGAGCCGGCGGTGCGCACGTCCCAGCCCTCCATCCGCAGCGCCATCGACAGCAGATCCGTCAGCATCTGCTCGTCGTCGACCACGAGCACGCGCAGCGGGCTGCCGTCGGGACGGTGGAGGGAGGGCGAGGGAGCGGTCACGGTCATGGCTCCATTGTGGGAGGGAACCTATGCGGTTCCTATGGAGGATCCTATGCGCTCGCTGGGAACAGTGCGGGCCCTGGTCGGTGTCGGAGCCGGTCGCTACCGTGAGCGGATGGATATCACGAAGCTCAGGGAATCCACCTCGGGGACGGTCGTCGCCGAGGGAGAAGAGGGGTGGGACGCCGCACGGCTGTTCCACTCGGGCATCGGCGAGCCGGCCGCCGTCGTGCGCGTCGCGGACGTGCCCGACGTGCAGGCCGCGCTCGCGTACGCCGTCGCGACGGTCCTCCCCGTCGATGTGCGCAGCGGCGGGCACAGCGCGTGGGGCGAGGGCCGCGGCGCGCTCACGATAGACCTCGGCGACCTCGACGAGGTCGCGGTGGACGGCGACCTCGTGCGGGTGGGCGGCGGTGCGACCTGGGGGCGCATCGCGACGGTCCTCAGCGCGCACGGACTCGGGCTCAGCTCGGGCGACACAGCCTCCGTCGGCGTGGGCGGGCTCACGCTCGGCGGCGGCATCGGCTGGATGACGCGGGCCTGGGGACTCGCGTGCGACCAGCTCGTGGGCGTGCAGCTCGTGACGGCGGGCGGTGACGTCGTGGAGGCGACGGACGCCACGCACTCCGAGCTCGTGTGGGCGCTGCGCGGCGGCGGCGGGAACTTCGGCGTCGTCACCCGCTTCGACTTCCGTGCGCACCCGCTGGACGGCGTCGTGTTCACGACGTACCGCGTCGAGGGGGACGCGCGGCCGGTTCTCGCCGGCCTCGCGGACGTCCTGCGCACGGCGCCGCGCGAGCTCACCGTCACCTTCATGGATGTCCCGGCGATGGACCCGAGCGCTCCGGCGGGTGCGACCCTCAGCGCGTGCTGGATCGGCACCGACGAGGATGCGGCGCGGGCCGCGCTCGCGCCGCTCGCCGAGACGGGCGGGCTCGTGGAGGTCGAGAGCCGCGCGACGGCGTATCCGGACATCCTCATGGACGCGCCGCCCTTCGACCCCGAGGCGCCCATGCCCGGGTTCGTGGGCGGCAACACCCTCCTCGTCGACCTCGACGCCGACGTCATCGACCGGCTCGTCGGATTCCGCGAGTCCAGCGACATGTCGGTGCTGTTCCTCCGCTCCGTGGGCGGCGCGTTCGGCGACGTCCCGCAGGACGAGTCGGCGTTCCCCGCGCGGCGGGCGACATGGTTCGCGATGGCGGGAGGGTTCGACATCCCCGGCCTCGTGGACGACGCGGAGCGCGCCCGCCTGTCGGCGCTGTGGGCCGACATCGAGGCGCGCGGTGCCGGTGTCTACGGCAACTTCACGATGTCGACCGACCCGGACTGGGTGCGGCGCATGTTCCCGCCCGCGACCGTCGCGCGGCTGGCCGCCGTCAAGCGCGAATACGACCCGGGCAACATGTTCTCGCGCAACCACAACATCGCCCCGGCATGACAGGAGCGCCGCGACCCCGGCAGGGGCGCGGCGCTCACGGTCGACGGTGCGGCGTCAGTGCGTGTCTTCGGCCTCGACCTCGGAGCGGTCGCCCGACCACAGCGTGTGGAAGGTGCCCTCCTTGTCGATGCGGCGGTAGGTGTGCGCGCCGAAGAAGTCGCGCTGACCCTGGATGAGGGCGGCGGGGAGGCGCTCGGCCCGCAGGCCGTCGTAGTACGCGAGCGACGACGAGAACGCGGGCGACGGGATGCCGGCGCTCGCGGCCGTCGAGACGATGCGGCGCCACGCGTCCTGCGCGCGGCCGAGGGCCTCGACGAAGTACGGCGCGCTGAGCAGGACCGGCAGAGCGGGGTCGGCGGCGTACGCGTCGGCGATGCGGTTGAGGAACTGCGCGCGGATGATGCAGCCGCCGCGCCAGATCTTGGAGACCGCGCCGAGGTCGATGTTCCAGCCGTACTGGGCGGCGCCCGCGCGGATCTCGTCGAAGCCCTGCGAGTACGCGACGATCTTCGAGGCGAACAGGGCGAGGCGCACGTCCTCGATGAACCCGTCGACATCGTCGACCTGGAGGGCCTCGCTCGGGCCGGGCAGATCCGTCGAGACGGCGCGCTGCTCGGGGTGCGATGAGAGCGAGCGGGCGAAGACGGCCTCCGCGATGCCGGAGACCGGGACGCCCAGGTCGATCGCGGTCTGGACGGTCCAGCCGCCCGTGCCCTTGGCGCCGGCCTGGTCGACGATGACGTCGACGAGCGGCTTGCCGGTGGCGGCGTCGACCTGGCGCAGCACCTCGGCGGTGATCTCGATGAGGTACGACTCGAGCTCGCCGCGGTTCCACTCGGCGAACACGTCGGCGATCTCGGCCGGCGACTTGCCGGTGCCGCGGCGGATGAGGTCGTACGCCTCGGCGATGAGCTGCATGTCGGCGTACTCGATGCCGTTGTGCACCATCTTGACGAAGTGTCCGGCGCCGTCGTGGCCGACGTGCGTGACGCACGGCTCGCCCTCGGCGACCGCGGCGATCGAGCGCAGGATCGGGCCGAGCGTGGTCCACGACTCGTCGGAGCCGCCCGGCATGAGCGCGGGGCCCAGGAGAGCGCCCTCCTCGCCGCCGGAGACACCCATCCCGACGAAGTTGATGCCGGTCTCGCGCACGGTGCGCTCACGGCGGATCGTGTCGGTGAACAGCGCGTTGCCGCCGTCGACGATGATGTCGCCGGGCTCGAAGACCCGCACGAGGTCGTCGATGACGGCATCCGTCGCAGGGCCGGCCTTGACCATGATGATCGCGGTGCGCGGCTTCTGCAGGGCGGCGGCGAACTCCTCGTAGCTCGAGGTGGCCACGAAGCCCGCCTCCGGGTGCTCGCCGACGAGCTCCTCGGTCTTCAGGTGCGTGCGGTTGTACACCGCCACCGTGTTCCCCTCGCGGCTCGCCAGGTTGCGGGCCAGATTCGAGCCCATCACGGCGAGCCCCACGACTCCGATGTTCGCTGATGCCTCGGTCACGCGCACTCCTTGTACCGTTCGTTGCGGGGGATGCCTCCAGCCTAGAGTCTGGAGCACGGCCGGGGGGACCGCGTCCGGCACGATGGAGTCATGCGCATCGTGGTGATCGGTCCGAGCGGATCGGGCAAGTCCGAGGCGGGTCTGCGTCTGGCCCGTCTGATGGGGGCGTCGTTCGTGGACGCCGACGACCTGCATCCGCCCGCCAACGTCGCGAAGATGGCTGCGGCGATCCCGCTGGACGATGACGACCGGATGCCGTGGCTCGACCTCGTCGGCGCGGCGCTGCGCGACGCCGACGACATCGTGATGGCGTGCTCGGCGCTCGCGCGGCGCTATCGCGACCGCATCCTCGCGACGGCGCCGGACGCGCGCTTCGTGGCGCTCGAGGTGCCGCCGGAGGAGCTCGCGCGGCGCATGCGGGAGCGCGCGCACTTCATGCCGCCGGCCCTGCTCGCGTCGCAGCTGGCCGTGTGGGAGCCGCTCGCCGAGGACGAGCCGGGCATGACGGTGCGCAACACCGGCGACCTCGACGAGGTCGTGCGCGGGATCGCAGGGGAGCTCGGGGCTCAGTCCTTGCGGTAGGCGGAGCGTCCCAGCGACCAGAAGCTCAGCACGACGCCGACGAGGCCGGCGAGGCCGAGCAGACCGACGAAGGCCAGCAGGAGATCTGCGGCGAGCTGGCTGTCCATGGGGTCCTCCGGGTCGGTGACGGGTGCGTCTTCATCGTAGCGGTGTCGCTGGTAGACTCAGTGACCGAACTTCGGCGAGGGATGCCCGCGGCATCCGTGATCGACGCGGTCGGCAGGCTTCACGGCTTTCCTCACGCGTGCGCGTTCGAGTCGAAACCACAGACCCCCAACACCGGGCTCCTGCACGACCGCAGAGCCGCAAGGAGAATCATGTCGGAAGACACCAAGGTCCACGCCGAGCTGCGCGAGAACTTCGGCAAGGGCTACGCCCGCCGCCTGCGCGCCGCCGGGAAGATCCCCGCCGTCATCTACGGTCACGGCACCGAGCCCCAGCACGTCGCGCTGCCCGGCCACCAGGTCTCGCTGCTCGTCCGCCGCGCCAACGCGGTCCTCGAGCTCGATGTCGCCGGCAAGGAGCAGCTCACGCTCGTCAAGGACGTGCAGAAGGACCCGGTGCGCCAGGTCATCGAGCACATCGACCTCCTCGTCGTGAAGAAGGGCGAGAAGATCCAGGTCGACGTCCCGATCGTCGTCGTGGGCGAGCCCGCCGCGGGCACCATCGCGAACCTCGACGCCGTCTCGGTCGCGCTCGAGGTCGAGGCCACCCACATCCCCGAGCACGTCGAGCTGAGCGTCGAGGGCCTCGAGGACGGCACGCACATCACCGCCGCCGACCTCACCCTGCCGCGGGGCGCGTCCCTCGCCGCCGACCCCGAGATGCTCATCGTCGCGGTCTCGGTCCCGGCTGCCACGGCTGCCGCCGCCGACGAGATCGAGGCCGCCGACGAGGCCGAGGCCGCCGCTCAGGAGGCCGCGTCCGAAGAGGCCGAGTAAGCACGGAGCACCTGCGAGAGAGGACGCGACCCGCACCGGGTCGCGTCCTTTCTCGTCCGACGCGTCGTCACGCGAGAGGATGGATGCCATGGCGGAGACCTGGCTGGTTGTGGGGCTCGGGAACCCCGGCCCCCGATACGAGCTCACGCGTCACAACGTGGGCCAGCTCGTCGTCGACGAGCTCGCCGACCGGCGGGGCGAGCGCTTCACGTCGCACAAGGCCAACGCTCGCGTCGCCGAGACCTGGCTGCGCCCCGGCGGCCCCAAGCTCGTGCTCGCCAAGCCGAACTCCTTCATGAACGTCTCCGGGGGACCGGTGGCGGGACTGGCCCGCTACTACGGGGTGGACCCCGACCATGTCGTGATCGTCCACGACGAGCTCGACATCCCGTTCGACACCGTCAAGCTGAAGATCGGCGGCGGCCATGGCGGCCACAACGGCGTCCGAGACGTCGCCAAGGCGCTCGACACGCCGGAGTTCCCGCGCGTTCGGGTGGGCATCGGACGCCCCGCGGGGCGGCAGGACGCCGCGGACTGGGTGCTCGATCCGTTCGGCGCGACCGAGCGCAAGAGCCTGCCCATGCTCGTCTCCGACGCCGCCGACGCCGTCGAGCAGCTCATGGGCGAGGGTCTGCTCGCGGCGCAGCAGAAGCACCACGCCCCGCGCGCCTGACCTGTCTCGGCGTCAGCCGCCGATCGACGACCCCGCGCCGATGCCGGCCACGAGGGAGAGCCAGACGGCGAACCCGAAGAAGATGGGCGCGATGATCGCGACGATCACGGCGACGATGCCCGCGGGCCGGCCCCGCCGGGT
>Ga0182739_1003001_pt1 | contig 15202 bp, 13 predicted proteins | sample eDN5th30CBELigBY_FD_128873 | JGI IMG/M metagenome (GOLD analysis project Ga0182739, IMG submission 128873) | Enriched backyard soil microbial communities from Emeryville, California, USA - eDNA 5th pass 30_C BE-Lig BY (version 2) (version 2) | ecosystem: Environmental > Terrestrial > Soil >... | reverse complement strand
GAGTTGTCGATGATCTCCCACAGGCAGTGCATGAGTCCGCGGGAGTCGGTGGATCCGATGTACATCCCGGGGCGCTTGCGGACGGCCTCGAGGCCTTCCAGGACCTGGAGATGATGCGCGGAGTACTCGGATGTCACAATCCCCCAGCGTAATCGCGCGATCGGACGCGCCCGCTCAGACACTCGGATGCCGCGACCCGCCGTACGCGCACAGCGAAATGTCACCCTCTCGCGGCATTCTCGAAACAAACCCGTGGTTGTATTTCATGACTCGCAACCGAGATCTGACACTACGAGGAGGCACCGCGATGAACACGCTCTCGACACCCACTGAGTCCGCAGCCGTCCTCGAGTACCGCCTCACGGCGATGGACCGATGCGATTCCTGCGGCGCGCAGGCCTACATCGCCGCCGAGGTCAACGGCAGCGAGCTGCTGTTCTGCGCACACCACGGACGCAAGTACGAGGAGAAGCTGCGCGCCGTCGCCACGAGCTGGCACGACGAGACCGCACGGCTCTCCGAGACCGTCTGAGCGGTCCCCGAGACGACGCAACGGCGCCGACCATCTGGTCGGCGCCGTTCTCGTCTGCGCGGATGAGGAGTCCTCACACGCGGATGTAGTGGAGCTCCTTGCCCTTGGCATAGCCTTCGAATCGCTCGCGCACGCCCTCGACGTAGTCGTCCGCCGGCGTCCGACCCGCGGGCAGCGCGTACGTGGTGGTCGCGTGCGCGGCGGCAAGGGACAGCAGCAGGTCGGTCATGGCCGGGTTCAGCGGCAGGAGCGGTCCACCCAGCTGCATCGCGAAGACGTTGCCCGTGCGCACGCCGACCGCCCATCGCTCGCCGAACGCGATGATGCCCCGGCCGATGCGGATCGTGCCGAAGGCTCCGAGGTCACCCTGCGCGGTCCAGCGCGACGCGTGGTCCTCGAACCCGATGAGCTCGCCCACGGGGCTCTCCGCGATGACGTAGCCGATGCGGCGGTCGCGGTTGCGCACCGCCGCGAGCGGGAGCAGTCCCAGGGCGTCGCGGGAGACGCCGTCGAGTGTGGTGATGCTCTGCGACAGGATCTCGGCGCCCGTGCCGATCGCGAGGACCGGGGTCTGCGACGCGAAGATCTCCGCGATCTCGTCGCGGTGCGCGCGGGCGTCGGTGAGGACGCGGTCGATGACCGACGCGGGTCCCGTCCCGAGGACGAGCAGGTCGGTCGGCTCGATGGGGCCGTCGCCGATCGCGTGCGTGCGGAAGTCGACGTCGAGGCCGGCGCGACGCGCGCGCAGCTGAAGAGCCTCGATGTTGCCCCGGTCGCCGGGCAGGTCCAGCTCGTTCGGGTAGAGGCGGGTGATCCGGATGCCGTCGGTCATCGCAGCTCCTCCTCCTGATCGCCATGTCCCAGGCCGTGCCGGAGGAACATCATCTGCTCGTAGTTGACGATCCACACCTGGTGGTCGTCCTTCGTGGTCTTCTTGGCGCGCATGAGCTCGATCGCGCGGTCCATGTCCGGCTCGACGGCGTGCACCGGGATGCCCGCGTGCGCGAAGCGGAGCGCGGCGAAATGCGCCTTGTTGCCGGTCACGACGTCGACATGGTCGAGCTTGGACACATCCGCGTCGTAGAGGAACGACACGTCGGGCAGCCCGTCGTCGATCGCGAACAGGACGTGCTCGGGCGCGTGCTCGAGCGAGTCGAGGTTCAACTGGACGCTCGGCGCGTTCTTGAACATGAGGAACTGGGCGCGCTCGCCGTTCGGGTCGTCGGTGAGCGGCACGATCTCGCCGCGGCCCCACGTCGGCTTGAGCGCCGTGAAGCCCTCGCGGGCGCGCTCCGGGTCGAAGCGGTCGCCGAGGATGCGGGCGGCGGCGGCCAGCGCCGCGGCGGCGTCGGCCGCGAAGTGCACGCCCTGCACGGGCAGCACGATGTCGATGTCGTGCCCGTCGACGCGCACGGTCGCCTCCCGGCCGTGCAGGCGGACGACCTCCGCGGCGGCGTCGTGCGGCACGGCACCGCGCTCGTCCGCGCGCAGGTCGGGCGCCGTCATGACGCCGTGCGGCTGCGCCGCCATGACGTCGGCGCTGATGCCGAAGAACGTCACGGGCGCCTTCTGCGCGGCCACGTCGATCTTGCTGAGGTAGCTGTCGTCGCGGTTGACGACGACAGCGCCGGTCGCCCACTTCGCGGTGTCCAGGAGCATGTCGGCGACGCGCTCCGTCTCGAACAGCCGGTAGAGCTGGTCCACGACGATGTTGAGCGCGACGACGACTCGCGGCGAGAGCTGCTCGGCGAGCTTCGCCGAGTACCCCTCGTCGACCTCGAGGATCGCGACATCCGCATCCACCTTCCCGGTGGGGCTGGACAGCGCCAGAAGGCTCGAGGTCAGCCCCTGCGGCATGTTCGCGCCGCTCGGGTTGGTGAACACGCGCACGCCGTGCGCGCGCACGATCTCGCTGATCATGTGCGTCGTCGTGGTCTTGCCGTTCGAACCGAGCACGAACACGAGACCGTGCTCGAACTGGCCGAACAGCGTCGTCAGGAGCGTCGGCGACATCCGGTTCGCGAGCACACCGGGGAAGGAGGTGCCGCGCTTGCGCAGACGCAGGATGCGGCGCACCAGCTTCCCGGTGAGGATCGGCAGGACGTACCGCGCCCCCGGGCCGGTGGACGGCTTACTCAAGGTAGTCCCGCAGCGACTGGGAACGGCTCGGGTGACGCAGCTTCGCCATCGTCTTCGACTCGATCTGGCGGATGCGCTCGCGCGTGACGCCGAACGTGTCGCCGATCTGGTCGAGGGTCTTCGGCTGGCCGTCGCCCAGGCCGAAGCGCATGCGGATGACGCCCGCCTCGCGCTCGGAGAGGGAGTCCAGCAGCGACTCGAGCTGGCGCTGCAGCATCGTGAAGCCCACCGCGTCGGCCGGGACGACCGCCTCGGTGTCCTCGATGAGGTCGCCGAACTCGCTGTCGCCGTCCTCGCCGAGAGGCGTGTGCAGCGAGATGGGCTCGCGCCCGTACTTCTGCACCTCGACGACCTTCTCCGGGGTCATGTCCAGCTCGCGGCTGAGCTCCTCGGGCGTGGGCTCGCGTCCCAGGTCCTGCAGCATCTGCCGCTGCACGCGGGCGAGCTTGTTGATGACCTCGACCATGTGGACGGGGATGCGGATCGTGCGGGCCTGGTCGGCCATCGCGCGGGTGATCGCCTGGCGGATCCACCACGTCGCGTAGGTCGAGAACTTGAAGCCCTTCGTGTAGTCGAACTTCTCGACCGCACGGATCAGACCCAGGTTTCCCTCCTGGATGAGATCCAGGAACTGCATGCCGCGGCCCGTGTAGCGCTTGGCGAGCGACACGACCAGACGCAGGTTCGCGCCCAGCAGGTGACTCTTGGCACGCTGGCCGTCGCGGGCCACCCACTGCAGGTCGAGGCCCAGCTGCGAGGACTTCTCGGCCGCCGACATGTGCGACAGCTTCTCCTCGGCGAACAGACCGGCCTCGATGCGCATCGCGAGCTCGACCTCTTCGGCCGCGTTCAGGAGCGGGACCTTGCCGATCTGCTTGAGGTAGTCCTTGACGGGGTCGGCGGTCGCGCCGGTGATCTGCGTCGAGTAGACGGGCACGTCGTCCTCGTCGCTGGAGGAGATGACGATGGCGCCGGTCGGGAGCGGCTCGGTGAAGGCAGGCTTGGCCTCCTCCTCCTCGTCCTCCTCGTCGTCGGACGCGGCGTCCGCGCTGGCGGCCGCCTTCTTGCGACCGCGCGCGGCAGGCTTGGCCATGTCCTCCTCGGTCGCGTCGTCGCCGACCTCTTCGATCTCCGTGTCGATGTCGTCGAGCTCGATGTCCTCGTCGACATCCTCGACTTCTTCTTCAGTCGCCTTGGACGCCTTGGCGGGCTTCGCCTTGCCCGCGGGCTTCTTCGCCGTCTTGGCGGCGGTCTTCTTGGCTGCGGGCTTGGCCGCCGCGGCCGGCGTCTCCTCGACGCCTGCGGTGTCCTTCTCTGTGGAGGTCCGCTTCTTCTCTTTCGTAGCGGGAGTCACGTTTCGCCTTTCACCGACGCGGGTCCGCGGGGGACACGTCGTGCCGGTCGATTTCGGACACTAGTAAGACCCTTGTCAAGTCCGCGGCCCCACGGCTTTCGCCTCGGGCATCGGTCGACAACGGGTCAGATCATCCATTGTCGCATATGTGGGCGGCGCCCACGTACACGCAACGGACGTAGGATGCAACCCCGTTACGGGCGCTCCTATTCCCCGCCGATGCCGTCGATCGGGCTGCGGAGGCGCGCCTCAGAGCGGCGTGCCGCCGCCGCGCTTGTCGTCGTCGCCGGGGCGGCTGGCGAGATACCGCTCGAGCTCGGCGGCGAGCTCGTCCGCGCTGGGCAGGCTCGACTCGTCGATGACGGGCATCTGCGGCTGGATGCCGCTGAGGCCGGCCATGTACGCGTCGTAGCGCTCCTCGAGACCGGTCACCATGCGCGTCAGCTCGTCGCTTCCCGCGACCTGCTCCTCGACGCGCTCCCGGTAGTCCCGATCGCTCTCGCGCAGCTCGTCGGCGGTGAACATGAGCCCGGTCGCGACCGTCAGCTTGTCGAGGGCCACGATCGTCGCACCGGGGAACTCCGTGTCGCCGAGATAATGCGGGATGAGCAGCACGAAGCCCGCGACCGAGGCGCCCGCCTCCGCGAAGCGGTACTCCAGCAGGTGCCCCACCGTGGCCGGGACCTGCGTGTGCGGCTTCCACACCGAGTGCGCGGCGGTGAGCTCGAGGCGCGTGCCGCTCACGGTCGTCCCGATCGGACGCGTGTGCGGCACGGGCATCGGGATGGCGTGCACCCATGTGACGGTCGACACCTCGACCTCGGCGGCGAAGTCGAGGACGGCGCGGGTGAAGGCGTCCCACGCGAAGTCGGGCTCGTAGCCGGCCAGCAGAAGGAAGGGATTGCCGAGGGCGTCGTGCGCGAGCGAGATCTCCAGGCGCGCAGGGCGGTAGTCGGTCAGGTGGTCCTCGTCGAAGGCGATGAGGGGGCGTCGGGCGCGGTAGTCCAGCAGCACGTCGTTGGAGAAGACGCGCAGCGGCGTGGGGTCGAGCTCGTCGCGCATGTAGTCGATCAGCCCGGAGACGGCCGAGCCCGCATCCGTGAAGCCCGTGAGGGCGATCACGAGGGGCAGCCCGGGGGGCACCGGCGGCGCACTCGCCACCCGCTCGAACAGAGGTCCGGAGAACGGCATGTGTCCACTCTACGAGCCGTCCGCGCGCGGGGGTCGCGGCACAGGCTCCTCACGCTCACAGCGAACAGCCGCGCCCGTCGAGAACCACCCGCCGGAAGCACCTCCCCCCTACCTAGGATGGAACCCATGCCGCAGCCTCAGCTCGCACACAGCCGCGCCCCCATCCACGACACCGACTCCGAAGCGATCCTGCTGGCACTGCCGCCGCTCGACGACGGCGTCGAGCTCTCCGACTGGCCGGGGCTGCGCGCCGCTCTCGACGCGATCGGCTTCACCGGCGCCGCCGGCTCATTCACGCGCGTGCCCGCCCCGGAGGCGACCACGCTGCCGCTGGGCGTGGTCGGCACCGGCGCGGAGCCGGATGCCGCCGCCCTGCGCAACGCGGTCGGCGCCGGCATCCGCTCGTTCACCGGCTTCGACTCCGTCGCGGTCGCCGCACCCCTGGCCGACGCCGGCCTCTGGCGCGCCGCCGCCGAGGGTGCCGGCCTCGGCGGCTACGCGTTCGAGGGGTACAAGACCCGGCCGGGCAAGAAGCGCGCCGCCCGGGTGACCGTGCACGCCGACGTTCAGGCCGCGGAGACCGACCTGCGCGACGCGCAGGCCGTCGTGGACGCGGTCGCGCTCGTGAAGGACCTCGTGAACACGCCCGCCGTCGACCTCGGGCCGGCGGATCTCGCCGCGCGGGCCGCGGATGCCGTCGCGGGCCTGCCCGTGGAGGTGGAGGTCCTCGACGAGGCGGCGCTCGAGGCCGGAGGCTTCGGCGGAATCCTCGGCGTGGGCCGCGGCTCCGACCGCCCGCCGCGCCTCGTCAAGCTCACCTACACGCCCGCCGCCCCGCAGGCGCACGTCGCGCTCGTCGGCAAGGGCATCACGTTCGACACCGGTGGGCTGTCGCTCAAGCCCGCCGCGTCGATGGTCGGCATGAAGTACGACATGGCCGGCTCCGCCACCGTGCTCGCGGTGCTCAGGGCCGCCGCCGTCCAGGAGCTGCCCGTGCAGGTGACCGCGTGGATGGCGATCGCCGACAACATGCCATCGGGTCGCGCGACCCGCCCGGGCGACGTCCTGCGCATGGTCGACGGCACGTCGGTCGAGGTCCTCAACACGGATGCCGAGGGTCGGCTCGTGCTCGGCGACGGCCTCGCCGCCGCGAGCCGCGAGCACCCGGACCTTCTCATCGACGTCGCGACCCTCACGGGCGCAATCACCGTCGCCCTCGGCACGCGGCACGCGGGTGTGATGGGCGACGACGACGCCGTCGCCGGCTTCCTCGCGGCCGCCGAGCGCGCAGGTGAGCTCGCGTGGCAGCTCCCGCTGCCCGAGCACATGGTCGACGAGCTCGACTCCCCCATCGCCGACCTCGTCAATGCGAAGGTAGGCGACCCCGCGGGAGGCTCTCTGTTCGCCGGCCTGTTCCTGCGGCACTTCGTCGGCGCCGTGTCCGACGAGGACGACGCGCCGCGCATCCCCTGGGTGCACCTCGACATCGCGGGCGTCGGCATGAACAAGGGCGGCCCGTTCGGGTACACCGACAAGGGCCCCACGGCCGCCACCGTGCGGTCGCTCATCGAGTTCGTCGCCGCGCAGGCGGCCGGGAAGAAGGAGCAGTCGTGACCGCGCACACGTTCGACATCGTCGTCCTCGGCGGAGGCAGCGGCGGCTACGCGGCGGCGCTGCGCGCCGCGGAGCTCGGCAAGTCGGTCGCGCTCATCGAGAAGGACAAGGTGGGCGGCACGTGCCTGCACCGCGGGTGCATCCCCACGAAGGCGCTGCTGCACGCCGCCGAGGTCGCCGACCACGCGCGCGACGCCGCGTCCATCGGGGTGCGCGCGAGCTTCGAGGGCATCGACATCGCAGGAGTGACCGCCTACCGCGAGGGCATCGTCGCGAAGAAGTACAAGGGCCTCGAGGGTCTCGTCAAGGCGCGCGGCATCACGACAGTCGCCGGCGAGGGCCGCCTCGAGGGCGACCGCACCGTGCGCGTCGGCGACGACACCTACACGGGGACCGACGTCATCCTCGCGACCGGCTCCTACAGCCGCTCGCTGCCCGGCCTCGAGATCGGCGGACGCATCCTCACGAGCGAGCAGGCGCTGAGCCTGGACGAGGTGCCCTCCCGCGTCATCGTCCTGGGCGGCGGCGTGATCGGCGTCGAGTTCGCGAGCGTGTGGAGCTCGTTCGGCGCGTCCGTCACGATCGTCGAGGCGCTCCCGCACCTCGTCCCGAACGAGGACGTCACGATGAGCAAGGCGCTCGAGCGCGCGTTCCGCAAGCGCGGCATCGCATACAAGCTCGGCGTTCGCTTCCAGCAGGCCACGCAGAGCGACAGCTCCGTCACGGTGACCCTGGAGGACGGGACCTCACTCGAGGCCGACTACCTCCTCGTCGCGGTCGGGCGCGGTCCGGCGACGAGCGGTCTCGGGTTCGAGGAGGCGGGCGTCACCGTCGATCGCGGCTTCGTCATCACCGACGAGCGCCTGCGCACGGGCGTGCCCGGCGTGTGGGCCGTGGGCGACATCGTCCCCGGGCTGCAGCTGGCCCACCGCGGTTTCCAGCAGGGCATCTTCGTCGCCGAGGAGATCGCGGGGCTCAACCCGGTCCTCGTCCCCGACGTCCAGATCCCGAAGATCACCTACTGCAGCCCGGAGGTGGCGTCCGTCGGGCTCACCGAGGCGCAGGCGATCGAGGCGCACGGCGCCGACAAGGTCGTCTCGTACGAGTACAACCTCGCCGGCAACGGCAAGAGCGAGATCATCGGCACGAGCGGTCTGGTGAAGGTCGTCCGCGAGAAGGACGGGCCCGTCCTCGGCGTGCATCTCATCGGCGACCGGATGGGCGAGCTCATCACGGAGGGACAGCTCGCCGTCGTGTGGGAGGCCCACCCCGAGGACATCGCGCCGTTCATCCACGCCCACCCGACGCAGAGCGAGTCGCTCGGCGAAGCATTCCTCGCGCTGGCGGGCAAGCCCCTCCACGCACTCTGAGCGCATGCGGCTCACTAAGCTAGACAAGACATCGGCATCTGAAGGAGACAGGTCATGAGCACTTCCGTGGTCCTCCCCGCGCTCGGAGAGAGCGTCACCGAGGGAACGGTCACCCGCTGGCTCAAGAAAGTCGGGGACACGATCCAGGAGGACGAAGGGCTGCTCGAGATCTCGACCGACAAGGTCGACACCGAGATCCCCTCGCCGGTGAGCGGCGTCATCGAGGAGATCCTCGTGCAGGAGGACGAGACCGTCGAGGTGGGTGCCGTGCTCGCCAAGATCGGCGACGGAGCGTCGGCTCCTGCCGAGGCTCCGGCTCCTGCCGCGGAGGCGGCCGAGGCCGCGCCCGCGGAGTCGACGCCCCCCGAGGCGCCCGCCGCAGAGGCTCCGGCCGCTGAGGCTCCCGCAGCGCCGGCCGCAGCCCCCGCGTCGGGCGGCGGCAAGGAGGTCGTCCTCCCCGAGCTCGGCGAGAGCGTCACCGAGGGCACCGTGACCCGATGGCTCAAGCAGGTCGGCGACCACGTGGACACCGACGAGCCGCTCCTGGAGATCTCGACCGACAAGGTCGACACCGAGATCCCGTCGCCGTTCAGCGGCACGCTGCAGGAGATCCTCGTCCAGGAGGACGAGACCGTCGAGGTCGGCGCCGCACTCGCGCGCATCGGCGACGGCGCGGCCGCTCCGGCCGCCGAGGCTCCCGCCGCGCCCGCCGCCGAGGCACCTGCTGCTCCTGCCGAGACCCCTGCCCCGGCCGAGACTCCGGCCCCCGCCGCCGAGGCTCCTGCCCCTGTCGCCGAGGATCCTGCTGCTGCGCCCGCCGAGGCGGCCGCGCCCGCCGCGGCCGAGCCGCCGGCACCGACCTTCACTCCGCCGGCCGAGGGCGACAGCGCGACCTACGTGACGCCGCTCGTGCGCCGCCTGGCGCAGCAGCAGGGCGTGGACCTGTCCACGATCACCGGCAGCGGCGTCGGCGGACGCATCCGCAAGGAGGACGTCCTCAAGGCCGCCGAGGCCGCCAAGTCGCCGGCTCCCGCCGCGGCGGCCGCTGCCCCCGCCCCGGCTCCGCTCGAGGTCTCGCCGCTGCGTGGCACGACCCAGCCGATGTCGCGCCTGCGCAAGGTGCTCGCCGAGCGCGCGGTCGCATCGATGCAGGCGACCGCGCAGCTGACGACGGTCGTCGAGGTCGACGTCACCGAGCTCGCGGCGTTCCGCGACTCGGTGAAGGCCGACTTCCAGGCCAAGACCGGCGACAAGCTGTCGTTCCTGCCGTTCTTCGCGCTGGCGGCGGCCGAGGCGCTCCGCGCTTACCCCGTCATCAACGCGACGGTCGACGGCACCGACATCGTCTACCCGCCGACCGAGAACCTCTCGATCGCGGTGGACACCGAGCGCGGTCTGCTGACGCCGGTGCTCCGCGACGCGGGTTCGAAGAACCTCGCTCAGATCGCGCACGAGATCGCCGATCTGGCCGCGCGCACGCGGGACAACAAGCTGAAGCCCGACGAGCTCGCCGGCGGCACCTTCACGCTGACGAACACCGGGTCGCGCGGTGCGCTGTTCGACACTCCTGTCGTGTTCCTGCCGCAGTCCGCAATCCTCGGCACCGGCGTCGTCGTGAAGAAGCCGGGTGTCGTGTCGGTCGGCGGCACGGATGCGATCGGCGTGCGCTCCTACGTGTACCTCGCCCTGTCGTACGACCACCGCGTCATCGACGGCGCGGACGCCGCGCGCTTCCTCAGCGCGGTCAAGAAGCGCCTCGAGGCCGCGCAGTTCGCGGGCGACCTGGGCATCTAGCGGTTCTCCTGCTGCCCCACGTCATGGACGTCCCGCAGCAGCCAGCGGCCGTCCGACTCGACGATCACGACGAGTTGGGCGGCCGCTTCGCCGTTCCCGCCCGCATCAGGGCCCGCCTCCTCCTCGTTCCCGCGGGAGGCGTCTCCCCGCGCGCCCTCCCCGGCACCTGCGCCCCGTTCCTCGTGGACCCCCGCTGCGCGGTCGACTGCGGAGACGCGCACCACGGCGACCCCGCCGAACTCGTCCAGCAGCGTCACGCGGCGGTGCGTCGGGGGGAGATCAACGGGCCCGGGCGGCCACCGGACGCGCGGATCCTCCATGATCGGGGCGAGGCACGCCGTGTCGTCGGCGCCGCACGCCCGGCGCGCGTCCAGCAGTCGTCCGGCGATCGCGGCGAGCTCCTCCGGCTCCGTGGAGTCACCCGCGGACGACTCCCCCGGCGCGTCGGAGGCATCCGGCCCGGGTGATGTGACCGGCGGCGCGCTCCGGTCCGAGGGCGCCGCCGACCTCGTGGAGCGAGCGTCCGCTGCGGCCGGCCCGTCGTCTCCCGTCGGCCACAGCACGCCACCGGCGACGACGAGCGCCGCCACCCCGGCGGCGACCAGCCACGGCCCGGCACGGCGTCGACGGGTAGGTCGAGGGGATGGAGATCGACCCACGGCCGGTGCGTTTCGCGGGCGCCGTGCCCGCAGTCGTCGTCGCACCGAGTCGACCGCGTCCGAGACGAGCCCCGCGACGTCCGTGTCGATGTGCCGCTCAGTGATCCTCGCCACGCGACCTCGAGGGCGGCGCTCCTCGTCCGCGATGTCATGGCCGGATGTCACCGACAGGTGCCGTGCCCGGGCCGGCTCGAACACCGCCGTCGTGAGCGGCGCGGACGGCGCGAGCGCGAACAGCGCGTCCTCGTCGACCTCCCGCGGGGGTCGCGCGGCGAGTGCTGCCAGCTCGGTTCGCACCGCCGGGGCGTCCGTGAGCGAGGCCACGCGCTCGAGCAGCGAGCGGCAGCCGGCATCCGCAGGATCCCCCTCCGGCGCGTGCACGAACACGGGGCGCGCGGCATCGGTGAGCCACCAGTGCCCGGCCGGCCAGGTCTCCGCGCCACGGGGGCGGGCGTGCGACAGCTCCGCCATCGCGCGCAGCGCGCTCACCCCCAGGGTCACGGCCTCCCCCGCGCGAAGACGCACGCCCGCATGCTCGCGCCGATCGAGGAACCTGTCGACGCGCTCGACGCACCGATCGAGCTCGAGGGCGACTCCGCGGGCGGTGCGGACGACATCGCGGGGAGACAGGACATGCCCTCCGTGCGCAGCGGTGAGCGCCGGCCACTCCCCCACGTCATCCGGAACGACGAGAAGCACGGTCTCCCCATCGTCCGTCCGCGCGAGCCATCCCGGGAACGGGCTCTCCGGCGGCGCCACCCTGCGCAGCACCCGATAGGCACCGGTGAGCGGCGCATCGGCATCCGCCGTGCTCGGGTCAGGCGCTGAGGGAGGTGACACGCCCTCGAGTCTGCGACGGATCGCCGGCGCAGCGAGACTCACGCCCGGGAGGCTGGGGAACGCGTTCGTCGGCGAGGGGCTGGGGAGGAGGGCGACAGGCGCAGACCCGCGCCGACGGTAGGCTGGAAGCATGGCAGCACGCAGTCGCGATCCGGAGAAGCGGCCGGGATTCTTCACGCAGATCAAGACCCTCTACACCTTCACGCAGGCGGAGTACACCTGGCTGCCGTGGCTGCTCGCCGGCATCCTCGTGCTGGGCATCGGCCTCGGCATCCTCGTCGGCTTCCTCATCCCGCCCGTCGCGATCTGGAGCGTCATCCTGTGGGGCTTCACCGGCCTCCTCGTCGGCGTGCTCGGCAGCATGATCGCGATGACGCGGCTGTCGACGCCGGCCATGTACAAGAAGATCGACGGAATGCCCGGCGCGGCCGGCCACGTCCTGTCCACGGCGCTGGGGCGCAGCTGGCAGGCCGGCGACGCGCCGGTGGGCGTCAACCCGCGCACGCAGGAGGCCGTCTACCGCGCGGTCGGACGCGGCGGCGTCGTGATCGTCGGCGAGGGAGCCCGCGGGCGCCTGACGCGTCTGGTCAACGAGGAGCGCTCCAAGGCCCAGCGCGTCGCGCAGGGTGTGCCCGTCACCGTCTTCTACGTCGGCCACGGCGAGGAGGACGTCCCGATCTCGCAGCTGGCCAAGAGCATCAAGGCGCTGCCCAAGAAGATCGACAAGGCCACGATGGCCGCGGTCATCAAGCGCATCGACTCGGTGTCGCAGTCGCTCGCCTCGCTGCCCATCCCGAAGGGGATCGATCCGACGAAGGTGCGCGCGCCCCGTCCCCGCTGATCCGGGCGGGCGCGCGACGCCCCCGCGCCGCCGGGCGATCCGACGCGCCTACGCGCGGACGAGGATCGTGCCGGCGGCCTTGTCGTGGACGCCGCGCTGGTCCGAGTCCCAGATCACCGCGGGGATGACGAGCGTGAGAAGCGCCGTGCGCACGATGGGGCGCCACAGGCCCGACCACGCGCCGTCCACGCGCAGCACCCGCAGGCCCGCGAGGCGGTGACCGGGGCTCCCGCCGATCGTGGGGATGAAGAGGATCTGCAACAGGACGAAGATGATGTTCGCGGCCCAGGGGTTCGCGAAGGAGAGCCCGGTGACCTCGTCGTAGCTCGGGAAGAACGCATAGGCGATCAGCGACGAGGCCGCGAGGTCGATCGCGAGGGCCCCGATGCGGCGGCCGATGCGACCGATGCTGCCGCGTCCGCTCTCGGGAAGACCCAGTCGCTCACCGGGATAGCTGCTGGGTTCCACGCGTCCAGCCTAACCAGGGACGTGTAACCTCCCCGAAACATAGGGGACACTGGAGGGCAATGCCCTCTCGATAGGTTCGTCCCAGCCTGTCCCGAGCAGGCATGTTCCGCACCCGATCTTGGAGACTCCATGTTCAAAGATTCATCCGAGGTGCTGAAGTTCATCCAGGACGAGGACGTCAAGTTCCTCGACATCCGCTTCACGGACCTGCCTGGCGTTCAGCAGCACTTCAACATCCCGGCCTCGACCGTCGACGAGGAGTTCTTCACGGTCGGCCAGCTCTTCGACGGCTCGTCGATCCGCGGCTTCGCGAACATCCACGAGTCCGACATGCAGCTCATCCCGGATGTCTCCACGGCGTACGTCGACCCGTTCCGCGAGGCGAAGACGCTGGTGATGATCTTCGACATCTACAACCCGCGCAACGGCGAGATCTACGCGAAGGACCCGCGTCAGGTCGCCAAGAAGGCCGAGAAGTACCTCGCTTCGACGGGCATCGCCGACACGGCGTACTTCGCCCCCGAGGCGGAGTTCTATATCTTCGACGACGTCCGCTACGAGGTGAAGCAGAACTCCAGCTTCTACAAGGTGGACTCCGAAGAGGGCGCGTGGAACACGGGCCGCAAGGAGGAGGGCGGGAACCTCGCCAACAAGACCCCGTACAAGGGCGGCTACTTCCCCGTCTCCCCCGTCGACAAGCAGGCCGACCTGCGTGACGACATCAGCCTGCGCCTCATCGAGGCCGGCCTCGTCCTCGAGCGCGCGCACCACGAGGTGGGCACCGGCGGTCAGGCGGAGATCAACTACCGCTTCGACACGATGGTCCACGCCGCGGACGACATCCTGAAGTTCAAGTACATCGTCAAGAACGTGGCGAATGAGTGGGGCAAGGTCGCGACCTTCATGCCCAAGCCGCTCTTCGGAGACAACGGCTCGGGCATGCACACCCACCAGTCGCTGTGGAGCGACGGCAAGCCGCTGTTCTACGACGAGAAGGGCTATGCCGGCCTGTCGGACATCGCCCGCTGGTACATCGGCGGCATCCTCGCGCACGCCCCGGCCGTCCTCGCGTTCACGAACCCGACCCTCAACAGCTACCACCGCCTGGTGAAGGGCTTCGAGGCGCCGGTCAACCTCGTCTACTCGGCGGGCAACCGCTCGGCCGCCATCCGCATCCCGATCACGGGCTCGAACCCGAAGGCCAAGCGCATCGAGTTCCGCGCCCCGGACGCGTCGGGCAACCCGTACCTCGCCTTCGCGGCGCAGCTCATGGCGGGCCTCGACGGCATCAAGAACCGCATCGAGCCGCACGAGCCGGTCGACAAGGACCTCTACGAGCTTCCGCCCGAGGAGGCCAAGAACATCCCGCAGGTGCCGAACTCGCTGCAGGACTCGCTCGACGCGCTCCGCGCCGACCACCAGTTCCTCCTCGAGGGCGGCGTGTTCACGCAGGAGCTCATCGACACCTGGATCGAGTACAAGGAGGAGAACGAGATCAAGCCGCTCGCGCAGCGTCCTCACCCCTTCGAGTACGAGCTGTACTTCGGGGTCTGATCCTCGCCTGCACGAAGCCCCCGGTCCGCACGGATCGGGGGCTTCGTCGTTCCGGCCCTCCGCGGCTGCGGCGCGTCAGTCGCGCGGTGGGCGCACGTACGAATCGTGCACGGCCATCGCCGCGTCGATGGCGTCGGGGTCTCCCCGCTCGATGACGTCGACGAGCACCTCGTGCGACGTCACCCGTCGCGCCTCGAGGTCCTCGCGCGGCGCGACCGAGGGGCTCTCCGCAGGCTCGGTGTGCTCGCGCAGGTAGTCGATGAGGTCGGTGTAGGTGGCGCGCAGGAAGACGTTCGGGGTGATCTCGCCGATCCGACGGTGCAGCTGCCACATGAGCGCGAGAGCCGCCATCTGGTCCTCCAGGCGCTCACGGGTCAGCCGGATGAGCTCGCGCAGATCGGCGACGTCCTCGTCGGTGCGCCACAGCACCGCCTCGCGGATGACCATGGGCTCGAGCTGATCGCGGACGGCCATCGCATCCGCCGTCCGGCCGCTCACGCGGAAGAGGCGCTTGACGGTGTAGTCCGCGTCCGGGTCCGCGACGAACACCCCGCCGCGCGGCCCCGGCTTGACGGTGACCACCCGGCGCTCCTGGAGGATCTTCAGCGCCTCGCCGATCGTCGAGCGCGCGACGCCTGTCGCCGCCTGCAGGTGGGACTTGCTCGCCACGAACGCGCCCGGCTCGAGCCCCCGCTGCGCGATGAGGTCCTGGACGTAGAGGGCGGCGACCGCGGCGCGGGACGTCACCGTGCGCAGCTTGGGTGCGCTGGGCTCTCGGATGTCGCTCATGCTCACCTCTGCACTCCTCCGCGCGTCCGCCGGCGGTCTCCCGGACGGGCGGCCTCG
>Ga0182739_1003000_pt1 | contig 15202 bp, 13 predicted proteins | sample eDN5th30CBELigBY_FD_128873 | JGI IMG/M metagenome (GOLD analysis project Ga0182739, IMG submission 128873) | Enriched backyard soil microbial communities from Emeryville, California, USA - eDNA 5th pass 30_C BE-Lig BY (version 2) (version 2) | ecosystem: Environmental > Terrestrial > Soil >... | reverse complement strand
GCGCTGGGATCCCGCCGAGACCACCGAGAAGATCGAGCTCATGGTGGGTCGCGACCTGCAGTACATCCGGCTCAACGGCACGATCGTCGGTGCCCTGGCGGGCCTGGCGATCTTCTCGATCGCCCACGCGATCCTGGGGTGAACGGGGTGGGCGGAGGCGTCGCGGCCGCCTGCCGCCGACGGGTAGCCTGAGAGCGTGGCAGACGCCGATCAGCTCCTGTTCACGTACGGGACGCTCCAGTTCGCCGAAGTGCAGCTCGACACGTTCGGCCGACTCGTCGCGGGCGAGTCCGACGTCCTGCCGGGATACACGATCGACTACGCCGAGATCGAGGACGCGCGCGTCGTGGATGTCTCGGGGATGTCGGTGCATCCCGTGCTGCGCGCGACGGGCAGCCCCGTCGACAAGGTCGTCGGGAAGGTGCTGCACATCACGGCGGACGAGCTGGAGGCCGCGGACGAGTACGAGGTCTCGCTCTACCGGCGCACGTCGGTGACCCTCGCCAGCGGCCGCACCGCCTGGGTGTACGTCGGCTGATGGCGCTCTCGATCGATCCGCGATGGCCTCGTGCCGGCGACTGGCCGGCATGGGATCCCTCCGGAGACGCCCCCGACGCCGTGCTGCTGGGAGCGCCCGCGTGGCGCACGTCCCTGTCGCCGACGGGAGCCCACGCGACCCCCGCCGCCATCCGCGAGGCGCTGCGGCGATTCAGCCCCACCCTGCTCGGACCGCCGCCGCTCGACCTCTCGGAGGCGCTGCGGATCGTCGATGCGGGAGACGTCGACGAGCCCGACGGCCGCGACGGCGAGGATCGGCTGCGCCGCCGCGCCGCGGAGCTCTCGGCCGCGGGTCTCGTCCTCACCCTCGGCGGCGACAACTCGGTCACGTACGCGGCGGCGCAGGGGGCCGGCGCACGGGGACTCATCACGATCGACGCGCACTTCGACCTCCGCGACGGCATCTCCAACGGATCGCCGGTGCGCCGCCTCGTCGAGGACGGCCTCGACCCGCGACGGATCGTGCAGCTGGGGATCGCCGACTTCGCCAACTCCGCCACCTACGCCCGGAGGGCGGCCGAACTCGGCATCACGGTCATGACCCTCGACGAGCTCAGGAGCCGCAGCCGCAGCGACGTCGTGGCGCAGGCGCTGGAGATCGCCGGCGCGGACGGCGCGATCCACGTCGACATCGACGTCGACGTCTGCGATCGATCCGTCGCCCCGGGATGCCCGGCATCCGTGCCCGGCGGGCTCGCGGCGTGGGAGCTGCGGGCGATCGTGCGCGGGCTGGCGAGCGACCCGCGCGTGCGCTCGGCGGACATCGTCGAGGTCGATGCCACCGCCGATGCTCCGGACGGACGCACCGTGCGCCTGGCCGCCCTGTGCGCGCTGGAGCTGATGGCGGGCCTCGCCGCACGCACCGCCGCGCCCCCTCCCTCGCCCGCATCCTCGGATGAGGAGCCGTCATGACCACTCTCGTGCTCGTACGCCACGCCAAGAGCGACTGGGGCGACCCGGGGCTCGACGACCACGATCGCCCCCTCAACGACCGCGGCCGCCGCGATGCGCCCGCCATGGCCCGCCGGCTCGCGGAATCCGGCTTCCGCGCCGACGCCCTGCTGTCGTCGACCGCGCTGCGCGCCCGCACGACGGCGGGCTTCTTCGGCGCGGCGCTGGGCATCGAGCCCGAGCTGCGGGAGGAGCTGTACGGCGCGCCCGCGCGGACGCTCCTGGCCGCCGCGGCAGGGAGCGGCGCCGACCGCGTCGTGGTCGTGGCGCATGATCCCGGTATGACCGCCCTGGCCGCGGACCTGTCGGGCGGTGGCATCGGTCATATGCCGACGTGCGCCGTCGCCGTCTTCACGTGGGACGCCGACGACTGGGACGTCGCGACCTCGATCGACCCCGTCTCGTGGGAGTTCGACGCGCCGGGCCGCTGAGCCAGCCTCACGCCACGAGCGCCCCCGCGCGGTACACCGCGTGGACGAGCGGCACACCCGGCCGGTAGGCGAGGTGGACGCGCGTCGGCGCGTCGAGCACCAGGAGATCTGCTCGGGTTCCGGCCGTCAGGCGCCCGACGTCGGACCGGCCGAGGGCCTGCGCTCCGCCCGCCGTCGCGGCGCGCACGGCCTCGGCCGGCGTCATCCCCATCTCGCGCACGGCGAGGGCGATCATGAGGGGCATCGAGCTGGTGAAGCTCGTCCCCGGATTGCAGTCGCTCGCCAGCGCCACCGTGACGCCCGCGTCGATCAGCCGGCGGGCATCGGGATACGGGTGCTTGGTCGAGAACTCGACACCCGGGAGCAGGGTCGCGACCGTGTCCGAGCCGGCGAGGGCGGCGACGTCCGCATCCGACAGGTAGGTGCAGTGGTCGACGGACGCCGCTCCGAGGGCGACGGCGATCCTCACTCCCTCGCCGGGCCCCAGCTGGTTGCCGTGCACGCGCGGACGCAGCCCCGCCTCCCCTCCCGCGCGCAGGATGCGCTCGGTCTCGGCCGGAGTGAAGGCCCCTGTCTCGCAGAACACGTCGATCCAGCGCGCGTGGGGCCGCACCGCCGCGAGCATGTCGCCGCAGACGAGGTCGATGTAGGCGTCCCGGGAGTCGGCGTACTCGGCGGGGACCACATGAGCCCCCAGGAACGTGACCTCGTCCGTGACCTCGGCGGCGAGGCGGGCCAGGCGGGCCTCGCCCGCGACGGTGAGGTCGTAGCCGGTCTTCACCTCGAATGTGGTCGTGCCCTGCGCGTGCAGCTCGCGTGTGAACCCCGTCAGCCGCTCGCGCAGCTCGTCGTCGGCCGCGGCCCGCGTCGCGGCCACCGTGCGTCGTATGCCGCCCGCCGCATACGGCACGCCCGTCATCCGCGCCTCGAACTCGTCGGCGCGGTCGCCGCCGAACACGAGGTGGGTGTGGCTGTCGACGAACCCCGGGATGACCGCCCGGCCGCCGACGTCGACGCGGACGAGCTCCGTTTCGTCTCGTCGCTGCGCTCCTCGCTCAACGCCCGGAGAGTAGCCGGCGCCGGTCGTCGAACGAGCCGCAGGCGAGACGAAACGCAGCGCCTCCTCCGCGTCGGTCGCCCCTCGCCCACCGGTCGTCGAGCGAGCCGCAGGCGAGACGAAACGCAGCACCTCCTCCGCGTCGGCCGCCGGCCCGGCCCACACGATGCGGCCGTCGTCGACCAGCAGAGCCGCGTCGACGATGGTCCCGCACGGGTCGCCGGGCACCTCGGCATTCGTCGTCAGCTCGCCGATGCCGGTCAGCAGCAGCGCGCTCATGGCCGCGGCGTCATCATCGGCACGTTCAGTCCGCGCTCGCGCGCGACCTCGGCGGCGCGCTCGTAGCCGGCATCCACGTGTCGCATCACGCCCGTTCCCGGATCGTTCGTGAGCACGCGCTCGAGCTTCTCGGCGGCGAGCGCCGTGCCGTCGGCGACCGTGACCTGACCGGCGTGGATCGACCGTCCGATGCCGACACCGCCACCGTGGTGGATTGACACCCACGCGGCGCCGGAGGCGGTGTTCAGCAGTGCGTTCAGCAGCGGCCAGTCCGCGATCGCGTCCGAGCCGTCCGCCATCGCCTCGGTCTCCCGGTAGGGGGACGCCACGGAGCCCGAGTCGAGATGGTCACGGCCGATCACGATGGGACCGGCGAGCTCGCCCGAGGCCACCATCTCGTTGAACTTCAGCCCGGCCAGATGACGCTCCTTGTAGCCGAGCCAGCAGATGCGCGCCGGGAGCCCCTCGAAGTGCACGGTCTGCCCGGCCTTCTCGAGCCAGCGGCGCAGCGGTGCGTCATCCGGGAACAGCTCGGCGACGGCGCGATCCGTCTTGGCGATGTCCTCCGGGTCGCCCGACAGCGCCACCCAGCGGAAGGGACCGCGACCCTCGGCGAACAGCGGGCGGATGTACGCGGGCACGAAGCCCGGGAAGGCGAACGCCCGCTCGCAGCCGCCGAGCTCGGCCTCACGACGGATCGAGTTGCCGTAGTCGAACACGGCCGCCCCGGCATCCTGGAAGCCGACCATCGCCCCGACGTGCCGCGCCATCGAGGCGCGCGCCTTCACTGTGAAGCCCTCGGGGTCGCGCGCGGCCTCTGCCTTCCAGTCCGCGAACGCGATCTCGCTCGGCAGGTACGCGAGCGGGTCGTGGGCGCTCGTCTGGTCGGTGACGATGTCGACCGCGACCTCCCCGGCGTGCTGGCGGCGCAGCAGCTCGGGGAACACGTCGGCGGCATTGCCGACCACTCCGACGCTCAGCGGCTCCCCGGCATCCTTCGCGGCCATGACGCGGGCGACCGCGTCATCGAGGTTCTGCGTGTACTCGTCGAGGTAGCCGTGCTCGACGCGCCGGGCCAGGCGCGACTCGTCGACGTCGACGACGAGGACGGCACCCTCGTTGAGGGTCACGGCCAGCGGCTGCGCGCCGCCCATGCCGCCGGCACCGCCCGTCAGCGTCAGCGTGCCCGCGAGCGACCCGCTCCCCGTGCCCTTCCCGCTCCCCGTGTCCTTCCCGGTCCCCGTGCCCTTCCCGGTCCCCGTGCCCTTCCCGGTCCCCGTGCCCTTCCCGGTCCCCGTGCCCTTCCCGGTCCCCGAGCCCTCCCCGGTCCCCGAGCCTGTCGAGGGGTCGAGCGACCGCGCGACGGCGGCGAACGTCTCGTAGGTCCCCTGCAGGATGCCCTGCGTGCCGATGTAGATCCACGAGCCGGCGGTCATCTGCCCGTACATCGTGAGTCCCAGCTGCTCGAGGCGGCGGAACTCGGGCCACGTCGCCCAGTCGCCGACGAGGTTCGAGTTGGCGATCAGCACCCGCGGCGCCCACTCGTGCGTGCGGAACACCCCGACGGGCTTGCCGGACTGCACGAGCAGGGTCTCGTCGGGCTCGAGCTCGTCGAGGGTGCGGACGATCGCGTCGAAGGCCTCCCACGAGCGGGCGGCCTTGCCGGTGCCGCCGTAGACGACGAGGTCCTCGGGATGCTCGGCGACCTCGGGATCGAGATTGTTCATCAGCATCCGCTTGGCCGCCTCGGCGCCCCAGCTCTTGGCCGTGCGCTCCGCGCCGCGCGGTGCGCGGACGATTCGGGTCCGTGCGGGGGTCATGAGTTCTCCTGTTCGTCGGGGCGGAGGACATCCGCCGTGCGGAGGACGGATCGCGCTGATTCGTCCTCCGCGGGGCGAATCTCCTCCGCCAGTGCGGCGACGGCACCGGAGAGGACCAGCGCGGTGACGGCTTCGAGGTCGGGCGAGACGAACCGGTCGGGACCGGGGCCCGCCACGCGCGCGCGGACGAGCTCGCGCACGGCGCCCGTCACGGGGCCCGGCTCGAGCGGGGCTCGCAGGTCGAGGGCGCGGCACCCCGTGACGATCTCGATCGCGAGCACGCGCGCGAGCCCGTCGATCGCCCGGCGCAGCTTGCGCGCGGCGGCCCATCCCATCGAGACGTGGTCCTCCTGCATCGCCGACGACGGGATCGAGTCGACGGATGCCGGAACCGCCAGCCGCTTGAGCTCCGAGACGATGCCCGCCGCCGCGTACTGCGCGATCATGAGGCCTGAGTCGACGCCCACCTCGTCGGCGAGGAACGGCGGCAGTCCGCGGCTCCTGGTGAGATCGAGGGCGCGATCGGTGCGCCGCTCCGAGATGGATGCCAGATCGGCGACGGCGATCGCCAGGAAGTCGAGGACGTAGGCCACGGGTGCGCCGTGAAAGTTGCCGTTGGACTCGACGCGGTCGTCGTCGGTGATGACCGGGTTGTCGACGATCGAGGCGAGCTCGCGCGTCGCGACCGCGCGGGCGTGGTCGGCCGTGTCGCGCGCGGCGCCGTGCACCTGCGGAGAGCACCGCAGGGAGTACGCGTCCTGCACGCGCGTGCAGACGGCGGGGTCGCGGTGACTGGCGACGATGGGCGAGCCGGCGAGGAACGCGCGGAGGTTCGCCGCCGACGCCGCCTGGCCGAGCTGCGGGCGCAGCGCCATGAGGTCGGCGGCGAAGACGGCGTCGGTGCCCAGCTGGCTCTCGACCGACAGCGCCGCCGCGACGTCCGCCGTCGTCAGCAGCGCATCGAGGTCGTGAAGGGCGATGAGCAGCATCCCGAGCATCCCGTCGGTGCCGTTGATGAGCGCCAGTCCCTCCTTCTCCTCCAGCACGAGGGGTGCGATGCCCGCGGCGGCGAGCGCGTCTGCCGCCGGGACCGGCTCGGTGGCCCCGGCGACGCGGACCTCACCCTCCCCCATGGCGGCGAGCGCGACGTGCGACAGCGGGGCGAGGTCGCCCGAGCAGCCGAGTGACCCGTATTCGCGCACGATCGGGGTGATGCCGGCGTTGAGGAGGGCCGCGTAGGTCTCCGCGACGAGGGGCCGCACACCGGTATGGCCGGAGGCGAGGGTCTGCAGCCGCAGCAGCATGAGCGCGCGCACGACCTCGCGCTCGACCTCGGCACCGGTGCCTGCGGCGTGCGAGCGGATGAGGCTCGCCTGCAGCTGCCGGCGGCGCTCCGGCGCGATGAAGGTCGTGGCGAGGGCGCCGAACCCCGTGGAGATGCCGTAGTGGGGCTCGGGATCGTCGGCGAGGCGCTCGACGAGGGCGCGACGGGCGGCGATCCGGCCGAGGGCGGCGGGATCGAGGCGGACGCGCGCGTCGGCCCGCGCGACGGCGACGACCTCCTCCCCCGTGAGGGGGCGTGCTCCGACGGTGACCTCCGCGACGGGGGCGAGGATGCTCATGGTCAGATTCCACTCGCCTGCGGTGCGGCGCACCAGGGGGTCCTGGCATTCTGTGTCTGTGATCCCAGACACTCCCTCGCCTGCCGCGCCCGCCCAGGTTCCCGCGGCGGATCAGACGCTGCGCGTCCTGACTCTCCTCGCCCGGCAGCGCGGACCCGTCCCGGCCCGCATGATCGCGGAGCACCTCGGCATCCCGCGCTCGACGGTGTACCACCTCCTGTCGACGATGGCGCAGCACCGGTTCGTCGTGCACCTGCCCGCCGAACGCCGATGGGGACTGGGCACGGCCGCCTTCGAGCTCGCCGGCGGCTATGCACGCCAGGAGCCGCTCGCGCGGCTCGGACGCCCGCTCGTCGCCGCGCTGACCGACCTCACCGGCGAGAGCGCGCATCTGGCGGTCATGACGGGACGGGACGTGCTGTACATCGTGGAGGAGCGCGCACGGCGCCGGCCGGCTCTCGTGACGGATGTCGGTGTGCGCCTGCCCGCGCACCTGACGGCGACGGGCCGCGCGATGCTCGCGGCGCTCCCCCGAGAGCAGGTCCGCGCGCTCTACCCGGATGCCGGGACCTTCGCCGATCGCACGGGTCGCGGGCCGCGGCGCCCCGCCGAGCTGCGCGATCTGCTCCGCGAGGTGCGCAGCCGCGGGTGGGCGGTCGAGGACGGGGAGGTCACGCTGGGGCTCGGATCGGTCGGGGTGGCGGTGCTCGACCACGTCGGGTGGCCGGTGGCTGCCGTCGCCGTCACGTTCGCCGCCGATGCGGGACACGACTCGGCCGAGTTCGCGCGTCAGGTCGCTCCGGTCGCCGCCGAGCTCGGTCGGCGCATCCGGGGCGCCGGACGGGAGGAGCCGATCTGAAAGACTCTTGCAGGTTTCACCTGGACGAACTACTCTGAAAAGTCCTTTCAGATTGGATTCCCATGACCGCACCCGAGACCCGGCGGACGATCACCGACCCCGCGGCGCTGGAGGCGCTCGCTCACCCGGTGCGCCTCGACCTGCTCGGCTACCTCATGTCCGAGGGCCCCGCGACCGCCTCGGAGTGCGCGCGCGCCGTCGACGACAGCCCCTCCAACTGCAGCTACCACCTCCGCGTGCTCGCACGGCACGGACTCGTCGAGCCGGCCTCCTCCACCGACGGCCGCGAACGGCCCTGGCGGGCGACGATCACCGGCCTCAGCCTGGACCTCGACTCGGACGACCCGGATGTAGCGGCCGGCGCGACGGCCGCCCTGGAGGCGTCTCTGCAGCTGGACTACCACCTCGCGCGCGAGCACGTCCGCCACCGCGATCGCGTCGAGGGCGCGTGGCGCGACGTCGACGCGCACGCCCAGTACGGACTCCGGGTCACCCCCGAGGAGCTGCGGGCGATCGTCGAGCGCATCGACGCCATCGTCCGCCCCTACATCGCAGCCACGCGCAGCGATGCCCCCGACGACGCGGCGATCGCCAATCTGTCCCTCCTCGCGTTCCCCCGGTCGGGATTCGACCGAGCCGTGCAATGACCTCTCGCACAGCGCTCGCGCTGCCCTCCTTCCGCCGCCTGTGGACGGCGGGACTCATCTCCGACACGGGCGACTGGCTGCTGTTCATCGCCTTGCCCCTCGTGGTGTTCCAGCTGACCGGCTCCGCCCTCGGCACCTCGATCGCGTTCCTCCTGGAGCTCGCACCGGCGGTCCTCCTCGCCCCCCTCGCAGCGCGGCTGACCGCGCGGTTCGATCGGCGCCGGCTCATGGTGACGGTCAACGCCGGTCAGGCGATGGCCCTGCTGCCGCTGCTGTGGGTCGGGGAGAGTGGCGACCTCCCCATCGCGTACGGCGTCATCATCGTCCACGCCTCACTCAGCACGCTCTTCGAGCCGGCGAAGAACACGCTGCTCCCCGAGCTCGTCGACGTCGAGCGTCTCGTCTCCGCCAACGCCCTCGTCGGGCTCAACCAGAACCTCGGACGCCTCATCGGCGGGCCGCTCGGGGGCGTCCTGCTCGCCACCGGCGGCCTCGGCCTGGTCGTCGCCGTCGATGCGGTCACCTATCTGGTCTCGGCCGCTCTGATCGCCGCCCTGCCCTCGGGCCGGACGGCGCCCGTCCGACGCGGGGCGCGAGCGGAGCAACCGGCCGGGAGCCGACCCGTCGGCATCCTCGCCGCCCTGCGGATCCGGCCGCTGCGCGGCGCCTACGTCACTATCCTGCTCGCCAGCATCGCCCAGGGCATGTTCCTCGTCCTCTTCCTTCTCTTCGTACTCGGGCCACTCGACGGATCCGATGCGGATGTCGGTCTGCTGCGCGGCATCCAGGCCGTCGGGGCCCTCGCCGCCGGGGTCGTGCTCGGCTTCCTCGTGCGGGGAGCCTCGCCCCGCGCGCTGACGGCGGCCAGCCTGCTGGCCTTCGGTTGCCTGTCGCTCGCGACCTGGAATCTTCCGCTGCTGACGACGAGCGTGCTGCCCTACGCACTCCTCTTCGCGGCCGTCGGCGCGCCAGGTGTCGTCATGATGGCAGGACTCATGAGCGTGCTCCAGACGCACTCCACACGGCCGCAGCGGGGAGCGGTCTTCGCCGCCGTGGGACTCGTGAGCGCTGTGGGCCAGGCCATGGGCATCCTCCTCGGAGCACTCTCGGACGGACCGATCGGGCTGCTGCCCCTGCTGGAGCTGCAGGGATGCCTGTACCTGCTCAGCGGTGTCGTCGCCCTGCGCGGACTCCCCGGGAACGGCCCGTCCACGACGCCCGCCGAGCCGGGGAGCGCGGTCGAAGACCGGCGCTGAGCGGCCGCGGGCGTCTCAGCGCACGATCAGCCGCGGCTCGACGAGCACATGCGCGGTGCCGGGGCTGGGGGTGCGCAGCGAGATCGCGCCCGACTCCCCGATGAGCAGATCGAGGGCGCCTGACGCGACGCGCTCGGGGAGCTGCTCGACGCTGGACAGACCGAGCGCCTCGGCGGCGGGCGTGTTGTCGAAGCCGATGATCGGAAGATCGGGGCGACCCGCTGCCACGGCGGCGAGGTGCGCGCCGATCGCGAGGGCGTCGCTGACGCAGACGATCGCATCAGGGGCGCCGTCCGCGAGCTCGCGCGCCACGACATCCCGCGAGAGCGCGACGCTCTCCTCGCTCACCAGTCGCACGGCGGGTGACGCATCGGGGAGGCTCTCACGCCAGCCCCGCTCGCGATCGTCGCCGGTGCCCGAGCCGGCGGGCCAGCCCAGGAACGCGATGCGCGGACCGGCCGTCGCCAGCGCGTGCCGCGTCGCGGCGGCCGTGCCCGCCGCGCCGTCCACATCGACCCACAGGTGCGCGGGGTCGGCGACGTCGTCGGCGCCCCACGGGCGTCCGAACGACACGAACGGGACGCCCCGCTCGATCAGCCAGCCGGTGCGGGTATCGCCGTGGAAGGTGCCCGTGATGACGACGGCGTCGATGTCTCCCCCGTCGCGCAGATCGCCCATCCGCCGGATCTCCTCCTCCGGCGACCGCGCCGCGTACAGCATGACCCGCAGGCCCCGCTCACCCGCGCGCTCGGTCAGGGCGTGCACGAACCGGTCGAGGACGACGCCCGAGATCCCGCCCGCATAGGGGTCGAGATGCACGCCGATCGTCGAGCTGCGACGCGTGCGCAGGCGGCGCGCCGAGGCGTGGGGCGCGTAGCCGAGGCGCTCGATCGCGTCCTGCACGCGCTGTCGCGTCTGCTCGCGGACGATGGCGGGCGAGTTGACGACGTTGCTGACGGTCTGCCGTGACACGCCCGCGACGCGTGCGACATCCTCGATCGTGGCCGGTCTCTGCGACATCGTCCCCACCCCCTTGACACTCGTGCGCGGTCCGTTCTATCTTGACAACCATCCCACAATTTGAACGTTCAAAGTTTGAGTAAGGCCAAGAAGTTGATCGTTCAAGTGCACGAGACTCGGGATCGGAAGCAATCAAAGGAGATGCGATGAAGCGACACACAGCACGGACGCTGCTGGCGACGGGAGGTCTGGCGGTCGTCACCGCGCTGACCCTCACCGGCTGCGGTCAGGGCTTCGAGGAGAGCCCTGCCCCGTCGGCCTCGGCCCCGGCCGGCGAGCTCACCTCGTCGGACGACGGCCTCACGATCATGATCGGCTCCAGCGGCGACGCCGAGACCAAAGCCGTCCAGGATGCTGTCGCCGCCTGGTCGGCCGACTCGGGAGTCGACGCGGAGGTCATCGCGGCCACCGACCTCGTCCAACAGCTCTCGCAGGGCTTCGCGGCGGGATCGCCGCCCGACCTGTTCTACCTCTCGACCGACCAGCTCGCCAGCTACGCCGACAACGGCTCGCTGCAGGCCTACGGCGACCTCCTGAAGAACAAGAGCGACTTCTACGAGTCGCTCGTGAAGAACTTCACCTACGACGGCACCTTCTACTGCGCACCCAAGGACTTCTCGACGCTGCAGCTCGTCATCAACCAGGGACTGTGGGAGGACGCCGGCCTCACGGATGCCGATGTGCCCACGACGTGGGACCAGCTGGCATCCGTCGCCGAGAAGCTGACGGGCGGCGACACGACAGGACTGGTCTTCGGCGGCGAGTACGCGCGGATCGGCGTCTTCATGGCGCAGGCCGGCGGACGCCTCGTCTCCGAGGACGGCACGACGGCCGAGGCCAACAGCGACGCGAACGTCGAGGCGCTCACCTACGTGCAGGACCACCTCAAGGACGGCACGTTCGCCTACGCCGCCGATGTGGGCGCGGGCTGGGGCGGCGAGGCGTTCGGCAAGCAGCTGGGCGCCATGACGATCGAGGGCAACTGGATCACCGGCGCGCTCGGCGACTACCCCGACGTCAAGGTCACGGTCGCGGAGCTTCCCGCCGGACCCGCCGGGCAGGGCACGCTCCAGTTCACGAACTGCTGGGGCATGGCCGCCGACAGCCCCAACCAGCAGGCCGCTCTGGACCTCGTGGAGTACCTCACCAGCGCCGACCAGCAGCTCGCCTTCTCGAAGGCGTTCGGCCCGATGCCCTCCGTGCAGTCCGCCGCCGACCAGTGGAAGAGCGACAACCCCGACCTCGTGGCCTTCCTCGACGGCTCGGCCTACGCCCAGGGCGTTCCGACCAACAAGGGCGCCTCTGATGTCGTGACCGACTTCAACGCCCAGCTGGGCTCGCTGAAGACGGCCGATCCGAAGGCGATCCTCGACTCGGTGCAGTCGAACCTCGAGGCCATCGTCGGCTGACTCCCATGAGCGCGACCACCACACCGGCCGCGACAGCTCCTCGCCCGGTCTCTCCTCGGCCGTCCCGCTCCGGCGGGACGCGCCGAGGGGAGGCCGGCGCGGGCTGGCTGTTCGTCTCCCCGGTCATCCTCATCCTCGGCACGTTCCTGCTGGTCCCCGTGCTGATGGCCCTCTGGGTCAGCTTCTCCGACTGGTCGGGTCGCGGCAGCCCGCTGTCGCCCAACGTGAGCTTCATCGGCCTCGACAACTACGCCGCCATCACGACCGAGGGCCTGGCGACCCGCGACTTCGGCACGGCGCTGCGCAACAACGCCTGGTACGTGCTGCTGGTCGTCCCGCTGCAGACCGCGCTCTCCCTCTTCCTCGCCGTGCTCGTCAGCCGGCGGATCCTCCGCGCCCGCGGCTTCTTCCGCACGGCCTTCTACTTCCCCTCGGTGACGAGCTCGGTCGCGATCACGGTGCTGTGGATGTTCCTGTTCTCGTTCGCCGGCCCCGTCAACGCGATCATCGCGTGGTTCGGCGGCGAGGGACCCAACTGGTTCCGCGACCCGCGGGGCCTCGTCCACGTCGCCCTCAGCGGCCTCGGCGTCACCTCCGGCCCCGACGCGCTCACGCAGAACACCGCGCTGGGGCTGTCGTGGTGGGACTGGCTGGCGGGCCCGTCGGTCGCGATGTTCGCACTCATCCTCATGGCCGTCTTCACGACGAGCGGCACCTTCATGCTGCTGTTCATCGCCGCGCTGCAGAACGTCGGCTACGACCTGACCGAGGCGAGCATGATGGACGGCGCGAACGCCTGGCAGCGGTTCTGGCGCATCACCCTCCCCCAGCTGCGGCCGACGCTGTTCACGGTGGTGACGCTCGGGCTCATCGGATGCTGGCAGGTGTTCGACCAGATCTACACCGGCACGCAGGGAGACCCCGCCAAGACGACCATGACTCCCGCGTACCTCTCGTACACGGCCGCGTTCGGCAACAACAACTGGGGCATCGGCGCGGCGATCGCGTTCATCCTCTTCCTCATCATCATCGTGTTCACGATCTTCCAGCGCTGGGCGCTGCGCGACCGTCCCGTCTCGAGACGGCGGATCCGCGCCTACCAGAGCAGCGCTCAACGGAAGGGAGCGGCGTCATGACCGACACCACCCTCGCGCAGGCGGCCACGCTGGCCGAGGCGCCGGCACCCGTCCCGCATCGTCGCCGGCGGCTGACCCCCGGCAGTGTCGCCGGCCAGATCGTGCTGTATGCGCTCATCGTGCTGCTGGCGCTCATCTACATCTATCCGTTCCTCGTCCAGGTGGCGACCTCGTTCAAGAGCGAGCAGGAGGCGGCGCTCGATCCCATCTCGCTGCTGCCGCAGACCTTCACGGTCGCCGCCTACGAGCGGCTGTTCCTCCACAGCGACTTCCCGCTGTGGTTCGCCAACTCCGCGATCGTGACGATCCTGGTCACCCTCGGCCGCGTGTTCTTCGTCTCCCTCGCCGGCTACGCGCTCGCACGGCTGCGCTTCCGCGGACGCGGGATCGTGTTCGCGCTCGTGGTGGGCGTCATGGCGGTCCCGGCCGTCGTGCTGCTCATCCCGAAGTTCCTCGTGCTGAACCAGCTCGGACTGTACGACTCGTACGCGGGCATGGTACTGCCGCTGCTCGTGGATGCGGCGGGCGTGTTCATCATGAAGAACTTCTTCGAGTCGATCCCCGTGTCGGTCGAGGAGCAGGCGCGCATCGACGGAGCCGGAACCTTCCGCGTCTTCTGGTCGATCGTGCTGCCCATGGCGCGCCCCGCGCTCATCACGATCGTCATCCTGTCGTTCCAGGGATCGTGGAACGAGCTCAGTCACTTCATCGTGGCGACCCAGTCGCCCGAGCTGACGGTGCTCACCAAGGGCGTCGCCTCGCTGTCGTCGGGGCAGCTCAGCCAGGGCACGCAGTATCCGCTGAAGCTGGCGGCGGCGGCCCTGATGACGATCCCCGTCGCGGTGCTGTTCTTCATCTTCCAGAAGCGCATCATGAACACGAGTGAAGGAGCAGTGAAGGGATGACCGTCGCACGACAGCCGTTCCTGTCGGACCGGATCGTCGCGCTGACCGCGCCGACCCAGGCGTGGTCGGGAGCGGACGGCGACATGGGGGCGGCGCCCATCGACGGCATCTACCACGGCGACACCCGCTTCGTGCGCACGCTCGACCTCTCCTACGCGAGCGCCGACGGCGACTTCGCGCGACCGGAGTGGGTGCGATCGACCGCGCCGAGCGCGGGTGAGGTGCGGTTCGACGGGCTCCTGCGCGACATCGACGACCGTTGGCCCGACCCGAAGGTGCGCCTGGAACGGCTGCGACGGGTGACCGACGGTGCCGCCGAGGAGACGCTGACGGTCCGCTCGCACCTCGCCGATCCCGTGAGCCTGCGGCTGCGGATCGCGCTCGCCCCCGACTTCGCGCCGCTGCAGGAGGTCAAGGCCGGCGCCCCCGCCGCCGTTGCGCCCACGAGCGAACGGGACGGCGCCGACCGTGTCGTCGTGCGCTCCGGCGACTCGGTACTGTCGATCGCCGCGCGGTCGGTGGACGCGTCGGCAGACGCGTCGGCGGAGGTCTCGACAGACGGCACCGTCGTACTCCAGTGGCGGCTCGACCTCGCGTCGTACGGGTCCGCGTCGGTCGCCTGGTCGGCCGGCATGGACGACCCCTCGCTCGTCGTGCGCGCCGGCGCAGGCCCCGTGCCGTGGGAAGAGCCCCGCGTCCCGGAGGGCGCCGATCCGCGGCTGGACCGCTGGCTGCACCGGGCGCTCGGCGACCTCGGCGCGCTCCGGCTGACGCTGCCCGGCGACCCCGACGACGTGTTCTTCGCTGCCGGCGCCCCGTGGTTCTTCACCCTGTTCGGCCGTGACTCGCTCTGGGCCGCGCGCCTGCTGCTCCCCCTCGACGCGACGATCGCGGCATCCACGCTGCGCGTGCTCGCCCGGCTGCAGGGATCGGCGACGCAGCCCGAGACCGCCGAGCAGCCGGGGAAGATCATGCACGAGCTGCGTTCGTCGACGCTCGCGATGCCCGGCGAGGGGATCGTGCTGCCGCCGCTGTACTACGGCACCGTCGATGCGACCCCCCTGTGGGTATGCCTGCTCGCCGACGCCGCACGCGAGGGCATGCCCGCCGACGAGGTCGAGGAGCTTCTCCCCCACCTCGAACGGGCGCTGCAGTGGATCACGTCGAGCACGGGCGCGCACGGGTTCCTCGACTACGTCGACGAGACGGGGCACGGCCTGTCGAACCAGGGCTGGAAGGACTCGGGCGACTC
>Ga0182739_1002999_pt1 | contig 15209 bp, 14 predicted proteins | sample eDN5th30CBELigBY_FD_128873 | JGI IMG/M metagenome (GOLD analysis project Ga0182739, IMG submission 128873) | Enriched backyard soil microbial communities from Emeryville, California, USA - eDNA 5th pass 30_C BE-Lig BY (version 2) (version 2) | ecosystem: Environmental > Terrestrial > Soil >... | reverse complement strand
CCCGAGATGACCGTCGAGGACAACCTGCTGACGGGCGCCTACGTCCGCCGCGACCGGCAGACCCGCCGTTCGCTCGCCGACGTGTACGCGTTCTTCCCCCGGCTCGCCGAGCGTCGCCGCCAGCACGCCGGCACGATGTCGGGCGGCGAACAGCAGATGCTCGCGTTCGGTCGCGCGCTCATGAGTCGTCCACGGCTCATCTGCATGGACGAGCCGACGATGGGCCTCGCGCCGATCGTGGTCGAGCGGGTGCTCGCGCACATCGCCGAGATCCGCTCGGAGCTGGGCGTGAGTGTGTTCATGGTCGAGCAGAACGCCGAGCTCGCGCTGCAGGTCGCCGACCGCGGATACGTCCTGCGCACGGGCGAGATCGCCGTCAAGGGGACCGCCGCCGAGCTGCTCGCGCACCCGGGTGTGCGGGAGGCGTACCTCGGACGCGGCGAGTCGGCCGTCGACCCGCTGCGCGCGGCGGAGGGGCTGGATGCGGGCGCTCCGGCGGTGGGCGCCCGGACCGACGGCGCAGTTCCCGCATCCGACTCTCCCGCATCCGATCCCGACGGATCCGACCCTGAAAGCACCGCCGAAGGAGCGCAACCGTGACCGACGCCATCCTCGAGTTCGCCGAAGTCGAGTCCGACGCCGCGCGCGATCATCGCCCCGCGGTCAGGGAGGCGGCGCAGGCCGCCTACCACGCGCTGTTCGACGTGCCCGAGGATGACCCCGTCGCCGGCGTCGACCGGGCGCTGCGGCACACGCTGGCCGCGCGGGCGGCGCTGGTCGACGGCGACGCGTCGGCCGCGGACTGGTACCTCGCGCAGGTTGCCGCCGACGATGCGGCTCGGAACCTCGTCGAGGGCGGAGCCGACGGGGTCGAGGGCGTCCGGGCATCCCGCCGCATCCGTGCCGCACTGCGGCACGTCGACCTGCTCGTGACGCGGCCCGCCGCAGCCACGGCGGACGATCTGGCCGGTCTGGAAGCGGCCGGACTCTCGCCCGCCGAGATCGTCGTGGTCGGCCAGATCGCCGGGTTCGTGAGCTATCAGGTGCGCGTCGCGCACGCGCTGCGGGTCCTCGACGACGCGTACGCGCAGGAGGAGGGACGATGAGCACGCGCTTCACGACGCAGGAGCGGGCCTGGCACGCGTGGACCGAGCCCGTTTCGCCCGCGACGGGGAGCCCCGCGCAGATCGCCGCGTACGAGGGATCGGTGTGGCCGGATTCGCCGTACTTCCGCCTGCTCGCGTGGCACCCCGCGGGCCTGCGCACGCGCACGGAGCTGGACCGGGCGATCTTCCTCGGCCGGCCCGGCATTCCGCGCGGCGAGCGGGAGTTGGCCGCGACCGTCGCATCGCGCCTGAACGGATGCGAGCTGTGCACGAGCGTCCATTCGCGCTTCACCGTGACCTTCACGGGCCGCGAGGACGAGGTCGCGCGGCTGCTCGGCGAGGGCGTCGACACCGACCTGGATGAGCGGTGGCGCGCGATCGTCGACGCTGCGGCCGCCCTCACCGCCTCGCCGCCGCAGTTCGGCGCGCACCACGTCGACGCGCTGCGCGCCGTCGGTTTCACCCGGGCCGACATCCAGGACATCGTGGAGTCCACGGCGTTCTTCGCGTGGGCCAACCGCCTTATGATGAGCCTCGGCGAGGCGGCCGAGCCCGACTCGGCCGACGAGGAGGCCATCGCGAACCAGCGCGCCGCCGACGCCTCCGCGCGAGCATCCGCCTGACCCCCGCGCCGCGTGGGCGCGAGCATCCGACCCGCGAGCGTGCTTCTCATGGACGAGATGTTGGGGGTAGCCCGCACGCTCGTCCGCCAGAAGCACGCTCGCGGGTCGTAGCGCGCGCGGTCGCGGCCGGAGCCCGCGGGACGGGGCGGGGGGAGTAGCCTGAGCGCATGAGGCGCCCCGAGGCCGTGATGTCGGCGACGCGCACGGAGGCCTACACCGACGCGGTGTTCGCGATCGCCGCGACGATCCTCGTGCTCGACCTCACTGCCAACTCGATCGGTGAGGTGAGCTCGGACGCCGAGCTGTGGGACAAGCTCGCCGGCATGTGGCCGAGCTTCGTCAGCTTCGGAGTGAGCTTCGCGTTGCTGAGCATGCTGTGGGTGATCCACGTGCGGCAGTTCCACGACATCGTGCGCGTGGACGGGCGACTGCTCCTGCTGAACAACCTCCGCCTGCTGTTCATCGTGCTGATCCCGTTCACGACGTCGTTGACCGCCGACTACTCCGATTTCTACGCGGGACGGATGCTCTTCCCGATCAACTTCTTCCTCGCGGCGCTCATGAGCCATCTCACGTGGATCTGGGCCTCGGCGCGCGGCGGGCACCTCCTGCGCGCCGACGTCGCCGCTTCCGCCGAGCAGAGCGCGGGAGGTCGGGCGGCCGTGCTGATCGCCGCGGCGGTCATCCCGGTGTCGGCGTTCGTCGGGTCGTGGGCGTTCCTGCTGTTCTTCCTCAACGGCCCGCTCACCGCGCTCCTCGCCCGGCGGTCCGCTCGCCACGGCGGACGAGAACAAGGGGACGGCTGAGAACGGGCGGACGGCTGACGGATGCTCGTCGGCGGCGTATCGTCGGGGGCATGTGCCGCAGCATCCACACCCTTCACAACTTCGAGCCCGCCGCCACGAACGACGAAGTGCACGCCGCCGCGCTGCAGTATGTGCGCAAGATCGCGGGCACGACGAAACCCTCCAAGGCCAACCAGGAGGCGTTCGACCGGGCCGTGCACGAGATCGCGCACGCCACTCACCACCTGCTCGACGACCTCGTGGCCACCGTGCCGCCGAAGAACCGCGAGGAGGAGGCAGCGAAGGCGCGCGCCCGCGCCGAGAAGTCGGGCCGCTACACCGCCGCCTGAGCCGGCGCCGATCTCGCGCAGACCGCGGCGGGTGCCCTGGCTGTGCTCGAGCGTCCGGTCGGGAGCCCTGTCGCATCCGGCGGGTAGGCTGGGCGCGTGAGCATGGAGATCGAACTCGGCCGCGCCAAGCGCGCCCGCCGGGCCTACGCGTTCGACGACATCGCGGTCGTCCCGTCGCGCCGCACGCGCAATCCCGAGGATGTCTCGACGGCGTGGACGATCGATGCGTTCTCCTTCGGGATCCCCGTCCTGGGCGCCCCGATGGACTCCGTCATGAGCCCCCGCACCGCGATCATGCTGGGCGAGCTCGGCGGACTGGGCGTCATCGACCTCGAAGGGCTGTGGACTCGCTACGAAGACCCCGAGCCGCTGCTCGCCGAGATCGCCGCGCTCCCCGACCGCGACGCGACGCGGCGGATGCAGTCGCTCTACGCCGAGGACGTCAAGCCCGAGCTCGTGCGCGACCGGCTCGCCGAGATCCGCGCCGCGGGCGTCACGGTCGCCGGCTCGCTGACGCCGCAGCGCACGCAAGAGCTGTACGAGACCGTCGTCGCCGCCGGTGTCGATCTGTTCGTCATCCGCGGTACCACGGTCTCCGCCGAACACGTCTCCAGCGTCGACCAGCCGCTGAACCTCAAGAAGTTCATCTACGACCTCGACGTGCCCGTCATCGTCGGCGGTGCCGCGACGTACACGGCGGCGCTGCACCTCATGCGCACGGGCGCGGCCGGTGTGCTGGTCGGGTTCGGCGGTGGCGCCGCGTCCACGACGCGCGGCACACTCGGCATCCACGCGCCCATGGCGACGGCCGTCGCAGACGTCGCGGGGGCGCGCCGCGACTACCTCGACGAGTCGGGCGGGCGCTACGTGCACGTCATCGCCGACGGCGGCGTGGGCACATCGGGCGACATCGTCAAGGCGCTCGCGATGGGTGCCGACGCCGTCATGCTCGGGGTCGCCCTGGCCCGCGCGACGGACGCTCCCGGACTCGGCTACCACTGGGGTCCGGAGGCTCATCACCCGAAGCTCCCGCGCGGCCACCGCGTCGCGGTCGACCAGGTGTGCACGCTCGAGGAGGTCCTCTACGGGCCCGCACCCGTCGCCGACGGCACCGCGAACCTCATCGGCGCGCTGCGCAAGTCGATGGCGACGACGGGCTACTCCGACCTCAAGGAGTTCCAGCGGGTGGAGGTCGTCGTCGCCCCGTACAGCGGCGGATGACGGATGCGCGTGTGACCGACCCCGCCACCGTCTACGCGCCGGAGGAGTTCCCGCCGACCCTGCGCGAGGTCATGCTGCGTCCGCGCTGGCTCGCGATGCTCGCGCTGTGCCTGCTCGTCGCCGGGGCCTTCGCGTGGCTCGGGCAGTGGCAGTTCGAGCGCGCGATCGACACGGATCCGCCGCCGCCGGGCATGACGGAGCAACAGCGCCCGCTCGAGGACGTGGTCTCGCCCGCCGAGTATCTGCCCGAACCGCTCGTCGGACAGCAGGTCTCGGTCGTGGGCGCGTGGGTTCCGGGCGACGCGATCGTCGTGTCCTCACGCTTCAACGCCGGTGCCGAGGGGTACTGGGTGACGGGGCAGCTGCGGATCACCGGGACGGACGTGCCGACGTCGATCGCGGTCGCCGTGGGCTGGACGGCGTCGCGGGAGGAGGCGGATGCGGCCGCGCAGGCGCTGGACGAGGCCGCCGCATCGGGTGGCCCGGTCGAGCTCACGGGTCGGATCATCTCCGACGAGGGTCCCCAGCCACCGCGCGCGGGGATGGACGCGTTCGAACTCACCCGGATGAGTCCCGCCGCGCTGCTGGGACGGTGGCACGACGTCGAGGGACTCGACGTCTACCGGCCGTATCTGACGTCGAACACGCCACTCGTCGGACTCGAGAGCATCCACTCTCCCGCTCCCGCGGAGGGCGAGACCGTCAATTGGCTCAACGTCTTCTACGCGATCGAGTGGGCGGTGTTCGCCGGCATGGCGTTCTACCTCTGGTACCGCCTCGCCCGTGACGCGTGGGAGCGCGAGCTCGAGGAGTTCGAGGATTCCCGGGCGGCGTAGACTGGGGGCGTGCCGTCTCAGCCCAAGCTCGCCTCGTTTCCGGCGATCCGTGGAGCTCTGAAGTTCTACCAGATCTGCTCGATCATCACGGGCATCGGGCTGCTGTTGCTCGTGGCCGAGATGATCCTCAAGTACACGCCGATCCACCTCGAGCTGTTCCTCGGCGGGTCGGGCGGCTTCCTCTGGCTCGCGCCGACCATCGCGGGACCGGACTGCCTGTGGTGGTCCCTCTTCCTCCCGATGACCAATGACTGCGAGATGGTCCCGACCGGCGACGGCTTCAACCTGTCGCTGTTCATCCTCGTCGCGCACGGCTGGTTCTACGTCGTCTACCTCTTCTCCTGCTTCCGCATCTGGAGCCTCATGCGCTGGGGATTCCCGCGCTTCCTGCTGCTCGCGACCGGCGGTGTCGTCCCGCTCGCGTCGTTCTTCCTCGAGGCGGCCACCGCCCGCGAGGTGCGTCGCTACCTCGCGACCCGCGAGGCGGAGGAGGCCGAGCACCTGCTCGCGGAGTCCGAGCGCGTGCGCGAGGAGACACAGACCCCCGCATCCCCCCTGGAAGGACGCGCGTGACCACCGAGACCTCCACAGACCAGCGCCCCGTGCTGGTCGTCGACTTCGGCGCCCAGTACGCCCAGCTCATCGCGCGACGCGTGCGCGAAGCCGGCGTCTACAGCGAGATCGTGCCGCACTCCGCATCCGCGGCCGAGATCGCGGCCAAGAAGCCCGTCGCGATCATCCTCTCCGGCGGCCCGTCGTCGGTGTACGAACCGGATGCTCCGACGCTCGACCCGGGAGTCCTCGAGCTGGGCGTGCCCACCCTGGGCATCTGCTACGGCTTCCAGGTCATGGCGCAGCAGCTCGGCGGCGAGGTCGCCAACACGGGACTTCGCGAGTACGGTGCGACGGATGCGGCGCTCACGGGCGACGGCGGCGTCCTCCTGCAGGGTCAGCCCGCCGCGCAGAACGTGTGGATGAGCCACGGCGACCAGGTGTCGCGCGCTCCCGAGGGCTTCGAGGTCCTCGCATCCACCCCCGCTACGCCGGTCGCGGCGTTCGGCAGTGACGAGCGCCGGTTCTACGGCGTGCAGTGGCACCCCGAGGTCAAGCACTCCGACCACGGGCAGGCCGTCATCGAGAACTTCCTGCACCGGGCCGCGGGGCTCCCCGCCGACTGGAACAGCGGCAACGTCATCGCCGAACAGGTGGCGAAGATCCGCGCGCAGGTCGGCGACGCACGCGTGCTGTGCGCGCTGTCGGGCGGCGTCGACTCCGCCGTCGCGGCGGCGCTCGTGCACGAGGCCGTGGGCGACCAGCTCGTGTGCGTGTTCGTCGACCACGGACTGCTGCGCAAGGGCGAGCGGGAGCAGGTCGAGCAGGACTATGCCGCGTCCACGGGCGTGCGCATCGTGACGGTGGATGCGCGGGAGCAGTTCCTCACGGCCCTCGCCGGTGTGAGCGACCCCGAACAGAAGCGCAAGATCATCGGACGCGAGTTCATCCGCACGTTCGAGCAGGCCGAGCGCGAACTGGTCGCCGAGGCGGCCGCGGACGGCGAGCCGATCCGGTTCCTCGTGCAGGGCACGCTGTATCCGGACGTCGTCGAGTCCGGCGGTGGCACCGGCACCGCCAACATCAAGTCGCACCACAACGTCGGGGGCCTGCCCGAGGACCTGCAGTTCGAGCTCGTGGAGCCGCTGCGCACGCTGTTCAAGGACGAGGTGCGCGCGATCGGACGTGAGCTGGGGCTCCCCGAGGTCATCGTCGCGCGGCAGCCGTTTCCGGGCCCCGGCCTCGGCATCCGGATCGTGGGTGAGGTCACCGCTGACCGCCTCGAGCTTCTGCGTGACGCCGACGCCATCGCCCGCGAGGAGCTGACGAAGGCGGGCCTGGACGGCGAGATCTGGCAGTGCCCCGTCGTGCTCCTCGCGGATGTGCGGTCGGTGGGTGTGCAGGGCGACGGGCGCACGTACGGGCATCCGATCGTGCTGCGGCCGGTCTCGTCTGAGGACGCCATGACGGCGGACTGGACGCGGCTGCCCTACGACGTGCTCTCGAAGATCTCGAACCGCATCACCAACGAAGTGCGTGACGTCAACCGCGTCGTGCTCGACGTGACGTCGAAGCCGCCGGGCACGATCGAGTGGGAGTGACCGCCGTGACGGTTCGGGCCTGGGTGGTCCGGGCCGTGACGGCGGCGTTTCAGGCCCGGGGGCGTCGCGTCGCCCACGGGTCGTAGTCGGCGAGCAGCGCCTCCTGCTCCGGGCGCTCCGCTTCGGGTACGTGCTGCAGGTTAATCCGCACGCGGTACCACAGCGACGACGATCCGCGCATCCCGTCGACGAGCACATCGGCCGGATGCAGGAGCTTCGCCGCATCCGGATGCGCAGCCTGCCACGCTGCGACCGCATCCAGGGCCTCGGGCTTGGTCTTCGTGCGGGCGACCTCGATGAGCGGCATCGTGCTCGCCCGGCGTCCCGTGCCGGAGGACCCGCGCGGGGGTTTCTCCGCCGGGCCGAGCTCCGCCGCACGCTCCAGCAGCGAGGCGAGGGACCCGACGGCGCCGTCGATCCCGGCCTGCGGGTCGCCGATCGCGGCGAACCGCTCGGGGACGGTGAGCACGGTGAACTCCGACGGGCGCCACGGCCGCACGTCGTCCCAGTCCAGCGGCGTGGAGACGCGAGCATCCGGCAGCGCACGCACCGAGTAGGCGGAGGCGACCGTGCGGTCCTTCGCGTTCTGGTTGAAGTCGACGAAGACGCTCTCGCCGCGCTCCTCCTTCCACCACCGGGCGGTCGCCAGACCGGGAGCGCGATCCTCCACCTCACGGGCGATCGTCTCGGCGGCGAGCCGCACCTGGCGGTAGTCCCACTCGCGGGCGATGCGCACGAGGATGTGCATCCCGCGCGACCCGCTCGTCTTGGGCCAGCCGACGAGACCGTGCTCTTCCAGCACCTCGCGGGCGACGAAGGCCGTGTCGACGATCTGGCTCCCGTCGACGCCGGGCATGGGGTCCAGGTCGATGCGCAGTTCGTCGGGGTGCTCGAGGTCGTCCGCCCGCACGGGGTGCGGGTTGAGATCGAGGCAGCCGAGGTTCACGACCCAGGCCAGACCCGCCGCATCCGCGATGACCGCCTCCTCCGCGCTGCGACCGGAGGCGTAGTGGAACGTGGCCGTGTCGATGAACGGCGGATGGTTCTCCGGAACCCGCTTCTGGAAGAACGGCTCCTCATCGATGCCCTTCGGGTACCGCTTGAGCACCATCGGACGGCCGCCCGCCCCGCGCAGCGCCCCCTCGGCGACGGCGAGGTAGTACCGCACGAGGTCGAGCTTCGTGATCCCCGGCTCGGGGAAGACGACCTTGCTCGGGCTTGAGATCCGCACCTCGTGCCCGTCGATCTCGAGGTGCTCGGCGTCGGTCGCGGCCATGCTGCCACGCTAGTCCTGTCCGCCGGATCACCGAGCGCACTCGTTCACAACTCAGGAAAAGCGCGGCTCCACAGCCCTCTCCGGGGCCGACGCCCGGGCCTCTTCCTGAGTTATGAACGCCGAACGCGCCGCACCCCGCGCTAGGACGCCGAAGGCGCCGCACCCTGGAGGATGCGGCGCCTTCTCGGACGCCGTTGTTGTCGCGGTCTCAGTTGTTGCCGCGGACGATCGCGATGATGCGCAGGATCTCGATGTAGAGCCAGACGACCGTCACCATGATGCCGAACGCGCCGAGCCAGCCGAACTGGCGCGGGGCGCCGTTGCGGACACCCTGCTGGATCGAGTCGAAGTCGAGCACGAGCGAGTATGCGGCCATCAGCACGACCAGGATGCCGATGATCAGCCCCAGCGGGATGCTCAGACCCATGATGTTCAGCGTCGCGCTGTACATGCCGAAGGTCTGGTCGGCGGGAAGCACGCCCGTCCACATCAGCACGAGGTTCAGCAGCGCGAAGACGAGGTAGCCGACCATCGCGATCATGAAGATCTTCGTCGCCTTCTTGGAGGCGCGGACCTTCCCGCTCGCGAACAGTGCGAGCGTGACGCCGACGACGGCGAGCGTCGCGAGCGTCGCCTGCATGACGATGCCGGGCCACTGGACCTCGAAGAAGGCCGAGATTCCGCCTATGAAGAGTCCCTCGAACGCCGCATACGCGAAGATCAGTGCGGGGCGGATCTTCTTGCGCGACGTGAAGATGACGACCATCGACAGGACGAATCCGCCGAGCAGGCCGACCATCCACGGCACGAGCGTGATCTGCTGGTTCGGGTCGCCGGTGATGCCGAAGGCCCCGCCGAGCGTCCAGAACCAGCCGACGGCGGCGGTGACGAGGAGGATCGCGAACAGCGAGACGGTCTTGAGGACGGTGTCCTCGACGGTCATCCGTCCCGTCGCGACGGCATCGGCCGGGGGAGCGGCGAAGGCACCCTCGAGCTGTGCGTTCGCGGCGGCGTCGACGCCCATGTGCGATGCGCCGGCGAACTGTGTCTGCTGTCCGAGTCCGGCCGCCTGCTGGCCGCCCGGGTAGGTCTTGACGGCCTGCGGGTTCTGGAAGGCCGGGTTCTCGAATGCGGGGTTGTTGAGGGCCATGCGCTCTCTCACTCCTGATCAGGGGTCGCAACACTCTGCTGCGTCCCTACAAATGTATCGAACCGGCGGCCGCTCGCGCCCGTCGCGCGCTGTGAGTGCGCTATGAGCGCGGTCGCGGGTCGGATGCCGTTATCGCCCGCGGTTAGCCTGGATCGATGGCTCGCAGACGTCCGCTCGTGATCGGGCACCGCGGTGCACCCGGGTATCGACCCGAGCACAGCCGATCCTCGTACGACCTCGCGCTCGAGTTCGGAGTGGATGCGGTCGAACCCGACGTCGTTGCGACGAAGGACGGTGTGCTCGTGGTCCGGCACGAGAACGAGATCTCCGGCACGACGGATGTCGCGGAGCATCCGGAGTTCGCCGACCGCCGCACGACGAAGACGATCGACGGGGCGAGTCTCACCGGCTGGTTCACCGAGGACTTCACATGGGAGGAGTTGGCGACTCTCCGCTGCCGCGAGCGGCTCCCCGCCATCCGTGCGGGCAGCGCGAGCTTCGACGGACTCCAGCCGATCCTGCGGCTCGGCGACGTGCTCGAGCTCGTGCGGGAGGCCTCGCTCGCGCAGGGCCGCGAGATCGGCGTCGTGCTCGAGATCAAGCACGCGACGTACTTCGCGGGCATCGGCATCGATCTCGCGGCGCTCGTCGCGGCCGCGCTGCGCGATGCCGACTGGGCGCTCCCGCTCGTGATCGAGTCGTTCGAGCAGACCGTGCTGGCCCGGCTGCGGGCATCCGGTGTCGCCGCCACCTACGTGTACCTCGTGGAGGCGGCCGGACGCGCCGCCGACCTGGTCGCCCGCGACGGCACGACAGCACCGACTTACCGATCCCAGATCACCCCCGCCGGCCTCGCGGTGCTCGCGGGGCAGGTCGACGGCATCAGCGTCGACAAGCGCATCATCCTCGCGCCGAACAAGCTGGGGCGGATGCAGGGGCCCTCGCCCGTCGTCGCCGACGCCCACGCCGCGGGTCTGCGCGTGTTCACGTGGACCTGCCGACCCGAGAACACCTTCCTCGTCGGCCAGTACCGTACGCGTGGCGGCCCCGCCGCGTTCGGGGACTACGAGGCCGAGTGGGCCGTCATCCGGGATGCGAGCGTCGACGGCGTGTTCGTGGACCACGCCGACCTCGGAGTCGCCTTCTTCCGTGCCTGAGCCCCGCGGTGCGGGTTCGGGCGGGCGCGCGGGGCGCACGGGCTGTGTGGCACGGGCTCGAACTTCGGAGATGGGCGCGGGCTTCGGAGGAATCCCGCGGATTCCTCCGAAGTTCGCGTGATTCTCCGAGGTTGGTGGGGCGCGGCGAAGCGCGGGGGCGTATCGACGCGACGGCGGGAGTCGAACCCGCAGCGCACCCGGGTATGAACCGGTGCCCGGGACCACCCGGATCGCCGCGATGACCCCACGCTAGGAGGCGCCGGTGATCCCCGCTACCGGTGTGTCGCGGTGTGACTCCGCGAGTCGCAGGGATGCGCCCCGACCACCCAGGTTTGAACTCAACGTTCTGTGTCGCGCGGCAATAGGCTTGCCCGCATGGCAAGGGAGACACGGCGGGCGATCCTGGCCGTTGTCATTGTCCTCGTTCTGCTCGCGCTCGGAGTCGGCGTGGGCGTCCTTGCCGGCGACATCCTCGGCACCGAGACGTCGTCGCCTCGACTCGCGTCGCCGGATGCGGGAGTCCCACCCGCGGATGCCGAGCGCGACCTCCTCATGGCGTGGTGCGCGCGGGTGTTGTTGGTACTCGCCCTCGCCTGGATCCTGATCGGGATGCTCGCCGCCCGCACGCGACTGGTGCGCCGACCGGGCGCGGCGGCCGCACGGCTGACGTGGGTCGCGTCGACGCGACCGTGGCGCGCGCGCGAATCCGCCCTCGGCATGTACGCCCTCGATCGTTGGCTCACCCTGCTCATTCCGGCCGCACTCCTCGTGGCGACGCGGCTCGTGCAGACGTCGTTCCTGTCCTGGACGCAAGCGGCACTCGTGATCGGAGCGTGGGTCGTGTTCGCGCTCGTCGTGCGCCTGTTCGTCGGCGCGCATTCGCCGTGGCCCGTCATCGCTGCGGTCGGTGGCGTCGTGGTCGTCCGCTGCATCCTCACCCTCGCTGCGCTGTCGTTCGCGGGTCCGGGCGGCTCGTGGTCGGTGCTCTTCGCCGACGCCGTGCCGCGCGTCGCGTACATCGCGGTCGCGTTCGCGCTGTTCGTGTGGGTGTTCGTCGCCGCCGCGTGGGCGCTGACGTCGCAGCTGGGTGCACGGCGCGCGGTGGGGGCCGTGCTCGCCGCCGTGGGTGCGGGGCTGGCGCTGCCGGCTGCCGTCGTCGGGGTGGTCGGCCTCGAGCGGATGCTCGCGCTCTGGAATGACGAGCTCGGACCGTCGCCGTGGGGGCTCACCCGCATCCTGGGGATCGCCACCTCCCTGGAGCTTCCCGACGCCGCGACCTGGTGGGCCCTCGTGGCCGGCGCCGTTGTGTGCGCCGTCGGAGTTGGCCTCGGCCTCCCGGCACGGAACGAACCGGCACGGAACGAACCGGCGCGGAACGAACCGGCGCGGGGACGACGCTAGTCGCGCGTGGGCACGATCTCCTTGCCCAGGGGCATCAGCGAAATCGGCACCATCTTGAAGTCGGCGATCCCCAGCGGGATGCCGATGATCGTGATGCACAGCGCGATGCCCGACGCGATGTGACCGAGCGCGAGCCACCACCCGGCGAGGATGACCCAGACGACGTTCCCCAAGAATGAGCCCACGCCGGCCGTCGGTCGCGCGACGATCGTGCGACCGAAGGGCCACAGCGCGTAGAGGCCGATCCGGAACGAGGCGATGCCCCACGGGATCGTGAGGATCAGGATGCACAGGATGACGCCGGCGGCGAGGTAGCCCAGGAACAGCCAGAACCCGGCCAGGATCAGCCAGATGACGTTGAGGATGGTGCGCACGGGAGCAGTCTCGCACGCACCACCGACTCCGGATCGGGTGTCGGTGGCCGAGCCTAGACTTGACGGGTCATGTCTGAAGCCCTCCAGCCCCTGATCGTCGGCACCTCCGGTGCGGACTCCACCGACGACCCGCTGCTGGACGGGCTGAACCCCCCGCAGCGCGAGGCGGTGCTGTATCGAGGACCGGCGCTGCTCATCGTCGCCGGCGCCGGATCGGGGAAGACCCGCGTGCTGACGCACCGGATCGCGAGTCTCATCCGCGCGCGTGAGGCGTGGCCGAGTCAGATCCTCGCGATCACGTTCACGAACAAGGCCGCGGGGGAGATGCGCGAACGCGTCGCACACCTCGTCGGCGATGTCTCGAGCGGTATGTGGATCTCCACGTTCCACTCCGCGTGCGTGCGCATCCTCCGGCGGGAGGCCGAGCACTTCGGGTTCAAGAGTTCGTTCACGATCTACGATTCGGGCGACACCCGCGCGCTCATCAAGCGCCTCGTCAAGGACCATGAGGCCGACGCCTTCGGGCTGACTCCCGCGGGCGTGCAGAGTCGCATCTCGAAGCTCAAGAACGAGCTCGCGGACGCCGAGTCGTATGCGCGGCAGGCGAACGCGAGCGATCCCGCCGAGCGCCTGTTCGTCGAGATCTTCGCCGCATACGAGCGCGAGTTGCGGCGTGCGAATGCGTTCGACTTCGACGATCTCATCGCTCAGACCGTGTACCTGTTCCGCGCGTTCCCGCACGTCGCCGACGTGTACCGGCGCCGCTTCCGTCACATCCTCGTCGACGAGTACCAGGACACGAACCACGCGCAGTACGCCCTCATCCATGAGCTGACTCGGCCGCCCGGTTCCGCACAGGTCGGCCAGCCATATGCCGACACCGGCATGATGATCTTCGACGCTCCCGCACCCGGGGCGGATGCGGCGGAGACGGGCGCCTCCCTCACCGTCGTCGGCGACTCGGATCAGTCGATCTACGCGTTCCGCGGCGCCGATATCCGCAACATCAGCGAGTTCGAGCGCGACTTCCCCGGTGCGAAGGTCGTGCTGCTCGAGCAGAACTACCGTTCGACGCAGAACATCCTCTCCGCGGCGAACGCCGTCATCGGGAACAACTTCGACCGCAAGGACAAGCGTCTGTGGACCGACGTCGGTGCGGGCGAGAAGATCGTCGGGTTCACGGGGTATTCGCAGCACGATGAGGCCCAGTTCGTCGCCGACGAGATCGAGGTCCTACACCGCGCGGGCATGGACTATTCGCAGATCGCGGTGTTCTACCGCACGAACTCGCAGTCGCGCGCGCTGGAGGAGATCTTCATCCGGGCGGCGCTTCCCTACAAGATCATGGGCGGTACGAAGTTCTACGAGCGCGCCGAGATCAAGGATGCTCTCGCCTACCTCGTCGCCGTCGCCAATCCCGACGACGAGATGGCGCTGCGGCGCATCGTGAATCGGCCGCGCCGCGGCATCGGCGACGTCACGATCGAGGCGATCAGCCGGTACGCGCAGCAGGAGCGCATCAGCTTCCGCGATGCGCTCGCGAACCCGTCGCAACTCGGTGTGGGCCCGAAGATCCAGACGGCGATCGGTCATCTCGACCAGGTTCTCGCCGAAGCATCCGCCCTCATGTTGCCCGCATCCGGTGAGCTCGCACCGCCGACCGCGGTCGCGGACGGGCTCGCCCTGCTGCTGAGCAAGTCGGGGTACCTCGACGCGCTGCGCGCCAGCCGTGACCCGCAGGACGACGCACGGCTCGAGAACCTCGACGAACTCGTTGCCGTCGCGAAGGAGTTCGCCCGCAACAATCCGGAAGGGACCGTCATCGACTTCCTCGCGGAGGTTGCGCTGGTCTCGGACGCCGACGACCTCGAGGACGCCTCCGGCTCCGTGTCACTCATGACGCTGCACACGGCGAAGGGACTCGAGTACGACGCGGTCTTCCTCACCGGCGTCGAGGAAGACCTCATCCCGCACCGGATCTCGGCGGGGGAGCCCGGCGGTCCGCAGGAAGAGCGGCGCCTGTTCTACGTCGGCATCACCCGCGCGCGCTCGCGCCTGCACCTCTCGCTCGCGATGACCCGCGCCCAGTTCGGGGAAGTGTCGGTCGCGATGCCCAGCCGCTTCCTGCAGGAGATCCCCGCCGAGCTCATGCACTGGAGGCAGTCGCCCGGCGACGTCAATTCCCGAGGAGGCATGCAGTCCCGGGCGCTCAACGCGCGCCGGCCCGGGGGAGCGAGGCCGGGCGGTCGGTACGGCGACGATCTCGTACCGCTGCCGCCGAAGGAGCGCACCGGGATCGACAAGTTCCCCAACCGCATCCCGGCGAAGGTGCGTGACAACGGCGATCTCGAACTGGCTGCGGGCGACCGCATCCGTCACGACGATTTCGGCGAGGGACGCGTCGACCTCGTGACCGGCGAGGGCGCCAAGCGCATCGCCCACGTGCGGTTCGACAAGGTCGGCGCAAAGAAGCTGCTCATCAAGATCGCGCCCATCGAAAAGTTGTGACCGCGGTCGTGTGACCACGCAGCGGTAACCGGCGCATACGCACGGGACGCTCAGGATCGCGTCGCACCCCCGGGCTAGGCTGAGTCGATGGCTCTCTTCTCCCGCCGTAAGAAGGACTCTGCTCCCGCGACCGACGAATCTCGTCTCGCAGCTGAGCGAGCCGAGACCTCCGAGACCGACGCGGTTGCTGCGGATGCTCGGGATACGGCCGCCACCGAAGCCGCCACCCAAGCGGTTCCCGAACCGGTTCCCGAGGTGTCGATCTCGGT
>Ga0182739_1002997_pt1 | contig 15220 bp, 16 predicted proteins | sample eDN5th30CBELigBY_FD_128873 | JGI IMG/M metagenome (GOLD analysis project Ga0182739, IMG submission 128873) | Enriched backyard soil microbial communities from Emeryville, California, USA - eDNA 5th pass 30_C BE-Lig BY (version 2) (version 2) | ecosystem: Environmental > Terrestrial > Soil >... | reverse complement strand
GTCATGCCCCAGCCGAACCACGCCGCAGTCGGCACGGCGGCGATGAGCCACGGAATCCAGAATGCCTTGTGCTGCATGCCCTCGCGCACGACAGCCGCGTTGTTCGCCTGCGCCGCCATCTGGGACTCGATCGCCTTGATGGACACATCGGCCTTGATGCGCTCGGCATCATTGGCGGCGTTGAGCTTGAGCTCGTAGGCACGCGTGAGGGCGGTGGCGAGATCGCCACCGAGCCATTTCAGGATCAGTTTGATCACGTTGCCCAGCCGAGTTTCTTGGCCGCCGCATAGGCCATCTCGACCGCCACGCCGATGGCCATGCCAAGAAGCATGAGCAAGTCAGGGTCAGCGCCGATCTGGTATCCGATTTCGGAATCCAGCAGGCCCATCGTAACGAGCGCGGCAGCTGCGTACCGGAGCACGATGCGTGCGATTACAGAGATCATGCGGAGCGTCCTTTGAAAAGAGCCACGAACAGCGCGACGAGAACTTCGACCCAGCCAGCCTTCTTGCTGGGTGTGGCGCTCGGCGGCATTTCCGGCTTGGGGGTGGCGGGAGTGGCCGCGGCCGGCGGAACGGTGAGATTGAGTTTCATTGCCCGACCACGCGCTTCCTTCACCTCGGCGAGGCCAAGGCTGCCGCCGTTCCACCGCTTGCGGATGGCGGTCGTCTGGCCGGCGTCGGCCATCTCATTCAGGCCCCACTTCTGCCAAAGGATGAGAGCCGCCTTCATCCCGCTATCCGCCTGGCGAAGCAGGTCTGGGTTGGCTACGACTGGAAGGCCGCTTTCCTTCTCGACCTTGGCGAAGTTGGCACGACCCGTGACCTGTCCGGGGCCGGAGCCGCGATAGTCCCAGCCATCGTTCGGCTGAGTGTTGCCGAGGTTGGTGCGCCCCCAGTCGCCGCCGTAGATCTTGTTGGCGATTGCCTTCTGGTCGGCCGCACGCTTGCCGGATCGACCGAGGCGATTGGCGTCAGCGGTGCTGATGCGATGGCGTCCGAAGGTCTTGAGCAGGCCGTCGACCGAGTAGTTCAGGTTCTCTGCCAACTTCGTGAAGCCGCCGGTCTCGTGCGAGACATTCGCCATAAACTCGGCAATGCGCTTCTGGTTGTTCACGCCATAGGAGGCAGCGTACTTATTGAACGCAGCCGCGAGGTCGTCGTGCATCTGCACGCGCTTCGTCGTTCCCGCGATCGCTCGCAGGTCGTTTGCGGTAATCATGTTGTGGTCCTTCAGATTGTGCCGGCTGCGGCTTAATTCGAGTCCGTCAGCCCGTTGCGCTGATACTGCGACCAGCCGTCTGGAGTCGCAGGCGTCCCGGCCGGGGAGTCCTTCGCGACGGTCCCGGTGTCGCCGACGGTCTTTCCGTCGCCGCTAGTCGCGCCGTCTTTTGCTGGAGCCTTGCCGCCCTTGCCGGACTTGCCGTCGTATAGCTTGGCGCTGATCGCGGTCGTGTAGCCGCCCGACTTGTCGTACTTGTGGGTCGCCGTGTCGATGACATAGGGCACGTCATCCAGTCCGGGACGCACGCCCTTGAACAGCAGAGCAGAGCCCGCAGTTATGGCGGTGTCGCCGATGACGGTGACGGATGCGGAGCCTTCGCCGCGCTTGAGCTCCCGTGCCTTCGCCTGAGCAGCCTTGTCGGCCTCCTCCAACGATGAATACGGTTCCGGGATACGGTAGACGCTGTCCCCGTCCTCGTCGCCCTCCGCCTCGATCTCGACGCGCTCGGCTTTGTCTTTGTCCTGGTGGTAGGCGACCACCTTGCTGTACTTCGTGCGGTCGTTTGCCTCAAAGGAGCAACTGCCCTGCACGATCATATCGGGCGTGACGATGACTGTTCCGGCAAAGGTCCCTGTCGAAGAAAGGCCGGAGCCTCGCTTGGCAAAGACCATCTTGCCGTCTTTGATGGCGAACAGCGCATTGTGTCGACGCTCGAGGCGCCGCATGAACTCAAGGTTGGATTCGTCCTGCTGGCCGATCCACTCGTATTCAAAGTCGCCGATCTCGGAATCGACGGATGCGGAAAGCCCGCTCTCCCCGGCGATCTCGGAGACTACGTCCTTGAGCTTCTTCTTGTCCCAGTGCCGCTCCTGCTTCTCCTTGAGCTTGCCGTTCCGAAGATCCGCGGACTTGCCGCCGATCGTCATGGAATACGGCAGGCACTTCGGCGTCACCTTATCGACGGTGAAGCGGCCAAGAGACCGGGTCGTGCCGTAGCCAATGCGAATATCGACGATCGCGCCCTTGCGCGGGATGGCGAGGAACTGCGGCGGGCCGTCGTTCAGCTCCATGTCGAACGTGTCGGCCTTTACGCCCTCCTTGTCCGTCACGCTGACGGATATCAGCCGCTCATAGAAGGCGCCGGCAACCGGCTGGCCGTCGATCGTGATTTCAATTCTGGGCTTCATTGCTTACTCCCAGAGTTTCACCAGTTCGCGCGCCGCCGGTCTCGTGTCGATGTCAGGCATGAAGAGAACAGTGCCGATCGGCAGGACAGGCCCCAGCGCACCCATACCAGGGTTTGCGTTGAGGACGATTTCAGTGGTCGACCGGGTGCGGCCGTAGAAGTCCCGGCAGACAAGGTCGACCGTCTGCCCGGCTTTTGTGACGTATGTGGATGGCATTTGACTCCCCACGTACCGGCGCAGAAGATTGGCACGGCTGCAATTGGAGGTAGATCGTGACCCTAAACATCCCACGCGACTTCGTCGCCGCTATTGGCGTAGCATTGGGATACAAGGCGGTGGCAGACGAATTGCTGCGCAGGTTGTCGGCGGCGTCACCGAAACCTGTAGACATCGACGAACTGCGAGCTTGCATCGTCCAGGATTTCAAATCCCTACCGGTTGAGGGCCTTTCGTATGAGAAGGACCATATAGCGATAAAGGCGGGCCTGGACGCGATCATCGACTATTTCGATCGCCCTCTCGATGAGTTGCTGTCAATGACCACGTGATCTTGTTTGAAGACGATTCTCATGTTTCGCGTCACCCGAACAGATTGAGGATCGGAGCGAACAGGCCGCCGCCCGCGGCCGACTGGCCGTAGCGCCTGAGCGTAATCGAATAGCTGTTCTTCCGCGCAGCGCCGGCAGCGTCGTGATAGCTTCGGTCCTCGTCGACGGCTTGCACCGTGAACATCCCGTGGATGACGCCCTCGTAGTCGTCGCCCGAAACCAGCATCATGGGCGTTCCGGCCTGCGCCGCGGCTATGATTCCGTCGAGCGACGCTTGGCCGCCGTACTCCTGCGGGAAAAGTACGCCGCGGATCGTCACCTCCTCAGAGGTTGGGCCGGTCCACTGCTGCTGATCCATCGTCTGCGCGACCTTGATCTCGGCCCACGGCGTCTGCACCTTGCGCTGCACGCCTTCGTAGCCGAGCCTGTCACGCGCTTCGAAGGCGAAGCCTCCGAGCATCATAGAAACGGTCATGGGGGCTCCTTGCGCGCCACGCTGCGGCGCGCTATGGTTGTGGCTCGGGGTACGGGGGAATTCTGTGTTAGACCTGCTGGTGTTTTTCGTGCCGCAAATCATCGTGGCTGTTGTAATTGCCACGTCGTTTCGTCGTTACGCTAAGGGTTCAATTTCGAAGCCTGCGCTAACTCGGAATGTCCTGATCAATGTTACGCTTGGTCTGGCAATTTTTTCATACACGATGTACTCGACCAACGCTTCTGCAAAACAGTCAAATATCGAAACGATTGATCAAATACTATCTGAGAATGAGATCGTTTCTAATCTGCGAGTTAAGCACCTGGAAGCCCCGTTCTTCTCTACTATGCCGTTCTCAGGGACCAGCGAGTACACTGGCTTCTTCACAGTTCGTAACGAGAAGAAGCCACTCGACTCCCCGTGCGACATTCAAACATTTGACTACCGCTGGCGATCGATAGACGGAGACCGATACGTTATAAATATTGACGGCGCCACAATGTCTCGCATGCTGGCGTGCAACCACTAGGACTAACAACTAGCCTTCCGCTTGGCCCGTCGCGCCCTCACCTCACAGGGCAGATCAAAGGCGCCGCGCCATACGCCGCGCTTAGCCCGGATCGCATCCTCCTGGGCGTCAGCGAACCTACCGCCGCTATACCGAACCCAGTCAACGGCCCACCCGTTTCGGACGAGCCATTCCCCCACAGATGCTCCATCGGCGCGGAAGCAATTACCCACGATCCGTCCATAACGATCACGATCCACGAACTCGCAGCGAGCTGGCCGTGAAGCGGCAAGCCAGTCGTCAAGGGCGAATGCCGCATCTTTGCCGCAGCGGTACTCCTCACCGGCTTCATCGTCGCAGCGCTGCCAGCTTTCAGGCGCATCAACGCCGTTGAGCCTGATCCGCTCGCCGCTGATCTCGATGGTGTCGCCATCAATCACAGAAGCTCGTCCCTCCATCGTCTGTGCGATGGCGGGTGTGGCAAAGATTATGATGAGCGCGGCAAGCAAACGAGTCATTGCGATCTTGTATTGCATTGCCGCGCCTCTCTCAACTCAGAAGCCACCACCACCACTGAAGCTCGACTCCACGGCAGATTTTGCCGCCTGGCCTACGCGAGACGCCGCCGCATCGGCCGCGCTTTCCGGCGATGTGACGCCAGTGATGTTGAACGTGTTGCTCACGTTCAACGAGACCGGCTGCGGGTTCGTCACGGCCACCTGCTGAACGCCCGAAGGCTGGTTCATGGCGGCGATGCTGCTCGAGTCGATGATGACCGGGCTGCGGCTGTTGTCGACCGCCTGTTGCAGCGGATTGACCTGCGTGCCGCGTTGCGCTGCCAGCTGGGCGTCGACGTTCTCGGGCGAGACGGTAGGTTTGTCGAGCCCGAGCATGTTCTTGAGCCAGCGGATGTTCTGTGCGGACTTCTCATTATCGCGAGCCTGTCGGGCGGGATCGTCCCTGAGACGCTGCCCGCCCTTGTTCATCAGCCACGCGAAACCGAGTAGGCCAGCGGCAGCAAGGCCTGCGCTGCGTCCTGCCGTTCCTGCTGCACCTGCGGCGGCTCCAGCGGCCGTTCGACCGCCTGCCCCTGCGGCAGCGCCAGCAGCAGCGCCGCCACCAAATCCACCAAGGATACTGCCAACCTTCCCAAAGGATTTGAGGATGCCTATGGCAGTCGTAATACCCGTCAGGAACGCAATCGCCCTGGCCAACTTCATGATCGAGCTGGCAACAAGGCCAATCCCCACGGCCGCAAGCATCAGCTTGAAGCCATCCGCCCCAAGCTCACCAAGGAACTGGGCAATCGGGTTGTTGCGGATCGCGTCGGACAACTCGCGGACAGACGCGCCATATTCCTTGAACTTGGCGAAGATCCGGCCCAGCTGATCAGCCGAAGCGGAGCCATCCGCTTTGCCGAACAGCAGGTCTCCAAGGTCGTTGATCGTCTCGCGGATGCCGCTGTCGACACCAAAGCCCTGCAGGAAAGCCTGCATCGCGGTTCCCATCTTGTCGAAGATGGTAGCGCGCTCGCCCATGGTATCCAGGATATCGCCTACCCCGAGCGCCGCTTCCTTGATGCCGGGCAGCATGTCGTCGCCCATGCTGCGGAAGAAGTCGGCGAACTTGTTTTTCAGGATCTGCAGCACGTTTCCGACCGTGCTGGCGCGGATCGTGTATTCCTTGAACGCGCTGCCCGCGTAGTTCGCTTCATTGCCCACAAGGCCAAGCTGGCGACGCAGCTCCGTGGCATTGTTGATGACGGGCATCAGGGCGCGCGCTTCGTCGCCGAACAGCGCGGAGGCAATCGATATCCGCTCCCATTCCGGAAGCGTCTGGATGCGGTCGATGACGTCCAGAGTCGTCTTCAGCGCGTTTTTCTGCATCGACTTGGCGGTCTTCACCGCATCGAGGCCGAGCCGCTTGAAGGCCGTGTTGTGCGTTTTCGTCGCCCGCGTGCCGATCGTGAGCGCGCGTCCCATATTCCGGAACGACGTCGCAGCGACTTCCGCCTCGCCGCCGGACGAAATCATGGCGCCGCCGAACGCCAGCGTCTCCTGTGCGGAGAAGCCAAACATCTCGCCGGTTGCGGCTACTCGCTTCGTGTACTCCAGAAGACGCGGCGCATTGGCCGCCGTGTTGTTCGACAGGTGGTTGAGGCTGTCGGCGAAGAGCCCGACCTCGTTCACGCCGAGGTTAAGCTGGTTCTTGATTTCCGCGAGCGCCTGCCCGGTCTCGGCAACGGGGACGTCCCATGCCGTCGACACCTTGGCGACCATCTCGCTGAACTTGGTGATTTCCGCCAGCGGGATGTTTGCCTGGCCGGCAGCCGCGTAAATCTCGGCGATGCCGCTGGCCGCAATCGGCAGTTCCTTCGACATGGCGATGATGGAGCGGCGAACATTCGCCATCTGCTCGTCGTTCGCGTCCAGCACCTTGCGGACGTCTGCGAAGGCAGACTCGAATTCCAGCGCCGCACCGACCGTCCCGCCAATGCCCTGCGTGACGCCCACATAGGCGCCACCGAACGCAGCGAGCCGGCCCGCCATGCCAAGGAAGGAGGCGTGCCCGCGTTGGAGGCTTCCGAGCGCGCTGTTGATTCCCTTCGCCCGGCCAGACACATTGTCGATCAGCGAGAGGATAAGGCTTGATTTCAAGACGGCCATGCTGCCCTCGCGCTACATACCGCCGCCGAACAGGCGACGGATTTCCATTGCTTTTTCGAAGTAGGCCATGGCCTTAGCGGGCGGCCACTTCTCCAGCCGGTCTACGTCCTGCTTGAGTTCGCGAGCGATAACGCTCACGATCAGCCGCCAGTCGTGACCGGCGGCTCCTCCCCCAGGAGGTCTTTGGTGGCGGCCATGATGGCGTTCAGGTCACGAGACTTGACCTTGCGGAAGGCGGGAAGCGGCACGTCGGCCATAGATGCCAGAACGGCGATGATCTTGGACATCTCGCCCTTCACGGCGTCGGCAAGCATCAGGTCGCCGACTTCGGCTTCGCGGAAGGTGAACTCATCATAAATCTTGCCGCCATGTTCGACGGGCTTCGAAAGCTTGACAGTGGTCATGCTGGTCTCCTCATCAGGAAAGAAAAAGCCCGCATTCGCGCGGGCTGAGTTAGCGGCGTGGAGTGCTACAGAAGCAGCGAGTTCCGCATGCCGCTATGCTGGCTGATGCCACCGATCTTCACGTCGAAGTCATCCATTTCGATCAGCTCGTCGCCGTCGACTTCCAGCTTGTAGTAGTTGACCGAGACCGAATAATCGTTCTCAGCCATGTCGCCAGGCTTCCAGTTGCCCGGATCGGCCTGCTTGAGGAAGCCGCGGATCGTCATGACCGCCGAATGCTCGACGCCGTCCTCGTCGACCAGCGCGCCAGTGATAAGGAACAGGTTCTCGGTCCCGGCCTTGAGGCCGAACAGTTTCAGGATCTGCGGGTCGAGGCCGGGCATCTTGAAGCTGAATTCCAGCTTCTCGAAACCCATAGAGACCTCGCGCGGCTTGATCATGCCGGCGTTGCGAAGCTCCTCGAGCTTCGCCTGCGGGACCGGGGGCGTAATGTCCCCGATCTGGCCTAGCTTGGATTCTCGGTCGGCCCACAGCATGCAGTTGCGCAGGAGATAGCGCGGAAGATTGCTCATCGTATATTCCTTGTGATTAGACGGCGAGCGTCAGGGGGCCGTTCTCGATCGCGCCGCGCACCTCATCCAGCAGCAGCTGGTAGTAGAGGATGTTGCGGTGGGTCGTGATGTTGATCTGTTCCATGATGCCGACCGGCTCGAACTCGACGTTCAGGAACACCTTGCCGTTGGCGTTGACCGTCGGCTCGTTCAGGTCGGACAGCCAGACGCGGCCGCCGAGAATGTCGTCGTTCTTCTGGAAGACGCGAAGCGCGGCGTTGCCGTCTTCGATCATCATCTTGAGGTTGGCCTTGGTCAGCTTGCGGTCGACATAGACGAAGTACAGGTCTTCCAGCGCTTCGTTGATCATGTCTGCCGTCGCGCGGACGCTGTCGAACTGCCAGATGTCCACGTCGGTCGCCAGACGCGAACCCCAGGTACGCAGGCCGCCACGCTCATTGATGACGGTCGAGACCTGCCGCTCGTTGAGGTAGTTGCTGTCGACCGGGTACTGGACCGTGCGCGCCACGCCGTCGAGCGTGCGGATGATCTTGTTCGATACCGAGCCGGACACGCCTTCCGGAGAGGCCACGACGCGAGCGCGAACGCCGGCAAAGACCGGAGCAATCGGAACCGTCACGGGTGTGCCGTTAACGTTCTTGATGCCCTTCGGGTCGATGATCAGTATGCGGTCGCTGTTGACCGTGTTGCGGAAGCGGACGGCTTCCGCGTTGGTCGAGTTCGGGCCATGGATATAGGCGCGCGCGCGGATCTGCGGGCAGATGGTTGCGAGGGCCGAAACGAACGGGCTGCTGACGTCGCCGAGATTGGAGACCGCCGTCGCGCCAGAACCACCGCCACCGGAGAAGCTGACCGTCGGCGCAGACACATAACCTTCGCCAGGCTCCGCAACGGTAACGCCAGTCACCGGGCCGCCAAGGACCGCCGTCAGGATAGCGCCGGAGCCACCACCGCCGGAGATCGTGACCGCAGGCGCGTCGACATAGCCGGAGCCCTTGTTGGTCATCGTGATGGCCGTGATCTCACCATCCGCAACAGTAGCGGTAGCGGTCGCCTGTACGCCGCCAGCCGGAGGGGCTGCGATCGTGATCGTGGGCGCGCTGGTGTAGTCGTCACCGGGATTGGTGATCGTCAGCGATACGACCTTGTGCTTGTTGATGGTCGCAGTCGCCGCTGCGTCGCCGGAGCCGGAGAAGGAAACCGAAGGCGCTGCCGTGTAGTCCGCGCCACCGTTCGTAACGGTGACCGACAGCACGCCGTCCTCGATGTAGGCACCAGTATCGCCGGCCGTCACGATAACGCGCGGCTGGACGCCCAGAAGCGACTTGGCGCGCAGCGCGGCATAAAGGCCGGTGCGAGCAGCGGCGTCGCCGATGAGGTTGGCCTGCACGACGGCCGGGTCTTCGTCGTCTTCGACGCGGTTCACGATGACGGTGGAACCACCCTCCCCCATCACGGACAGGACGTCAGCCAGAAGCGTGCCGGTCGCGCCAAGCAGCGAGGCGGCAGCCTGGGACGTGACGAGCGTCGGGGTATTGATCGGGAAGGAAGCGGCATCCGCGTCGGGGGCCGTGCCGTTGACGAACGTCACACCGAAATTCTGGACGCGCAGAAGCGATGGCGTGTCGGGGCTTTCCCCAAGGTTCACGCCATGGAAATACGATAGGTCAGCCAATGCGGCCTCCTTCTAAGGTTGTGGTGGTGGTGTTTTGTGGTGGCGGGCTTACGGCCAGTGGGTGTTGCCGAATTGGATCGGCGCGCCACCGGGGATGGCGCGGTCCATGGCTTTTCCCTTGTGGAGAGGTTCAGAGAGAGGCGCAGAGGCGCCAGAAGTCATCGACTTGGGTTTCCGTCATGGACTGCGCCATGGCGAAGATCAGAACGAGCGGGTGCGGCGGTGCCTTATTCGTAGCGCGAAGGCGCGAGGAGAGCGGCGGCGCGCTCCGGCGAGAACAGGGTTTCGGCTGCATCCTTGAGCATGCCGAACAGCTCGTGATCGCCCCGGAATGTGTTGGCGACACGGAAGATATTACGAACTCGTGCCGGGGCCTGCGCCATGTAGCCTTCGATGGCCTCCGCCTCTTCGTCGGTGGTGCGCTGCCACAAGTCGATAGCGTCGATGATGGCAACAGGATCAGGCGTTACGACAGCCTCAATTTCCGCGATCTCCTCCGGCGTCATCGGCACGACAACGGAGGCCATGGTGTTGATGTCAAAGACGAGCTTTTCCATTTGCCCTTACCTCCAATCCAGAGAGACTTTGCCGGTGAAGGTCGGCGTACCCGCAACCGTGGTGAGACGCATTTGCGAAAGGGCGCTAGGAAGCGTCACATACCCAGCTATGTTTGTCAGCCCGCTGGCGGTGAGAGCCAACGTTCCCTCAATAGCCCATGAATTTGAATTTCCTACTCTTGCCAGAGTCAAAACTCCCCCCATCGGTCCCGAGTACGATGCATTCGCAGCCATCGCAAACGCGGTTGTAATCTCAGCCGCGCCCGTGGAACTCGCTACCTGCAAGGCAGACACGGATTTGTACCCTGTCGACACCAAGCCTCCCGACGTTCCCAGCAGCAAAATAGGCTGCCCGTTTGCGCTGAGAGTGACGTTGGAGAAGGTCAGGATAAGGTTTCGCGCGTTCGCCGGAATGCCGGTGATGTCCACTGCGGTAGAGGACAGCGTGATTTCGCCCGTTCCGTTGATGCCGTTGGCGATGAACTGCGGAATGCTGTTCGTGCCACTTGCCCGCACCAGCATGCCGACAAGCCGCTTGCGGTCGTAGTTCGCCGGCATCGTCGGCGCCGAGCTGGATAGCGAGAACAGCGCATCCGTCACCAGCGTATCCGACCGCTGAATGAGCCAGATGTAATAGGTGTTGTTGCCGACCGTTCCAGTGTCGAGGCCGCCTTGGTTGGTGCCGACCGCCCATGCCGCGTCAATGCGCTTGGTGAGAGCCGAGGTGAGCTGCATGAGGTAGAATGGCGAGGCGTCTGACGCCGCAGCGCCGGCCGCAATGTCCACGTCGTTCGCCGCATCGGATGCGTTCGTGGTCAGAGCAAGGCCGTAGACGTAGCCTTGGATCTGCGGCCCCGAAAGCGGCGTGCCGAAGACCGACGCCTGAAACGTGGTGGTGCCGGTCTTGAAGATTTCGGCTTTCTGGCCCGGCTGGAGGATCAGCGTTGCGCCGCCGTTGATGGTGTCCGTCGAATCCGGGTCAATCGTTACGTTGCCGGTGGAATCGTTCCAGACCTCAATGCGCCAGTTCGTGCGCAGGTTGGCCGTCACGTCGAGTGCAAGTGTCGCGGCAGCCGTGAAGCGGATCGAGGCGAGATAATCGGCGTCGAGAGCCGTATAATTCGCCGACTTCGCAACAATCGTCGGGTAGATCGTTACGGGCGGCAGGCTGCTCACGTCGGCGAAGAAGTCCGTGCCGTCGCAATAGACGATGGCGGACTCTCCCTGCTTCAGGATCAGCGTGGCATCTCCGTTGATCGTCTCGGCCGCGTCCGGATCAATCGTCACATCTCCGCCAACGGCCATGACCGCGCAATGCCAGTCCGCGCCGAGCGTGGCGGCAGCGGTCAGCGACAAGGTGGCGGCGGAGGTGAAGCGCAGAGCCGCGTTGTTGTCGTTCGCAACAGCCGTGTATGCGCCGGACTTCGAGGCCAGCACGACGCCATTGTCGAGGTCCCGCCGAAGGATCGCCATGATCGTCCGGAAAGCGTTGTCGAAGTTGGAAACGGCATTCGTGCCGAGAATGCCGATCCCTCCGATATCCGTATTGTCGCCGGCCGTCGTGGAGAATTCCAGAAAGCTATTTTTTGCCATGAGGTGCCTCTTAGTAAAGCCCGACGCTGCCCTTTGAGACAGCGGAACGGTATTGGCCGGAAGACTGCGCAACCGAGCGGCCATAGTCGGTTTGCTTGCCGTCGCCCAGGACCGGCCCCTTCGGCGCTGTCGGGAAGCCGTTGGCGGTCGTGACGGTGTTCATGAACTGGTTTCCGAGATAGCCACCGAGGAGCGCACCGAGCGGACCGGCGACAAGGCCGCCGAGGATGCCGCCGCCGAGCGGGCCGATGCTGTTCTTGAATGCTGAGGCGAGCTGCGCCTTTCGGTTCACGCCCTGCGCCGCAAGCTTCATCTGCTGATCGGAAACCATCCCGTATTCGTCGGGAGACAAGAGTCCGACTTGCCGTGTGGTGCGGCGGGTGGTGGTTTGTGGGCTGGATATGGTCTTTGCTGTTGCGGGCCCCTCGACGACGGCGGCGGTTTCGACCTCCGGCATGCTTTCAACGGGAAGGCTTGCAAGCGGGCTCGGGGCGAGCTTGCCGACGCCTAGAATATCGTTCGGGTCGAGAACCTTTTGACCGCTGAGTCCGAGAACACCCGCCTGCCCCATCGTGTCTGCCATCTGGCCGTAGGCGCTCGCCAGGCTGGTCTTGGGGACAGAGGCCGTTGTCATCGGAGAAACGGAATTGATGGCAGCAACCGCATCCTGTGCCGGCGTCTTGCCGAGAAGCCCGAGCGCCCTTTCACGGCTCTTCATCGCGTTCGCCTTCTGCGCGTCCGTGAGATCGAGGGAGCCGTTTGCCATCTGAAGCCGCTGGCGGTCAGTATTCGCGCGGTTCTGCATGCTCGCCATGTCGTTCGGGCCGCTGAAGCTCAGAAGCCCAGAGGAGGCCGCAGCCGGTGTCATGCCTCGTTCCGCAGAGCCAGAAAGCGCCATGGTAGGCGATGCAAGCGGGCTGCGCGTAACCGACATTGTGGATGCCGGATTGACCGCGGCCATGATGCCGGTGGCGCTGTCCGACTGGTTGAGGCCCGTTCCTGCCCGGTCGGCGAATTGCGGGGTTGGAACGCGGCTTAGCGGGCCGGAGTTGTCAACGCCATTTAAGGAAACAGAATAGTCGTCTGCGGGTGCCGTGCCCGGCGCTGTTCCGTGAAAATGGATAGCGTTCCCTAGACCAAGCGCGGTTGCTCCGGCCTCAATCATGGGATTAATCCAAGCGCGCAGATTGGACCGGTCGGAGAAGTTCGGGTTCGCATAATTGACGGCGTTCCCGATGCTGGAATCCTCGCCTACGACGCGGTTTTCGATGTGTTCGCGCACCATGTTTTGCAGTGCTTTGCGCGCTTCTGGAGCATTCTGCACCGTCCCATACGGATCTAGACGCTTCGGCCCTGCAATCTTGGAGAAGGCGCGTTTCTGATTGAGTACGTCGGTCGTCGTCTTGGGAAAGCTCGGTGACGCTATGCGGTTCGTTACCGTGTCAACAACTGCGTTCACCATCGCCCGATAGGTCGATGGAGAGCGCCGCTCTATGGATCGCGGAACTTCCGTGTCCACGACGCGGCTGATATAGTCGATGTCACGATCCGTTAGGCGGACAGTTTTGGCCATTGGGAACCTCGGAGAGATTGGTGTTTTTCAGAATTGCATTTGCGGCAGTGCTCTTCGCCTCCCCCTCATTCGCTGGCGATTGCTACGTCAGTGAAGATGACGACACATGGTCGATTGAGGTCGTGGAAGGCGGCTTCAAGTGGAACCAGGGTGTCACGAGCATCGAGCTCGACGATAGCGGCACCGGCACCGGCAGCTCTGCTCGTGTTGGCGTTGATGAGAATGGAGAGGCCTATCCATACCTCTTCCATAAGGGAGACCTGATCTTTGCAAACATGGTCTACGTCCCGGCACCAGCGAGCAAATGCAAATAGGGAACTCGCTCCATCGACTCAGGATTGCGACTATGCTTTTCTTTGAGAGAGGAGACACCCTATGTTGGGATACAAACGACCTACTGCTGTAGAAAGCCTTCGCACAGCTTTGAAAACACGACGAGAGCTTGAGGGACGGCTGTCTGACACCGATGTGAATTTCGAGGTGGCAAGGAATGTCTTGCACGAAGACCTCGGTTATGTCGGGGATCGGCGAATTGGCTACGATTTGGAAGATGACACAAAAGACATCCTTCTCGCCCACGCTCGCCAAGACGCCGCACATGCCCTCCTTAATTCAGTCACTCTCTTGAAAAAGCAAAAGCGGCTTCATCTGCTTATGTATGTTGCAGTCGGGTTACTAGCCTACATTGCAGCCAAGGTGAGCTGACCATCTGGACAAACCAGATACCTGATCGCATTCTATGGCGATGAAAAGCCGCCTTACTCCTGAAGTCCTTTTGGGCATTTTTGCCGTAGCGCTTGGCGGCATGTACGCCCGCGGGCGAATTCATCCTGAATTCACGGTGGATTTTGCGCTATTTTGTCTATCTGTGCTTCTCCTGCTCTGGCTTCTCTGGCCGACAAAGCGCGACAAAGCCGATAGCTGATCACTCTGCCGCAACTGCCATCGGCGCGGTGACAGCGAGCGCCCTCGACAGGAACGACGTGAGCGCCTGCCGCTTCTGCTCCGCCGAAAGCTTGAGCTGGTCGAGCCGCTGAAGCTCCCGAACGATCTGCATCTTGCTTGTCGACGAGCTTGCCATCAGGCGCTTCGCCACCTCGTCGGCCACGTCCGGCGTCATGCCGCCGAGCATGCGCAGTCGAGATCCGATAAAGCTCAACGTCGCATTGACCGGCCCGCCTGTGGCAAGGTTCTTCACCGTGTCCAGACCTTCCTTCAGACCGCCAGCCTCCGCCATGTCGATGCCCTGCCGGACGGTCGTGGAATTGCCCGTCACGGCCTGATACGTGGCGCGCTTGCGAGCCTCGTCGAAGATGGTCTTGCGGAACTCGGCAAACTTCTCCGGGCTTTCGAAGAGCGTTTGCAGGTTCTTCATCTGCGCCGGCCGCGAGAAAACGCGCAGGATGGCGTTGTTCGTCACGCCGGCCTGGTCGATCTGGTTGCGCAGGGTTTCCGCAGCGCCGATGCGTGCACTCGCCTTCTGCGCCGGGCCCATGTTCGCCACTTCCCGTTTCAGGGCTTCCGGCGACATACGGAACACCTCACGGCCCGTCTCCAGGGCCTTATCCAGTTCGGCCTTGCCTGCCCACGCGCTGCGCGCCGCCGCATAATCCGGGTTCAGCCTGTCCACTTCGGACAGCATGCGGTTCTTCAGGCCGACAAGGATGCGACCCTCGTTCGTCACCTTCTTGGTGATGCTATCGGTCTCGCGCTCAATCATGTCGTCCATGGCGCGCTTTATATAGTCCCACCCGCGCGTATCCGGCACGCGCCGAACCACCTTGCCGCCATCGTCGAGGACGTTGATGAACATCTGACGGAACGGAGCTTGCTCGTTACCGGCCAGCGTCTCAGCGTGGCGCAGCGCTGTCTTTCCTGCCGGCGTCTCAAGGATATCCTCAAGCGTCTTGGTGAAATGCACCGGCTTGGAGTAGGCCTGCCGATATAGCGGCCCCGCGGCCTTCTCTGCCGCATCGGCAATCGCATCCTTCGCAGCGAGATAGCCGTCAGGATCGGCGAACGTCTGCGAAATCGCCGACTTCAGCCGGTCCCCCTGCCCGAACTGGCGCAGCGTCACCTGCGCCTGGACACGGCCACGGGCCTTGCCGGGAATATTCGTGGCGGTCCTCAACAGGTCGCGCGTGGATTCTCCGCCAACGTCAGCGAGCGTCAGGCTGTTGCCCGTTGCCATTCGCTGGCCGGCCTGATCGATCGGCATGCGCGAGGTGACGCGCTCGG
>Ga0182739_1002996_pt1 | contig 15223 bp, 12 predicted proteins | sample eDN5th30CBELigBY_FD_128873 | JGI IMG/M metagenome (GOLD analysis project Ga0182739, IMG submission 128873) | Enriched backyard soil microbial communities from Emeryville, California, USA - eDNA 5th pass 30_C BE-Lig BY (version 2) (version 2) | ecosystem: Environmental > Terrestrial > Soil >... | reverse complement strand
CATTTTATCTGCCGGGTCAAGTCCTTTGTATAAAGACGGTTCCTGAGTGGCAACCCCAACAGGGCAACGGCCTGTATCACATATTAATGCCTGAATACAACCCAGTGCCATCATCATGCCACGTGCGCTGTAACATGCAGATGCACCAAGGGAAAGTGCTTTTAAAATATCAAATCCTGTTATTATTTTTCCTGCTGCAATTATTTTTACATGCTTTGAAAGCCTGAATTCATCAAGTGTTTGTTTTGCAAATGCAAGTGCATCATTCATTGGCATTCCTAAGTAATCGGTAAATTCCAAAGGTGCTGCACCGGTTCCTCCTTCTGCGCCATCAATTGATATAAAATCAGGGATTATACCTGTTGTTACCATGGCTTTGCACAAATCAATAAATTCATCTTTATCGCCAATACAAATTTTAAAGCCTACAGGCTTGCCGCCTGAAAGAGTACGCATTTTGTTGATGAAGGTCATCATTCCTTCAGCATTATCAAAAGCTGAATGCCTTGGCGGCGATGCAACAGTTGTACCGGCAACCACATGTCGGATTGCTGCAATTTCAGGAGTGTTTTTCGCTGCAGGCAAAATACCGCCATGCCCGGGTTTTGCTCCTTGTGATAATTTTAACTCAATCATTTTTACCTCAGGCCTGCATGCATTTTTTTTGAATGCCTCTTCACTAAATTTTCCTTCTTCGTTGCGGCAGCCAAAGTATCCTGTTCCCACTTGCCAAATAAGGTCTCCACCTTTCAGGTGATGTGTACTTATTCCACCTTCACCGGTGTTATGAGCAAAATTTCCTATCCGGGCACCGGCATTAAGAGAAGCAATTGCGGTTTTACTTAAGGCTCCGTAACTCATTGCGCCAATATTATATATACTAGCATTGTATGGTTGGCTGCACTGAAAGTTGCCTATATTAACACGAAGGTCGTCTTCCTTTAAATGAACCGGATATAATGAATGAGCTACCCACTCATATCCCGGTACGGAGGGATTTGCCTGCATTCCAAAGGCTACAGTTTGCTTTTCACTTTTAGCTCTTTGATAAACTATAGATCTTTGGCGCCTGTTAAAAGGCCTCCCGTCGAGGTCGGATTCAAAAAAATATTGCCGCATTTCCGGCCTTATAGATTCAAAAATATATCTGAAATGCCCTATCAGCGGGAAGTTGCGGATAACTGCATGTTTACGTTGCAATCTGTCGTAAACTGCAATTGCAAGCATAATAAATGTAATTGCTCCAATATAATACCATCCTGAATGGAACAATGCAGCAGTAAATACAAGAATATTTATTGCCGCAATAGTAAGAATAATGATTGCACTGTTTGAGATTTTGCCTCGTGGTTTCATGGTTGTGTTTTAATGATCAGCCTTGCTGAGCAGATATAGATTTTTTATAAAAGGATTTTCCTAATTCAACAGAACGTTAAATCAGGGCCTACTTCTGAAAGTCTTTGTAGGAAGAAAAGTAAAATAGTTTAACGCAAAATGCAGAAAACATTTTAAACGAATCGTCACAAAAATGACGAATCCCCAAAAGCAACGGCCTTTGTTCTGGTTTAATATGTAATTGCGGAAAAAGCATTCAGCAAAATTACAATAAAATTTAAGAATTCATAGATTGAATGGTTAAAAATTACATTAATTTCCACTTTTATATAAATTTCTGTGTTGTGCGTTTAATAATATTTCTGTCATTAATACTTTCCTCACTTCTTTGTTGTAAATCTCCCGCTGAAAATCCGGTAATAACAAGAGATACCACTATCACACCGCAAACTGCTATTACAACTATGAAATTAGACAGTAGCGAGATAGTGGCTTTCAACAATAAATTTAATTTGCCGGAAAGTACTTCACGCAGGATAATGGATTTTTACATAAGCAGGAATTTCCAATATTGCTGGTTTAATGAAGATGGCCTTGCCGAACAAGCTAAGGTGTTTTGGAATATGCAGAACTATTATATGCAAACCAACCGCGACAGTACTTTGTATGAGCCGCAACTTTCAGAAAGAATGAAAAAGCTAATAGCAGATTCAACATTAAAATTAAAACCTGAATTCCGGCTTGCAACAGAATTAAGTTTAACTCTGCATTTTTTTGAATATGCTCAATTCGCTTTCGCGGGAAAAATTAATCCCTCTGATTTACAATGGCACATTCCCAGAAAAAAAATTGATCCTGTTGCCCTGCTCGACTCTCTTGTAAAACACAATGGCAAGAACTCAGAAGAATGGTTGCCTGTTAATAAAACATATTTGGACTTGGCAAATTCACTTTCCAAATATTACGATATTGAAAAGAATGGAGGCTGGGATACACTTCCATTAAATTTGAGTGTTAAACTTAATGACCGAACACCTCAAATTTCTCTTTTAAAAAACAGGCTTGCATTTGAAGACACTGCTTACAAATTTACTGATCCCGAATTGTTCGATTCTGCTTTAGCAGCACATATTGATATTGCTAAAGACCGCTATGGCTTAATTCAAAATGGAAAAGTTGATAAAGACCTGATTACAGAATTAAATATCAGTGCATCTGAAAGAATAAAGCAAATGCTTGTTAACCTTGAGAGAATGCGCTGGTTGCCTGAAATAAAATCGAACATTATAATTGTTGCGAATATCCCTGATTTTACTCTCAGGGTTTTTGAGAATAATAATGTTGTTTTGAAAATGAATATTGTTGTTGGCAAAGAAGGAACATCTTCAGTGATATTCACTGATAATTTAAAATATGTGGTGTTTGCTCCTTATTGGAATGTACCTGAATCAATTGTTCGAAATGAGATTGTACCCGGAATGAGCAGACAAAAAAATTATATTGCCAATCATAATATGGAGATTACTGGTTACAGGAACGGTTTGCCTGTAGTACGCCAGAAGCCGGGAGGCAGCAACTCTCTCGGGCTCGTTAAATTTATTTTTCCCAACAACTACAATATTTATCTACACGATACTCCTGCAAAAAGTTTGTTCAATAGCAGCAACCGTGCTTTCAGCCACGGCTGTATAAGAATACAGAAGCCTAAGGAGCTTGCTGAATTTTTATTAAGAGATCAGCCGCAATGGACAGATTCTGCAATTGTAGCTGCAATGAATTCGGGAAAAGAAAAATGGGTGAGTTTGTTACATCCGGTGCCGGTAATGATAACATACTTTACTTGTTATGTTTCAAACAATGGGACGGTGCATTTCAGCAAAGATGTTTATGGTTATGATAAAAAACTTTCTGAAAGATTATTTAGTAATTAAAAGTAATTTCTAAATACGCTACTTTTACCGCCTTAAATTTTTGCAGTATGACTTTTACTAAATCGGATTTTATAATTAAAAAGTCCACAATACCCAATGCAGGCAAAGGGCTTTTTACAAAAAAACAAATTGCAAAAGGAACAGAGATTTTAGAATATACGGGCAAGGTTACATCATGGGAAGATGCTGACCACCAAAATGGGCAAAACCTCTATATATTTTATGTAAATAAAAATCACGTTGTTGACGCTTCAGTAAAAGGAAATAATTTAGCACGCTACGCTAATGATGCCGATGGACTTACAAAGGTAAAAGGTCTGAAAAATAATTCTGTATATGAAATTCGTAAAAAACGAATAATGTTGATAGCGACAAAAACAATTCCCGAGGGTGGGGAAATTTTAGTTGAATACGGAAAAGATTATTGGAAAACAATCAAAGATCACATTAAAGAAGGGGTTTTATAATTAATTCCTCATTCTTGCAAATTTCGCCAGTGGCGACATTTTTGCCTTATTTAATGTAAGTTCATATTCAGTAAGAGTATAATTATCTGCTTCGGTTAGCACCGGAAATAACCTGTCTTCAACCGACATATCGGCACAAGCCATACGCGTAGAAATTATAGGTGAAAAGCTGATTTTGTTTCCCTTATCAATTTTAAAATTTGTTGAAAAAGTATTACAACCCGCAGTGCCGCCGGCTTTTCCCGATTCATCAAATTTTATGTAAGGAATTTGTCCGTTTACACTGTCAACTGGCTGGCCATTCACTTCAATAAGTTTCCACTTTCCCGATTTCAGAACAGAAAGATGCTTTGCAACATCTTCAGCGCTGTTGCTGAACAGGTAAGGATTATCGCTAATTGCCTTTTTTGAATTACTGCAAGCAAATATAGTTGAACAAATAAGAAGGCTGAGGATGGCTTTCATAATAACATTAATTTTTTATTGAACTTTTTAAAATCGCAAATCCTGTAATTCCTGCAATTAACGAAGACAAGAGTATTGCAATTTTTGAACCGTTGATGTAATTTAAATTATCAAACGCTAAAAGAGTTATAAAAATAGACATAGTAAATCCTATGCCTCCCAAAAATCCGGTTCCCACTAATTGTTTAAAACTTACATCTTTCGGCAAAGCCGCCAAACCTGATTTTATAATAAGAATTGAAAAAAGTACTATTCCTACGGGCTTACCGATAACGAGGCCGCCAAAAATACCGAGAGCATAATTTTCAAATAAGCCGTTATACCAATCCGGAACAATAATAATGGCGGTGTTTGCAAGAGCAAATAATGGCAGAATTATGAAATTAACAGGTGTATGAAGAAAATGTTGCAATTTGTAAGAAAGTGAATTAGAAGAACCTGAACCGAATGGTATTACAAAGGCAAGAATAACACCTGTAATTGTTGCGTGAACACCTGAATGAAGCATGAAATACCATGCAGCAATTCCACCAATAAGATATGGAATGAAATTGAAAACTTTTAATCTGTTAAGTACACCAAGAAATACAAATATCGCGGCTGCAATTAATATGTTTATCCACGAAATAGTTGTTGTATAAAAAATTGCAATTACCAGGATAGCGCCTATGTCATCAGTGATTGCGAGAGCTGCTAAAAATATTTTAAGAGAAACAGGCACACGTTTCCCAAGCAAAGAAAGTATGCCAAGAGCAAATGCAATATCGGTAGCCATTGGGATACCGATACCGCTTTTTGTGTCGGAAGAATAATTAAGAAAAAAGTAAATAGCCGCAGGAACGAGAATCCCGCCAATTGCTGCCATAACAGGCAGAAGTGCTTTTTTTATATCTGATAATTCTCCTTTATAAATTTCCCTTTCAAGTTCAAGGCCTATCATTAAAAAGAAAATAGCCATAAGGCCATCATTGATCCAGTGGGTAACTGATTCACCTGAAACTTTTGCATTCCATATTTGCAAATAGCTATCACCTAAATTTGAATTAGTTAATAGTAGAGAAAGAATTGTGCAGCCTATGAGTAAAATACCGGCAGAACGCTCGCTATTGAAAAAGTCGCGGAATAATTTGGTAAGTGCCATGCCCGAAAATAAATTAAATATGGTGAAAGGGAGGCAGAAGTATTATTTTTTCTCTTCGAAAAAAAACTTAATTCCTTAATGGTTTAAAAAAAGTAATAAATGAATAGCTGCAACCTGTTTTCGCATTAGCTTTTTTCACTTTCTATTAAGCGGGAATACTTTTCCAAAAGATTGAAATATTTTTGTTTCCAGTGGTTTATTAATTCTCCCGCCTGTTTTAAATTTTTTGGATCGGAGTATGGTTCCATTAATTCATCTTCAAACGCAAATGTTTGAAGGCCCGCCATTTCTTCAGTAAAATTTATTTTAAGAACATCAGCATATCTGCGCAATATGGTAAACGACAAATCCGGTTTTAAAATATGGGAATAATAACTTCCTCTGTGTTTATATCCTGCCTTTTTTACGAGAGTTACCACAGAAATGCCGCTTTGTTCCACCCATTCCTGAAGCAATTTGCCCCTGTTTATTTCCTTTCTTTTTTTCACTTTACAAAGAAATAAACGGAACTGTATAATTAATATCTACATAAAATAAACATAAGTGTTTATAAACGGATAATTTATATACATAAATGTAAATTTGTTTTGAAAACTAAAATTTATGAATCCGTCTTTTGCAATTTCAATTTCATGTTATTACCAGGCTCTGTTTAATTTAGCGCTTAAATTAACTGATGATGAGTTTTGGGCAGACATAATTACTCTTGAAACTCTTGAAGCCCAATATCAAATTGATGAATTAAAAAATTCAGAATTCCTAATGATTTTTTTATTGGAAGACCTTAAAAACAGGTGCAACCTTTATAATATGGTTCAGGCATAATTTATATAACAAAATTTTGCATATCGTTTATGTAAATTTGCCTTTCAAATTTATTTATGAAAGGCAAAATTTATCATTCAATAAGTTCATTTTTTAAAGGGTTGTTTCGCAAGAGTTGCTGTAATCATTAACAATATTTCTTACTCCAACACTTTATCGAGCACCTGATTCATTGTTTTTACATAACTGAATTTTACACCTTTTATAAATTCAGGATTTATTTCTTCAACATCTTTTTGATTTTGAGCAGAAAGAATTATCTCGGTTATTCCAGATCGTTTAGCAGCTAATATTTTTTCCTTTATGCCACCAACAGGCAAAACTTGGCCACGCAAAGTTATCTCTCCCGACATGGCAAGATAAGGCTTCACTTTTCTATTTGTGTAGGCGCTTGCAAGCGCTGTCATCATTGTAATCCCGGCGCTGGGGCCATCCTTTGGAATTGCTCCTTCAGGCACATGTATATGTGCAACTTTTTGTGAAAAAACAGCAGGGTCAATCTTTAACTTTTTTGCATTTGCATTAATCCATGTAAGTGCTGTGCTTGCACTTTCTTTCATCACATTCCCTAAGTTACCCGTAAGCTTTAAATCTCCTTTGCCGTCGGTTAACTGGGCTTCAATAAATAAAATATCTCCGCCAACACTGGTATATGCAAGCCCCACAGCAACACCAGGCATATTCACCATTTTATACGATTCTGATGAAAAGCGCGGTTTATTTAAAATCTTTTCAACATCATTATTGGAAAGCGATGGCTTAAGTTTTCCTTTCATTACCAACTCTTTTGCCTCATAACGCATTATTGATGCAAGCTGCCTGTCAAGTTCGCGAACTCCGCTTTCTCTGGTGTAATCAGAAATAAGTTTTTCAATAACGCTATCCGAAATTTTAAATGCATCTTTTTTTAATCCATGCATTTCAAGTTGTTTGGGAATAAGGTGCCGTTTTGCAATTTCAACTTTTTCTTCAACAGCGTATCCGCTGAGATCAATTATTTCAAGCCTGTCACGTAACGCCGGCTGAATTGAACTTAATGAGTTTGCGGTTGCAATAAACAAAACTTTACTTAAGTCATATTCAAGTTCAAGGAAATTGTCGTAAAAAGTATTGTTTTGCTCGGGGTCAAGCACTTCCAAAAGTGCACTTGAAGGGTCGCCTCTGTGGTCGCTTCCTATTTTATCAATCTCATCAAGTATCATTACAGGATTTCCTGTTTTTGTTTTTCTAATAGATTGAATTATTCGCCCGGGCATTGCGCCGATATATGTTTTACGGTGGCCTCTGATTTCACTTTCGTCGTGAAGGCCTCCTAAACTTACTCTTACATATTTACGGTTAATTGCCGATGCAATACTTTTACCTAAACTGGTTTTACCAATTCCGGGCGGGCCGACAAAACAAAGAATGGGGCTTTTCATATCACCCTTTAATTTTAAAACAGCAAGGTATTCAAGAATGCGTTCCTTTATTCTGTCCATACCATAATGGTCATGATCTAAAATCTTTCTTGCTTTTTTTAAATCATAATGGTCTTGAGTATAATCATTCCAGGGAAGATCTAATAAAAGGTCAAGGTGGTTATAAACAACAGAATAATCCGGAGTTGAAGGATGCATTCTTTCGAGCCTTTCAATACCTTTTTCAAATGCAAGTTTTGCATATTCCGGCCATTTTTTTCCTTCGGCTCTTTTTTGCATTTCTTTTACTTCTGCAACATTATCTGAACCAAGTTCATCTTTAATTGCTTTCATCTGCTGTTGCAGGAAGTATTCACGCTGTTGTTTGTCAAGCTCAGCGCGGGTTTTATTAGTTACCTTATTTTTTAGTTCTGCATACTGCAATTCTGTATGCATAAGTTTCATCAGCAGTTCAGCCCTTGAATTAATATCATTTAATTCGAGAAGTTGTTGCTTTTGCCTTATCTCACTATTAAGATTACTGCTTACGAAGTGAATTAAAAATGAAGGGTTTTCAATATTTTTTAAAATAATCGCAGCTTCGCTGGGAAGGTTGGGGGATAACCCTACAATTTGACCGGCAAGATCTTTTATACTGCCGACAAGGGCCTTAAAATTTTCATCATTTTCCGGATTTATATCTTCAAGCAATGTAATGTTTGCTTTAAAATAAGGGTCTTCAGATGTTATCTTTTCTAATTTAAACCTTTTTTTGCCCTGAATAATTATAGTAGTTCCACCATCCGGCATTTTTATAAGCTTAACAATTTTCGCCACAGTGCCTATACTTTCTAAATCATTTACCATAGGCTCTTCAACGGAACTGTCTTTTTGTGCAACAACTCCTATCAATTTGTCAGATTTGTATGCCTCGGTAACTGCCTTGATTGATTTGTCTCTCCCCACTGTTATAGGTATAACAACACCCGGAAACAGAACGGTATTTCTAAGTGGAATGATAGGTAATTCGGCCGGAATCGTTAATCCATCATCGTTTCCGTCATCATCTTCATTTAATGGAATTATCGGCATAAATTCAAGTTCATCCTCATTTCTATCCAAATAATATTTTTTATTCATATTTTCTTCTTCGTCAGTTTGTCAATTTAAGTTTTGGTTTTGGGTGGAAAATATAATAGTCAATAAGAATGCCCATTACCAAAGTGGCACAAGATAAAAATCTATTTTTCATATTAAAATAGAAATGCCTCATTTTTTTTAAGCATTAGTTATTTTTGCCGGAATGGACATTAATGTTACTGCCTCTGAATTAAAAATTTTAAACTTCGTTTCAGATGTAGCAAAAAATACAGGATATAAAGTTTACCTGATAGGAGGCTTTGTAAGGGATAAAATTTTGGGAAGGGAAACCAAGGATATGGATTTTGTAGTTCTTGGCGATGCAATTGAATTTGCAGAAAATTTATCTGCTGTCGCAGGAAATCCGAAAGTTAGTTTCTTTAAAAATTTTGGTACCTCACAACTTATATTAAATGATATTGATCTTGAATTTGTAGGCGCCCGAAAAGAAAGCTATACTCCTGAAAGCCGCAATCCGCACGTAATTCCGGGAACATTACACGACGACCAGTTGCGGCGCGATTTTACAATAAATGCTCTTAGCATTAGCCTCAACGAATCTGATTTCGGAAAACTTATTGATCCTTTCGGCGGTATTAAAGACCTTAATAACAAAATAATTGTAACTCCCACCGATTCCGGAAAAACCTTTTCCGATGATCCTTTACGGATGATAAGGGCAATCCGTTTTGCAAATCAGCTTGAATTTAAAATTGAAGAAAATACATTCAGGGCTATTGCAGAAAATGCAGCACGAATTGATATTATAAGCAGGGAAAGAATATCAGAGGAACTCAATAAGATATTGATGTGTTCAAAACCCTCAATTGGCTTCGACCTTCTTTATAAAAGTGGTCTGCTGGAAAGGTTTTTCCCGCAAATGACTGCACTTGCAGGCGCGGAATTTATTGATGGGAAAGGTCATAAAGATAATTTTTACCACACTTTACAGGTAGTTGATAACATTTCTATAACCACAAATGATATTTGGTTGCGCTGGGCCGCCGTTCTTCATGATATAGCTAAGCCTGCAACAAAAAAATTTGAAAGCGGCCAGGGGTGGACCTTTCATGGCCATGAAGTTCTCGGCGGAAGAATGGTTCCTAAAATTTTTGCCCAACTTAAACTACCTCAAAACGATAAAATGCGTTTTGTAAAAAAACTTGTTGAATTGCATTTAAGGCCGATAAGTTTGAGCAAAGAAGAAATAACTGATAGTGCAATACGGAGGCTATTATTTGATGCCGGCGATGACTTGGATTCACTGATGCTATTGTGTGAGGCAGATATTACATCAAAGAACAAACAAAAAGTAAAGAAATATTTAGAGAACTTCGAGCTTGTAAGGCAACGCTGCCGCGAAGTTGAAGAAAAGGACCATATACGAAACTGGCAACCACCATTAACAGGTGAAATGATAATGCAAGCTGCTAACCTGCCTCCCGGCAGAACTGTAGGCATACTTAAAAATCATATCCGCGAAGCAATTCTGGATGGTGAAATAGAAAATTCTTATGAAGCTGCCTTTGAACTTTTAAAAGTTAAAGCAAAAGAATTGGGAATTGAAGTAGTTAAGCATTAATTATTTTTTTATATAATCCTGAAAGAATATTATTACCTAAATTTGAAATATGGCAGTTTTAAAATTCAGGGTTTTTTGGGAAGAGGATGATAGTGTTTACCGCGATATTACAATTAAGCATACCCAAACATTTCATGATCTTTTTTTAAGTATTCTTAAAAGTTATGAATTTGATGACAAGCATAAAGCAACATTTTTCCGTAGCAACGATTCCTGGCAACAAGGCCGGGAAATAAGCCGCGAAAAATATGATAAAAAATATAAAGTTGATCCTCTTATTATGGAAGCAACCACTATTGGAAGTGAAATAAAGGATCCTAATCAAAAGTTTATTTTCCATTACGATTTCAATAAAAACTGGCATTTTATGGTAGAACTGATTCAGGTTGATAAATCGGAAAACAGTCGCCTTGAATATCCCGCCTGCATTAAAAAGGAAGGTATAGGCCCATCACAGTATGGCACAAAAACCAATGTGGATCCACGTTTAGCAGAAATGGAAGATAAATATGATCTAAAGCCTGAAGCACTTCAGGATGGTTTTAGTGAAGAGGGTGTTGAAAGCGAATCCGAAGAGCAGGAAGATGCCGGTGATGAATTCTGATAAAACTGTTATAGTTATTGCAGGGCCCACAGCAGTTGGTAAAACTGAAATTGCTATTCAGCTTGCTGAAAAATATAATTGCCCAATAATTTCCGGCGACAGCCGGCAATGTTATAAAGAATTAAATATTGGTGTGGCGCGGCCTTCATTGAAAGAATTAGAAACTGCAACACATTATTTTATTGCTTCACATTCTATTACTGAAAATTTTTCAGCCGCAGATTTTGAAAAATATGCTATTGAAATAAGTGAACAACTTTTTAAAAAGCATGATAAGATTATCCTAACAGGAGGAACCGGCTTATATTTAAAAGCATTTTGCGAAGGCTTTGACGAAATTCCGCCAATAGATGCTGAAATAAGGGAACACATAAATTTTTCTTTTCAACAATTCGGTATTGAACGATTGTTGCAAGAACTCAAAAATGAAGATCCGGAATTTTATGAAAAAGGAGAAATTCAAAATCCTCGAAGAATAATGAGAGCCTTGGAAGTTTTAAGGCAAACAGGAAAATCAATTCTGCAATTTCAGAGAAAAGAAAAGAAAGAAAGGAATTTTAATATTATAAAATTTGGTTTGGAACTTCCTCGTGAAAAATTGTATGAAAATATTAATTCAAGAGTTGATAAAATGATTGCTGAAGGACTGGAAGAGGAGGTAAGGTCGCTGATGAAATATAAAAATTTAAATGCCCTTCAAACCGTAGGTTACAGAGAATTATTTGGATATTTAGAAGGTAAGTACACTCTGGAAAAAGCAATAGAATTGATAAAACAAAATACACGGCATTATGCAAAACGACAAATGACGTGGTTTAAAAAGGACATTTCTTTTAATTGGATAAAAGCAAATAAAAATTCAGCCGAAAAGATTATTGAAATAGTAAATAATCATTCCGGCTGAGCATTTATAATTTGAAGCCTGCTGTTGCCATTATTTGCCCGGAGGTTTTATTAATAGTTGAATATGTGTTTTGCCTGTCTGAAAGGCGATAAGGGAAGTAAACATCTTTTTTAGTTGCATGAACATAAGTCAGATCAATAAAAAAACCGTGGTTTCTATAACCCAATCCACCGCTTAACAGCATTTGATTAGCTTTTTCAGGGCTGTTTTTGTAAGGGTTTCCATAGTAAGCAAAACCAAGCCGGGCCATAATTACATTGAATTTTAATTCGCCGCCTACGCGGAAATTAAATGCACCTTTATATTGTTGTTTTACAACTTTTGTAAGTTGAGTAAAGTAATCTTTTTCTTGCTGGTCGGGATCTTCATTTGCGCTTCTGAAAGATGAATTTTTGTGATTTACATATTCAATATCGGCACTTAAAAAACCTTTTTGTTTGCGTGTGTCTTCAACTTCGCGGAAAACATAAGAGCCGCTTAAGATGGCTTTCCAGGGCGACATCTGATTGTAAGATGATTTGCCTTCACGATTATTTGAAAAAGTAATAGAGTTTACTTCAAATGACCCTATTGGATTTTCAAGGTTTGTTATTAGATTAGTTCTGCGCTTATCTGATAAATACATGAAAGTAGGAGAATGCACGGCAAGCCCAATTCTTATATATTCTTTTGGACGGTAAATTGCTCCTGCCTTTAAATTTATTCCGGCTCCGGAAGTTGTAAACCTGTCGTTGTAAGTAAAACTGCTGAAATGATTTGATGAATTTGAAGAAGTGTCATTTTCTTCAACTGTAAAATCACTTTTATAATAAACGATAGGTATTCCTAAGGTTCCTCCGAAGAACCATTTATCATTATAATTGACGGCAGCGTTTGCTGCAATTTCATAAATTCCTCCTGATTCCTTTTTAATGAATTTTTGATTTAAGGCTTCACCGGCATCAAGAATATATTCAGGCGCAGCCTTTATTGTATAAGAACCATCTGAAAGTTTTACAGTATCAATCAGGTAAGTATAAAGTGCCGGCGCAGATGTAAATGGGTATGGCGAATTACTTTGAAGCACATCATCAATAGACAATTTACTGTTTGAAAATTCTTCTGCAAATGTTTCACTGTAAGAACTGTAATTATTAAGCGAACTGAAATTAAGGTAGTTATTGAAGTTCGCTGTTTGATTAAAGCCCAGGGCAAAAGTTGAACTCTTCATTTTGTCGGATTGTTTTCCTAAGCCAATCACTAATCCAATTGGGCTAAGGCCGACAGAATTTTTTGTGGCGGTGCTTTTATTATCGCGGTAAAGCGCAGAATTTTTTGAATTAATAAAATTTAAACCCAGAACAACCTCTTTAGAATTATAGAAACCAATACCGGCGGGGTTTACAAACATTGAGGTAATATCACCACCTAAAGATCCGACTGCTCCTCCAACAGCATTAATTCTTGCTGTCCCGTTTTGAGGATACCATGAATAACGGATAGCATCTTCAGGAATTTGTGAGAAAGCTTTTCCTGTGATTATTATAAAAAAAAGGAGTAAAAGTTTTTTCATGCTTAATTTCAATTTTTTTAAGGCCTTGTTGGTCGCGTAACAGGTGTAGAACTTCCTCTTGAACCGGAGTTTACATTTGAAGAAGGAGAATAAGTGCGGTTGTCATTTCCTGTACTATTGGTTATTACTCTTCTTGTAGAATTTGAATTGCTGTTATTATAGCTTCCGTAATTATTTCTATTTTTCGGTGATTGTGGCTTTGATTTAACCGCCGGAGTATATGTTGATAAGTTTGTTGTGCGTGGAGTGGAATTAACTGATTTTATATAAGAGAGGCCCGGATAGTAATAAACAGGATATGAATAATAATAAGGATTGTAATAATAACCATAACCATAACCATAGTAATTATATGGATTATAGTTGTAATCATAATACATATCAAGGGTTCTCCAGCGCGGATCAACCACCGACATTCTTATTTGGCGATCACGCGTTACTTCATCCTGATTCACAACTTCTTCATCAGGAATATTTTTTAACGGTGAATAATATACATCATCTACAGTTTGACTGTTTTTATATGATGTTGTGCAGCTTGCCATAATAAATGTAAAAACTGCAAATAAAATAAAGAGTAGTTTATTTTTCATCGTTTAAATATTTAAATAAATAATGAACTTATTTTTGCGATTCCAAAATAAGAAATATGGGTTTAAACATTTCTTATAATTTTATTATCGGTGTTAAAAATGTGCTAATTAGAAAATTTAAAATTTATGAGTAAAGAAATAACCTCTAGAAATGAAGATTATTCGCAGTGGTATAATGATCTAGTGTTGAAAGGCGATCTTGCGGATTATTCTGCGGTGAGAGGTTGCATGGTAATAAAACCTTACGGCTATGCTCTATGGGAAAACATGCGTGATGTGCTTGATAAAATGTTTAAAGATACCGGGCATGTAAATGCATATTTTCCTTTATTCATACCTAAATCCTTATTTGAGGCGGAAGAAAAAAATGCTGAAGGTTTTGCAAAAGAATGTGCTATTGTTACTCATTATCGTTTAAAAACAGATACTGAAAATAAAGGGAAGCTAATAGTAGATCCCGAAGCAAAGCTTGAAGAAGAGTTAATTGTAAGGCCGACAAGTGAAGCCATTATCTGGAATACTTATAAAGACTGGATTCAATCATATCGCGATCTTCCTTTACTTATAAATCAATGGGCAAATGTTGTTCGCTGGGAAATGCGTACACGCTTGTTTTTGCGCACAGCGGAATTTTTATGGCAAGAAGGCCATACCGCTCATGCAACAAAACAGGAAGCTATGGAAGAAACAGAAAAGATGCTTAATGTTTATGCTGATTTTGTTGAAAACTATATGGCAGTGCCCGTAATTAAAGGAATAAAATCGGCTAATGAGCGCTTTGCCGGTGCTGATGAAACTTATTGCATAGAAGCTATGATGCAGGATGGGAAAGCTTTACAGGCCGGCACTTCCCATTTCCTTGGGCAGAATTTTGCCAAAGCATTTAATGTTCAGTTTATGAACAAGGAAAATAAACTTGAATATGTTTGGGCAACGAGTTGGGGTGTTTCTACAAGGCTGATAGGCGCCTTAATAATGGCTCACAGTGATGATAACGGGCTTGTGCTTCCTCCTAAAATTGCACCGTTACAAGTAGTGATTGTGCCAATTTATAAAGGAGAAGAAAGTAAAAAAACTGTTGATGAAAAAGCTTTGGAAATTGTTGGTAACCTTAAAAGCAAAGGTATAAGAGTTAAATATGATAACAGTGATAATTCACGTCCCGGATGGAAATTTGCTGAGTATGAACTAAAAGGTGTTCCGGTAAGAATGGCGCTTGGCTTGAGAGATATTGAAAATAATGTTGTTGAAATAGCAAGGCGTGATACAAAAGAAAAAATTTCT
>Ga0182739_1002994_pt1 | contig 15231 bp, 13 predicted proteins | sample eDN5th30CBELigBY_FD_128873 | JGI IMG/M metagenome (GOLD analysis project Ga0182739, IMG submission 128873) | Enriched backyard soil microbial communities from Emeryville, California, USA - eDNA 5th pass 30_C BE-Lig BY (version 2) (version 2) | ecosystem: Environmental > Terrestrial > Soil >... | reverse complement strand
TTCTGCTGGCGCGGATCCAGGCCATCGGCGCCCGCGATGGCGTCCAGCAGCAAGGCGTTGTCGGCCACCGTGGCAGTCATGATGCCGGCGTGGTCCAGCGTCATTTCAATCGGCATCATGCCGGTGTAGGGGATGAGGCCATGAGTAGGCTTCATGCCATAAATGCCTGAGTACGCGGCGGGAATGCGCACCGATCCGCCCTGGTCGGTGCCGATCGCCATGTCGGCTTCGCCCGCGCCGACCAGGGCCGCCGCGCCCGAGGAGGAGCCGCCCGCTGAATGATCGGGGTTGCGCGGATTGCGCACGGGGCCCGCGGCATTGGTATGGCTGCTGCCCGACACGCAGAAATACTCGCAATGCGCTTTGCCCACGATGCGGCCGCCCGCGTCCAGGATGCGGGTGGCGACCGTCGCGTCCTGGTCCGGCACATAGCCGCGCAGCGTGGCCGCGCCGTTCATCATGGGCACGCCGGCCAGGCACACATTGTCCTTGAGCACCACGCGCTTGCCGGCCAGCGGGCCGCCGGGGCGGCCATCGATGTCGGTGCGCACATACCAGGCGTTGAGCGGGTTGTCTTCGGGCTGCTCGCCCGGCGTGCGCGGATAGCGCACGACCGGGGGCTGGTCGATCAAGGCATCGACCTGGTCATAGTCGGCAAACGTGGCCTCCAGAATGCGGTCGTAGGCCCGCAATGTGGCGTCGTCCAGATTCAGGCCGATGCGGCGCGCGGCCTGGTCCAGCGCTTCCAGAGTGGGACGGGGAAGGGACATCTCGGATTCCGTATCAGGATTGCAGACCGCCGAAACGCCGGGCGATCTCTTGGGGAGTGGTGGTGGCGGTGGGAACGTCGGCGATCAGCTCGCCTTTTTCCAGCACCAGGATTCGGTCGGACAAGGCGCACAGAAAGTCGATGTCCTGTTCGACCAGCAGGATGGCAATGCCATGCGAGGCGCGCAGGGTCTGCAAGGCTTCGACGATTTCATCGCAGATCGAGGGCTGGATGCCTTCGGTGGGTTCGTCCAGCAGCATGAGCCGGGGCTCGCCGCACAGGCAGCGGGCCAGCGCCAGCAGTTGCTGCTCGCCGCCCGACAGGCTGCCGCCCGGGCGGTCCAGCAGGCGCTGCAGGCGCGGAAAAACCGTCAGCACCGAAGCGATCCTGGCGTCGGCCTCGCGCAGATTCTTCACGCAGCCCATGCGCAGGTTCTCGGCCACGCTCAGCGCTGGGAAGATCTGCCGCCCCTGGGGCACGAAGCCCAGGCCCTGGCGGGCCCGCGCGTGCGGCGCCAGCGCGCCAATCTTTCGTTCGCCCAGCGTCAGCTCGCCGCCGGTGAGCGGCAGTTCGCCCATCAGCGCGCGCAGCAGCGTGGTCTTGCCCATGCCGTTGCGGCCCAGGATGCCGGTGAATTCTCCGGCGGCCATCTGGAAACTGACGCCATGCAGCACCGGGATGCGGCCGTAGCCGGCTTTCAGATCATGCGCGTGGAGCATGCGTCTCTCCTTGCTTGCCCAGATAGGCGGCGCGCACGCCTTCGTGCGCCATGATGTCGTCGAAGCTGCCTTCCGCCAGCACTTCGCCCTGGTTGAAAACGGTGATGCGGCCCGCGATCAGGCGGATGAAGGCCATGTCATGCTCGACCACGACGACGGTGCTGTGGCGGTTGATGGCCGCGATCACCTCGGCGGTCCTGCGCACTTCCTGGTGCGTCATGCCGGCCGCCGGTTCGTCCAGCAGGACCAGTTCGGGCCGCGATGCCAGGATCATGCCCAGCTCGACCCACTGGCGTTGACCGTGGGCCAGCGCGTTGACGGGCGTGGCGGCCTGCGCCTGCAGGCCGATCTCGGCCAGCACTTGCGCGGCGATCTCGGCCGGCGCGCCCTCGGCGCGCCGCGCGGCCGCCAGCCGCAGGTTCTCGCGCACGTCCAGGCCTTCGAAGACGCTGGGCACCTGGGTTTTGATGCCGATGCCCAGCCGCGCCACCTCGTGCGTGGCCAGGCCGCGCAGGGGCTGGCCCTTGAAGCGGATCTCGCCGCGCGTCGGGCGCAACTGTCCCGACAGCATCTTGAAGAATGTGCTTTTCCCGGCGCCATTGGGACCGATCAGGCAGCGCACCTCGCCGCGCTCCAGACGGAAATCGACTTCACGCACCGCGTGCACGCCGCCAAAACTCACGCCCAGGCCCTGGGTTTCCAACAAAAGCGTACTCATGCCTGCTCCTTCGGCGAGCGCAACAGACGGCGGGCGGCGTCGGCCACCGTCGGCGCCAGGCCCCGGGGGATCAACAGCACAAACAGGATGAGGATCACCCCGAGCACGAGGCCGGTGTCCACGGTGTGCTGTGCGCCCAGTTGCGTGACCATGGCTTGCAGCGCCACGCACGCGATGACGGGCCCGATCAGGGTGCCGCGTCCGCCGACAATCACCCAGATGATGATCTGCGCCGATTGCGACAGGCCGAAGACGCCGGGACTGACGAACGCGCCCCAGTTGGCGTACAGCATGCCCGCCAGCCCGGCCAGCGCGCCGCCCAGCGTAAAGGCGGCCAGCTTGTACAGGCTGGCGTCGTAGCCCAGCAGCAGGGCGCGCTGTTCGTTCTCGCGCACCGCGGCGACCACGCGTCCAAGGCGCGACGCCATGACGGCGCGCAGGCCGAAATAGGCGGCGATCAGGAGCAAGGCAGCCAGCGTGAAGCTGCCTTCCGGAGACAGCGGTTCGGCCGCGCCGGGCAAGGTCAGCGGCGGGATCGACGGAATGCCGTTGAAGCCGCCCAGCAGGGCCTCGCCGATGCGATAGCTGTCGCCCGACGTGGAATTCATCAGGTTAAAGAGGATCAGCGTCACGGCCAGCGTGATGACGCCCAGGTACACGTCGCTGATCTTGCCGTAGAACATGAAATAGCCGAGCAGGGCGGCAAAGGCCGCCGGCACGGCGACAGCCAGCGCCATGGCCCCCAGGCCCGGCCCGAAGTTGAAGGCGCCGACCGCCCAGGCATAGGCGCCCAGGCCAAAGAAGGCCGCCTGTCCAAAGCACAGGATGCCGCCATGCCCCCAGACAAAAGCCAGGCTCAGGGCCAGCAGGGCCATGACCAGGTAGACGGTCATGGACAGCAGGCTGAACATATCGACGACGGTGGGCAGGAACACCGCGGCCGCGATGGCCACGGCGCCCAGCCCCAGAGAAATCACGGGTACACGCATCAGATTGCTCGCTTGAAGAATCGGCCGGTGATGCCTTGCGGCAGCAGACGGATCAGCACGATGGCGGCCAGCAGCAGCGCCACCTGGCCGTAGACCGGCGTGGCCAGAAACGTCACGCCCTGGCTGATGGCGCCGAAAAAGCCCGAGGCGCTTACCGTGCCGGCGATGACGGCGCTGCCCCCGCTGATCACCGTGATGAAGGCCTTGGCGATATAGGCCGCGCCGATGGTCGGGATGACGCCGGTCAACGGCGCCAGCACGGCTCCGGCCATGCCGGACAAGGCCGCGCCCAGGCCGAAGGTCAGCTTGTAGACGCCATTGGGGTTCATGCCCAGGGCATTGGCCATGGCCGCGTTCTGCATGCAGGCGCGGGCACGCAGGCCGAAGTCGGTAAAGCGCAGCAAGCACCACAGCGCCACCATGACGCCCGCGGCCAACGCGATCAGAAAGAGGGTGTAGCCGCTGGCCTGGCGCGTGCCGATGGCAACGCCGCCCAAGGGCGAGGAGATGCCGACGGTGGTGTTGCCGAAGACCATGGTGGCCAGGCCGATGACCGCCAGCGACAGCCCCCACGTGGCGAGCATGGTGTCTATCATGCGCCCATAGAGGTGACGCACCAGCAGGTGTTCAACCAGCACGCCAAACAGGCCGACGGCCAGCGGCGCCAGCACCAGCATGGAAATCCAGATCGGCACGCCCCATTGATTGGTGGCCAGGATGGCGACATAGCCACCCAGCATCATGAACTCGCCATGCGCGAGGTTGATGATCTTCATCATCCCGAATACCACCGCCAACCCGACGCTCAAGAGCGCCAGGATGGCGATCGCACCCAGGATATCGATGGCATAGATGACAACGATATCCATGGATCGCTCAGAACTTGATGGCGTACTGACGGTTGTCCGCCGGGTTCTTGATCAGGTCGCAGACGGCGGCCGTGTCGCCGGGCTGCTGCTGCGGAAAGCTCTCCACCAGATTGAGCTTGCGGTCACGCACCTCGGCAATGTGCACGTCCAGGGTGCAGTGGTGGGTTGCCGGATCCAGCGTCACGCGGCCGCTGGGGGCATCGATGCCAATACCGGATTCCAGCGCTTCGATGACCTTCATCCGGTCCACCGAGCCGGCCTTGCGCACGCCTTCGGCCCAGAGCATGAAGCCCTGGTAGGCGCCCATGGCCAGTTCCGTGATGTAGGGATAGTCGGCGCCGTAGCGGGCATGAAAGCGTTTGACGAAGTCGGCGTTGACCGCGCCGGGCAGCTCTTGCAGATAGTTCTGGCAGACCAGGAAGCCGTTGCATTCCTCGGGCGACAACACAATGTGCTCATTGCCGCCGGCGAAGGTCGTGGAGGCGAGGGGGATCTTGCCCGTCATGCCGGTGGCTTTCCATTGGCGATAGAACGACATGTGCGCACCGCCCACCAGCGCCGACCAGATGAAGTCCGGCGAAGCGGCCTGGATCTTCGAAATCGCCGCGCCGAAGTCGGTGACGTCCAGCGGGAAGAACTCGGTCGCCACGGTCTTGCCCCCCACGTCAGCGGCGTACTTGCGCACCCAGTTGGACACGATCTGGCCGTAGTTGTAGTCGGCCGCCACGATGTAGACCTTCTTGCCCCATTTCTTGACCGCGTGGGGCGCGAGCTTCTGCACGGTCTGCGCGGGCGTGACGCCGGCGGCGAAGTAGTTGCGGTCGCACACGCCGCCTTCGTACTGGTTGTCGTAGAAGTACAGCGTGCGATAGCGGTTCAGCACCGGGCGCACGACCTCGCGCGAAGCCGACGTAATGCCCGCGTGCACCACGGCCGCCTTGTCGCGCAGCGCGGCTTGCTGCGCGAACTGGGCATACAGCTGCATGTTCGACTGCGCATCGTAGGCAATGAAGTTGAGCTGCTTGCCCAAGAGGCCGCCCTGGGCGTTGATCTCTTCGGCCGCAAACCGCAGCGCGTCCATCACCGGCTTGCCGTAGATGTCCAGGCCGCCCGACAGATCGTAGATGGCGGCGACATTGATTTTTTCCTCGCCGGCCGCAAACGCGCGCGTGCCGGAGAGCCCCATCAGGGTGGCGGAGGCGGCGGTAGCAGCGGTGGACGAGAGGAACTGACGGCGGTTCATGCTCATGTTGGTAGGCCCCTTGAGCGCTTGCGGCGCGCACGGACCCACGCCCGGCGCAAAAGACAGGGACGAGCAGGGGCCAACGCCGAAAGTCGCGTAGACGTGTGTAGGTGTTTGGATGTGCCGAGAAGTCGGCTGGATGTCGACGCCGTTGTCGACGAGAAAAACTGAGCGGCCTTGTTGGCAGTTGCGCCTTTGGAACTTGCCCGGCCGGTCCTCGGGGAAGAGGACAAGGCGAATTCTAGGGGAAGGATTTGGCGCGGAATAGCCCCGGGATTTCCCTAGGCTGGTTTGCGCGGGGCAGGGCACGACGTCCCGCGGCTGTCGGCACATCGGTCGCGCACCGATGGCGTATCGATGGTGCATCGACGCCGCATGAAAAAACTTTCCCCCGGTTTTCGCATTTCGGATAGCGCCTGGCCCAATCAGGAACTATTTTTGATTCAGCGCAATAAGAGACTTCTCAATTCCTGACACACCATCGTCCGCCTTGCCCCCCATGTCGGAGAACGAACGTGAGACAGAAGCTGAAGATCGGATTGACCGTGGTGGCGATTCTTGGGGCTTCGGCCGCAATCGGCGCCTATGTGGCGGGAACCTTCACCACACCCCAAGCCACTGTCGCCAAGTTGGGCGACGGCAAAAGCGGCCCGGCAGGCATGGCCTGGATCCCCGGGAACGAATTCCTGATGGGCAATGACCATCAGATGTCGCAGCCCAACGAACGACCCGCGCACAAGGTGCGGGTAAGCGGCTTCTGGATGGACGTTAACGACGTCACCAATGCGCAATTCCGCCGTTTCGTCGACGCCACCGGCTATGTCACCACCGCAGAGCAAAAGCCGCGTTGGGAAGACCTGCGGCCGCAGCTGCCGCCCGGCACGCCGCGCCCGGACGACAGCGCGCTGGTGCCGGGCGGCATGGTCTTCATCGGCACCGAAACCGAAGTCTCGCTGCGCGATTTCTCGCAATGGTGGCGCTTCGTGCCCGGGGCCAACTGGCGACATCCGCTGGGGCCCGGCAGCAATATCGACGGCAAGGATGAACACCCGGTCGTGCAAGTGTCATACGAAGACGCGCAGGCCTATGCCAAATGGGCCGGCAAACGTCTGCCGACCGAGGCCGAATGGGAGTTCGCCGCGCGAGGCGGGCTGGAACAGGCGACCTATAGCTGGGGCAATGAACTGCAGCCCGACGGCAAGGCCATGGCCAACATCTGGGACACCCGGCAGCAGCAACCGTTTCCCGTGGTCAAGGATGAGAAGGTGCAAGTGGGCACGACGCCGGTCGGCAGCTATGCGCCCAATGGATACGGCCTATACGACATGGCCGGCAATGTCTGGCAATGGACGGCAGACTGGTATCGCGCGGACGCCTTCCAGGTGCAGGCGCAATTCCGCCAGCCCCCGCAGGACCCTGCGGGACCGGCCGACAGCTTCGACCCCGACGATCGCAGCGTGCCGGCCGCGGCGCCCAAGCGCGTGACCCGCGGCGGCTCGTTTCTCTGCAGCGATACCTATTGCATCAGCTACCGCGCCAGCGCCCGGCGCGGCACCGACCCGCTCAACCCCATGTCGCACCTGGGCTTTCGCACCGTCATGACGCCGGACCAATGGAAGCTGGCCAAGACCCGGCAGGGCAGCATCGCCAGCCGTTGATCATCCGCTCCTTGCGAGCGGCCTATCCTGGTGGGGGGGGAAGAGGCATGGCGAATCGTGACGGCATTCTGGCGCTTGAACAGGCCGTGTCCCGGGAAGTGCTTGGACAGGCGCCCGTAATCCGCAAGATCATCCTGGCGCTGCTGGCGGACGGACACGTCCTCCTTGAAAGCTTGCCTGGCCTGGCCAAGACGCGCTCGGTCAAGGCGCTGGCCGCGCACCTTGCGGCCGAGATGCGCCGCATCCAGTTCACGCCGGACTTGCTGCCGTCGGATATCACCGGCGCCGACGTCCTGCAGCAGGACGCGCAAGGGCGGCACGAGGTCGCCTTCCAGCCGGGCCCGCTGTTCGGCAATCTCATCCTGGCCGACGAGGTGAACCGGGCGCCCGCCAAGGTCCAGTCGGCCCTGCTGGAAGCCATGGAGGAACGGCAGATCACGGTCGGCGGCGAAACGCGCGCCATGCCGCCGCTGTTCATGGTGCTGGCCACGCAGAATCCGATCGAGCAGGAGGGCACCTATCCCTTGCCCGAGGCACAGATGGACCGATTCCTGATGAAGATCAGCTTCGATTATCCGGCGGCCGACGACGAGGCGGCGATGCTCGCGCTGCTGCGCCAGCCGCGCGAGGCGAAGGCGGCGCCGACGCGCCTGTCCCAGGAAGAGCTGTTCGCCTGCCGGGCCGCCGCCGCGGCCGTCCACGTGTCGGCGGCGACCGACCGCTACATCGTCGACCTGGTCAACAACACGCGGCGTCCGGGCGACCCCGAGCTGGCGCGCTGGATCCAGGTGGGCGCCAGTCCGCGCGGCGCCATCGCGCTGGACCGCGCCGCGCGCGCGCACGCCTGGTTGTCGGGCGCGGACTTCAGCTCGCCCGACGACGTGCGCGAGGTGGCCCACGCGGTGCTGTGCCATCGCCTGCATCTGTCTTACGACGCGGTGGCCGATGGCGTGACGCCCGGCGCGGCGATCGACCGTCTGCTGGACACGGTCGCGGTGCCCGCCTAGGGACCCGCCCAAGGGACGCCAACGTGGAATCGCACCCCGTCCATCCGCCGCTGCACGAGCTCGTCGCCCTGGAAGGGGCGATCGCCGGGCTGTCCTTTCATGCGGCCCAGCCGCTGGGCAGCGTGCTGGCCGGTCTGCATGGCTCGCGGCTGCGCGGCCGAGGGCTGGACTTTGCCGAGCTGCGCCGCTATGTGGCCGGCGACGACCTGCGCCAACTGGACCTGCGGGCCTCGCTGCGCTACGGCAAACCCTATGTGCGCGCCTACACCGAGGAGCGCGACCGCCCCACGCTGGTGCTGGCGGACCAGCGCATGAGCATGTATTTCGGATCGGTGCGGGCCTTCAAGTGTGCCGTCGCCGCGCGGGTCGCCGCGATGGCGGCCTGGATGGCGTTCCGGGCCGGTGACCGCGTCGGCGGCATCGTCTTCGACGATGACGGCCAGCGCAGCATCAAACCCCTGCGCAGCCGGGACCGCGTGCGCACGTTCCTGGCGGAAGTGGTCCGGGCCAACCAGGGCCTGTCGGCCGAGCGTCCAGACCGCCCCCGGACGGGGGGCCTGAACGCGGCGCTGCGCGCGGCCCTGGCGCAGGCACCGCACGATAGCCTGGTCTGCATCGTCAGCGACTTCTCTGGCGCCGACGACGACACCTTGCGCAGCCTGCGTCTGCTGGCGGCGCACAACGACGTGGTCGCGGCGCTGATCTTCGATCCGATGGCGCAGAACATTCCGGCCCGCTGCCATTTGCTCGTGACCCAGGGCGAGCTGCACCTGGAAATCGCCGTGGGAAGTCAGCGCGAACGCCAGCCGCTGGCCAATTTCTTCAGCGGCCGTTTGCGCGAGGTGGCCGAGCTGCTGCGCCGCAGCCGCGTGCCCTTGCTTACCATCGACACCGCGCAGGACGAGGCCGCGCAGTTGCGCAGCGAGCTGGGCCGGCGGGCCACAGGAGGGCGGCCATGAACGCCGAACTGCCCGGCCTGGATCAGTTGCGCGAGCTGCCTTTGCCCGCGCCGGTTTCCTATTGGCCGCAGACCTGGGGCTGGGCGGTGCTGGCCTTGCTGTTGGCGGTGGTGGCGGGCGGACTGGCGCTGCGCGGGTTGCGGCGCTGGCGCAGGAACCGCTACCGGCGCGAGGCGCTTTCCGAGTTGGGACAGATCGAGGCCGCCGCCGCGTCCGATCCGCTGGCGGCGCGCGGCCTGCCCGCGCTCCTCAAGCGCACCGCGCTGGCCGCGCAAGCGCCCGGGGGCAAGGCCACGCCCCTGACGGGCGAGGCCTGGGCGGCATGGCTGGCCCGCAACGGCCCGCCGCTGCCCGGCGATGGGGCGCGTCTGCTGGCGACGCTGGCCTATGGGCCGGACGCGGCCGTGCGCACCCTGGATCCGGCAGAGGTGCGCCGGCTGCTGGTGGCGGCCCGGCACTGGATGGAGCGTCATCATGTGGCGGCTTGAGTATCCCTGGCTGCTGGCGGCGGCGCCGCTGGCCTGGGCCGCCTATCGCTGGCTGCCGCCCTATGTGCAGGCTCGCAGCGCACTGCGCACGCCGTTCTTCGACACCATGGCAAGGCTGACGGGCAAGTCGCCCACGCGCCCCGGCGTGGCGGCCGGCGCGGGGCAGCTATGGCTGAACGTGGCGGTGTGGCTGCTGTTGCTGTTGGCGATTGCCCGCCCGCAATGGGTCGAGCCGCCCCTGACCCATACCGAACCGGTGCGCGACATCCTGTTGGCGGTGGACATCTCGCAATCCATGGATAGCGCCGATTTCCACGATGCCCAGGGCAGGCCGGCCACGCGCTGGCAGGCAGTCAGGGACGTGGTGTCGGATTTCATCGCCAAACGCGGCGACGACCGGCTGGGGCTGATCGTGTTCGGCACGGGGGCCTATCCCCAGGCGCCGCTGACCCGCGACCATGCAACCCTGAGCCTGCTGCTGGACCAGACCGCCGTCGGCATGGCCGGGCCGAATACCGCCATCGGCGACGCGATCGGGCTGGGCATCCGCATGCTGGACGCGGCCCGGGAGCGCGACAAGGTCATGATCCTGCTGACCGACGGCAACGATACCGCCAGCGCGGTGCCGCCGCCGCGCGCGGCCCGGCTTGCCGCCTCGCACCACATCGTCGTGCATACGATAGGCATCGGCGATCCCCAGGCCAGCGGCGAGGACCGGGTGGACTTCGATGCGCTGCAGGCCATTGCCAACGCGACGGGCGGGCGGTTCTTCCGCGCCGGCGACCTGACCGCGCTGCAAGAGGTCTACGCCGAACTGGATCGCCTGACGCCGCAAGAGGTGAACACGCTGCGGCATCAGCCCAAGCACGAGTATTTCTGGGCGCCCCTGGCCGCGGCGCTGGCCTTGCTGGCGCTCTGGCACGCCGTCGCGGCCCTGCGAATGCACGTCGGCGCGGGCAAGGGCAGGGGGAGCGCATCGTGGACCTGAGCGCCTTTCACTTCCTGCGGCCATGGTTCCTGCTGGGCATTGCGCTGGCCATCGCCCTGTGGGCGGCCGGCCGCGCGCACCGGGGCGGGGTGGGGGACAGCGGAATCGCGCCCCATCTGTTGCCCTATCTGACCGTGCGGTCGGCCGGATCGCGCGGTCCTCGGCCGCTGGACCTGGTGGCGGCGATGCTGGCGCTGGGGTCGGTGGCCGCGGCGGGACCCGCCTGGCAACGGGACGAACCCGACTTCCTCGACAACGTGGCGCCGCTCGTCGCCGCGGTCGACCTGTCGGCGACGATGGACGCCACGGATGTGCCCCCCTCGCGGCTGGAAGCCGCCAAGCAGACGCTGCGCGACCTGGCCGCCAGGCGGGCGGGCGCCAAGACCGGCCTTATCGCCTACGCCGGCAGCAGCCACCTGGTGCTCCCGCCCACCGACGACCGGGAACTGCTGGACCTGTTTATCCAGGCGCTGTCCACCGACCTCATCGAACGGGACGGGCGCGACGTGCCGGGCGCCATCGCGCTGGCGGCGCAGGTGCTGGCGACCGAACGCGCCGGCGGCACGTTGCTCCTGATGACCGACGGCGCGTCCGCCGCCGACCCGGTCCGCCGGCAGGCGCAGGCCGCCGGCAATCTGCAGATTCTCGTCATGGCGGTGGGCAGGGCCGACTCGCAGGGAGGCATCGACGAGCCCGCCTTGCGCGACCTGGCCCGTGCCGCCGATGCGCCGCTGGGCAGCCTGACCGCCACCCCGGACGACCTGGACTGGATCACCCTGCACGCGCAACAGCACTTCGAGTCCGTGCAGGACGCCGGCGCCGGTCCTTCCCACTGGAAAGACGCGGGATATTGGCTGTGCTGGCCCTTGGCCTTGCTCGCGCTGCTGGCCGTGCGGCGCGGCTGGCGGGTGCCGTGGCAGGCCTGCGTGCTGGCGGGCGTGTTTGCCTTTGCGGCGCCGCCGCAGGTCCACGCCAACGGGCTGGCCGACGCGTTCCTCACGCCCGACCAGCAGGGCCGCCTGGCGTTCGACCGCGGCGACTTCAGCGCCGCCGCCGGGCATTTCCAGAATCCTTACTGGAAAGGGCGCGCGGCCTATGCGGCCGGCGATTATGCCGCCGCCCTGGCGGCCTTTTCGCAGCAGACCACGCCCGAGGCGTATTTCTATGTTGGCAACACGCAGGTGCGGCTGCGCCGGTATGACGCGGCGCTGGCGGCCTACGACCGGGCGCTGGCGCTTCGGCCCGGGTGGCCGGCAGCGGTGGAGAACCGCGGCATCGTGGCGCGCCTGCTCGCCGCGATGAGCGAGGAGCAGCAGGGCGACCAGGCCGAGCCCCCCGATCAGACCATCGCCGACAAGACCGCCCAGGCAGGCCAACTTGCCACCGTGCAGGTCCAGCAGGCGGCGTCGGAAGACATCTGGCTGCGCACGCTGAGCCTGTCGCCCGCGCGCTTTCTGCGCGGCAAGTTCGCGGTCCAGGACGCGGGGAGGCAGCCATGATGCGCCGGGCCCGCCGATGCGGCCTGCTGCCGGGGATGGCGGCGTCGATGGCACTGGTGCTGGCGGTGGTGCTGGTGCTGGGAATCGCGCTGCCGCTTCCGCTGCACGCGCAGGACACGGCGGTTCTGCGTGTGACCGCCCAGGCGCCCGCCCAGGGCCAGACAGGCGCCACGGTCGAACTGCATCTCGAAGTCATGACCAGCACCTGGTTCACCCAACCGCCCCAGTTGCCGAAACTGGAGCTGCCCGGCGTCATGGTGACCCCGCCGTCAGGCCAGGGCGAACTGGTGCGCGACGAGCGGGACGGCGTGGCCTTGAACGGCTTGCGCTACACCTACCTGCTCAGTGCGCAGTCCGCCGGCACCCTGCACATACCGGCCTTGCGGGTATCGGCCCACCTGGGCCCGGGCGGCGCCGCCATCACGGCCGAGAGCGCGCCGCTGTCCATCGCGATTTCGGGCGAAGCCCGGCCGGACAAGGTCGTCGGGGAACTGACCGTGACGCAGTCCTTTGCGCTGGCCCCCGATCCCCTCGTCCAGGGCGGCCGCATTACCCGCAGCGTCACGCAGCGCGCCGACGGCGTGCAGCCCATGCTGCTGCCGCCCGCTCCGTTGGCGGACGTGCCGCATTTCAAGCGCTATCCGCGCGAGCCCGAGGTCATCACGCTGACGGACGGACGCGGCGGCTTCGTGGGCGCGCAACGGATCGACCGCGCCGACTATGTGGCGCAGGAGGCGGGCAGCTTCGCGTTGCCGCCGCTGACATTGCACTGGACCGACGGACGCAGCGGCGCGGCGCAAAGCCAGACCTTGCCCGGCCGCCAAGTGGACGTCGCCGCCGCGCCCGCGGCCCCGCCGCCTTTTTCGCTGAGCGAGGACCTTGCCAAGCTACGCCACGGCGCGCGCTGGGCGCTGCCAGCGTGGGCGATGCCCGTGCTGGCCGGCCTGGCCGCCGTGGGACTGGCGCTGTGGCTGGGCTGGTCCTGGTGGAAACGGCAGGCGCGGGCCCTGGGCGCCGCCGTCCAGCGCGGCAGGCAACGCTGGCGGGCAAGCGAACCGTGCTATTGGCGGGCCTGGCGCCGCGAGGCGCGCGCGTCGCGCCCCGTGCTGAGCGATTTCTACCGATGGATGCGGCGCAGCGGCGGCGCGGTGGCGCTGCGGGCGGCGCTGGCCCCGATGAACGAGCGGGACCGCGAGTTTGCGCAAGCCACGCTGCGCCAGGTGTACGGAACGGGCGCAGGCGGGGACGGCTGGCGGGCTCGCCTGGCCTCGCGCAGCCGCGCATGGCGCAAAGCCTGGCGCCGGTCCACGCCGGCCCGCCACGCCTTGCCTGTGGAACTCAATCCTGTGAACCAAGGGCGCGATCCGCGCATGGGGAGAAGCTGATGCGGCGTTTCAATGAACTCGAACCGGTGCGGCGCTGGCTCGCAATGATGTGGCTGCTGGCGCTGTGCCTGTTGGCCGGCTGCGCGGCGCCGCAATCCCATACGCATGCCGACCTGCCTTCCTGGGCGGACGGCCCCTCGCGCGACGCCATTGTCGAATTCGTGAAGGCCGTGACACAGCCGGGCAGTCCGGATTTCGTGGCGCCGGAAGCGCGCATCGCCGTCTTCGACAACGACGGCACGCTCTGGAGCGAACAGCCTCTGTACTTCGAGGTGCTGTTCGCATTGGACGAGGTCCGCGCGCAGGCGCCTTCCCATCCCGAATGGCAGGTGCGCGAGCCGTTCAAGGCCGCGTTGCAGAACGACCAGGCCGCGCTCGCCAAGTCGGGCTCGCACGGCATGATGGAGATCATCGTTGCCACCCACACCGGCATGAGCGTCGACCAGTTCAGCCAGCGCGTCGATCGCTGGCGGCAGACCGCGCACCATCCCCAGACCGGCATGCTCTACAGCAGCATGACGTACCTGCCAATGCGGGAGCTGCTGGACTACCTGCGCGCCCGCGATTTCAAGACGTACATCGTTTCTGGCGGCGAGACCGAGTTCATGCGTCCTTGGACGCAGGCGGCGTACGGCATCCCGCCGGAACAGGTCATCGGCACCGTTCTCGCTACCGATTTCGTGTCCGACGGGGCCACGTTCCAGCTCATGCGCCAGCCCAAGCTGGAGTTCAACGACGACGGCCCCGGCAAGCCGGTGGCGATCCAGCGCCAGATCGGGCGCCGGCCGATCCTGGCGTTCGGCAACTCGGATGGCGATCTGCAGATGCTCCAGTGGACCATGGCCGGCCCCGGCAAGCGCTTTGCCGGCCTGGTCCATCACACCGACGCCAAACGCGAATGGGCGTATGACCGCCAATCCCACGTCGGCCGCCTTGACAAAGCCCTGGACGCAGCGCGCGTCCAGGGTTGGACGATTGTTGATATGGAAAAGGAGTGGAAGCGAATCTATCCGTCTGAAAAACCTTGATTGTTTCTGTTGACTAGGTGCCCGTGCGCGGGCAAGGAGAGCAGCGATGAAAGCAGGACGATGGTGGGGAGCGGCCTTGATGGTCGCCAGCAGCCTCGCGCTGGCGGGCGGGGTCCATGCCCAAAGCGCGCCGCCCAAGGCCCAGGATTCCGGCAAGAAGCCGAACATACTCGTCATATTCGGCGATGATGTCGGTCAGACGAACATCAGCGCCTATGGCAAGGGCGTGGTCGGTTACACCACGCCGAATATCGACCGCATCGCCAAGGAAGGGCTGATCTTCACGGACTACTACGCCGAGAACAGTTGCACGGCAGGCCGCTCGACGTTCATCACCGGTCAGGTCGCGCGTCGTACGGGGCTTTCCAAGGTGGGTATGCCCGGCGCGCCGGTCGGCCTGCAGGATCGTGACATCACGATCGCACAGGCGCTGAAATCCCACGGCTACGCCACGGCGCAGTTCGGCAAGAATCATCTGGGCGACCGGGACGAGTTTCTGCCCACCAAGCACGGCTTCGATCAATTCTTCGGCAATCTCTATCACCTGAATGCCGAGGAAGAGCCCGAGCGCCCGTACTGGCCCAAGAACTCCAACGACCCCATCATCAAGAGCTATCAGCCGCGCGGGGTCATCAAGGCCAGTGCCGACGGGAAGATCGAGGATACCGGCGCGCTCACCGCCAAACGCATGGAAACCATCGACGATGAGACCGTGGGTGCGGCGCTGGACTACCTGGACAAGCACGGCAAGGCCGAGAAGCCGTTCTTCCTCTGGATGAACACGACCCGCATGCACGTCTACACCCATATCCGCCCGGAGCATCGAGGCAAGAGCGGCATGCCCGGCAACGACTATGCCGACGGCATGTGGGAGCATGACCAGGACGTGGGCAAGCTGCTGAAAAAGCTCGA
>Ga0182739_1002991_pt1 | contig 15250 bp, 11 predicted proteins | sample eDN5th30CBELigBY_FD_128873 | JGI IMG/M metagenome (GOLD analysis project Ga0182739, IMG submission 128873) | Enriched backyard soil microbial communities from Emeryville, California, USA - eDNA 5th pass 30_C BE-Lig BY (version 2) (version 2) | ecosystem: Environmental > Terrestrial > Soil >... | reverse complement strand
CCCCTCTTCTAACACTTTAGCAACACCAATTGAAAGATTCCGTAAACTCCATAATTCAGCTACTAACTTTGAAGCTTCTCCTAACCCCTCTAAATCTTGCTTTCGTTTTAACTCCTCGATTGCTTCATTTAATAATGGGAAAGTACTTAAGATACGTTCAGGGCCACTTCGTTCAAATGCTAGTTCAGCTAAGCCCTGTACCCATCCATTACCTAGTGTGCCAACGACCATTTCATCTGGTACAAATACATTGTCAAAAAAGACGTCGTTGAAATGATGTTCGCCAGTCAGGTAATGGATTGGCTTGATGGTTACACCTTCTGACTTTAAATTGAGGATTAATTGACTTAAGCCTTGGTGTTTCTTTTCAGTCATTGGCTCAGTTCGAACAAGCGTCACCATGTAGTGTGCATCATGAGCGTTACTCGTCCACGTCTTCGCACCATTTACGATCCAGCCACCCTCGACTTTTTCTGCTTTTGTACGAACAGATGCTAAGTCTGAACCACTATTTGGTTCACTTAAACCGATGGCGAAGAAACACTCTCCTTTAACGATTTTCGGCAGGAAGAAATTCTTCTGATAATCTGTTCCAAATCTCAGTAATAAAGGCCCCGTTTGGCGGTCCGCAAACCAATGCGCTGCTACTGGAGCACCTATCGCCAAAAATTCCTCCGTCAAAATATAGCGATCGATTGAGCTTCTTTCAGCTCCACCGTATTCTTTTGGCCATGTCAACCCAATCCAACCTTGTTGTCCGATAAGCCTTGAAAAGGCAGGATCACTCCCGCTTAACCAGGAATCACATTTTGTTTGAAATGTTCCCTTTTGAAGCTCCCCTTGTAAGAACGCCCGAACCTCTTCTCTAAATTCTTCTTGCTCCCTTGTAAATTGAACAGTAGGTAAATTCAATACAGCCACCCCTTTTACGCATTTGCGATAATCATTACCTTATATTTATAGTATATGTTGTAAAGGCTTCCATATACTAGTGGAATTTTAGAAAAAAATATATTTTGATAGATTTTATTAGTGTTCAAATCGCGGAGGAAGATTATTAATCAATGCTTTTTAGAACAAATTACTCAGTTATTATAAAAATTAATTACAAAAATTCCATTTTATAGTAAATTATAATTACTAATGATATGAAAGAGAGTGGAGATTTTGTTAAAAAAGCTAATTAATAATGTAAAGGACCTACTAAACACCCCTACTTCAACGAAATCAACAGTCAAGACCAATCAAAAATCAGTCATCTCTACCTATAAGGAGCAAACCGGTAACGGTCTATTATCCACCATGTTCAATAAAGGTAATTATGGTGAATTCTCCTCCTATGGAAAAATGGCAAAATTGCCGGGCTACCATAAAGCACTATTCAATCTCTATATCCCTAATGGTAAAGAGCAAACGACAGAAGTAGATTTAGTCTATCTTCATGAAACGGGCATTTATGTCGTTGAATCTAAAAATTACAGTGGCTGGATTTTTGGAGACGAAAATTCTCAAAAGTGGACGCAAACCTTTCCAAACGGCCAAAAGTATCCCTTTTACAATCCAATCAAACAAAATATCGGGCATATCAAAGCCTTACAATCCATCCTCCCCTCGATTGAAAAGGAGCATTATAAGTCCGTCATTGTTTTCAGTGAAAGATGTGAATTGAAGAAAATCTCCTACGAGGCACAGGATACATATGTGATCAAACGTACTGATTTAGCAAAGTTAATGAAGCAACAAATTCAAGATTCACCTAAGGCACTAGAACCCAACTACATCGAACGCATTTATAACTTTTTATCGCAGTATCAAAAAGCAGACAAAAGCGTAAAGCAAGAGCATATTGAGGCGATTAAGGGGAAGTATTCTTAATAGTGAATACTTCCAGACTGTCGATAACCGTTTTGAATAGAAAAGAATGCTGCTCTATTTTTGCGAATCAGCTAAAATTAGAGTATTAACAGTAAAAAGGTGATAAAAATGAAAAAGCAAGTTCACGTAGTTGGTGCAATTATTGAAAATGAAAAGAATGAGATTTTCTGTGCCTTAAGAAGTCCGGAAATGTCTCTTCCGAATTATTGGGAATTTCCAGGTGGTAAAATCGAAGCTGGCGAAACACCACATCAAGCATTAGCCCGCGAAATTCAAGAGGAATTCAACTGCACAATCCGTGTTGGAGAAAAAGTTGAAGATACAACCTATGAGTATGAAAAAGTAATTGTTCGACTAGAAACATACAAAGCACAATTAGAAGATGGACAACCTACCGCGCTAGAACATGCGGACACAAAATGGGTAACAAGAAGCGAAATTGCTCAGCTTAATTTTGCTCCTGCTGATATTCCAGCAGTAGAACGTCTAATTAATGAAAAATAGGCTAGCACCTATAATTTAGCTGCTAGCCTATTTAATATCTCATATGAATTTCGCTTTAGTTCATTTACTGGAATCTCTTCTACAAAATTACCTTCATTCATGTGAATAAGCTTATCCATGGACCAAATCAGTTCATGTCCTCGGAGTCTGAATAAACGGATCCCCGTTGTTCGTTTAATTTCCCTTGTATTTAGCTCGATTTCAACATGATTAGATACCCCTCTTAACATCAACCAAAGTTGACGTTTTTCATCTGATGTAATGAAAAGTTCTGCCACATTTTTGGCATCGTTATATATATGCTCCTCAACTAAAAGCGATTCTTTTATTTCATATAAATTCGAATCTATTGAGTTTAGCTTGGACGCCCACGATTCAACATGAAAGATTATATAGTTATCTTTTTGTACTACCTTCGTAATGTTTCCTTCTTCTCTTATCTCTCCAGATGCATAAAGGGCGATCTTCTTTGCAGATTTCCAATGATTCGGTAGCGATTTTTTTATTACTTGGATTGTTTTTTCTTTTATTATTTTATTCATATTTTCTTTGACTAGAAGAATTAAAACATGATTACCTTCCTTTTCGTAAAGGAATTCTTTTGTTCCTCTAGGTAAGATTCCTTCACTTTGGAGTTCATCCGCGCTTTTATTTAATAAATTATCAATAATTGCCTCCACTAAATCCGTAGCATTCGGTAAAAACGGTAGCCCCCCAATATTAACTTTCTCAATACTTTTATATAAATCATGCTCTTGATATCGGTCCAGATCATTCCAAGGAAATAGCACATATGCACCAAAAGCAGTTCGTTCAAAGATTCCATTACTTTCAGCGACGATTGCGTCTCGATATCGATGCATGGTATTGATATCGTCTTCCATAGGACCTGGTCCGTTACTCTGTTCATCATTTAAATTTATACGATATTTTGCATCAAAAATATATTGAAAGTGATAGTCTCTGCCAAGCTTTTCAATACTTAACATCGTATCCGGTTTTTGATTAACAGTAACATTCTTATTTGTAGAGTATTGATATTGCAAACGTATGATTTCACCTGTTTGTAGATTACGGAAAACTCTTTTTGCTCCACTATTTTGATTTAGATTGACAACCAAACCATCACTAGACACCTTGATAATGTCTTGCGAGATCTGTTCGCACTTTTCTTTTAATATCTTTCCTAATTTGATAAAGGTCCAATATTCATAGAGCGTTGCTATATCTTTAATAGACATTTTATAAAACTCACCCTGCAAGATAATTCCTTTTGAAAGAGTACCATATATTTGATAGACATCTCTATACCCAGCGGCCATTTGCATTACAAGACTAATAACTGATCGATCTAACTTCCCTACGCCTTTCCAGAAAGGATGTTTAAGCTTTTGTTCTAATTGTTTTTTGAAAGACTCTAATATTCCCAATATTTCCGGATCAGGAACTTTATCGTACATTTGGTTGTTCGAAGCTGTTAGTACTTGTTGATAAAGAACTTCAATTCTGGCATAAAGACGCATCAGTGTCATTTTGACATAGCGGTTTTCATGAGTATCTGTTGTATGAATCTTTTTTATTAATAAGCCCTTATTTGGTAGCATTTGAGTACCGTTAATTGAAATTCCCTTTTCAACCTCGACAAATAAATTAGCATTTTTCCTTAAGTAAGCTCTTCCCCTACTATCTTGTTTTCTTAAACGATCTCCACGAACTTCTTCGTGAATAGTTTCTAATCGGCGATGAGGCTTCTGTTCAATCAAATTCACAGCTTTCATATAATCTGATAAATGCTTTTCAAGTAATCGATAAAACTCAACACCCGTTGGTTCCTTATAAACCTCTGCAGATCCTAGTAGGTAGGTCCGTTTTATAAAGGCATAAGCTAAATTATAGATTTCCTCATTCACCTCATCTAACAAGGCACGGTAATCTTTTTTGTAATCAAGTTTTGTTGGGTAAATTTCAATAACAACTGATAATAATGTTTTATCCTGTGCATCACGAATTTCAAAATTACTGAATCCCACTTCATTTTGAAAGTGCAGGTTCCCAGTTATTGCCTTAGTATTTAAAAAAGGATGTAAAGCATTTCGAAAACCTTCATATTCGTGCCAAAATTTAATATCTAATTCTTTTTGCGGTTGGACTTGCAACTCATACATGCCATTTTCAAAGAAGATTGGTAAAAAGGGTTGTCCAGTACTTTCAACTAATTCCTGACTAGTCACGTCAAAAATTTTTACTACTGCATCTTTTGAACAACTAAAATACATTGCCTCTTGCTCTTCAATAAAAGACTTGTAACTAGCCTCATTATATCTTTGCAAATCAAGGTTACCTGTTATGGCTAAGAAAAGTTCATCCGTTTCAATCGTTAGTAGCTGAATACCCTTAAGAAATCCAGAAAGACGTGAATCCATCCGTATCCAACCTTCCTATCATTTCCTGAAGTTTCTTCATGCATCTAGGATAGGAGCTTAACTCTTGTGCTAAATTATTTAACACTGGACGTACAACTGCTTCCATCCCTCCTACACGTGGCAAAATCTTTTGCATAATACAGAAGTCCATTGCATCTTCAGGTGAGAGTAATTGACCAGCTTCTTCATTGTGGGCTATATAAAAACTAATCTCATCACGAACACGATACCCTACCTGGGCATGAATCGGTTCGAGATGTTTGTTTATTGTCACTAGGGTTTCAGAAACATCGCGAATCAACTGCTCATGATTAGAAAATGCATCAATCAAATGAATGAATGATGATTCTAAAACTTCATTTGAAACGTGGATGGGTTTAACAGTTTCATTAGGTGCTGACATCGAAGCAAAATTCATCAAATCTATTTCATTAAATTCTATAGTATTCGCACGATCCAATACCTTTTTACTAAATGGATGTGTTGTCTCGTCCATATTCACTGTCCCGATAATATATAAGTTACCAGGAAGCGTTAATGCCTCTCCATTTACTGTAACGAGTGTAGAAGAAGTAATTTCTCCATCTACTCTTTTTCTACTCTCCATCACACTCAATACATCACTAAAGTAGTACTCCACACGTGCTAAATTCATTTCATCTAATAGAACAAAATGCGGTAATTCGGGATTTTGATGTGCTTGCTCTACCATCTCCGTTAAAGGTCCTCTAATGAAATCCCCCTTAATATCCGTATACCCAAGTAACTCCGAACTATCACTCCAATCCGGACGCACCGGAATCAACTTAAACTGACCATTTTCCTCTGTTGCACCAATTGCTTCTGCAAACAGTTGAACAATCTTTGTTTTTCCCGTTCCGGAAATGCCGGAGATTATTACGAAGGGTTTTGTTCGTAGTGAGAGGTATAAGTTTTGGATATTTTCTATTGAATAATAAAACCCTTTAGAATTGATATATTCTTGTATGTGTTCAACTAAATCTATTTCCTCATTTAGATTTGTTTCTGCTTGTACACTTTCGACGCGTTTACTTTTACTCTCTATAAACTTTTTATATTGCCCCAGTGCCGTACTATATACATGATGATGTCTATTATTTATTTCAATAAAAGAGGAGTCTTTAAGAATCCCTCCGATAACGGAAGGGTCATTTTCATTAAATAATTTTTCTGTTAAATTATTCTTCATATTATTTTTTATGAATGAAATTCCTTTTATGTAATTACTTTTTGTTGCATTAGCTAAATTTTGCCTGTCTAACCACTCTTCAAAACTCTCACTTATCAAGAATATCAGCTCCAAGATTAAGAAATTATATATCAATTATAACCTTTAAACTCACTTTCCATATTTACTTCAATAAAAAAAGACCATGTTTCTCATGGTCTAATTAAAGCAACAATTCAATTTGTTCCGAAGTAATATTTTCAACTGCATCTATTTCTAAAATAGTTTGTCCCATTTTTGTAATAAGGTCAACTACAAGTGCATTTCCCATACAGAAATATCGCATACGATCTGGCATTCCTAAAGTCCAGTTGTCTGGAAAGGAGTTTAAACGTTCACATTCAATAGGTGTTAAAAAGCGTTTACGTCCATTTACTTCTACAATATGTGTACTCCTATTGACAGTACCTTCGCTCGTCAGCATTGTTCTACCCGGTCCTTGAAGATCGTCAGTTGGTGACATTCCACCCTCAGAAAAGATATATTTATGACCAGTAGCAGAAGTTCTTTCAATCTTTTTTGGCCCTCTTAGATATGCAAACTTTTCCACTTGCGACTCTGTAAGATAAAATTTCTCTTCAACTTCTGATTCATCTAAGATGATATCTTTTAATGGGATAAATGATTCATGCGCTACTTCGGTTTGTGCCGTAAAAAATTCTCCATCAATCATTACACCAGCTGTATGAAAACCAAAAGAGTAGGAATTAGATATTTCTAAAATATCTTGTGGCAATTTATCAGCAGTTTCCCTATTTTTATAAGGTTCTAATTTAACTGGGAAAGTCTTTGCAAAAAATCCTTCTTTATATAAAATATCACTCTTACTAGATTTTAATTGATTGTTCTTCTCGGCATAATCTAAATCCTTTTTATACGCAAAGATAAACACTCTTCTTCGTTTTTGAGCACAACCATATTCAGCAGCGTTTACAACACGCCACTCTACAATATAGTTTAAGTCTCTAAACGTTGCTAACATAATGGCAAAGTCTCGACCTCGTTGTTTCGAAGGTGATTTTAATAAGCGATCCACATTTTCAAGTAATACATACTTTGGATGAGAGTTCTCAAGTATTCGCTTAATTTCCCAAAATAGGACTCCTTTTTTCCCTTCAAGCCCCTTTTCCCCTGAAAGGGATCGTGCTACAGAATAATCTTGGCAAGGAAAACCTCCAACTAACAAGTCAATTTCAAGTTGTTGAAAAGTCTCATCTGGTACAGTAGTAATATCCTCATTACTGTGAATACCTTCATTAAAATTTCTTGTATAACATTCATAAGCATCTTGTGTTTTGCGTGACGGCTCCCATTGATTCGCCCAAACTGTTTTAAAAACGTCTGAGTTCGCTTTTTCTAACCCTAATCGAAATCCGCCCACGCCCGCAAATAACTCGACTACATTAAGAGTTTTACTCATAAGCGAACATCCTTTCTGTTTTCTTCTATTATAATAAAAATCTAAGGAAAGATCAACTACTTTAGTTGAACTTGGCTAAATTTAATATTTCAGATACTTAATTAAACTTCTTCAAAATTAAAATTTTAGAGAAGCTTTATTATAATTGTATTCTATCAATTTTACACTTAATCATTCATATGTAATTGGTGGTCTTCTTCCCACTTTAAAGGTATGGTTGGCAATACCTTCTTTATATGAAGTACCCTCTCCAGCATAATCACACTAGCATCAAATAAGGTTTAATTATATTATCTAAAGCTATATTTTTGATTTACACACTACATACTACATAGTTTGATAAATAGGATTCATATTTCCTATTTTTTAATAATCACCAAGCTCCTCTAATAAATTCCCAATATAACTAGCATTCAGCCAATAACATTGTTTTGTTATCCATTGACCATCTGGAAGTTGCACTTTGTCATTTCCATCTGCTCCCTTTGGTCGAACATGTAAAACCCTGTTAAAGTTTGATTTTGGAAAGTTATTTTGAATTCCTTTATTAGTTTTAGTAAGAACGACCCCTTCTTCTAATACTCGTCTTATTTCCTTCCAATAACCGAATACTTCATTTTCAATTGTACTTAATGGCATATGCCAAAGCTTTATACCTTTAAAGCGAAGAACATCTTGATTGTCATACTGGAAAACAACAAATAGAATTTGAGTTTCTAGAAAGTAATTTCGGATGAATGATTCTTCCCATGTTTCTTGTAATACTTCGTTAAAATTAATATTCACAAAAGACATACTTTCTTTAGGCTTCCCACTTGGTTGTAAACGCACTGTTTTAAATTGTATATTTGCTTTCGCAAACTCAGCAATTTTATCTAGCTTAGTCCCTTTTACCCCTAACATCGCACTAATCAAATTAGGAACAGCACTTCTATTCTTAGGATTAATGATAATATTTAGTTGTTCTGCCATTTCCCCCATTGTCATCCCAATAAAAGCATCAAAGCGATCATGTAACAACTGTTCAATTGTTTTATTCTTCAATTCATCTGTATTTGCAAATTGAACCAACTTCTCTTTTGAGATAATCTGTCTTACTAAGGCTGACATATATGATTGCTTTAATGAATAGGCTCTTTGCATTGCTAGTTCGCTACTGTAAGGCTGTGGTTTAACCGAATTCTTATTTGCTCCTTTAGTGCATGCGCCTAGGTATTGAGTATCACCTTCAGAAAGATTATGCGCTTCTCCTGCTCTAATTTTATTCACAATAAATTCCCAGTCGTTTTTTATAACTTGTAAATCTGCTTCTGGAAAAGTAAACAAGACCGTCTCAATAATTCGAAAATCACCACGTTCAATTTCCGGCTTCCATTCATAGAACATCAAAAGTAGTTTCTCGTTTTTCTTCCAAAAACTTGAGGTCCAGAAGTCATAATGAACTTCTTCCATATAATTTATGATATTTAGTACAAGACGTTCTTTCGCTGAAAATGTTTTATTTTTGTTTTGTTTAAATGCTGTCACTTTTAACTCAATCCCTAAATTAGCAAAATCCGCTTCCGATTTACTATTTAGTTCGTAGCCAAAGAAACTTTCTTCTACTACTTGTCCAAGTGCACCTGTTGCACCTTTTTTACTCAATCTATTATACTGATCAATTTCTTTAAAAGTTTTACCTCTTGCTTCTTGAGCTTTTTTTAATAAATCCGCTTCATTTTCAAAATACATATTTCTATCCCCTTAGTTTTAAAAACTTATTGTGACTAAAAGAATTATGTAAATCCTTAATAGCATTTATCCCAAAATCCAACTTTAGTATAACTATTTTACTAATATTATGGTATCATAACATTACCTTTATAAGGAATTGTAAGTAAAAATAGGTATATTATTCAGTGGAAATATTGAACATTAGTGAACTAGGTAATGAACTTAATAAAATGTATTCAAATGCACCACATGGAGAACAAGTGGCACATATACACTTATTCGGAATTAAAAATGCAGATGAAATCTCAAGGAACCACTTATTATTAAAGAGATAATTAGAGCTTCGGGTATAAATGATACCTATTCTACCGAACTTAGTAAGGGAATTAAACTTTCAAAATATGTTTTACTAAATTTTTAATTCAAATAAAATCCGATGCAAATTTGCATCGGATCTTTTATGAAATGAATAAACGCTTATATTAAAAGATTAAATTGATACAGCTTCTAATGAAAATACCTTTCTCAATCTCTTTACTACCATCTCTTCAACATCATCTTCGTCAAGTAAATCCAGTACCATCGCACCACCAGAGATGTTTAGGTATTTATTTGCCTCCACAAAGTGGACTCGTTTGATTACTACACCCTCACCTCGTAATGTAATGAGTGCTTTTAATATTCCTTTAGTAATCGCACGGTTCGATGTAAAGTTACTAGAGAAGAAGATAACTGCTCTTGCAGAGAAATCTGCTGCGCAGAAAAATTCAGTAAGCCAGTATGGATTTTTTTTATTGTTTTCATCGTAAGTCATGTAACCTACCCACCAAAGTCTGGCAATAATATGGACAAAGATTGAACGTTTCACATTGTATTTATAAAATAACGCAGAGAAAATACGATTATCATTTTTCTTCTCTAAATCTTTATCTAAACGATAATAAGAAAAGTTCCTCATTTGAACATGAGCTAGACCTGCCCATAGACGTTCTTGCGTAGCCTGGGATACTGTTAAATGTTTTAGAGCTTCATAGATAACTTTTACGTTTTCAAAGTCACTGACCATATAGTTTTCATCGTCATTAAAAATGGGCATCTCAAACTCGATCTTTGAGTCGATTATACGACCTTCTTCTTTAAAATACGTATCAAACCAGGCATCTTCTTTTTTATAATAATGAGTTTTGTAGGTATCGAAGTTTACTCGAAGGTCTTGTAATGTGTCTTCAGATAAAAATTTAATTTTCATCGGATTACTCTTCCTCCGCTTCGTTTAGTTTTTGAATTTCGCCGAAAGCTTTTTCTAATGGGTTTTGCAACACCATTTGAGCAGCTTTTAAAACTGGTAACGTTCCGTCCACAACGTGACTGAATGGCACATTGTTCTTTTTAAAGATTTGTTCTAAAACTTGGTACCATTTGTATTCACTATAATCAGCACTATCTTCCTTCAAAGCATAAAAAACATCGATTAAGCACGGTAAAATTACTACTGATAGAATCGTATCTTTTAGTCTTGAATCAGCATTTTGTGCATAGTTGTTATACACATGTTTTGGTAGCTCAATAATAATCTGTGGAGAATTTAAAGAAACCAACATGTCTTTTGCACTTTCGGAACGTCGAATTGTTACAATAGACGGCAAGTTTAGAGATTCCTCATCTTCTTCTAATAAAGTAATTTCCACTGCCTCACCTAGAGCTAATATATTTCCTTTCTCAAAGATAATTGGTAAACCTTTATAAAAATCATTCAAACTAGGATTGTTATAGTTTTCAATTCTTTTATTTACCAAAACAAATGGATGTACATCCACTTTTCCGCGTAATTGTTTGTTTGGAATACTAGCACTTATTTTAGGAATATCTGATTGAAAAATCTGACGAAAACTTGTTTGAGGACACTCAATATGTAGGGCGAATCTTGCTTTTTCCTCTGCAATCAATTGTGCTATGTTAGAATCCTGCAAATCACATTTTAGATTGATATTTAGTTGACCAAAGGATTTTTGTGCTTCAATTGTTGTCTCGAACCTTGAATTTTTGTAGTTATCATTTTCAGTTGATAATACAGGGTACGGGAAGGAATTATTAAATTTCATATAGATCGACCTCCAGTACACAATACTGCTCATATTCTACCTTAACTTGAATATTCTTCGGCTTCTTCCCTGTAAGATTTATAAAACGAACAGCATTTTTATCAACACTAATAATCTCTATATCTGTTGATTCTACTGATAGTACGGGTAAAATATAGTCACTTTGTTCACCTACAACTTTAAACTCTAACTTCCCTTTTTCAAATCTTTTATATGGTTTAAAGTTTACTCGATATAAACCTTCATCCTTCTGCATGCAAATATAACGAGAATCTATATCAATCGGATTATTCTTTTCCTTTTCGCCTTTACCATCTTTTAAACCACCTGTGCCTTCATCTTTTGCACCTTGTTCACCGTGTTGATTTCCAGTTCCGCCGCCAACTCCATTTCCTTCATTACGTTCTTCATTTGAATGACCTGCTAAATCACCTTCAGGAGTAATTCCTGAATCTTGAAGATCGTCTTCGAAGTTTTCTTTCGGCTGCTTTTTCTTAAGTTTCTTTTTCTGTTTATCTTTTTTCTTTTGAACGATAGTTTTGATTTTAATCGTAAGAGATTCTTTCTTTTCTTTACCCTCACCAGCTTCAGTTGTTGTATCTGGTAAGAAGTCACTTAACCCAAAGGCATCCATCATGTCTGTCGTTTCAGCTTGAAATTTTTGCTGCACTGTTTCTCGAACGAATTTACGTAAATCACTAAATACCTTTTCCGCCTCTTTCGGTGCTTCTTCGATTCGGTTTGGCTCCCAATAAGTATGAGCTGGATTCTCCATTTGTTTAAACACCTGGTTCATATGCTTACCAGTAATAATTAATATTCCTGTAAAAGAAATACTTCCACTAATACGGTTTTGTTCAAAAAGGCGCATACCAGCTTTACGTGTCATGAGAACACGGCGATTCAAGTCCTCCCCCTTCATAATGTAAAGAGTGGCTTCACCCTCTTCAAAATCCCCAAGCCTTTTATAGTACTTAGATGGATATGGAATTCGAACTCCATTTTCAGTAGTAAGAAGCTTAAAGTATGCTTTTACATGACGGTACTCTTCATTGGTATCATCAAGGTTGGAAATCAGTGTCCCAATGTTCTCAAGGGAAATCACCTCATCACCAACTTTCACGATTAGTTTTCTCTGCCATATTGTAATAAAGAAATTGAAAATAACTGAGTTTATAATGGTTTCTTCCCAATTATTCCTTGGCTCAAAAGCAGCAACGAAAATATCTGTTCCTGTTTCACGTCGTTCAAATGTTGAATCTAAGTTTAATAGATTTGGAATGGCTGTTGAATTATCATTATTTGTGAAATAGCCAGTTCCTAATGTATTAAAGCTTCTCTCCTTTTCAAATGACATGATGTTCGCTACACCGATATGTGACCTGTAATCCGTAATATCATAAGAAGAATAAAATAAAGTTCGAAGCTTCGAGTTAGCAAATGGTGCCGACTTTCCAATACCGAAGCTTCCCCCTGAACTATCTCCTTTATTAGATGAACCTGCTTCTTTTACCAACGAACTCCAAGGTGTTCCAAGATCCCCTGATTGCGCTCCCTCAAGTCCTTTTGTATTAAAATCGCTGATTCTTAGAAATGGAATTTCCTCTTGTTCTAATATATATTTTGCTTGGTCAACAAATTGCTCAATCTTAGGATTTTTACCCTTCCAGGTTGACTCACATTTATCAAATGCCTTAATGAGTTCGCTACGCTCAGGAAAACGATTACTATTCAATTTAAAGCTTTTAAACTCTACAATAACTGGTTTGGATTCATCCCTTACCGCATCGAGTGAGTTTTGGCAAATTTCACGAGTTAAAGAATCTAATTCATTTCCACGAAATGTTTCAATTCCGGCATTATTAATTGAATTAATCGTTCCACCAGCAGCTGCTGGAAAGTTCCAAAATGGTTGCTGCATGTTAATCCCCTTCTCTATCTGTTGTACTATGCATCGTTGTACTATTGTACTATCTGTTATGTGAATTTATAACAAAATTAGATTTTTTAGGTACTTAAGAAGTGGATGATAGGAGTGTGAAAAACCGTAGAAGATTAATATAATGCTATTGTTGATTAAACTTTTAGTCTAGAAAGATGATTTGATAATAAGCATTGAAGCATATTTAGTTCCTCGGCAAAGTTAAGTGCTATGTTGATCCAATATGAAAAAACGATTCTTCTCACCGAAGAATCGCACCTGTTTAAACAAATATGAATATTTATAACCCGTTTATTTCTCCCATAACTCAATCCGTCGACCTTCAGGATCTTCAATCCAAATAAACTTCCCATATTCCCCGATTTCCTTTTCCTTCACATGAGGTACACCAATTTGCTCTAAATGCTTAATCGTTTCATCTAGGTTATCAACTTGAAAGTTTAACATTACTTGCTGTTCTAAGGGAAAATAACTGTCACCTTCAGCGAAGAAAGAAAAGATTGTTTCATTTTCTGAATGGGGTTTAATTATCGTTCCATTCCATGTTTCTAAATCAATCTTCAATACTTCACTGTACCATTTTTTTATTGTATCTAGATTTTTAGTTCGCCAAAATATTCCTCCAAAACCTTTTATCATCATCATAAACTCCCTTCACTCACTCATTATTCTTTCGCTTAATTAGACATTCAAGAAGTTACCACAAAGTCCTTCTTCAATCATGAAAAAGCCAACCGCGTATGGTTGGCTTTTTCTCTAACTACTTATAATTATTTTTTGGCCCTTCATCCATTAGGACTTCTACCATATTAGAAGAACCCATTTTCAATTTAGGCCGATGCTCTGAGTTCGGCTTACTATATAGCTCCAATGGGCTAATAATCACGCCATCTGGTGTATTATGAAGGATGCCCGGCACACAGGAATAAATACGATCGTTATCATTTGCATGCTTCGCGTTAATCGTCACAGACGTTCCATTATGATTATCGATACTCATCGACACTTTGTATCGGTAAAATGAGCCTGTTCCGTTTGACTGTGCAGAATAAACGACAGGCACCACGGCAAGAATGTCATCATTTAATCTCAATTTAATGACTTCGGTTTTCGTTTTTCGATTATCTCTCCCTACATCTCCCATATGTTCAACTGCACCATTGCCGTAATTTTTAAGTGGCGGTGTTCCTTTTGCACCAAACATCGCTACATCCACTTGCCGACCATCTTTTGTATAGACTAACGCATAAATATCGTAATCTGTACCTGTCTTCCAAGATACCGTAGCAGTAATGACTGGTGTTTTCTCTATGATGATTGGCTTTTGCCCTTTGTCGAGACTTACCTTTCCCTTTACCTTTTCAAGGCTTAGTGTCGGTAATGTATTTTGTTTCTCTTTATTCTCAGTATTAGTTTGAGACTTAACGGCTTCGTTTGTGATTGGTTGTGGAATACTCTGAGGCATAGAAGAATTGTTTTGCTCTTCAGCCTCCACCTCAACTCCGTAATTTTTACATAATCCCTCAAGCCCGGAATCAAAACCACGCCAGATGGACTTTGCCTTCGTCTGTCCATTCCTTAAATAAAGTTCTAAGACAACGATTCCATTCTCCTTTTGGAAACTAAAAGGAGTCAATTGAATAGTAGTAGAATCCGTACTAATCTCAGCTTTTAAATCTCTCACATTGGAAAACCCCGTGCTATTATCCTCCGTAAGTGTAATCGCTATTTTTGTAATACCGACAGGGACTTTACTCATGTCAAAATCTAACTTATGTACTTTTGTATTACCTACTAACTCCTCTGGTAGCAACGTAGCAGCACCAGATGGACTATTAGGTTGATTATAAAATATAATGCCACTATCTCCTTGAACCTTGTCTGAATCAGTTAATAGAAATGCCGTTAAAGAAATATCAATCGTATTAGACATTTCGAAGCTAACCTTTACAGTTCCTTTCGGAGAACTTAAAACCGTATTTCCACCCATCTGAAGAAATTGATTCATTAATCCCACTCCCT
>Ga0182739_1002989_pt1 | contig 15251 bp, 13 predicted proteins | sample eDN5th30CBELigBY_FD_128873 | JGI IMG/M metagenome (GOLD analysis project Ga0182739, IMG submission 128873) | Enriched backyard soil microbial communities from Emeryville, California, USA - eDNA 5th pass 30_C BE-Lig BY (version 2) (version 2) | ecosystem: Environmental > Terrestrial > Soil >... | reverse complement strand
CGGCGATCGAGGTCGCCGGATTGGGCTGCGATCGAATCGGAGCCAGCAAGACCGCGGAGATCCTTGACGAGCTGAAATCACGGCTCGCACGCTAAGTTTCACGTGGAACCCGGCGATCATCGAGATCGCCTAGCACGGGCTGAAAGCGGCACGTGGGATCCCGGCCGCTCAGCCTCCCGCGTGCTCGCCCCATCACTCCACAAGGTTCCGCCCGGAAGGGACGCTGGGCGACTTCGACGCCGCTTACCCGTCCCTCTGCCCCTCCCCTCCCCTCGCCTGGACCCGATCAGACGATGGGCCCGGCCTGGAGCTGCTCGACTCGATCGGGATAGCCTACGATGAGCAGGTCCAGGAGGCCGAAGAAGAAGCCCGTGTCGAGGACGCCGACCACGCGTCGCAGCTCGAGTTCCAGCCGTTCCGGGTCGTCGATCGATGGAAATCGGCAATCGATGATCGCGTTTCCACCGTCCGTCTCGTAGAGGCCGCCGCCGCTTTGCTGGCGTACGTTCGTCTCCGCGCCCAGCCGGTTGAGTCTCGCCTCCGTGTGTCGAAGGCCAAACCGGCTGACCTCGATCGGAACCGGCATGGTGGCCCCGAGCTGGTCGACCAGTTTCTCCGCCGTGATGATCGTGACCTTGCGTTGAGCCGTTGAGGCGACGATCTTCTCTCGGAGCAATGCCCCGCCTCGTCCCTTGATCATGCGGAACCGAGGGTCAACCTCGTCGGCACCATCGAGGTTGAGGTCGAGCGTGTCAACCTCATCGAGCTCGCGAAGCGGGATTCCCAGCGAGCGGGCCAACTCCGCGGTCGCAGCGCTGGTGGGGATCCCCACGAAGTCGAGCCCGTCGTTCTGTCGCCGCTCACCGAGGAGTCGAATGGTGAGGCTGGCGGTGGTTCCCGAGCCGAGGCCCACGACCATCCCGCTCGTGACCAGCGCCGCCGCGGCCTGGGATGCCCGGTGCTTCGCGGGATCGATCTCGCTCATGACGTCGACTTGCCCCACCCGTCCAGGCCGGATCTCGAGCCGGCCTGTGCCGGCAGATAGTCGGGGCGACCAGATTCGAACTGGTGACCTCCTGCTCCCAAGGCAGGCGCGCTAACCAGGCTGCGCTACGCCCCGCAACGACTTGACCCGAGTAATGTAAGGTCAAGCCGGCCCTTTGGTCAAGGTCGGCTCGCGAAGACAGTGGGTCGGTTCGACGGCATGAGCCGGTCGAGCCACTCGAGGAACCGCTCGGGGTCGATCGGTTTGCGAAAGACGGCGGTGAAGGTGCGGAGCAGGATCTCCTCATCGTCACGTTCGATCGACTCCCCCGTCATCAGGACGAGGGGAAGCGACGGATAGCGCGCACTGATCCAGTCGGCCAGGCCACGACCATCGAGGTTCGGCATGGAGAGGTCGGTCACAACCACCTGGGGCCGATGAGTCTCGAACTGGTTGAGCGCGGCCTTGGCCGACGAGGCGATCAGACAGCGATGCCCTGCGCCCCGGACCACCTGGCGGAGTTGTCGGAGGCTTGGTTCGTGATCATCCACCAGAAGAACGTACGGGGTCTTGCCCCCCACCGCCGAGGTGGGGGTTGGGGCAGGTGCAGCGCTCAACATGGGGGTCGCTCACAGGGTCGTACGGACGGTCAAGGGCCAGTTAGCCCCCAGGTGGAAACCATTTCGGTGGTCGAGGGCCAGGGCCCCGCCGTGGGCCGCGATGATCCGAGCCAGCAGCGGAAGCGCCAACGAATCCGAGGGGTCGGAGCCGGGACGGCTGGGGACGTCGGGCTCGTGCCAATCGATCGTGAACCGGTCGTCGCGAACCCCCCAGCGCAGGGTCGCTGGCTGACCGAACGGAACGAGCTCGGAACGCCAGACGACGAACGCATCGAGCCCCTGGGCGAGCCGAATCGGGTCGAATTCGCCGACCACTGGTTCGTCGTCGGACGGCGACATCACCGTGAGCTTTGCATCGCGAGCGGACATCGCATTCTGCCAGGTCGGACCGCGATCCTCGAAGATCAGACTCAAAGGAGCTCTGATGAGAGTGAGCGTCATCGGCCGGCAAAGGGTATGAAGGCGGTCAAAAATCGTCTCGACCTCGCGATAGCCCTCGTCAAGCGGGCGCCAGTCGAGATCAGCCGGTTCCGTGGCCACACGCTGGGCGAGGTAGAGGCTGAGCTTGATCGTGTTCAATGAGTTTCGGCACTGGTGGCAGAACCCGCCCAGCAACTCGTGAAGTGCACGGACCTTCGTCGGATCCGAGACGACGTTGACCAGCGCCTCCGCCAACTGGTCATGTTTCGGTGCCTGAACCATTCGGCAGATCCATCATGGACAGGATTCGGGCCCCTTCTCCAGGCGAGTCGGACAAAGCCGCCATGGGTAGTGGTGTTGATTAAGTCTCCTCATTAGGCAAACCGGGTGCCGGCCAAGTCGAATCGACGGCGGGTCGGCCGGCAGCCAGTCAGGTGGCTCACTTCGGCCAATCGAGGCCATTCCGCGCCCTTTTCGGAGACGCTCGAGAGCGACACGCTCGGTTCTCGTTTGGGACCGGACGCCCCAGAAATGGGAAGTGTTGTCGTCAAATCTGGTTTCACCTCAAGGGCCGAGATGAGGTGGGACCCTCAACTCCGGACGCGCTGCGGCCCGTCGGTGAAGGCCACAGCGCCGTGAGTCGGACCCGAGGTGGCGATGGACGGTGCCGGAGCGGTGGCGATTGGGAAGGGAATGACCCGTCGAGCGCGAGTCGGCGGCCTCGGAACTGGCCGGAATAAGCCGCAGGCACGGAGGCCGTTCGACGTGGGGCCTCCGTGCCCGGGGTTATGCCATGAGGCGTCGAGGTGCGACGCGTGATGAGTCGGTCTAGCCTCGGATCAGGCCCGTGACTCGATCGAACTCTTCCTGCGAGTTGAAGTCGATGACGATTTGGCCACGGTCCCGGCTTTTCACTCGGATGAGCACGGGGGTGCCAAACCGAGAGTGGAGATGCTTCTCGAGCTCGAGGACGTGCGGGGTCTTGTTGGCGCTCGCCCCCCCCTGCTGGGCCGGATCCTTACGAATCCGAGTTCGCGCGGGCGTGGGTTCCCCGGTGGCGACCAGGGCCTCGGTCTGGCGCACCGAGAGATTCTCCTTGAGGACTCGCTGAAGGGCGCCGATCTGGCTGTCGGCATCCGGCAGACCCAGGATGGCCCGCGCGTGGCCCTGGGAGATCTTCTTGTTCCGGACGGCGTCTTGCACCTCCTCGGGCAGGTCCAGGAGGCGGATTAGGTTCGAGATGGTCGAACGATCCAAGCCGAGCCGACTGGCGAGCTCTTCCTGGGTGCCGCCGTACCGACCGAGATAGTCGCGGAATGCGACCGCCTTCTCCAGCGCGTTCAAGTCCTCGCGCTGGAGGTTCTCGACCATCGCGAGCTCGCTGACCCGCTGGTCGTCCAGGTCCATGATCCGGACGGGGATCTCGTGGAGCTGGGCCTCCGAGCTCGCCCTCAGCCGGCGTTCGCCCGCGATCAGTTGATAGCGCTCGTTGACGGCCCGAACGAGCACGGGCTGGAGCATGCCGTGCTGGCGGATCGAGTCGGCCAGAGCCGCGATCTCGGCGGGATCGAACTGGCGCCGGGGTTGAAACGGATTGGGATCGATTTGGTTGATCGGGACGTAGGTCAGGTCGGTCGCCCCGACCGTCTCGGGTTCGAAACCTCCCTCATCGCGCCCCAGCAGAGACTCGAGGCCGCGTCCCAGACGTCGCTTATTCACGGTCAATCACCTCCTTGGCAAGTTCGGCGTAGGCCCAGACGCTGCGGGCTCCGGGTGAGTGGTCGAGCACGAGAACGCCGAGGCTCGGCGCTTCGCGGATATGTCGTTCCCGTAGGATGTGTCGCAGAGACGGTTTCTTCGAAGGGGTCGCGGACGTCATCGTCCGCGCGGCAGTCCAGGTCGCGAGGAACCCCGTCCCGTGTCGGGTCACCGCCTGGACCCTTGAACCACTTGTGGCCTGGCTTCGCGGGCGGGCGGGACGGGAAGATCCCCCGGTGCCTCGCCGCGGCCTCGCCGTACCAAAACGGGATCGGACGATCGACATCGACCAAGGCTCTTGCCCGGGGCGCAAGGCGGGTGATGGATGACTCTCCGATCCCCCGGTCGAGACGGGGGACGTAGAAGATCCGGTCCATGCTTGGAGCACCCTCCGTCCCGATTGGTGGGCGCAGCAGACGTCCGACGGACGGGCGAGTGACCGATCCGGCCTGGGGCGTCCCTGCCCGCCGATTTGGTGCGATCGAGGCTGCTCAGCCTCGGTCGCCGGGATCGTATCCTCGCCTGGAAATCATGTAAAGCTCAACTTATCGAGGCGATGATCGATCCCAAATCGCCTGATGACCCTGAAAAATGGCGAGACGGATCGACGGTTCTCAGACGAGGCCCTGGTGCGGAGTTCATGGGGTTGCGCGTGGCGAGGAGTACGTCCTGACCATCCTCTCCTCAGCCTCGAGCTCCCAGTCGTTCCGCCTCGGCTTCGAGAGCAAAGCTGTAGGCCAAGGGGTAGGCGGCCACCGCGTTGACACCACGGAGCATTTCTGGAAGTTCGTCAATCTGGCTCAGGGCGTGCGCCCGGATCTCGCGAAGGGACGGGAAGGCGCGGACCAGTCGGCCTCCCCGCACGATCGGCACGAGAAGCGGCTCCCCGTCCGAGAGCTCGTCGCGCCTGGTGACTCGGTCACACGACAGCCGACCGCGTGAGTCTCGAAATCGGTAGACCTGCTTGGCCATGGGGTACGTCTTCTTACCTGGGCTTCGCTTGATGGTCCCTTCGCCGTTGTGTTCAACCAGCTTGTAGACCAGCGACAGGCTGGGTGCGTCACGGCTGGTGATCAGCTCGGTTCCGACCCCAAAGGAATCGATCGGAGCCTCCTGCTCGACCAGACGCGCGATTGCCGTCTCCTCCAGGTCGCCCGAGGCGACGATCTTCACCAAGCGACGGCCGGCGGCGTCCAGGATCGAGCGTGCCTCTCGCGAAAGCGGACCGAGGTCGCCGCTGTCGATCCGGATGGCCTGGATCGGCGGATCGATGGCGGCCGCGAGTCGCACTCCCTCCAGGGTGTCGTAAGTGTCGACCAGCAAGGTGGCGTTCGCGGGAAAGACTCGGGCAAAGGCCTGAAACGCTTCCGCCTCGCTGGGAAACGACTGGACCCAGGAATGGGCCATCGTTCCGATGCAAGGGATACCGAGTCGAAGCGCGGCCTCGACATGGCTGGTTCCGACGCATCCGGCAAGATACGCGGCACGCGCGGCGAGAAACGCCGCGTGGGGACCGTGCCCACGGCGAGCACCAAAATCGAAGACCGGGCGCCCTGCCGCGGCGTCGACCAGCCGCGCGGCCTTCGAGGCCACGAGGGTCGGGTAGCCGATCGACGACAGCAGGAAGGTTTCCACCCACTGCGCCTGCGCCAAGGGCGCCTCGACTCGGAGAAGCGGCTCACCTCCGAAGACGACGGAGCCCTCGGGGATCGCCCAGACATCACCCTCGAATCGAAGCGATTCCAGGCTCTTGAAGAAGTCCGGCCCGATGGACGAGAACGCGGGCAGCCGTCGAATCGCCTCGATTTGGGCGGCCGAGAACGACAGATGGAGCAAGTCGTTCACGGCTTGTTCCAGGCCCGCGAAGACCAGGTAGGCGCGGTGCGTCGGTAGACGGCGCACGAACATTTCGAAGACGGCGGGCTGGCGGTCCATCCCCGCAGCCGCATAGCCTGCCATCATCGTGAGTTGGTAGAGGTCGGTCGCCGTGCCGAGCGAACTCGGGTCGGGCCAGAGTGAGACGGCTGAATCGGGGGCCAAGGGAGTGATCCTCTCGTGCGGCCGACGGGCCAGGGGGGACGAGCTTGCTCAAGGGGTCTTCGTCAACGATTTCGCTGGCTCGAGGAGAAAGAGCGACGTCCCTGTGGCGGTTGATCCCGACAGGGCTGACCCGGGAGCGATGTCGAGACGGGTGACGGGGTCCAGTCGCTCGTTCACGGTCTCCACCGCGCGCTCTTTCATTCGCGCGAACTCGCTCGCGTCGGAGCCCGAACCAAAGAGCCCCAGGTCGACGATCGCCCAGGCCTCAGGTGTCCGTTCCAGGTCGTCGAGGTCCTGGGCCAGACCGAACGAGTATCGCCCCTGGAGCAAGAGATAGTACGCGAGTGGTCTCCGTCCCAGCACCATCAGAGGAGGGGGAGGCGTCGAACGGGGAATCCGTTGGGGTAGGGCGGCCACGAAGTCGCGAAGGCCTGCGGTCGGCCGAAAGAAGTCGTCCAGTGGGATTGGACGAGCCCGCGACGACCATTGCAGTCCGCACCCGAGGACAAGGCATGCGAGTGCCCCGATCCGCAGTCCCTGCCTCGCGAAGGCCGAAAAGCTGGCAAGGCTCAAAGGGGATGTCGCAGCTCCTGGCGCGAGTCCAAGGCCCTCGACCAGCGTCCCCGCCATGAGCAACCATCCCACCGCATGGAGTGGCAACCAGAGCCGCGCGTAGGGGTGATAGAACGGTGTCAGGATCGCGAGGATCAGCCACCAGCAGCCGAGTACCCGGACGGTCGGATGTCGGGAACCGAGAAGAAAGGGCACCAACACCAGACCCGTCCACCACGGGAAACCGGCGACCAGCGCGAGTGCGAGGCCTCCGCCGAGGAGCACCACCACGGCCCGGCGATTTGAAACAAGGCTTGGCCCGGTGAAGATCTCCATGCCGTGTCGTGACCAGAGGCAGCCGAGCCAGGCCAGGCCCCACGATGCCGCCCCCCAGGCGGGGCCCCCAGAAAGAGCAACGACCTGCGCTTGCTGCTGGGTCCAGTAGGGAACCCACCGCGCCACCCCTCCGAGATAGCTACGGTGATGGGCCATCAGGGCGCGATAACCTCCGTGATTCTCGACAAACGAGAACCAGGGCCAGTACACGAGCCACGCGACTCCCACCGCGATCAGACAGGCGAGCAGGGGGGTGAAACGGATCGATTTCCCCGTGAGCCAAGCTTGCCGCTCATCGCGGTTCACGATCAGGCCAACTCCCGCCGCCGTGGCGATGACGATCCCAGGCAACCACCCATTGTATTTGAACAATTGAGCAACCCCGACGGCCAAGCCCAGGGCGACCGCGCGTCCGAGTGACATTCGCTCCAGAAACCGCCCTCCTAGCCCGATCGCGACCCACCAGAAGAGGCCGAACGGAACGTCGGTGAGCGCCTTTCGAGAGAACGCGATGTGCGGCATCGAAACCGCGGCGAGTGCGGCCGTGGCCGCCCCTGCTCCCACACCCAGACTTCGTCGGCCAACCCAGCCGGCCACCGGGATCGTCACGATCCCGCAGAGCGCCGAGGCAACGATGGCCGAGACGTCGGCCACGCCCAACAGGAAGTAGGCCGCGCCCACGAGAGGCGGGAACCCGGGAGGAGCGTAAGGAATGACCATCGGATCGATGCCCGTGATTCCCTGCGGATTCAACGACCAGAGACCTGCGAGCGCATAGACCCCCTCGTCGAAGTGGCTCAGTCCGAGCATGCCAAATCCTCGAAATCGTAGCCCGGCCCCGAGCAAAGTGAAGGCAAAGATCGCAGTCAGTTCACGACGCGTGGCTGGGTCGGGATGTCTCATGGAGCCGATCTTACTCTGCCAGCTCGGGGTCCCAACACCCCCTACTCCAGGGTGCGAACCGGCCCTCGAACGCGGTTCACCAATCCCGTTCCCCTTCCCTCCTGGGCCGCCTGGAGACTCCCGATCTCGCGACCGACGTGACGTCCCGGACGGCAACCCATCCTGGTTCCACGTGGAACCGGGGAACCGGTTGACGAAGCCTGGCACGGGCCTTACCCTCGGAGAAACGGGGATGAGTTACCGCAATTCGAACCGAGACGTGGCGAGGATCCGCGAATGGTCCGACTCTTCACCGACCTGCGGATGCTCGAGCACGCACCGCCCGCAGGACATCCTGAGCGTCCGGAACGGCTCAGCGCGATCGTCCGCCATCTCACCCGAACTGGCTGGCTCGGCCAGTGTCCCAGCGGGACGGTCCGGGAGGCGTCGCGAGAAGAACTCCTTCGGGTCCATACGCCCGGCTACCTCGACCGATTGGCCGAGTTCGAGCGAACAGGCGGAGGGGCAATCGAACAGGACACCTGGCTCTCCGCCGGCTCCAACCAGGCCGCCAGACTCGCCGCTGGGGCAGCGGTCGAGGCGGTTTCCTCCGTGCTCGAGGGTCCTGAGACCCGGGCTCTGTGTCTGGTTCGACCGCCCGGGCATCATGCCCGACCCGACGACTCGATGGGCTTCTGTCTCTATGGGAACGTCGCGGTTGCCGCTGCCGATGCCGTGCAGCGGGCGGGACTGGACCGAGTCCTGATCGTCGATTTCGACGTCCATCACGGAAACGGCACCCAGGAGATGTTCTACGACGATCCCAGGGTCGCCTTCCTGTCGATTCACCGCTATCCCTTCTATCCGGGGACAGGAGCCGCCGACGAGACCGGGACCGGGCGTGGGCTTGGTTTCACGGCGAACGTCCCCCTGCCCGCCTCGGTCTCCCGAGCCGATTACCACGCCGCGTTTCGGAACGCCCTGCACCGTCTGGCGGATCGAACGCGCCCGGAGCTCGTGGTCATCAGTGCGGGATTCGACGCCCATGAAGAAGACCCGGTCGGTGGGCTCGGGCTGCTCGAGGAGGATTTCGAGAGCCTGACGCGTGATGTCGTCGCGGTGGCCGAGACTCACGCGGGAGGACGACTCGTGAGCGTCCTCGAAGGCGGTTACAATGTCTCGCGACTCGCCGGGTGCGTCGAAGCCCACCTCATCAACCTGGGCGCTGAGTAGCGGACGACCTGAGTGCGATCCGACTCGAGAGACCGCTATGTCAACTGCGCCTCAGAGGCCGCGCCGGCGCCTCCCGTTCTTCGCCAAGATCTTGATCGCGATGGTCCTCGGCATGATCACCGGGCTCATCCTCGGCCCTCGTGCGGCCCCGCTAGGTGAGCTCGGAAACGTCATCATCGGGCTCATCAAGACCTTGGCCGCCCCCTTGCTCTTCTTCGCAGTCGTCGACGCCTTCCTCCGAACCCACATCCGAGCGCGGAGCGGCCTGATCATGCTGGCCATCACCGCGACGAATGCCCTCCTCGCGGTCGTGATCGGGCTGACCCTTTCCAACATCTTGCGTCCCGGCGATCACCTCACCGTGAGCCAGGAACTCGCCAGACCGGCCATGAAGGCTCCGGCCGACGGCAAGAAGATCGAATTCTTGCACGAGATCACGAGCTACATACCGTCGAGTGTCGTTCGTCCGTTTCTCGATAACTCGATCATCTCCATCATCATCCTCGCGCTGTTGTCGGGGATCGCGCTGCGGCGCGTGAAGAACGAACAGTTCGAGCAGGACGACGACTCCTATCGGGTCGTCGAGCAATTCGTCGCGACCGCGTATCGGGCGATCGAACTCGTGCTTGCCGGAGTCATCGCGTTCGTGCCCCTGGCGGTCTTCGGTGTCGTGGCCAGGATGATCGGTCAGGAGGGGTTCACGCCGCTGGTGGGTCTGGCCGCCTACGTGGCTGTCGCCGTGTTGGGACTGGCCATCCAGGTCCTGGTCGTGTACCAGGCCTGGGTCGTGCTGGTATCGGGCATGTCGCTTCGGCAGTTCTGGGCGGGGGCACGCGACGCCGTCGTCTACGCGCTGGGAGCGAGCAGCAGCCTGGCATCACTCCCGGTCACGCTCCGATGCCTCGACCGCATGAAGGTCTCTCCCCAGTCGGCGCGGTTGGCGGCCTGCGTCGGCACGAACCTGAACAACGACGGGATCTTGCTCTACGAGGCGATGGCCGTCTTGTTCGTCGCGCAGGTCTACGGGATCGAGCTCACGATCGGTCAACAACTCCTGACGGCCGCCTCGTGCGTGATCGCCGGCATCGGGATCGCGGCCGTCCCCGACGCCGGCCTCATCTCGCTGGCCCTCGTCCTCGCGACCGTGGGACTACCAGTCGAGCTCTTGCCGCTGTTGCTGACTGTCGACTGGCTACTTTCCCGATGCCGCGCCATGACCAATGTGACGAGCGATATCCTGGTCGCCGTCCTGCTCGATCGATTCGACCGCGATGGGGATCCCTCAGACGAGGGGGGCGGTGATGAGTTCGAGAATGGCGTTCCGTTCCACGAAACGAAAACGGCCCAGGCTTAGAAGCCTGGGCCTTGGGCTGGCTGAAGTGACCCCGACGGGATTCGAACCCGTGTTGCATGCGTGAAAGGCATGTGTCCTAGACCAGGCTAGACGACGGGGCCAGTTTGTATCGTGCGGAAGGTGCCAATGAGATTGTAGGCCCATTGGACCTACAACCGTATTCGACCTTAATTGAAGGAAGGCCGACAGGTGGAACTGATCGTTGAGATTAGCCACCCGCCAAAGCGGCTCAGGCTCGTTCACCGGAAACCGCAAAGTATGTTCAATGACCCCGACGGGATTCGAACCCGTGTTGCATGCGTGAAAGGCATGTGTCCTAGACCAGGCTAGACGACGGGGCCTGATTGGCTCAGGTGAAGAGCAATTTACCCGGACGAGCCCGGGTGGTCAAGACGAGCTTGGATCAAATGTCCGGAGTAGACGCGGCGCAGTAGGGTTCCACCGAAGAGGAGAGTTGCGAGATTGTGAAGACCTCGTTAGCCTGAGGTTCCTGTCTGCCGGGCGCACCGACGAGACGGCATTCGGATCGTGAAGGATGGTACTATGCGAAAGATCCTGTTGATGACCGGGGACGCGGGCGAGGCGCAAGAGATCTACTACGCCAAGTACCGTCTCGAGGAGGAGGGCTGGCGCGTCGAGATCACGGCCCCCGTAAAGCGTCCGATCCTCTCGGTCGTCCACGATTTCGAACCCGGCTTCGATACCTACACGGAGAAGCCCGGCTATCGCGTCGAAGTGGATCGAGGCTTTGAAGAGGTCGATCCCGCCAGCTACGACGGACTGGTGCTTCCAGGCGGACGGGCGCCGGAGTACCTGCGCAATCGACCCGCGGCGGTGGCCATCGTCCGTCACTTCGTGGAGACGGGAAAGCCGATCGCGGCCAACTGCCACGGCCCGTTGCTGGTGATCGCCGCAGGGGGTGCTTCGAACCGAACGATGACGTGCTACCCCGACCTCGAACCAGACCTCCGCGCGGCGGGGGCCGAGTTCGTCAATCGCGAAGTCGTGGTGGACGGCCCCCTGGTGACCGTTCGGGGCTGGCCCGACAACGGACCCTGGATGCGTGAGTTCGTTCGCATTCTCAAAGCGGCCGAGTCCCGTTGAACGACTCCGGCGACCCAATGTTGAAGGATGGACGGGAGGGACGGGAGCCAAGGCGCCGCGAGGAAAGCGAACCGGCCGAACCGATCTCGCTCCGCGCAGACGAACCCTCGAGAGTTCGTGTCCCTCGATGCCGGAGGCCCTGGGCGATCGTCGTTTAACTGCTGACCTTGGTGTCCGGGCCGATGGGACTCGGATTCGGTTCGCGGACCTTGGATTGATTCTGGATCGCGTCGTACACCTCGCGACGGTGTACGGTCACATCTTTCGGTGCTTCGATCCCCAGGCGAACCTTGTCACCACGAATCTCGATCACGGTAATCGTGATGTTATCGTTGATGATGATACTCTCGTTCTTCTTGCGGGAGAGAACCAGCATCGCCGCTCCCCTCTGAGCCAAGCATCCTTGGCAAGACCCGTTCATCACGGGAGGCAAATCTTCGGGGTCGTAACGTCGAGGACGTCTTCCGTCCGATTCGGCGACGGGATCGACATCATCATTACAACTTTACAGCCCGAAGATAGGGGGTCAAGGGGCCGTGGGAATTTCGCCACCCCGGAGGGTCGGGGACTTGGGCAAATTCCGGCCCCTGCGTGACGCGGGGATGCTGCACGGCACCAGGCGACGGCGGGCTCAGTTGTCCAGGTCGGACGAGTAGCGGCGATAGAGATTGCCCAGCCCGAGATCGAAGATTTCGGCCTCGATATCCTCGGGTTCCGCCGGGTGAATCGTCTCGCGCAGCTCGAGAATCAAGAGCTCGAGAAACTTGGTCCGAGCGCGCTGGAGCGTCTTCCGAAACGCTTCGGGAGTCACCTTGGTCTGGTTCTGCTCACCGAGTTGCTGCGCGAGTTCTTCGATCGACGCCTTGGGGTTACCGACCCGAAGGTGGAGGACCGTGGCGTAGCGGTTCTTGGGCGTGTTGACCTCGTAGGTATCCAGCCGGGTCCAGACGCGCTTGATGACTGCTTCGCGCCAGACCCGATCGTAATCGGCGTCGGGACTGGCGGGATCGAGAAGATCGCCGGGGGGAAGGGGTTGGAGCTTTCGAGTGCGAAAGTGGTCGATGATCAGCCGGTGGAGGACCGTCCGAAGGTAGTCGCGGAACCGCCCCTTGTTGTTGTCAGCCCCGGCCAGCTTATGCGTGAGAAGCTTGGTCCAGAACTCCTGGAGCACCTCGTCGGCCAGGTTGCGATCACGGAGCTTGAGCTGGAGGTAGCGTTCGACCGCGTCGTGATAGCGGCCGATGAGCTCGCGCATCGCGGCTTGCCCGGCGGGTCCGGGCACATGGGCGTTGCGGATCGTCGTCCAGCTTGTCTCCAAGTCAGTCAGGTTTTCACTCGACATTGGAGCCCCCTTTGGGATCGAGGTCGTCAGCGGGTGTGATCGACCTCAGCTGGAGTTTCCGCGCGGCTCAGGGGGTTTCACGTGGAACGAGTCGGAATGCCCCTCGCTGCGGATTCTGTCCGGCTAGCATCATAGAACTCAACGAACCTGGTCATGTCAAGTGGAGGCTCGCGTCGAGGTCCAATTCCTGGCCCAAACCAGCGGAGCATCACGCTCGTTGACCGTGGTTCGCCCCAGAACACACGCGGTTCTTGGGGAAGTACGCCCGGCAGGATTCGAACCTGCGACCGACGGTTTAGAAAACCGTTGCTCTATCCACTGAGCTACAGGCGCAACAATTCGAGAGGAGCCGTCCATCTTCCTTGGTGGTACCGCAGTGCGCCCGGCAGGATTCGAACCTGCGACCTGCGGTTTAGGAAACCGCCGCTCTATCCACCTGAGCTACGGGCGCTCTCGTTGTGTGCGTGCTCGATTCTGCTCCAAAAGGCGGTATGCTGTCAACGTCGGGACGGGCAGGGGCACGCATTTTTGGAGTCGTGGAGCCATCGGGTTGCGAGCGACCAGGTCGGTCGTCTCCGATGGGCGACCGGGCGGGGGGCTCAACAGATGGCGGTCGACGAGAAGGTGGCGATCGTGACCGGAGGGTCGCGCGGGATCGGCCGAGGAATCGTTCTCGAGTTGGCCGGACTCGGCTTCTCGGTGGTCGTGAACTATCGGTCGGACCGACCTGCGGTCCAGGAGGCGTGCGACGAGGCTCAACGCCGGGGTGCCCCCCGAGCACTCGCGGTTCGTGCTGACGTGGCCTCGCTCGACGCCGGCCGGCAGCTCATCGATCAAACGCTCGCCGAGCTCGGTCGGATCGACCTCCTGGTGAACAACGCTGGTGTCGCCCCAGAGGCCCGCCTCGACCTGCTCAACACCACCGCCGAGAGCTGGGACCGAGTCGTGGGGATTAATCTTCGCGGTCCCTTCTTCCTGACCCAGGCCGTTGCGTCCACGATGGTCGAACTGCGCCGGTCGGGCACGATCTCTGATCCCCAGATCATTTTCGTGACCTCGGTCTCCAGCACCTTCGCCAGCGTCAACCGCGCGGAGTACTGTGTCTCCAAGGCCGGCCTGACGATGGTCGCCCAGCTCTTCGCGGCTCGACTCGCCGAGGACGGGATCCGGGTGAACGAGGTCCGCCCCGGTATCATCGCGACCGACATGACCGGGCCGGTTCGAGAGCTCTATGACCAACGGATTGCCGACGGACTCATCCCGATCCGACGATGGGGCACGCCGCACGATGTGGGACGCGCCGTGGCGGCACTCGCCGGGGGAGCCTTTCCCTATTCAACCGGTGAGGTGATCCATGTGGACGGCGGCCTGCACGTACGCCGGCTCTGATCCCACGCCTGGAGACGCCGTCGGAGCGGAGACGAGAGGGGAGGTGGTTCCCTCGCGGCCGAGGTCTTGTGCGTCCGGCGCATGGTCCGGAACTCGGACGGTCGGGCCGAGCCACGAGGAGAGCGCTCAACGCTCTCACGCGAGAAGTCGATGGACGCTGCTCCTCGATGTTGCTCTCGATCCTTGCCGGGCCCGGAGCCAACCCCCCGGGGTCGGTAGAGTGTCGAGCGTTGAGCCTCGAAGAGGAGACTCGTGAACCCGTTGGGCGGGCGATTGGCTCGTCCGGTCGGGCAGGGTGAGGCCACCGCGTTCGTGCCTCGCCCTGGCGCCGAGTCGAGGAACAGGGGGTCCTCACCGACGCGCATTCGAGTACAATTCTAATGTCGCCCCGTTCGCTACGATCTGGCCGGGTTCTCCCTCGACAAAAGGGGCGAGGAGATTCCGGTTTCTCCCGGATTGGCTCCAGGCGCCTCCGGCCTCGTGCCGCGCGAACTGGAGCCGACACGCGGTCTCCTGGTCTCCTACGAAGGAGTGGGGCGGGACGAGGCGCGACGAGTGCAGCGTAGCCTACCCGGGATCACGAGCGGAGTGCGGGAGCGTCCATGGCTGAGGTCGAGACCACCAACTCGGGCAATCCGCCGCCGAGGATCGGCAGCTACCAGCTGATTCATTCCCTGGGTTCCGGGGGAATGAGCTCGGTGTTCAAGGCGGTGCACGTGGAAACCGGTCACGAGGTGGCGGTCAAGGTCCTTCCCCGCGCTCTGGCCAAGAACGCGACCCTCCTCCAGCGGTTCATTCGAGAGGCCAAGAACGCGGAGTCGCTCGAGCATCCCAATATCGTTTCGATCTATGATCGCGGGGTGGACCAGGGACGCCACTACCTGGTGCTCGAGTTCGTCGCAGGGAGCGACCTTCACGAACGGGTCAAGCAAGGGGGGCCTCTGGACCCGTACGAGGCGGTGGAAGCGATCCGCGCCGTGGCGACGGGTCTTCAGTTCGCGGCCTCTCGAGGTTTGATTCACCGCGACATCAAGCCGGCGAATCTGCTGATCACTCCTTCAAAACAGATCAAGATCATCGACCTGGGACTGGCCCTCCATGCGGAGAACGAAGACGAGCGCGTGACCCGCGAAGGGACAACCGTGGGGACGGTCGACTACATGTCCCCCGAACAGGCGAGGGACAGCCGCGCGACCAGCGAACGGAGCGACATCTATTCGCTGGGATGCACCTTCT
>Ga0182739_1002988_pt1 | contig 15254 bp, 13 predicted proteins | sample eDN5th30CBELigBY_FD_128873 | JGI IMG/M metagenome (GOLD analysis project Ga0182739, IMG submission 128873) | Enriched backyard soil microbial communities from Emeryville, California, USA - eDNA 5th pass 30_C BE-Lig BY (version 2) (version 2) | ecosystem: Environmental > Terrestrial > Soil >... | reverse complement strand
GTGGAACTTGACATGGCTCCACAGCCGCTTGAGCGGGTCGCGCATGATGTAGATGACCTTCACCTCGCCGGCGATCCGGCGCACGTGCTCCCAGCCCGCATCGCCGATCAGCGCCGTCAGGTTGCTGAAGTCGGCAGCGTACTTCTGTCCGTTGCGCCGCTTGAACAGCGAGGCGTACCAGTCGTCGTCGATCGGATTGAAGAGCCAGCGCGAATACCAGTCGAGCCGCCGCCGCACCCAGCGCGGATTGTATGATTCTGCCTTCAGGCTCGCCGCGAACCGCCGGAATCGGTCGATACGGTTTTCAATCGAGAGCGCATTCTGCACGCCATGCACATGGGCGAAGTAGTGAACCTCCTTCTCGTCCGAGAAGTAGATGTCCGGGTGACGGTCCAGCATCGCGTACAGCCACGTGGTGCCTGCTTTCATCGCACCCGCACCAAGAAATAGGCGATCAATACTCGGCATCTTCAGCACCCGTTTCGCGTCTTTGCTTTGTCCGCTGAAGCCTCAGCGAGTCGACCGGCTCATCAAGAATAAAAGTTTGTCGTTCGGGTCAATTTCCCGCGTTGGTATGATTAGTACCGCAGTGAGCGTATAAGTCGAACAAGAACGAAAACAAGCTTACGTCAAGCCTGCACGCGCCTACAAGAGTGGTACACTGAACGGTGCGCTTGGCATTATTCTTCTATGTATTCTCACTTATGTTGGAGGCATGATGGTAGAAATTTCACAATTTTGAACGATTGATGTGGCCTGCTTGCTATGGAAGGCGGATACATCGAGTGGGTCGATCTGCTGGCTTTCACTGCGATGCCTTTTCACTGCGACGCCCTTTCACTGCGGCACTACGGGAACGCTTCATCCTCCATTATACGCTCCCGAACATTCGCTGGTCAGCCATCCGGCCAGGCCGCCGGTGACTGATTTGCTAGGGTACCGGCCAGAACTGCGGCAAAACGTGATGGTCCGATGAAGATAGCGATACCCGTTGCCCTGCGACGCCTGGTGGACCCTGACTATCGCCTCGTCAGTTCCGAATTTGACGCTCAATTCTACCTTGCGTCCTCCAGCGACTCGCAACTCAACGGTGCGGATCCCTTTGCCCACTTCATGACAGTGGGGTGGAAGGAGGGACGGAATCCGACATCATGGTTTGACATAAAGGCCTATCTGCTGCGCAACCCCGACGTGGGGCAAAGCGGCATGAATCCATTCCTCCACTACCTCAAGTTCGGGCGCGCAGAACAGCGCCCGCTCCAGTTTCAGGAGCCGAAGCCGGACGTCGCCACCCAGTCGATGTGGGGCGACAGGCTCGATGAGCTGGGTGCGGCTGGCGTCCTAGACGTAAAGGCGTATCAGCAGGCGACAGGCGCCGGACCGTTTGCAACGGCATCGGACGCCTTTTCACACGCCATGAGCCGCGGCTTCGTGCCCCTGGAGGTGATCAACGGGGATCCGACCAATCTGTTGTTCGTGCTCGGCAACGAGTGCCGCAGCAAGCGGATGCTGGTGCAGGCGCAAGGATTCTACCATCTCGTTGCGGAGTTCAAGCCCGGTCATTTCCAGGCGCTGCAGCATCTGGCGGACTGCTGCGTCGATCAGCACAACTTCCCCGCGGCGGCTTACTTCTATCGCCTGGCTCTTGAGGTCAACGACCAATATTTCTGGACGCACGCCAACCTGGCGAAGTGCCTGTTCGAAATGGCCCGCTACGACGAAGCCATTCGGCACGCGCACATCGCCCACGCGCTCGAGCCCGGCCTCGTCTATGCGCAGAAGCAACTCGAAAGCCTTGCACATACCCGGGGGATGCAACTCATCCATTCCGGTATTGCTGCGGCCGTCGCGCGCGATGTCTCGGGCTCCCGCCAGAAGATGCACGCCGCTTTGGCGATCGGCCCCGCGCGCCTGCGGCCGCAGGACGTTCCTCCCGGAACCTGGCAGCAATCCCACCCGAAGACGGTCGTCATTCTCGCCGACGACACCCTGCCGCAATGCCTGCTCTACCGGGTCAAGAACAAGGTCTTCCAACTGCGGACGCAGGACGTTCACACGCAGTGGTTTCCCAAGTCCGACATCAACGGGTTCAAGGATGCCCTGCCATTTGCGGATGCGGCGATCTTCTATCGCGTGCCGGCATTCCCGGAGATCGTCGACACCATCCGCTATGCCCGCTCGATCGGGCGGCCGACATTTTACGACATCGATGACCTGATTTTCGAGGGCGAGCATTATCCCGAGCCGTTCGAGAGCTACGCCAACCTTATTTCGCGGGAACAGTATGGTGGCCTGGTCGGCGGCAGCGAACTGTTCCGGCTCGCCATGCGCGAATGCGACTACGGCATCGCCTCGACGGCGCCGTTGGCCGAGTTCATGGCGAAAGAGGTTCTGTCCGGGGACGTTGTGATCATCCCGAACTCGCTCGGGCAGTTGCATCTCGCCGAACTGGACATTCCCGCGGAGAGACGGTCGCGTTCAAAAAAGTCCGTTCGCCTGTTCTATGGCTCCGGCACGCTCGCCCATAAGCAGGACTTCGCAGTGTTCGCCAACGACGTCCTGGCGCCGCTGCTCACGAAGCACAAGAATCTCGAACTCGTACTGGTCGGCACCTTTCCATTGCTGCCATCGCTGCAGCCGCACCATCTCCGTGTCCATCAGCTTGCGACCGACTGGACCTTCGAGCGCTATCTCCGCCAGTTGCGGACCGCCGATATCAACCTTGCGATCCTCGCGCCCGGAACCTTCAACGACTGCAAGAGCGAGATCAAATGGCTGGAAGCAGCCATGTTCGGTGTGCCATCAGTCCTGAGCCGGACCAGGACGCACGAACTCACGGTCGAGCACGGGAAGACGGGCTTCCTGTGCGAGACCAATGACGAGTGGTTCAGCGCCCTGGATCAGCTGATCGGCGATGAAGACCTGCGTCGCGAGATGGGCGCGGCGGCGCAGGAGGTCGTCAGGGCTGAATATGGTGCGAGCGAGATCGGCGCCCGGCTTGCGCAGGCGATCGAATCACGGGCCACACAGCCCGGGCCGACACCGCGCGACCGGCTCCGTGTCGCAGTGGTCAATGTGTTCTATCCGCCCCAGGCCATCGGCGGTGCGACCCGTGTCGTTCATGAGAACGTCGCATCGCTACACCGGCGTTATGGCCACGAAATCGAGGTCTGCGTTTTTACCAGCACCGAGGGCGGAATCCGTGCCGGGGAAGTCAGCGAGTACCACATCGACGGGGTTCGCGTCGTCGCCGTCACGCCCAAGACAGCGCCGAATTTTGAATGGAACCCGCGTGATCCGGAGATCGAGAAGGTGTTCGCGCGCTTCCTCGATCGCTTCAAACCGGACGTAGTGCATTTCCATTGCCTGCAGCGTCTGACCGGCTCGGTGGTAGAGGCGACCCGCCGTGCGGGCATTCCCTATTTCGTCACGGTGCATGACGGGTGGTGGCTTTCGGATCACCAGTTCATGGTCAATCAAGCGGGCGAAGTGCTGACCCCGCAGGCGCTCACTGTTGCCGCGATGGAGGCGTCAGACGTACCGGCGGCAAGCATCGAGCGCACCCGCTACCTGCGCGATCTGCTGGCAGGGGCGGAGGCGGTGCTGGCCGTATCCGAACCTTTCGGCGAACTCTACCGCGAAGCCGGCGTCACCAATGTCCGCACCGTGGAGAACGGCACCACGATCATGCCGCCCGTCGCGCGCGATCCGCTGGCCGGAGAGCGTGTGCGCGTCGGGCTCATCGGCGGCCTTGCGGCTCACAAGGGCTTCAATCTCGTACAGGAAGTGTGGGCGACCACCCGGTTCAGCAATCTTGAGCTTGTGCTGGTCGATCACCGCTATTCCGAGTTCATGCAGGACAGCACTTCGTGGAATGGCAATCCGGTCACGATCGTCGGCCGGGTTGCCCAGAGCCGCGTGGCGAGCCTCTACGCGTCGCTCGACGTGCTGCTGGCGGTTTCGATCTGGCCCGAGAGCTATGGGCTCGTGACGCGCGAGGCGGCGCAGGCCGGCCTCTGGATCGTCGCCTCGGACCGCGGATCGATCGGCGATGTTGTCGAGAACGGCAAGAACGGCTTCTGTATCGACGTCTCTGACGCGAGCGAACTGCAGCGGGTCATGAGCGACATCGACGCCGCGCCGGAAAAATACCGGACCCGTACCGGCTATCCCCTCTCGCTCCGTACTTTCGACGAGCAGACCGATGAACTGGTCGTGCTGTATCGGGAGCTACTCAGCCGCGACAAAATCCGTCCGGCCGAACTTTTGGTCCATCCATCTTGCTAGGGGCCCTGTCGGATCCGCTTTTGCTACCTCTCGCATCCGATCAACGATCATTCCAGCCGCGATCCCATCGCGGCGCTCATCCCGCAGGAAGAACGTCTCCAGTCTCGCGATCTTCTGTTTCTCGATCGCGTCTGGCAATACGCGGGGAATCATTTTCGACGCCGCACACGCGTTCACCCAAGCCTGAGTCAAGCTCATTCGTGCTTCGGTTCCGGTGCACCAGACTTCCTCAAACATCATCATTATGAAGTCCAGCACAGCATCTTCGACATGCCGCCTTTCTCGCCACGGACTCCAAAAAACCTCCCTCACGATTTCGTATGAAGGCCAATAATATATTTCATCCGAAGGCATGGAACGGATGACTTCGTCGACGGCCGTTCGAAGAATTGCTTTGGATACCGAGTTGGCCACAATGCAAGGCGCGTCTCGGAATGTTGCCACCAGCGGAATTGGCGAGAGCGTGAATATGATCTTTGCTTCCGGTCGCACTTGCCGGATCAGCTTAACTATTGCGATGAGATTATCCCGATTCTCATCAACGCTGCTGACTCTAAACTTATGACGCGAAGGGTCATGTTTATCCTGAGGAACGGCCCGCCAAAATACTCCGCCCGTTACCTCGTCGTACCAGATCTCCGACAAGCCGAGAGTGATGATGAATACATCGGCACTGGAGAAAAGCTTTTGTGTGAGGTTGCGGATCTGTTCGTCATATCCGAATTCCTCAGCATCGTAGCCGTGCCACAGCGGCTCTGAAAATACCTTGCCGGTAAGTGCCCACTCAAACTGTTGACGGATAACAAAGCTGTTGACCATTCCCTCCCCGCAGCGAACCAAATACGTCTCTGCGCTGTCGCCGTCCTTGCTCGTTAGGACATTGAATTTTCGTCGGGATAGCCATTTGGTAATATTGGCGGCAAAGCAGCTTCCAAAAGCAACGATCTTGGTCTGCGGGTCGATACAAGGTTTCTCAGGGGCCAAACTGCCGATCACAAATCGCTTGACCCCGTCTACGGTAAGTAGATCGCTGTCTTTTGGAATGTAGTTGCAATGGTCCCCTCGGAACCAGGTGTGATGGGCCTTCTGCGCAGACTTGCCCTTTCCAAGGTCGACCCGGCTGTTACTTGGATCATCCATGACTATACGCCGCATAGCCCTCTCCCTTTGTTCGCGGTCGACCTCAGTCGATCGCGGTTAAGTCTGTCCGTACACGTCGCCACACAACCACGCTAAACCGCCAGAGAACTCTCAGAATCCGCCTAGGCGCGCCAAGTTGCTGGTTTTTCGCGCGCGAACTCTCGATTTACATACTCATAGACGGGTCTGAAAACCGTCATCGCGGCACTGATTTCGCTTTCGGTCAAAGGCGTTTCCCGCGGTGGCGCCGCATTCTTTCGTTCGGCGATCTTTGGTTCGATATACTCGATACCCACGCGATCCATAATTTTCCTAAGATGGATGTCGGGATTCGCAAAAATATCCTCATAGAAGGCTGTAATGATCTGCTCAGGCTCGAACACTGAACGCAACCGCTCCAGAACCAGATCGTAGCGGCCTCGCGCAACGGCTTGATTCAGCGATAGACTGCGTAGAAAATCCACCGAACGGCCACTCCCTCTGGCGCGTAGCTGGGCGAAGGACCGATGACGGTCAATCGGATCGCGCATCAGAAAAACCAGCTTCAATGTCACGCCTGAAGGTGCAAAGAAGTCTTTGACCCACTTAAATTGCTCGGCACTCAAGAGCCCATAAGACGGCGTTATCTCGCACAAGAATGGCTTGTCTCCAGCCCGGCTTGAAAAATATTCAAGATATGTGGACGGGTCGTCATGCATCTTGGCTCGTTCTTCAAGCGCGGTCCTCAACTCACGCGCATCCCCGACGCTGTCCCGGCGGGCAAAGCGCTGCAGACGTCCGTCAAACTTTGATGTCCATTTTTCCTTATCCTGGACACCGAGGTGCGCATCGAAGAAATGCATTTCCTTGATAGGAGAAGCAAATATCTGAGGATGCCCCGAAAGGTAGTCGTGCAGCCATGTCGTCCCGCAGCGTTGAGCGCCGACACCGAGAATAAGGGTCTTGCCCTTTAGGGGCATGGCATTCCCGGATCTCTCTCGTTTCTCCTCCGATACCGCGGGCGCAGATGTGGGATCACCATGATCTGTGGAACTCGCCGCTGGCTCCGGATGAACAAGTAAAGCCAGAGGAGCCGGCCTGGGAGCAGAAAGCTGCTCGCCTTGAACCGGCTTGTATGAACCCGGCTCCATGAAAGCCAACAACTCCTGCATATCGGCAGGTGGTGAGCCGCCAATAAAAGTGGCGAGCGACTCGATGAATGGGAGAGGATCGCTGATCGCTTTCTCGTAGGATACGTGCAGAATTGGGCAGCGCGCTTCCTGGATCAGGCGAATATTCTGGCTCTGGAGCGAAGCTACCCGCCTCAGCGAACGCTCGACGGTGTCGCCCCGTGAAACGCCACGACTTGCAATCGCAAGTGGGTCTCGCCAGATCATCACAAGCCGGGGATTCCGCAGCTTGGGCAGCAATTCGCTCAGATAGTCGGCAGCACGCGGATATTTCCAGCCCCAGACGCTTCGCTGCTGATTGGACTGTGAAACAATCTCATCCAGCCCCGACGCATCGTTGCGAACAAATCTTTGATCTTCCAGATTGGCGGGAAGGTTGTCGCCGATGAAGAGACCGCAACGCTGAGCGACACCAGCGACCATCGTGGTGCCGCCGCGGGGGACACCTAAAATTACGACCGTGAATGCATCGGTATTCGGCGCGAGTTGGTCTCCTTGAAGGAGAGCAGGGCCTTTTTGCCGTTCATTCCGTTTCCCAGGGAAATTTGCTTGGCTACGAGCACTCACGTGAACGATCCCCTGGCTGCATCGAAATTCCCATGCCATGGCTCCCCCACGGGGTCAACCAAGTCCCTTCCCATGTAGCATCGGCGAGGAAGACGTTCGAGAAAGGCCAAGGGAGCAACCTCCTGATTTCCAGCTTCTATTCCTGGGCGGCCAAGCGTCATGAGCGCCCGGAGCAGACGGAGGACGTCGACGACCTGAAGAACAGTGCGACAGGGTCGATCCCGGACAGCCCGAGCCAGTACTGAAACGACGTCTTTCTTTTCCCGGACGTTTTGTCGACGGTATGCCCGACATGGCTGGGGGACTAGGATTCGAACCTAGATTAACGGAGTCAGAGTCCGCTGTTCTACCGTTGAACTATCCCCCAACACGGGCCGCGCGCCAAGGCTGGCGGGAAGCGGCTGCGCTGGTCGGAGCACCACCGGACGGTGGCGCTGAGCGCCTCGTTAGCCGGAGTGTTCCCGGAGGCGCGAAGCGGGACGTATTTAGGGCATCCCGCGCGGCATTCCAAGCATCAATTGATCGGGTCGTGCGGGAAGTTTGTCCGCGCCGCCCGTCACCGATTTAATCGCTCCGATCCATTGACAATTTCACGAATCGGCCGGCCGCGGCGGGCGATTCTGCTTCCGGTTGTTTGACCTCGGTCATTCCCTGTGTACAAACCGCAGCGCGGGATTGCCCTGGATCGGGGTACCGCGGGACCGGGCGGCGAAAGCCGGGGTCTCGCCCGCATCCGCTCCGCCCGGAGCTTTGTCGCGTCGGCTTCCTCCCCACGGGCCGGCTTCCACCCACTCTCCACGTAATCAATCGAACTGGAGACTTCATGAAATGGCGCACTCTGTGCGCGGTTCTGCTCGTGTCGGCAGCAATGTCGAGTCCGGTGGCCGCGCGCACTCTCGGCGACTACGCCGAATTTTCCGCCCGTCGCGCCTCCGCGGCGATCTCGACCTCCTGCATGCCTGCCGCATTGAAAGCGGCCCTTGCCCGGATCAAGTCCGCCTGCGGACGGGTTCAGGTCATCTCCGGGCACCGGCCAGGCGCGCGCGTCGCCGGGTCGGGCCGGCCGTCCTATCATGCCTCCTGCCGCGCCGTTGACTTCCATGCCCCCCGCGCCTGTGCGCTGCGCGTATTGGCGGGCTGGAACGGCGGGCTCGGCACCTATTCCGGCCGCATGACCCACATCCACCTCGACACCGGCCCGCAGGTCCGCTTTGCGCATGGTGGCGGCCGAACGCGCGTGGCTTCGCGGCGCAGCGCCCGGCACCGCGTGGCACAGGGGCGCGGCTTCTCGGCCAGCCGGCGGTCTGCCAGCCGACGCACCGCAAGTCGGAGGACCGCAAGTAGCCGCCGCGCAGCAAGCCGGCGCTCTGCGAGCCGCAGGTCTGCAAGCCGCGTCTCGCGGCGTGCCGCCTCGGCCCGGCCGAAGGCTTCCCGCCAGAATGCCCGGTACTCGAAACGGCAGTATCGCGGGCGCCATCGCCAAGCGTCCCGGTAGGCAATACCACTGTAGAGGTCTGCGTTCCGCCAGCGGCGCAGACCTCCTACGTCTCTCCGAGCGGGGTCTATCCGTCAGCCGAGCATCCGCTTCATCTTGAGCACGGTCGTGCGCAGCGGGGTCAGGACGGGGCGTCCCGGAACCGGCTTCGCCAGCTTGCAGGCCGGGTCCATCGAGGTCTGGCCAAGCAGCACGCAGTCGTAGTCGGTGGCTGCATCGGCGGCCTGTGCGATCAGGCGATAATGTTCCTCGATGCTGCCGTGCTCGCGGAAGGCGATGCGGGCGTCATCGAGCACCTTGCTCGCCTGCGTGTAGGTCTTGCCGTGGCGCTCGGCGTAGCGTGCGATGTCCTTGCTGATTTCGGGCATCGAGAACGGCGAGGTCGTGAACACGGCAAAGCGCGAGCCGGCTTCGAACGCCGCTTCGATCATCGCCTCATAGGAGCACAGCACCGGGATCGCGATGTCCTGGCGCGATCGCTCGACGATCGCGCCGAACACCGAGCCGGTGAAGACGGCCGCCTTGGCGCCTGTCAGTTCGACATAATGCAGCAGTTTGTCGAGCCGGTCCGCGATACTCTGATCGATGACGCGCGTCGCCACATAGTCGGCATAGAGCGACTCGTCGATCACGTTGATGGGCTCGGCCTCCGGCCACAATTCGGCAAAGGCGGCGGCGACGGGGCCGGCGGCATGGATGCCCGAGGGTGAGACGATGGCGACGCGCGTGGTCATGGTGTCAGCCCTGCAGCTTCCAGCCGACCCAGTTGCAAAGGCCGCGGCCCATGACGAGTTCGAGGTCGCGGCCCTTGAGCCACGGCATCTCCTCGCTGAACATGGTGACCGCCTCGCGCCAGGTGCAGGACAGGCGGGTGATGTCCGTGCCCCAGAAGGTGCGGTCAGGCCCGAAGGCGTCGAAGATCTGGCGGATGTAGGGGTGGATGTTGCGCCACGGGTAGGCTTCCGACGAATTGCTCGGCGCGCCGGAAACCTTCACCGCGACATTCGGGTATTTCGCCAGCGCCAGCATTTCGGGGAGACTGGCAAAGCCGGCATCGTCCTTGCTGCCGGAGATGCGGCCGAGATGGTCGATCATCAGCTTGAGGCCGGGATGGCGCTCGGCGACCTTGCCGAAGGCGGCCATGTTGTCATTGACGAGAAAGGCCAGCGGAATGCCGAGGCGCTCGGCCTCGGGCCACAGCCAGTCCATGGAGCCGTCCTGCCACCACGTCTTCTGGTGCGGCTGGTTCATCGCCCAGCGGTAGCCCACCATGCCCGGCCGCTGCATCCAGCTGCGGACGTTCTCGCGCGCCTCGGGCTGGTCGAGCTGGAACCAGCCCATGACCGCGATGCGGTCGGGGTGCGCCTTGGCCGCCTCCACCGCGAGGTCGTTGACCTGATAGAGCGAGGCCGGCGGGCAGATGATCGCGGCGGTGACGCCCGCGCCGTCCATCTCCTTGAGCAGGTCGTCCTTCGTATAGTTCGGGATCTGCCGGTGATGGCTCGACATCTTGGCGTTCTCCCAGATGTGAACCTGCGAGTCGACGATCAGCATGGGCTTCTCCGTTCTGCGGACGGCTGCGGGCGGATGGGATAGGACGGCTGCGGGTCGCGCTAGCGGGGCGGCAGCGGAAACTCGTCGAGCACCTTGTTGTATTCGGGCTCGTTGTCGATGCGCATTGCGGACAGGAACCGCACGATGCCGCAATAGAACGAGATCGTCATCAGCAGGTCGACGAGGTGCTCGTTGCTCAGTTCGGCTTTCAGCGCCGCAAAGGTCTCGTCGGAAAGGTCGATGTTCTGCGCCATTTCGCGGGCGGCGCGCAGCACGGTCCGCGCAAGCGGATCGAGATGCGTGGTCTTGCCCTCGGTCTCGGCCGTGACCGCGTGGATGTCCTCGCGCGAGACGCCGAACTCCTGCGCGATCTTTACGTGGTGCGTGTACTCGTAGACCGTGCGCGTGAGGTAGCCGATCTGCAGGATCGCCAGTTCGCGCAGGCGCGGCTCAAGCTTGCTCTCGAAGCGGATGTAGCGTCCCAGCGCCTGCTGCCGGCGCAGCGCGTTCGGGCTGTGCGCCATCGCGCGGTAGAGGTTGATGTTGCGCGTCAGCAGTTCGCGGTTCTCGGGCGCGAGGTCGTCCTGGTCGAGATATGGCAGGCGGGCCATTCGAATTCCTCCCTGGCTCTGTCCTTGTTCGGGGCGGCATTGTTGCAGGCAATGGCGCAGCGCGACATCCGCTGTCTGTTGGCGAGGGAGAAAAATAGAAATCACAAAAGGTGGATCGTGCGGCCCGGCGAGGTGTTCTAGCTTCGCAGCCCACGCCACACCCACGGATTACGGAGGACGGCGACCATGCGCTTCGGGCTTTTCGGCAGTGCACAGGCGAAACGCGGCGGACCGGATGTCGACAGCGGGGTCGGGTTCCGCGAATTCGTCGAGTACAATGTCGAGGCGGAAGCGCTGGGCTATCACAGCACTTTCCTGGTGGAGCACCACTTTACCGGCTTCGGGCAGGTCTCGGCGACGCTCAACCTTCTGACCTGGGTTGGCGCGCGCACCAAGACGCTGCGGCTCGGCACCGCCGTGATCGTGCTGCCCTGGCACAATCCGGTGCTGCTCGCCGAGCAGGCGGCGACCATCGACCTGTTGTCGGAAGGCCGGCTCGACCTCGGCATCGGCAAGGGCTATCGCCACAACGAGTTCAACAGCTTCGGCATCTCGCAGGCGGAAGGCGAGGAGCGCTTCCAGGAAGGCCTCGACATCCTGCTCAAGTCGTGGACGACGGAAGAGCGCTTCGACTACCACGGCAAATTCTGGACCTTTAACGACATCATCGTCGAGCCGCCGACCAAGCAGAAGCCGCATCCGCCGATCTGGATGGGCGCGGCAAGCGAGAACTCGTTGCGGCAGGTTGCCGAGCGTGGCTTCAACCTGCTGCTCGACCAGTTCGCAACGCCGCAGGAGGTCGCCGATCGCATCGCTTTCTTCAAGGCCGAATGCGAGCGGCGCGGCCGCAAGTTCGATCCGATGGAGGTTGGCGTCGCGCGCGCGTTCCACGTCGCCTCGAACGCCGAAGACAAGCAGGCCGCGCTCGACCGGCGGCTGCAGGGGCGCCTGCGTCAACTCGACATTGCGCGCAACCCGACCGGCGGCACCGACCAGGGCTGGCGCTTCAAGACCTCCTATGCCGACAACGTCGCGGTCAACGAAGCGAGTGCGGTCTACGGCACGCCCGACGAGATGATCGAGAAACTCGAGGCCCTGCGCGCCTGCGGCGTCGGTTATGTGCTGCTCAACGGCGGCGGCTCCGGCGGCGGCGAGCGTGCACGCGAGAGCCTGCGCCGCTTCGCCCGCGAGGTGATGCCGGCGCTGTCCGACAAGCCGGCCCTGCGCGTCGCGGGATAGGCGGCAGCACGGACGGATCGCGTCGCTAGGCAGGCCTGCCCGTCGCCAACAGGTCGACGGTTTGGTACGCGCGCATGAGGGAGACTTCTTCGTACATTGCGGTGCCAGACAGGGAGAGGAGCCACTCCATGATGACACCGTACTCTTCCTGATTCAGCCCTGACATGCGCTTTAAGAGAAATTCATCCCAGTAAGCAGGCTCAGGCATGCGATCGAGCATTCCAATTAGTGAACTGGCTGCCAGCAGATCGCAACGGCCTCCCGCTGAAAGAGTCAGAACGCTCGGCAAGTAGTAGAGAAAGGCTTCGGCGGTAAACGCGAAGAAGGCGCCGGAGTGCGCCCGCCAGTCATCGAGCGAAATCTCTTGCCATTTCCGGCCGTAAAACCAAAGCGCGTCTTCGTCGTCGCAAATTATAGCCGCGCGGCGTTCGATCAGCGACGATGGGCAGTCTCGCGCCCGGAAGGCCCGCTCGATTTTAATTTCCAAGCTCATTTCAGAACGCTCGCGCATTGTCCGACATGCGCCTCGCGCTAAGTCACTTAAAGCGTGTTCCACCACGCCCAGGCAAGGCGACCGAAGGCGAACACGACGATGCACGCAACGACCACGAAGAAGATCGAGATCGCGTAGTCCACCTGCTGCTTGAACTCGCGCAAATTCTCGCGCAGCCGCGTCGGCCGCCGGAACAGGAGCGCGCGCAGGAACAGCACGACGGGAATGAGCGCAGCCAGGAAAATCAGGATCTTCAGCATGCTCAGCGCAGATCGAGGCTGCCGAGGGTGACGGCAAGGGCAGGCGCCGCCAGCGGTGCGAGGCTGTCGCGAGGACCGAGGTCCGCGGTCGTGCGATAGCCGTCAGGCGTCGGATCGCGATGGATGCGCGTTCGCAGCGTGACGGCGTCGATGACCCACAATTCGGCGATGCCGAAACCGGCATAGAGAATGGCTTTGCGGCCCAGATCGTAGCCGAGGCTCGAGTCGGCGACCTCGACCACGAGGCGGGCGGTCGCTGCACTGAGGCCCCTGATGCCCGAATCCTTCGGATAGAATACGAAATCGGGCTCGAGATAGGTGTCGGGGCTGAGCCGGAAGGTTGTTTCCGTGACCAGCATCAGATCGTCGGGCAGCCTGCGCGCCCAGTAAATGTTCAGGGCGGCCTTGAGGATCTCGTGGTGGTTTCCCTTCGGCGACATCGGCACGATCTCCCCACCGATCAGTTCGAGCCGTTCGTCTTCGTGCAGGATGCCGGCGGCCGTCATCTGCTCCAGTTCGGCCACCGTGAAGCGCCGCCGCGGCAGCCCTTCGGCAGCGGTCGTGGTGCGTTCGGCAAGGGGAGGGGCCACGTTCATGGTCTCGACTATACAGCTTGATGGCTATGCCGCGCCACCCGGCCGGCGCACCGGCAGCAAGGGCAGTCACGTGTCGGGTCTCATTGCCGCATCAGCACACCGATGCGTGCGTAGACACCGCTGCGTCTGTCGGTGTCGGTCGAGAAGCCGAAGCCCGCCGACCATTCATACAGGCCGTACCTGAACGACGTCACATGCATGCCGGCGCGAAACTGGTGGTGGGTCGGGCCGCCCAGGCCTTGCAGTTCGGGACCGAGCCACAGCAGGTCGAAAGCGCGCCAGCCGGCTGCCACGCGCGTCCAGTAGTCGGGGCCGATGGTGGAAGCCGAGACATTGGCGGCGAGCATGATGGCCGGCGCCGGCTCGTACCAGATGTCCGCGCCGGCACGGATGCCAAAATGCGTGCCGCGCAGCCGGTTGCCCGGATCGTCAGGCGTGAGCTTATGGTGCTGGACGTCGAGGCCGGCATAGACCGTGGCCTCGAGCGTGCCGGCCTTGAAGCGCCATCCCGGCATCACCGCGCCGAGGTAACCATAGCCGCGCACTTCGACATCGCCGAGGCCGCCTTTGGAGATGTAGCGGTAGGTGCCGGCGCCGCCGAGCAGTTTCAGCGTGAAGCCTTCACGGAACAGTCCGCCCGGTGACCAGAGCAGTCCGGCATGTCCGAAGGTGCCGGCATGCCAGATGTCGCCACCGGCGAGATACATGGCATGAGGGGCGTGTGCCGGTTCGGGCGCGAACAGGCTGTAGCTGTTTCCGGTCCGCTCGTCGGCATAACCCACGCTCGCCGCGCACAGCACGGCGAGGATACCACACGCAACGCTTCGCATCGACGCCCCCCGGCGCCCGCTATGGTAAATAAAGTGTAGCGGAATTCGCGCAAGAGTCGAATCGAAGGTATCTTTGCACGCAACTATGGCGCGCGCGAAAGCTGTGTTGGCGATGCTCCAAGCGCGCGGCGCACCATGGCCGAGAAGGCGCTTGCGCTGGCATAGCCGACGCTGGCGGCCGCCTGGGAGACCGGTGCGCCGCCCGCCAGACGGCCAAGCCCTTCGACGGCCCGCAGCCTCGCGCGCCACTCGCCGAAACTCAGACCGGTCTCGGTCCGGAAGAGGCGCGCCAGCGTGCGGCGGCTGCCGCCCGCGCGCTCGGCCCATCCGTCGAGGTCGAGGTCATTTCCAGGGTCGTCGAGCAGGGAGCGGGCGACGCGCAGCGCACGCGGGTCGCGCGGCATCGGCAGGCCGAAGGCATGGCCCCGGGAGCGCGCAAGCTCGGTCAGGATCAGCCGCGCGATCAGCCCGCCGCGTCCCTCGGGGTCGTAGTCGAGCGGCTCGTCGAGCGCGGCGAGGATCAGTTCGCGCAGCAACCCGCTCACCTCCACGAAGGCCGGCGCGCTCGGCAGGACCGTCGCGGCGGCCGGGTCGATATAGAGCGTGCGCATCTCGACACGGCTGCGCATGGTGACCTTGTGCGGGGTCGCAGGTGGCATCCATAGCGCGCGCGCCGGCGGCACCAGCCAGGCGGCGGCTTCGGTCTCGATCCGCATCAGGCCGGAGGCGGCGTGAAGAAGCTGGCCACGCCGGTGGCGGTGGAGGCGCGTGGCGTCGCCGTCCGCGAAAGTCTTGGCCATCGCGGCGACGGGGCGCGGAGAGAGATCGAACGGGGAAAGATCCTCGTTGAAGGGGACCGTATGGGGGCCCGCAGACATGAACCGTCCTCCCGCTTGGCCTGATTGCGATGAAAATCGGCCGAACATCGCGTGTTGGCAAGGGGTAAACTGTAGCCATATCGATTTGAGAGGGCCGGGAAGGCCCCATACCGGGTGCCACCATGGATAGTGCCG
>Ga0182739_1002985_pt1 | contig 15259 bp, 18 predicted proteins | sample eDN5th30CBELigBY_FD_128873 | JGI IMG/M metagenome (GOLD analysis project Ga0182739, IMG submission 128873) | Enriched backyard soil microbial communities from Emeryville, California, USA - eDNA 5th pass 30_C BE-Lig BY (version 2) (version 2) | ecosystem: Environmental > Terrestrial > Soil >... | reverse complement strand
AGGCACGCCGCCAGCGTTCGTCCTGAGCCAGGATCAAACTCTCCATAAAAGTAGTTTGAAAGCTCATTTGCTTTGCTAGCGATCCAACTTCGTTAGAAGTTGAAATCTATTGTTTGCTTCATTCAAGAAGCTTGTTTCATTAACGTTGCTTGTTCAGTTTTCAAGGTTCATTGTGTTTCGTTTGTCGCGTCATCTCTTGGCGACCTACTTATAGTATCACCCCCTTGTTATATCCGTCAACACTTTTTCATAAGTTTTTTATATAATCGCGTTTAATACTAATTGAAAGTGGGTAGTAAAGCATGTACAAAACGTTGGTATCACTGGTTTTATGCTTATTTTTAGTTTTTATCTATTTTGACGATAAAAATAGTATTTCCCCTGTATTTCAATTAACAGAAGCCCCTGCAGTCATTACAAAAGGCCAATTTGGGCAAAGCTTAATCATTGAGTTAAGTTATTCCCATAAAGGTTTTGAGGACTGGGTTACCAACCTTCGTGAACCATATCCGCTTATATTGGCTGATAGTGACTGGTTGTTACGAAGTCCCGATTTGGTAAAGATGCTGAGGGAAAAAAATATTCGAGTCGGTTTGCTTGGTTCCAATAGTGAACAATACGAAGATGAAAATCTATTAAAAAAAGAAATCGCAATCTATGAAAAAACGTTTTACAAAAAACCGCTTTGGTTTGCTACCTCTGATTATAAAGTCGATACTTCCATGCAAACTGCTTTGCATGATCAGGGAATCAACATTGTCGCTCCGACTTATACGTTTCCTATAGAAGAGAGTAAAATTCCTGAAGGTTCGTTTGTAAGTATTCCTTTGCACCGAGACAAGGAAGTTTCATTTGAAGAAATAAATGAATTTATAAAAGCGCATAAATTTGTTTCAATTGAACAAAATATATTTGGCTATGAAACTTCTACAAAGCGTTATCCTTAAACTTTATTATTCTACTATAAAACTAAAAAAGGGCTGCCACGAAATTTTTCATTTCTGTGATCGCCCTTTTTTTATGCTTTTGCAGTTTTTGTTGTTTCTTTTCGTGCTTTGCGACGCTGCTCCAATCGTTTTCGATCTTCTTCTGATTGTGCATTGTATTTTGGCAACATTAAAATTTGGTATGCATTAACGGCCACTAATGGGAATAATAATAGTGCAACATATACATCAATATTATCTTGTCTTCCCATTAAAGCGATGATCCATTCCAAAGATGTAATAACAATCATGAAAAATAATGTTGATATCAACACATGCGGCTTTTGCGTCATTTTGATTTTTTTAATTGCTGTCCAGACGGCCGCACCGATTAGCACTGCAAGTAAGAAACCATAGAAAATCCAGTCTCCCGCTGCATTAGCTCCTGGTGCAAAACGGAAAACAATAATATCCACTAACACGATAATGATTAATAAAATTTGAATCCAATTCCAAAGTGTTAGCGTTCTAAATATATTGACCCCGACTTGATGTAATGTCAAATATGCAAAAAATCCTGCTTGTGCCATTACACTCATCGTCATCCCTAATACGATATTCCAAACTACTGCTGCAAGAAATTCTGAGATTTCTCCATTCGCTAAGTATGGCTGGTAAAAGTCCCAACGAATAATTAACGAGGCAGCTGCATTAACTAAACCACCGATTACTAATGCCCAAAAAGCAAACTTCACCCAGTTCCGTATCGTCACGAACAAATTCCCCCATTTTTTAATATATCTTGTATATTTTATCAATTTGGTATCAAAAAAGCGACCTCTCTTAAAAGATGTTACATACAATTTGTAAAATTGTGAACAATAAGCGAAAGCGCATAAATGAAGAAAGGTCGTGAGAAAAATGAAACGATTAATCATACTTACCTTTTTCCTCATTCTCCTAACCGGTTGTAGTGACGCCAAATCGACGACAATGTCTTATGATGAAGTGAAAAAAATCATGGTCGATGCCATTCAAACAGAGGATGGGAAAAAAGCAATTCGCCAAATGTTCGAAGATAAGAATTTCCGGGAGTTGCTTATTTTAAATACAGAAGAAGTAAAAAAAGCGACCGAGGAGACAATGTTATCAAAAGAGGCAATGGATTTTTGGATTAAAACATTTGAAGACCCGAAATTCAAAGAAACATTTGCCAAGAGTATGCAGGATCAGCAGGAAGATTTAATGAAAAACCTACTGAACGACGCCAGTTACCAAGAAGCTTTAACATCTTTCTTCGGCCAGCCGGATATGCAAAAGCAGCTCGAAAGCATAATGAAAGGTGCCGTCATGCGAAAAGAGCTGGAAAAAATCGTAATGGAAACAATCGAAAATCCGCTTATGCAAACAAAATGGCAGGATCTTATTAAGAAGAGCGGTGAAGCTTCATCCGAAAAAGAATCGGGATCTGAATCGGGATCCGGCTCTGAGAAGGAAAGCGGCGGCGGTAAAGAAAGTGGTGGAGAATCATAAAAAAACAACCAGTCGTCTCAATCGGGACAACTGGTTGTTCTTTTTTTATTTTTTTAACTCTGAAATAATTTCTTCAGCGATTTGCAAATAGATTTTACCTGTCGGGTGACTTTCTGCATAGATAGATGGCGCAAAATCTTCCTCTGTCCAATCTGGTTGTCCTAAAGGAATTTGACCAAGTAATTTTGTGCGCAGTTCATCAGCTAGCTTTGGACCGCCACCTTGACCAAATACGAATTCTTTTTCCCCTGATTTGCTTTCATACCAAGCCATATTCTCAATAACACCAAGGATTTCATGATTTGTTTGTAATGCCATCGCACCTGCACGGGCTGCTACGAAAGCGGCTGTCGGGTGAGGTGTTGTTACAACAATCTCTTTTGAAGACGGTAGCATTTGGTGAATGTCCAGAGCTACGTCTCCTGTTCCTGGTGGTAAATCCAATAGTAAGTAGTCTAAATCGCCCCACTCTACATCACGGAAGAACTGGTCCAATACTTTCCCAAGCATCGGTCCGCGCCAAACGATTGGTGCATTGTTTTCAACGAAGAATCCCATAGAGATAACTTTTACACCAAGACGCTCTACTGGGTAAATACGGTCATCTTTTACGACCGGCATTTCTGTAACACCCATCATGTCCGGTACAGAGAAACCATAAATATCAGCATCAATTAAACCGACTTTTTTGCCTAGGCGAGCAAGTGCAACTGCCATATTTACAGATACCGTAGATTTCCCTACTCCGCCTTTACCTGATGCAATTGAAATAAATTGTACGCTTGATAATGGTGATAAAATATCTTGTGCTTCCGATTCCGTCGCTTGTCCACGGAATGACTGCAGTACTTCTGCCGGCAGCTCTTCAAAACGAATTCCAACTGAAGCTGCGCCATTTTCTTTTAACACTTCAACAATTTTCATTTGAAGTGTCATTTGTTCAGGCGTATTAGTTTTTGCGATTGCAATACGAACACTCACATGCGCTTTTTCTGCTTTAATCGAAACGTTTGTTACACCTTTTGTTTCTGCTAGTGATTTATGTAAAAACGGATCTTGTAGTTCTCCTAATAGTTCTCGGACTTGTTCCTCATTTAACATATCAAACACTCCCTTGAATGAAATTACATTTGTTAGTATATCATAATCGATTCGTATTGTTATTACATGTTGCCTACTCGTATTTTACGTGAATATAATTTTCAATGCCACGTGCAATTGCAAATGCCATTTTTTCCTGATAGCTGTCATTTGCCAGCAAATCACGCTCTTCCTCATTACTTAAAAAACCTGTTTCTACTAATACAGCCGGTTTTTCAATTTTCTTTAATAAATAAACATTTTTAATTGCCAGTGCTTCGCGTTCCGTATTTTCCATCGTCTCTCGAATTGATTGCTGAACTGCCTGTGCAAGTGCCGCACTTTTTTCATGTCCCGTCTGATGGTAAAACACTTGGGCGCCTCTCCACTTGCTATTTGGTATTGCATTTGCATGAATCGTAATGAATAGATCCGGTTCATGTGATTCTACTAACGTTTCACGTAAAAAAATGTCCTGTTTTTTACGCTCACGAAGTGTTGGAAATGTCTCACTTGGTGCATGTTCACTCAGTACATCCCCATCTGTGGAACGTGTTAATACTACCTCTGCCCCCAAACGTGTCAATTGACGAGCTACTTTTTTTGTAATTGCCAATGTCACATCTTTTTCGATCACCTCTCCATTTGAAGCACCACCATCAACTCCTCCATGACCAGCATCTAATACAATTTTTACCCCACCTAATGGCTCGGGTAAAAAAAATCGCCGGTCGGATGCGTTCGTTTCATATACAACGACAAGCATCGAACAAAAAATTACGAATATGAGTGCAAGCCAACGTCTCAAAAAAAACACCGTCCTTTTTGCCTACTATACGCAAAAGGACGGTGGAATATTCACCTTATCATTGAGACAAAAGCTGACGCTGTAATGTTGCATAAAAACCTTGTTCATTCATTAAAGAGTCATGATTTCCTTGTTCTAAAATCCGCCCATCTTTAATGACAAGGATCTGGTCTGCATTTTCAATCGTTTTAAGACGGTGTGCAATGACAAAGCTCGTACGCCCTTCCATCAAATTGTTCAAGCCTTTTTGAATATGCACTTCTGTCATTGTATCAACACTTGAAGTTGCTTCATCCAAGATTAAGATGTCGGGATCTTCCAGAATTGCGCGGGCAATCGCTATAAGCTGACGCTGCCCCTGACTTAAATTTAAGCCCCCGCTTGTCAGTACAGTATCGTACTGCTCAGGCAAATACTTGATAAAATTATGTGCATATGCAATTTTTGCTGCCTGTTCAACCTCATCATCTGTTGCATCGAGCTTACCGAAACGGATATTCTCACGTACTGTTCCTGAAAACAGGTATGTATCCTGCAGTACAACTCCGACATGATCTCGCACATTCGACATCTTATAATGTTGAATTGGTTCACCGTCCAATAAGATCCGGCCACCTGTCGCATCATAAAAGCGGGTTAACAGCTGAATGATTGTCGTCTTCCCTGAACCAGTCGGACCAACAATGGCAATTGTCTCTCCTGCTTTTGCTTCAAAATCGATTCCGTGTAATACTGTCTTGCCCGTTTCATAAGCAAACTGAACGTTTTCGAACTTAACATTCCCACTAAACTGTTTCTTAGCTTTTGCATTTTCGATATCCGCTACTTCTTTCGCTTCATCCAGCACTTCAAAAACACGTTCAGAACCAGCAATAGCCGATTGGAATGTATTGAGCAAGTTCGATAGCTGATTGATCGGTCGGAAAAACTGCCGGGTATACGTAACAAATGATGCGATTACACCGATTGTTAGTCCGCTTGTTACTGCCATGATCGCTCCGGCGCCTATTACAAGACTTAAACCTAAGTTGTTCATGAAGTTATTGATTGGACCCATGAAGCCGGAAATAATATCGGCTCGCATTGCCGAACCGCGCAAGCGCTCATTGGCCTCTTTAAACTCAGCAAGCGTTGATTTTTCCTGACCGAAAAGCGTAATAATATCCGCGTTTGAAATGGTTTCTTCAATATACCCATTTAAATTGCCCAAATCCCGTTGACGTGCCTTATAGTTCACACTGCTTCGTTTAATAATCTGCTTTGTCGCATAAACGATGAGCGGAATAATAATGAGCGTAACAAGCGCTAATCGCCAATCTAAATAAAAGAGGGCAAAGGCCGTTCCGACAATCGTTAAGAAACTTGAAACGATTTGAATGACACTCTGTGACAAAGCGGCATTTAAATTTTCGATGTCATTTGTCATCCGGCTCATTAAATCGCCCTGCTGTCTTTTGTCGTAAAAGGCGAGCGGCAATGACTGATACTGTTCAAACAGTTGCTGTCGCAACCTGCGAATCGTCTTTTGTGAAACACGAATCATGACAAAGGTTTGAAGCCAAGTCAGTAACGATGACGCGATATAGACGCCGGCTAAAATAAGGGCCATCCGAATCGCACCTGGAACATCGAGCTTCACAATATAATCATCGATTGTTCTCCCGATCAGAAATGGGCCGACTAAGCTTAGCAATGTACTAATAATAACGAAAATGACAACACTGATCAGTTCTACCTTTTGTATGCGTAAATAGCTCCAAATACGCAGCAGTGTTTCTTTTTGATTTTTCGGCTTCACAACCGGACCTGTAAAGCGACCACCTGGATGCCTCATTGGTGTAGGCGGTTCCCCTTGATGTTTATTCACTTAAGGTCACCCCTTTTTCTGCCTGTGTTTTCGCCATCTCTTGGTATAATGGACTTTCCTGCAATAATTGCTCATGTGTCCCTGCTGCGGCAATTTTTCCGTCATCCATTACGAGTATTTGATCGGCATGACGAATTGAAGAGATTTTAGATGAGACAATCACTTTTGTGGCATTACTAAATTGTTCTTCAATCGCCCGTTGAATCGTTTTTTCAGAAATACTGTCAACCGCACTTGTCACATCATCCAAAATCAAAATACTTGGTTTACGGATAAATGACCGCGCCATTGCCAAACGCTGCTTTTGCCCGCCTGATAAGTTTGTTGCCCCTTGTGTGAGCAAGTGGTCTGTGCCTGCATCCAGTTTATCGACAAACTCCTTGGCGTTTGCTGATTGTAATGCCTGCAAAATTTCCTCTGTAGTTGCACCGGGTTTGCCGTAGCGTAAGTTGTCGGCAATCGTTTTCGAAAACAGTGTAGCTTTTTGTGGCGCAAAACCGATTGACTGGCGTAAATGTTCCAATGAATAGTTCCCGATCGGTAGCCCGTCAATTTTTACTACACCATTGTCAGGATCAAACAGGCGTGGAATCATTTTAACTAATGTCGATTTCCCGCTTCCTGTCATTCCGATAATGCCGAGGGTTTCTCCCGCATTCACGTCGAAGCTAATATTTTTCAATACCGATTCTGTTTCTTTTAAATAGGAGAAGCTTACATCTTCAAAACTGATTCTTCCTTGAATCTCTTTCAGCTCTGGTACTGAAGGACTCGTTAAGTCTGTTGTCTCTTCCAGCACTTCTACGATTCGCCCCGCGCTTGGTATTGCACGTGCCAGCTGTACAAGTACCATCGAAGAACTCATCAGCCCCTGCATGACCATCATTAAATAGTTGATAAAGGCCAGAATAACCCCAACTTGTAACGTATTGTTGTCTACTTTGATCGCACCCATCCAAAGTGCTGCTACTATACCTAAGTTCACGACAAACATCGTAAGCGGTGCAAGTACGCCTATAATTTGATCAGCTGCCATACTGCGCTTCATCAGTTGTGTGTTTACTCCGGTAAACTGCTCGATCTGATGATTTTTCCGGTTGTAAGCCTTAATGACCCGAATACCTGCCAAGTTTTCCTGGACTTTCGTATTTACTACATCGACAACCTTTTGCACTTTATGAAAAAGCTTGCCTGATAGTGCCGTAAAGTAGTACATGCAAAACGCCAAAATCGGCACAACGACCAACAAAATCGGAAATAATTCGCGGGCTGTAATAAAGACAATGACAATGGCCCCGATAAACATCATCGGTCCACGGACAAATATTTTTAATAACATTGTCAGTGCACGCTGAAGCATTTCCATATCACTCGTTAAATTCGTAACAAGCTTTCCGAGCGTAAATTTATCTTTACTGCTATTTGAAAAATACGTAATCGTTTCATATAAATCGTGACGTAGATCGGTTGAAAAGTTAACAGCCGTCCGTGACGCATAAATCGAACACCCTACACCTCCGATTAAACCGATTAAAGATGTCGCTATCATTAAGCCAAACATTTTCACAATATATGACGTATCATTTTGAGCAATCCCATCGTCGATAATATGCTGTAATATTGTAGGCTGCAGTAAATCCATGCTTACCTCAATAACCATCATTACGGGAGCGATGATCGCAAATAATATATATGGCTTAATATATTTTGAGAGTTTCCATACTGCTTGCATTAAACAAGTTCACTTCCTTATGTTGTGAAAAATTAATCCTCTTCTGTTGGCTTTGTTTCTTCCAACAGTTCATTTAATTGGAACAACCCTACAAAATCATTCATAATCGCTTCGGTCGCTTTCAGTTCTCCTGCAATGACAGAATGAATCGACTGCAATTCCGTAGACTCCAGCTGTTGTTTCAAAGTTGAACGTTTCATTTCGAGTTGACGGTAAAACTCCAATGCACGCCCACGACGGAAAGTTTGGGCACCCTTTGGACGGCGAATACTATGTTCTCCTTCTCCTCGGTGTCTCCCTCTACCTTCTGATCTCAAATTTATCACCCATCTCTTTTGAATACTATCGTATACTATTGTATACAAAAGTAATACTCCCGGTAAAGTGCTCAGGAGAAGAACTTTTTTTCAAACCGTTTTATTTTGTTTGCTCTTTAAATATCGTTACTATAAAACAAACAGTTTCATTAAAGGGGTACATAAAATTGAAAAACGTGACGAGCGATATTATACAATTTAGAGGATCGCATTATGAGTTTGGTATATATCAGGGAGAGCTTTTAAAGAACTCTCCGCTTCTTTCTAATAGAGAAGAACTTTATAAACAACTGGATCATAGATTTTCTATAGATAAATCATATGTTAATCAACTATTAGCCCGTTTCTCTCCAGGAATAATAGAAGAAATTGAAGGTCTCGCTTATACACTTGGTTATACAGAAGAACAGGCTTTACTCCATTATGGAGGCTATTATGCCGCACACAGAAAAAGTGGCTGCTCGATTACGACAAGTCCTTCTTATATGATCCGCAACTATGATAATGACCCTAAAAGCTATGATGGACGCTTTGTGCTATATGCTCCAACGGACGGTGGCTACGCGGCACTCGGTCCTTCAATGCAAATTACAGGTCGTATGGATGGAATGAATGAAAAAGGACTTGTCGTCGGTTATAACTTTGTCAATACGAAAAACAGTGTGGATGGCTTTGTGTGCAATATGATTGCGCGTCTTTTACTTGAACGTTGCGCAACTGTTGAAGAGGGCATTTCACTGTTAAAAGATATTCCCCATAAGCATTCATTTAATTATGTATTACTGGATGCGAAGCAAACGATGGTGGCAGTAGAAGCATCTCCGCGCAATGTGGCCGTGCGCGACGCAGCAGCCTGTACGAATCACTTTAAAGTGCTGACAGAAGAAAACCGGTACCGAACAGAAGATTCCTTAGCGCGTGAACATATTATTTCGAGTGCCCAGGCAAATCCACTTAGTTTTGAAAAGGCATATACATTATTGAATGGTATCGAAAATGGCGTCTTTGCGACAAAATACGGTGCATGGGATGGGACTCTCCATACGGTTGGCTATTTACCGGGTGAAGGGAAATGTATTTTTGCTTTAGGTGGCGATGCACTGCCTGTAGTGATTGATTTTAAATCGTGGCTAAGCGGTACTCATTTGCCTCTTTCAAAAATTAAAGGAAAACTTCATGCGACAAACGGCTTTGCAAATGAATAAAGAAAAAACCCTTTCTCGGATAATTCCAAGAAAGGGTTTTGTAGTTTCGCAAAATAATAATCGTATAGATTAACGTTTTGAGAACTGAGGTGCACGACGAGCGCCGCGTAGACCTGGTTTTTTACGTTCTTTCATACGTGAATCACGAGTTAATAGACCCGCTGATTTTAAAGCTGGGCGGAAGTCTGGATCAACTTGTAATAATGCACGTGCGATACCATGACGGATTGCTCCAGCTTGACCTGTGAATCCACCACCGTTTACGTTAACGTGAACGTCATATGAACCTTTAGTTTCTGTAGCTACTAATGGTTGGTTGATAATTAAGTGTAAAGTTTCGTATGGTAGGTAATCTGAAACATCACGGTTGTTGATTACTACTTTACCTTCGCCTGGTACTAAACGTACGCGAGCAGTTGAGCTTTTACGGCGACCTGTGCCGATATATTGTACTTGTGCCAAAGTTATTTCCTCCTATTATAGTTTATTGATTAACCACGTAACTCGTAAGCTTCTGGTTTTTGTGCAGCATGTGGATGTTCAGAACCAGTGTAAACGTTCAATTTAGTGAACATTTGACGACCTAAAGAGTTCTTTGGAAGCATACCTTTAATTGCTAACTCAAGCATTTGAGTTGGGTATTTTTCCTTCATTTCACCAGCTGTACGTTGTTTTAAACCACCAGCGAATTGAGTGTGACGGTAGTAAATTTTCTTTTGTAATTTGTTACCTGTTAACTCAATTTTATCAGCGTTGATGATGATCACATGATCTCCTGTATCAACGTTTGGTGTGAATGTTGGTTTATGTTTACCGCGTAAGATAGAAGCTACTTCAGAAGCTAAACGACCTAACGTTTGGCCTTCTGCGTCAACTACTAACCATTTACGTTCTACTTCTTGACCTTTAGCCATGAAAGTTGTGCGCATGTTTGTATCCTCCTAATCGATATGAATTACCGTTATTTTTCATTATATACACTTTTATAAGTTTCGGGGCTTATTATTGTGGTGGTAATGAAAATACCATACATCATCATATACTGGATCGCGTTTAAAGTCAAGATATTTAATTGAACACCTGGAGAGGTTGTTAACCCTTTTCACAAGCCGATTTCTCTAGGTTTTTATAGTGAAGAGGAAAATTATTTCAAATAAATTTTTATAAATCTTGATAAAAAACTTGTTCCAAATACAGACCATGTGCTGGTGCTGTTTTACCTGCTTGTGCACGGTCCCTTGAAGCGATTGCCTTTTCCAGTGACGCTGCTTCCCTTTTTCCGATGCCCACTTCCCACAATGTCCCTGCAATGATCCGTACCATATTGTATAAAAAGCCGTTGCCGCTGATGGTCATATGCAGCTCTTCCCCATGCCAGGCAAGCTCCAGTGCTTCAACCGTACGCACTTTATCCACTACACTCGTATTTGCCGCGCAAAAGCAACTGAAGTCATGTGTCCCGACAATTGCTTGGGCTGCTTCACGCATCGCTTCTACATTCGGCTTCACTCCGCCTGTTTCGACTGCGTAATGTCTTCTAAACGGGCTTTGAACAGCGCGGCAATCCCAAATATAGCGGTAACGCTTGCCAGATACATCATAGCGTGCATGGAAGTCTTCCCTTACCTGTTCCATATGAAGTACACGAATATCACGCGGCAATTGGACATTTAAAGCTTTTTGATATTTTTCAGGGGGAATCGCAAGAGCCGTATCAAAATGTATTACCTGACCTGTTGCATGGACACGCGCATCTGTACGGCCGCTCGCTGTAATTTTAACGTGTGTCCCTTTATGCATTTTTGTTAATACTTTTTCGATTTCAAGCTGTACTGTGCGCTCACCCGGCTGCACCTGATATCCGGCAAACCCTGTACCGTCATAGCTAATCGTTGCTTTTAATCTCACCATGTCTTTACTCCTCTAACTGCGCAGCATCCATAAAAGGACGCCTAATAATACAAGTACGACTAAAATAGCCGTATCTCTTCCCATCCATTTTAACTGACGGTATTTTGTACGTCCTTCGCCCCCGCGGTAGCCTCGCACTTCCATCGCAGTCGCTAAATCTTCTGCACGTTTAAATGCACTGACAAAGAGCGGTACTAACAACGGTACAACTGCCTTGAGACGATCTTTAATCGGTCCTGCACTTAAATCCGAACCACGGGCCATCTGCGCTTTCATTATTTTATCCGTCTCATCCATTAATGTTGGTATGAAACGTAAAGAAATCGACATCATTAATGCAAGTTCATGTACAGGCAGCTTAAGCTTTTTAAATGGATTGAGCAGTACTTCCAGACCGTCCGTAATTGAAATAGGGGAAGTCGTTAACGTTAAGATTGATGTCATAAATACGAGCATTAAAAAGCGCATTGATATGAACATCCCTTGTCGTAAACCTTCTTCGTATATTTTCATAAAGCCAAGATCAACTAATACAGGCCCTTCCTTCGTCATAAACAAATGCAAAATCAAAGTAAAGAGCATTAAGAATATGACGGGTTTTAAACCGTTGATTAGAAAATAAAGGCGGATTCTCGAAAGTAGAATAACGAGTAATGTAAACGCCAAAAGCAGCGCATAGGTTACTGCATTATTGGCAAAAAAGACGACGATAATAAAGGCAAATACAAAAAGCAGCTTTGAACGCGGATCCAGCTTATGCACAAATGAATTTCCTGGTATATAGCGCCCAAATATCATTTTTTCCATCATTGCTGTTCACGCCCCTTTGGAATTGCCTGTCCAATTTCCAAGGCAAGCTCTTCTTCAGTTAAGCATACTTTCGCCAATGGTTTCCCCATCATCTTCTCGACCTGATGCTGAAAGCGAACAATACGTGGCGGCTCCAGACGGAATTGGGCAAGTGTTTGACGATCGCTGAAAATCGCACGCGGATCTCCGGTCAACACACAGCGTCCTTCATGCATTATTGCAACCGCATCTGCATAGCGTGCCGCATCCTCCATACTATGTGTAACGAGTATCGTTGTTAAACCGCGCTCTTTATGTAGCTTATAAAATAAGTCCATAATTTCTTTTTGACCACGTGGATCAAGACCCGCTGTTGGCTCATCCAAAACGATTACTTCAGGGTCCATTGCCAGTACTCCTGCAATGGCGACACGTCGCATTTGACCACCAGATAGGTCAAATGGGGATTTGTCCAATATTTCTTCCGGCAATCCTACTAATAAGATTAGCTCACGCGCCCGTTTTTCCGCTTCTTCCTCAGACACCCCAAAATTCATCGGGCCAAACATAATATCCTTTAATACAGTCTCTTCAAAAAGCTGGTGCTCAGGAAACTGAAACACGATGCCTACCTTTTGACGCACTGTCTTTAAGTCTTTTGCCTTTTTTCCTGCTTCAATCAATCGGTCTCCGATTTTCACGGTACCGCTCGAAGGTTTTAACAATCCGTTAAAGTGCAGGAGAATTGTTGATTTCCCTGATCCTGTATGTCCGATAATCGCCTGAAATGTTCCACTTTTAATTGTTAAGTCAACCTCATGTAAAGCTTTCTTTTCAAATGGTGTGCCTTTTGCATAGGCATAGCTTACTTGTTGAAGTTGGATGTCCATAAGTCATTCACCAGCTCTTCTTCTGTCATATGTTGTCCTACAAGATGTACACCTTGTGCCTGCAGCAGCTTCGTCATTTTCATCGCAAACGGCATATCCAAACCAAACTGTACAAGTTCATCACCCAATGCAAAAATCTCCTCAGGCGTTCCTTCAGCGTATTTTTTACCGGCATTCATAAAAATAATGCGGTCGGCCAGTAACGCTTCTTCAAGGTCATGTGTGATCGCCAATACCGTAAGTCCAATTTCTTTTCGCAGTGCTTCCACGATTGTTAACACTTCTTCACGGCCTTGAGGATCCAGCATAGATGTTGCTTCATCCAATATTAATATTTGCGGATGCATTGCCAATGCTCCTGCAATAGCGACACGCTGCTTCTGTCCGCCTGATAAATGATGTGGCTCGTGGTTGATAAACTCTTCCATCTTCACTTGTCTGAGGGCATTGTGCACACGTTTAACCATCTCTTCATGCGGGACACCGTTGTTTTCAAGCGAGAAAGCAACATCATCCTGCACAGTCGCCCCGACAAACTGATTGTCCGGATTTTGAAAGACAATACCTATCTGCGAACGAATATCCCATATATTCTCTTCTGTAAGAAGCTCACGTTTAATACGGACTTCGCCATGCTGTGGTATTAGAAGACCACTCATCAATTTGGCCATCGTTGATTTTCCGGAGCCGTTATGACCGACAATCGTAATCCATTCCCCTTTGTTAATGACAAAGGAAACATCCTCTACCGCATTTCGAGTTTGAGGTTCTTCCGGTGTATATGAATAGGTTACTTGATTAAATGATAAAATTTCACTCATACGCAGCTAATCTCCCCTCTGCTTCGCTTAAGTATGACATATTATATTGTTAATTTGAATTTCCCAGGAAATGATACCTATATAAAAATAAAGCACGTTTTCAAACAAGTTTTGCGCGAACGGCCACCTATTTAAACGTACTTTATGTTTGCATATGTATAGGGAATTTAGGGGCTCAACCCTTCATTCCATAAATAAAAAAGCGCGCACCTCATTCAGAGAAATGCGCTTGTCGTTACATTTACAAAATTTACGGGTGCTCAAGCCCGAAAATTCGTTGAATGAGGTGCGGAGAGCTAAACGAGACGCCAGTATATAAAATACTCCGCTCATCATAACGCTCAGCTTTATTATGTCGTATAAATCAATTTTGTTTATATAAAAAAGGGGTGCGGGTTCAACCGGTGAACCGGACACCCCTTTTCCACCTGTATGTTATTAAGAATTAAACTAATTCGATAATTACTACTGGTGCGCCGTCTCCACGACGAGGACCTACTTTAAGAATACGAGTGTAACCACCTTGACGCTCCGCATAACGAGGTGCGATATCGTCAAATAATTTTTGAAGTGCGAAAACAGTTTTTTCTTCTTCGCCTTCTCCAACTGTTACTAGCTCACGACGGATGAATGATGCTGCCTGACGACGAGCGTGTAAATCTCCGCGTTTACCTAAAGTAATCATTTTCTCAACAGCTTTACGAGTTTCTTTAGCGCGCGCTTCAGTAGTTTCGATGCGCTCGTTGATGATTAAATCAGTAGCTAAGTCGCGTAATAATGCTTTACGTTGAGAACTTGTACGACCAAGTTTTCTGTAACCCATGGACGTTTCCCTCCTTTTAAATATATCTGATCTAGCTAAATTTTATAATTTTTCGCTTAGTCTTCTTTACGTAATCCTAAACCAAGCTCTTCTAACTTATGCTTAACTTCTTCAAGAGACTTACGACCAAGATTACGTACTTTCATCATATCGTCTTCTGACTTGTTAGCTAATTCTAGTACCGTATTGATACCAGCACGCTTCAAGCAGTTGTAAGAACGAACAGAAAGATCAAGTTCTTCGATAGTCATCTCTAATACTTTTTCTTTTTGGTCTTCTTCTTTTTCGACCATGATTTCAGCAGTTTGTGCCTCGTTCGTCATGCCAACGAAGATATTTAAGTGTTCAGTTAAAATTTTCGCTCCAAGTGAAATCGCCTCTTTAGGACCGATGCTTCCATCTGTCCATACATCAAGTGATAACTTGTCGTAGTCAGAGTTTTGTCCAACACGAGTGTTCTCTACTTGGAAGTTGACGCGTGAAACTGGAGTGTAAATAGAGTCGATCGGGATCACGCCGATAGGAAGATCCTCACGTTTGTTTTGATCAGCAGGAGT
>Ga0182739_1002983_pt1 | contig 15265 bp, 11 predicted proteins | sample eDN5th30CBELigBY_FD_128873 | JGI IMG/M metagenome (GOLD analysis project Ga0182739, IMG submission 128873) | Enriched backyard soil microbial communities from Emeryville, California, USA - eDNA 5th pass 30_C BE-Lig BY (version 2) (version 2) | ecosystem: Environmental > Terrestrial > Soil >... | reverse complement strand
ATGGTCTGCACGGATTGTCGGCTGCTCGCCATCCAGTAATTGGAAAGGACCGCGTCATTTCCGGAGGAAACGACATTCGGCTCGGCCACCAGATGCAGTGAATTTGAATCAACGGCCGCAGAAACTGATTGCCGTGAATCATTTGCCGCCGCAACTTGTGTCGGGGCAACTTGTGTCGGGGCAACTTGTGTCGGGGCAATGGCCTCGGCCGGTGGAAAATATGCGGATTCTTCCGCAAAGACCGGAAAGGCAACAACAGAAAAGAACAGAATGCGAAAGAGGAACGCTGTCAGCCTCATGCCAGTGTCATGCCCGCTGTTGTGAAAGATAAAAACTGTCCAACTTCCTCCTTGAACCGTCCTTTCCAGCTCCTGCTGGGAATTGCTGGATCTGGTGATGTCATGTTGAAAGATCTCACCCGATCAGTTTGTGATGACATCGACGGCACATTGCTGCGATGTCGAGAACCGATATTGAAAATCGGCATCTTCTGCCGGAGTCGTGGATAAGTTAATTATTAGAACTGGAACACAACTTGTGTCTCTTACCGGGATGGCATCAACTGCAAGGGCTGTGCCGAATCTGTGGCTCAGCAGTTTTCTCATCACTTCCCCGTCTCATTTCCCGTCTCACTTCTCTGCAGCACTTTCGGCAGGCAGTAATGTTCCCCCACTCCGCTTTAAGTAATCCTCCCAGCGGGTCAATGCGGCCCGTCTTTCTGCCTGAGGAGCCATGGGTTGATAGTCGTATGTTTTTCCCACCGCGCGGGAAACAAATTCGAATGCCAGTTGGCGAATCGCGATCTGATCATCTTTCATCCAATCGATCAGTTGCCGAGACACTTCGGGGTTGCGGGCATCCCGATCCGAAAATCCCCACAACAATCGTTCCAGCGCCGGAAGATTCTCTGTTCGGAAGACCTTTGCCAATTCCTGAGGCAGCAATTCGCCGTGAACTTCGGGATCTTCTCCCAGCCAGCCCCGCAATCCGGAAATGGCAGCCAATCGAGATTCCGGATGATCGGATTGTAAGGCCGTGACGAGATAGGGGGCCTGGTCGATCATGGCGAGCGTCTTCACCGCGAGTTCGGAAATGCCAGCCCGACGATCATTCACCACGGGACCAATGCACTGTGCAATTGTACGATCACTAATGAACTCTTTCTGATAAAGCCGGGACAACTGACGAATCGCAGGAGTCACCAGGACGTCATTGGGTTGAGCCCAGCCCGGAACTCCTAGATCCGCCTGCAGGACCAGAGCTCCCCGATCTGTCGGCCAGCGGGCAAATCCATCCCCAACACCAATTTCCAGATCCGGCTGCCCTTGCATACTGACGCGAAGACGTCCCGTCACCACGGCCATTCCTCCAAAAGGAGTCAGACGGGCCTCGTCCGCCAGTCTGCCTGTTGGTTGCGGGAGCGCAAGTTCGATGGCCACTCGCGTTCCCGGTTCCAGGAAGGTGAGATTTCGACTGCGTCCCGCTGCCAGCAATTCCACGGTCACGGGCTCCGCTGCCGAAAGCGACCGCGTCAAAATCAACTGACCACGGTTCAAAGCAAGCCCCAGAATCGTCTCGGCAGTGCGTGGCAGACGTTGGATGCGCGTCCCCGCCTCCAAAGTCACATCGATCTGATTCACAATACTATAGGTGTTTTGAAATGGAGCAGGTGAAGCGATTTCGTCATCCACTTCAACCGGAATATTGATCGGATGGACAATCCATTCCGGTTGCCCAGCCAGCCGCTTGATGTCGAATTCATCTCCAGATTGATACGTGAACGGACTTTCGGGCGGCAGATTCAGATCGACCGGGCGAGGAGTCGCGGGAGAGGTGATGCTTGCAGAACCAAGGCTGCTGGGTGCTCCAGACATGGATGGCATGGCGTTGGCCACCGTGGGCCGGGGCAAATTCACAACGGGAACAGCTCCACCTGGTGCTGGTGGAACTGGTGCTGGTGGAACTGGAGCAGGCGGCACCGGCGGATTCGATACGATTTCCCCGTCTCCCGGCATGGATGTGCTGCCGATTCCGGGAGAAGTCATCACCACTCCATTCGGAGCCGATTCTCCCGGCGCCATTCCGGGAGGATTCTCAAGACCAGCTCCCTGCCCCTTTACCGGAACCACCTCGGGGCGTCCAGCAACCGGCAGTTTCTCCACAGGCTGCTGTGCAAGGGAATGCGGCCCCGCATGCCGGGACCAGAGTCCACGATCGGTCAAGACGAGGCCAATCCAGAATAAGGTGCATAAAACCACCAGGGAAACCAGGCCGTATTGCTGAAAGAAAGATCTGCGAGTCAGGTATTCCGGCAGCCCAGTTTCTTCCCGGGTGTCAATGCCTGCCATTCCTTCCGCCATGGCGGGAGCCGCGACGACCTCCACCGAATCCACAGGAGCCTTCGCCGCTCCCAGCCCATACATGCGTTCCCGCATTTCGTCTGAAACATCAATCGGATTTCCGACAACCATGCTGAGAATTTTGTGGCAGGCCGCCACCTCCGCCAGATGCAGATCAGAAGCCTGACACAAACGCTCCATTTCCACCACCTGCTCCGGAGTGAGCAGATTTTCCAGATAATCGGAGACCATATTGGGATCTGGTCCAGAGCCGGGCCCCGCCAGTTCCGGCGCCCCGATCCGCCGCCGTCGCATGACGTCACGGATGCGTGACATCAAATCGGCAGCCTCTTTACTTTCAGAAATCTTTTCGCCCAACTCACGAGCCTGGGCGGGTTCCAGGACATCATCCAGATATGCCAGGATGGTTCTCAATGTCAGTCGCATAATGTCCTCGATTCTCCATCTCTACCCCGGCCCTGCTCTCACAACCCGTGAAACCTCTCATCAAAAGCCGCCGTCTTTAAGGAAAGGGCTGATTTCGTGCGGGTTTCGTACAACTCTTTGTGAAATTCGTAATTTTTTCACGGAATCGGGCTGAATTGACCACGCGGAGAACGTGGCGGAAGCTCCAGCAATTCCGCAAGAACGACTCCTTGCCGCCTGACCTGCTCCAGAACCTGCGTGCCGGGTGGAGGAGTGAGCAGAGACTTCCAGAAATCTGCCCGGCGATGAATAAGCAGCACATAGCGAGGCTGCTCCACAGACTGATCGTCGTAAGCCACCACCCGCAAATCCCGGCGGTGCTCCAACCAGGAATCGGTTGCCAGAAATTGTGGAATCAAGGGATGCAGCACCGGCGCGATGGCTAGCGTGCTTCCCTGCGGCAAATGTCGACAGGCTCGTTCCAGAAACCCGGGAGTCACCGCATCTCCCCAGTAATTCAGTTCCATTCCCAGAGATTTCGCCCCCGGCAATCCCCCCACCTGCATGCCATAGAAACTTAGTTGAACGGGGCGAAGGGTGAACATGCTGATCAAGGGAATGAGAATCACTCCCCCGCAGATAATCTCACAGACCGGCGAATGTACTTTCCGCTGGAACCACGTCACCGCCCCGGCACCGGCAATACCTGTCCAGATGGCAAAGATGGGCCAGACCACCAGGAAGAGCCGTTCCCCGTCATAGACTGGAACACCGGGAATGGCAAAGGCACAGAGTGGTAACCAGAACAGGCCCAGCAACAGCCGATTCGATTGTGAAGTCAGTCCTCCGGAAAACCCGAGAGCTGCTGAAGACTCTGTTTCCTTCTGCCGGTCAGTGTGCTTGTTAGCGTGCTTGTTTTCGTGTCCATCCGCACGGGACAGCCACATTCCCCAACTCCCGAGCAGCAACCAGGGAAGCGGCGTGGTGATCACAAAGATCACAAATGGATAATGCCAGGGAACGGTACGATCCACATACCGCTCGCCAAAATAGTAACAATAAAGCACTGCGCGATCCGTGGTCTGGGCGAAGTAGGCCATGAATCTGACAAGCGGGTCGCTCCATAACCAGGGCCAGCCCAGAAAAAAGACCGCTGTCGATGTGATCGTCAGGACCACCAAGGGCCGAACGGCTTGTAATTTCCAATACCAAAGCATCCAGACCACAATCACGGGTGGAAGAAAAATCGCTTGAATTTTGGTGAGCAGCGCCAGTCCCAGCACCACTCCCGGCCACAGACCGTCCCGGGCTCGCAATGCTGGTTTTCCACTCAGACATTCGAGACACGTCACACCACAGCCGGCATAGGCCAGATTCATCATCGTTTCCACGCTGGCCAGATGGGCATGACCGAACAGACGCGGAGTCAGCACACAACAGATGCCTGTGATGATGGCCGCCAGCGTCCCTGCCTGTCGGCGTGTGAACCAGGTCAGCAGCAGGGCCAGCAGACCAAACGACACCGCAGATCCCACTCGGGCATAGGGAATCTGGTAAAACGGGTGTTCTCCCAATCCCAGCACTCTTCCCAGCACAGCATTACTCAACCCCAGCGGCAGACGGCCCAATGGAGGATAATCGGGGAAGTAAGCGGGTGAATTGAAAATTTCGAGGAGCGTCCGTGGATCCAGGACGGCCAATCCAGACTGCAACAGCGATTCCGTGACATAAACTCCGCTGCCGACGTTTAAATTTTCGTCGAACGTCAGACCGGGACCATTCGCGGTCCAGGCATGTTCCTCCGTAACGTCCAGGGAAATCGCCACGAACAGGAATGCAAGCAGTCCCAGCCAGACAGGGAGAGAACGACACAGGAAATACCAGAGTCGAGAAAACATCGGGGACACGCAATGAGAAAGAGAGGCGATCAAGGGGAGTGTCGGGAGTTCCCCCGGTGAAACGCAAGCGTATCCAGTATAGAAACACACAAAGCGGCCCCTTCTAAAAGGGGCCGCTTTGTGAAATGTGGTCGAGCCGCTTATCAGCGAATCCGGTTTTTCGCCGCCGGTCAGCAACTGACGCCCTGTGGGGAAAATCCCCCAGTTTGGGAGATCGTCAAGTTTGCCTGATGCGGCCTCGTTACCATGTTGTTGCAATCCTGGTCGTCTCGAGACATTTGATTCATAAGTAACCAAACTGGTGTAACCACTCCAGATGATTTCCGATCGACCTTCCGTTTCGAAACCGGTTGAACGAGTGTTCCCCAACAACTCGTACAAAGGTGGACATCCGAATTCGAACGTGAGAACATCGACTTCAAATCGGCTGGTGCATCACTCCAGGCTGGCCATTACGGATCAATTGCAGACGTTTCCGAGAGTCATCAAGACTCAGACTGCAACAGCCCGGTATCGCCCAACCGGCGGTGACCTTTCCGCCTTTCGACGGAACTTGTGGACTTTCTGCGCTGTTTTGATCAGTTTGAGAATGTTGACGGCCCAGACCTTCGCCGCGCCGCCCATGCATGCTGTCGCTGTCTCAAATCAGGTTTGAAGTTCCACCCGTAACGGACATTCCTGTCTGGAATGGCGGTATCCTGTCCCGCGCGAGCACTGCCCGGGAAGGACAAGATTTCGACACATGCCAGTCACAGGATTGCCAGATCACTAAACCAACGTCTTACGACGGCTGACAAGCGTCCGAATCCGTTCCGCAAGCAGAGCTGCGTCAAATGGTTTGCGGAACGTCTCGTTAAAAATGGTGCGATCGAAACCGCTGGCGGTGTCTTCATCGCTCAATAGAGCAATGAGAACCGTATCAGCGTAATCTCCGTTTCGCCGCAGATTCTGAGCAATCATCAGGCTTTCATTGCGTCCCATTGAAAAATCAATGACGACACAATCCGGATGAAGAGACTCTGCCTGGATTCCAGCTTCGAAACCGCTGGCAGCGATTTCGATTTTGAAATCCTCGATGGGCAGCACTCCCTCCAGGCCTGTCCGGACAGCACCATCCACTCCAACGAGCAATAGTTTTCCCATTGCTTCGTCTTCTAATTCCCCTAAGGGCATTCCATGTTCCTTCAGGAACCGGATCAAGTGCTCGCGGGGGATTCTGCGATCCTGGGAACCGGGAATCCGGTATCCGCGGAGTCGGCCAGAATCGAACCACTTACTGACGGTGCGTGGCGCGACCTTGCAAATTTTTGCAACTTGACCAGTAGTGAAGATCGTCCTCATTGCGGGCTCTCCAATCACAATCTGTCTGGGTCGGAGCTTCTTTGCTCCAGATCTTCACCCCTAGATCGACAACATGGCCGGCTCTCCTAGCCCGTGGGTCCATGGCGTAAACCAGCGTCGGCTTTCGGGGTCTTCGACTCAACTAAAACAAATACAGCAAAATCATGCATCTGCGCCATCACAGTGCCGCACGTTGCGGACCATAACCCTGCTGAAATGCATGCCTTCGTTGTGGTTGAGGGGAGCCCGCCTGTTCAAATCAATTGAACGCGAATCTCAAAAGCTGGTTGCCACCCTGAGTCACGCTGAAACAGTTGACTCGACACCATCGCGACATCTTGTCGCCATTGCGCCGGCATTGTTCCAAGCATGATTCCCCCCGTGAACTCTTCCAAACGATCAACATGCATCATGCAGGCTGCGGGACGCTTGTTCCCGATTCGTTTGGATGAATTCACCCGACTTACAATTTCGGCCTGAACCGGGCATTAACTTAAGCCCGTCTATTAAGACTTACCGAGGAATCAACAGGATTTGTCAAAACCGACACAATCGATTGCTCTGGATAAGCTGAATCCAGCAATTCTGCAGTGTGATTTTCAGATTCTTCAGATTTTCTGGAACACTCCACAACATTTCGACATCTCTTTTTTACACCATCCAGCACAAGCAAAATATTCACTACAAACAGGACACGCATCGCAAACGACACATCTCGCACAGTTCCAAACACTTACACGACACAACCTCTGCACGAGAACCAATCTGCGTAATCGGAAAAGTCAACCAAATATCGCTTTCTTACGCCATCTCATTTGACATTCAACGCTCCCTAAAGTACCTAAAACGTTATAACAGGTCTTTTCCAGGCACAATGACAACAGTCTGGGTGCTGTTTCTGGGACCGAAGATCTCCCAGACAGTCTCCAACGGGACTGAAAAGATCACCGTTCAAGTTGGAAATCAAAGGAGTTTTTACGATGACGAAGCGAGTATTGAGTCTGGTTGCAGTGGGCACAATTGTGGCATTTTTCGCCGCTGACAGCGTCAACGCTGGCCTGCTGCGTAATCGCCAACACCGCCACAAGCAATGTCGGAATACCTGTGCGGCCCCTGTCAGCCATGCCTGCAGCGCACCTTGTGCTCCAGCTTGCAGTGCCCCTTGTGCTCCAGCCTGCAGCGCCCCTTGTGCTCCGGCCTGCAGTGCTCCAAGCACTTGCAACGCCTGCAATGCGACTCCCTGCGTAGGTGGAAATTGCCCAGCGAACCAGGGCGACGTCAAAGCAGCAACCAAATCACATGATGCTCCAGCCAAGGCAACGACCGACGCTCCAGCACCTCCACCAGAAAAAGCGGCAGCTCCAAAAGCCAAGGCACCGAAAGCTGAAGCTCCAAAAGCCAAAGCACCGAAAGCCGAAGCTCCCAAGGCAAATGCTCCAGCTCCCAAAGTTGAAGCTCCAGCTCCCAAGGCCGAAGCTCCAGCTCCCGCCCCCAAGGTCGAAGCACCAGCTGCTCCGGCCCCAGCAGCACCCGCACCTGCTGCTGAAGCTCCTGCACCGGCTGCTCCAGAAGCTGCCAAATAACTTGTAAAACGCGAGAACATCAGGTCCAACAAGGACATGGACGTTTTCGCAACGGCAGACATGGGCTGAAAGTTGACACGAATTGAAGCTGTCACTCAGCACAAAAATTGAAGAGACCCTTTTCGCACGATTGTGAAAAGGGTCTCTTTTTGCGTCCAGTGCCCTATCAGGGCTTGGATTTGAGGTCTGTGATCGCGAAACGTCCTCCGTTGTCGGACTTCGCGTTAAGATCTACCCTGAATTTTAGAGCGCATTAACGCCGCAGTGTCCGGGTTCTGCCTCGCGGTATTCAGCTTTTCATCAATCAAAATACCTTTCCCGCGGGCACAGTCGAGAGCAACTTGCTCTAGACCAGTTTGGTCTATCATGCGCCCGCGTCGAAAAGGTTTCACCTGATGAAAGACTGAATGCCGCGAGGCAAGTTCGCCACAAGATTTACAAAAACGCTCTAGTTGAGACCAGTTTCGTCTCTCATGGGCTCGCGCTGAAAAGGTTTCACTTGATGAAAGACTGAATACCGCAGAGACTTTACGGACTCGATGACATCACACGCTGGAGCAAATTTTCAAAGCAGGAATTTGAAAACAGTCGCGAACGAAGTTTCGAAAGCGGCGGAAGCTGCTTGTGTGTCCGGCTTCCAGACGGGGTGAGGTGAAATCGCCTTGACCTGCTTTCATACTTATGCAGAATAGATCATCGTCCCTTACGTTTTAGGAGGCGACATTTCAATAACCAGCAGGATGACTGGCTTATCAATCGACAACACACCTCTTCCATGGTTGTCTGATTGAACTGCAAAGGAGTGCATGTCTCTTGAAATCTGTCCTCTTCGCATTGACTTGCAGCGCGGTCTGTCTGCCGTTGTGGCTGTCTGCGCAGACAAATGCTGATGGACAATCTCCTGAGCAACTTCCTGAGTTCGCTCATCAGGTCGGCCTGATCGACATGGCCTATGTCTTCAAGAACTCCGTACGATTCAAGTCTTTGACCGACGAACTTCAGCAGGCGATCACACAGACAGATCACGATGCAAAGGAAATTGTAGACCGCATCCGACGCCTGCAGGCTCAATTGAACGCCAGTACCGCCGAACCGGGCAGCCCGGAGTACCAAAAACTGGAAGATCAGATTGTTCAGGGCAAAACGGAACTCGAGTCCTTCAAACGCATCGCACAGCAATCGTTTCTGAGAAGAGAAGCGGAAATCTATAAGACAATTTATCTGGAAGTGGAAGATGCGGTCACCCGGTACGCAGCATACTACAAATACACCCTGATCCTGAGATTTGACCGCCAGGAAGCAACCGCTCAGGATGATCCCCAGGAAATCATGAACGGGATGCATCGGAACATTGTTTACTATCGCGCTGGCGATGACATTACTGAACCTATTTTGAAATTCCTGAATGATCAATGGTCAGATCAGGTTCATCGGGATCTGAAATTTCAGGCGGAGGAGCAGAACACAACAGGCCAGTCCGCGATTCAACCACAAACCCAGCCGACACGGAAAGGGCCTTCATCCAGCAATCGGAACATTGAACCGGAGACAGGCTCCTCTCGGGGTGTAAAAATACGAGCGGGAAATATCACGCGTTGATGTCTTCCGCCCGACTCGGGTCAAGGGATTCTCCGCGCACCGCTCTTGATCTCATTCACTTGAACATTCAGGCACCACCATGTCTTTGACGACTCAGCGAACACAACAGACCCTGGCACGCACAACTTGCGTGTCTGGCTTTGGGCTGTTCAATGGCTGTGATGTCACGATCGAATTTTGTCCAGCCGACGAAGACCATGGCATTGTTTTCGAACGGGTTGACCTGTCGGAACCCGTCCGGATTCCAGCCCTGATCGATTACGTCGTGCCGCAGAATCGTTGTACTGTGATTTCCCATCAAGGGGCCAAAGTTTCTGTCATCGAACATGTTATGGCGGCGTTGGCTGGGCTACACGTCGACAATTGCCTGGTGCGGATCAATGCTCCCGAACCACCAGGATGCGATGGATCGTCGCTGGAATTCGTAGAAGCCATCCTTCATGCGGGAATCATCCGGCAGACGCGTCCAAGATTGTGCCTGGATGTCTGTCATCCGGTGACTCATCTCGAATCCAACCGGGTAGGAATCGCCGCTCAGTCGTCGCCGGACAGCGACTATCAAATCGGTTTTCTGCTGGATTACGGTCCGGGGCCCATTCCTTTTCAAGCATTCAACCTGACGATCACTCCTTCGACATTCCTGGAGCAACTCGCCAACTGCCGTACGTTTGTCCTGCAGTCCGAAGTCGAGCAACTGCAGGCAGCGGGCCTGGGGCGCCGAGCCACTCCACAGAATGTGCTGGTGTTTACGGATCATGGCGTGCTGGAAAATTCACTGCGCTGGCCGGATGAGTGTGTCCGCCACAAGATCCTGGACTGTGTGGGTGACTTCGCACTCCTGGGCTGCGATCTCACCGGCCGATTTACCGCCAGCCGTTCTGGCCATCGACTCAATCATGAAATGATTCGCCAGCTTCGGCAGGCTCATTTACCTACCGTTTTACCAACCGCTTCTTCCATCAGTTTGCCTGCATCCGTGCCGATGTCGGAATCTCTCACTCATCCTTCTCCGACGATGCGGCAGTCTCCTCATTTCAAATCACCTCGGACCAGTTCCAGCACCGTCTCGATTTCGACGGTCCAGAAATGATCCTCACATCCTTTCGATCTCTCCTATGTCAACATACATCTCGCCTCTTGCACAAGTGGAACCTGGTGCGCAGCTGGGTCACGACGTTTATATTGGCCCCTTCAGTTTTGTTGCCAGTACGGTCCAACTGGGGGATGGCTGCAGGCTGGAAAGCCATGTGGCGATTGTCGGCCAGACATCCATCGGTCGTCGAAATCGATTCTGGCAGAACGCCGTAATTGGTGCCGAACCGCAGGACTACAGCTATCGTCCGGGGGCTCCCACACGGGTGGAAATTGGAGATGACAACCAATTCCGTGAAGGAGTCACCGTCAATCGCGGAGCCGAAAAAGAAGACGGTTGCACCCGTATCGGAAATCGAAACCTGTTAATGTCTAATGCCCATGTGGCGCATAACTGCCGACTGTATGACAACACCATGCTGGTCAACGGCGTGCTTCTGGGTGGTCATGTGCATGTCCATGACCGGGCAATTATCTCCGGGAATTCTGTCGTTCATCATTTTGCAACAATCGGGACCCTTGCTTTCGTGAGCGGTGGCTGCCGGGTTCCCACGGACGTTCCCCCTTATATGATTGCCGCCGGAAGCGATAATCCCGAGGTCAAAGCGGTCAATCTGGTGGGGCTGCGCCGTGCGGGAATCAGTGAAACGGCCATCAGCATGATTCGTCAGGCTCATCGCATGCTCTTTCGAGACCATCAGTCACTGGATGCAGTGCAGGCCCATTTTGAAGAAGAGCTCAATGGGCAGATTCCGATCGAGTTGGCCGCCTTGCTTTCCGCGATGCAAGCTCAGCGAAACGGAAAGATGGGACGTGCCCGTGAAGCGGTTCGTGATGCCTCGCCTCACGACATCAGGAAGGCGGCATAACGCATCGCCAGTTGCATGATGATCTGGATGAGTCAGAACAACCTGCTCATCGTGGAGAGAACAACATCAGGAATTTGTCATTCCGCGAACATTTTCAGGTCAATCGCTGAATGAAGTCTCAAGGAAAGGGACACCATGCAGATCCGTTCAGAAAAACTCAACATCGCGGTCGTGGGAGTGGGCGCGCTGGGGCGGCACCATGCTCGTATTCTCTCTCAAATGTCTCATGTCAAACTGGTGGCGGTGGCCGATGCCAACCAGCAACAGGGTGAAGCCGTGGCGGCCAGTTGCGGTTGCGACTGGACTCCCGACTATCGCACATTGATGAACAACCTCGATGCCGTCTCCATCGTGGTTCCCACCAGCCTGCATCGTTCTATTGCAGAAGATTTCCTGTGTCATAGCATTCCTGTCCTTGTTGAAAAACCATTAACCGCGAACGTGGAAGATGGCAGCGTCCTGGTGCGTCAGGCACGTGAACATGGTGTCTCGCTGCAGGTCGGACACATAGAACGGTTTAACCCCGCATTCGAATCTCTGGCTGCCCAGGTAGGAAGCCCCAAGTACATTCGTGGCGAACGGATCAGTCCTTATGCATTCCGTTCCATGGATATCGGCGCGGTCCTCGATTTAATGATTCATGACATCGAGCTCACGCTGGCGTTGACGGGTGAAATGCCTGTTCGTGTGGAAGCCTTTGGAACCTCGCTCGTCGGGGGGCACGAAGATTGCGTCCAGGCACGCCTCGTCTTTCCCGGCGGATGTATCGCCGACCTGACAGCCAATCGGGTCGCTCCACACTTCTCCCGGACCATGCAGGCATGGTCAGACCAGGGATGCTTCACCGCGGATTTTACAACTCGGACCGTCACCGCCATGACTCCGGGTGACTCATTGCGACAGGGAGCACTTCCGTTCGATCTCGTTCGGACTGGAGTTTGTACACCCGAGGAACTCAAACCAGAGATCTTCGGCAGGTTCATCCAGCCGGCAGAAACCAAGGGCTCCGACATCGATGCCCTGACAGCCGAACTCTCGTCATTTATCGATTGCGTCCGGACTGGAAAAACACCCCGCGTCAGCGGCGTTCAAGGATTGGCCGCATTGCGGGTCGCAGACCAGATTCTCACCGCCGTCTCTGCTCATCAATGGGACGGCAACGCCACTGGCCGCTGTGGTCCCAACGCCCTGATTCAACACTACCTGCCCACTGCTGCAAACCAGCCCACCAAGGACGCAGCATAGGACCTGGCCGGGCGCCCAGCGTGAATTCAAAACCGCGATAGGGGTAGGGAAGTTCGAAACCAATCGGACTTCCCTACCCCTATCCCCAAAATTTCTACTTCAACCCGAGCACCCGGCAGATGAACGAGATAATGTGCAATGATCCGGGTGGTGTGATACGATGACCTTCCCTAGTGCTTCGTCAATTTTAAAAATTCGGGTAAGCCTTCACGCAAAGTCCGACAACGGAGGACGTTTCGCGATCACGTACCCTAAATCCAAGCCCTGACAGGGCACTAGACCAGTTTGGTCTATCACGTGCCCGCGTCGAAGAGGTTTCACTTGATGAAAGACTGAATGCCGCGAGGCAAGTCCGCCACAAGATTGACTAAAACACTCTAACCCAAGCTTGGACGGGCACGACTGATGAAATATCTGCGCCAGGAATGACGCGGTTTGAATTGCAGCAGGAATCTGGCGAACCGTGCAGGCATCGTCTTCACAAATTCATTCTCCGCTTTCAACGACTTCAAAACCCTCCAACTGGCGATTGCTTCAGCGGCTGATCCAGCTCGGATTGGAATACCGTGTCGCTTGTACGGCGATGCTATTGTTTCATCTGGCGCTGGTCACGCTGGCCATGGGCAGCCTGGGTTTAACGGGTCTGGGGATTGACTACATCCGCCATCAGGTGGACCCGACCAGCCCTCCTCCCGGTTTTCCGTTCCACTGGACTCCTCCCAGTTCCGTTGCCCCATTCGGAGTGGTCTGCCTGATTGCCGGCACGGTATTGCTGCTGGCTTTGCTGGGGGCCGGTCTGAAATACGCATCTGCGGTGGCGGCCAGTGCCCTGTCCCAGCGTATTCTGATTCGCGTTCGCACCGATGTCTATTCGAAATTACAAGTCTTAAATTTTCAGTTTTATGATGCTGGCGAAAGCAGCTCTATTATCAATCGGGCAGCGGGAGATGCGAATGCCGTTCGAAATTTTGTCGATGGCGTCATGATCAAGATGCTGACGGTCTTTTTCACCTTGACCGTTTATCTGATCTATATGTTGCGGGTGAATGTCTGGTTGACGCTCATTTGTCTGGCCACGACACCACTCCTGTGGGTGGGGGCGGTGATTTTTTCGAAAGTGGTCCAACCCGCTTATCGAAAAGCGAGCGAACTGGGTGATGAGCTCATCCGCGTGTTGGTAGAAAATGTACAAGGGGCTCATGTCGTCAAAGGTTTTGCCCGTGAACCGGAAGAGATCGCACGTTTCGCACGCACCACCCAGCACATCCGCAAGCAAAAAGAATCGATCTTCTTTCGCGTCAGCCTGTTTCAACCCATCATGGGCCTGCTGACACAGATCAACATGCTCATTCTGATCGGTTATGGGGGAGTGCTGGTGATTCGTGGTGAACTGGCATTGGGGGCTGGGTTATTTGTTTTTGCGAATCTGTTGCAGGAATTTGCTGCCCAGATCGGGCAGATCGTGAACATTGCAAATACGATTCAGGCGAGTTTGGTGAGTGCGGAACGTGTCTTCGAAGTGATCGATTCTCCCGTCCTGATTACCAGCCCCGCCAGCGCCACCCCGTTGCCGCATGCAGAAGGCCGCCTGGCCTTTCAAAACGTCCGCTTTCGTTATCACAGCAGCCAACCGGTTCTGGATGAAATCTCCTTCGAAATTGCCCCGGGCGAACGTGTCGGGATCACGGGGGAAACGGGTGCAGGAAAGACAACCCTGCTCAACCTGATCATGCGTTTCTACGATATCGACGTCGGCAGCATCACCATTGATGGACACGACATTCGAACGTTGAATCTGGACGATCTTCGCAGAAATATCGGCCTGGTTTTCCAGGAAAGCTTTCTGTTCAGCCATTCTATTGCTGCCAATATTGCTTTCGGTCGACCGGCCGCCACGCCAGAAGAGATTGACCGAGCAGCGGAACTGGCCTCCGCGGATGACTTCATCAATGAATTACCGGAACGCTATTCCACCATCGTCGGAGAGCATGGAGCCAACCTGTCCGGAGGGCAGCGGCAACGACTCGCCCTGGCCCGGGCACTGGTCCTCGATCCTCCCATCCTGCTGCTGGACGATGCGACAGCATCTGTCGATCCGGAAACGGAGCACGAAATTGAACGCGCCGTGCAATCTGCCATGCAAAACCGGACAACACTGGTGATCTCCAATCGCGTGGCCACATTACGGCGAACCGATCGTATTATCGTCCTGGAGCAGGGACGCATCACCGCTCTCGGCACACATGCGGAGTTGCTGCACTCATCCCCATACTACCGGTTCCTGGCGGAACTCCAATTTTCGGATCTGGCCACCAATCCGCTCAAGACAAGTCAAAAGAAAGAATCGCATCTGAACTCCACGGCTGCGCGTCAATCTCTGGAAGGAGCCGAGTGATGTCCAGGGTGAAGACACTCGAAAGCACTCTCACGCAGCATATTGAACGGCAGGAAGAACGGCAGCGACCACTCGATTTTCGACTGATTCTACGTTTACTGAGTTTCACCCAGCCCTATCGAGTGCTGCGAAACTGGTTGCTGGTGAGTGTCATTGTCCGTTCTATTCAGCTGCCGGCGCTCACCTGGATGGTGGCCGCGGTGATTAATGGTCCGATTGCCCGTAAGGATGTGCGAGGAGTGGCCTGGATGGCGGGACTCTTCGCATTGCTGGCCGTTTCTACACAGATTGTGATGCACTTCCGGCAAAGATTGGCGCTGGAACTGGGTGAACGAGTGGTCTGTGACTTGAGGAACGCACTCTTTCAACATCTGCAGTCACTCCGCATGCGCTGGTTTCATCAGACACGCGTGGGACGGGTCATCAGCCGGATGACCTCGGATATTGAAGACGTGCGTGTGGGAGTTCAGGAAGTCCT
>Ga0182739_1002982_pt1 | contig 15274 bp, 17 predicted proteins | sample eDN5th30CBELigBY_FD_128873 | JGI IMG/M metagenome (GOLD analysis project Ga0182739, IMG submission 128873) | Enriched backyard soil microbial communities from Emeryville, California, USA - eDNA 5th pass 30_C BE-Lig BY (version 2) (version 2) | ecosystem: Environmental > Terrestrial > Soil >... | reverse complement strand
GCCGGGTCATCCTCATTGGACCGCGCGCATCCTGCGCGCTCATACGCGCGTATGAGCGCGCAGGATGCGCGCGGTCCAATGAGGATGACCCGGCGCACGCTCCCGTCATGGGACGAAAAACATGTCTTGTCGGTCCGAGGCGTAGCCTCGCCAGGTTTCGCGGCGACAGAAGCCCTGCCTCGCGCGCCGCCTTGACGGTGGCATCAGACCGTACCCGAAGCGAGAGCGGGACGCCGCCGGTCCCGATGGGGTTGAGGAGACGCAGCGACGTCCCGGGGTACGCAGCGCCTCCGCCAAGGGAGGGAGCGCAGAGGCGCAGTCCCGCTATAGGCTCACCACCGGTGGATTGGCCAGCACAATCATCGGTCGTACGTTGCAGTGCCGATGCACTTGCTAAGCGCGTCCCACCTGATGCGAATAGGATGCCGGATCGAACCGGCCGCCCGCCCCGCCGCCCTTGCCGCCGAGCCGGTCGAGCGCGCGCTGCCACTTGGCTTCGAGGTCGGGGTCGAACACCAGCGCGGGGTCGGCGTCGACCACCAGCCAGGCGTTGTCCTGCATCTCGCGGTCGAGCTGGCCCGGCGACCAGCCCGAATGGCCGAGCGCCAGCCATGCCTGCCGCGGACCGCTGCCACCGGCCATGTCCTTCAGGATCTCGAGCGAGGCGGTGAGCGCCAGTCCGCCTTCGATCAGCATCGTCTCGTCGCGCTTGTAATCGGCCGAATGCAGCACCAGCCCGCGCGCGGTCTCGACCGGCCCGCCGAACAGTACTGCGCGCTCGCTGGCGCTTCCGGACACCTCGATGCCGAGCTGCTTGTAGACCTGACCCAGCGGCAGGTCGTCGACCTTGTTGTTGACGATGATGCCGAGCGCGCCGTCGTCGTCGTGCTTGCACACGAACACCACGCTTTTCTGGAAGCGCTCGTCCGGCATGGACGGCGCGGCGACCAGGAAGCGACCGACGAGCGTGGCGGCAGGAGAGCTGGAAGGCATGATATATGTTCCCGCGAATCCATGGGGATTGTCCGGCCGAAATTCAAGGAGGTCAAAGGGATAGCCGCCAAATGAACGCGGGCCGATGGACAAAAACCGTCCTTTCGTCCTAGGGTCGCCCGTCTGGCTGCCATGAGCGGCGACACACATGGCCAATGTTGGCCGCAAGGTCCCCAGCGCGACGCTGAGGATGACGGCCCGGAGGGTCCGAGGACGATGACGACGGAGGAGCTGGTTGCACCCGGCAAGAAGATCGTGGCTTTCGCGCTGCCGGGCGCGTTCACTCCCACTTCGAGCGTCAGGCATGTGCCAGGTTTCCTGGCCAACATCGAAACGATCAAGGGCAAGGGCGTAGACACGGTGGCGTGCATTTCAGTCAATGACGCCTTCGTGGTGGATGCCTGGGGCAAGGACCAGACGGGCGTCGCCGACCTTGCCGGAATTTCCAAACCGCGAGAGACAAGAGGAGCAGAAACATGGTCAAGGTCGGCGACAAGGTGCCCAACGCCACACTTCGCATGATGGGTCCCGAGGGTCCCAAGGCGGTCACCACCGAAGAGCTTTTCGCGCCGGGCAAGAAGGTCGTCGCCTTCGCGCTGCCGGGCGCCTTCACCCCGACCTGTTCGGCCAAGCACGTGCCGGGCTTCGTGTCGGAGTTCGACAAGATCAAGGCCAAGGGCGTCGACACCATCGCCTGCATCTCGGTCAACGACGCCTTCGTGATGGGCGCATGGGGCAAGGAACAGAAGTCGGGTGACAAGGTGATGATGCTGGGCGACGGCGGGGCGGAGTTCACCAACGCCATGGGCCTCAGCATGGACCTCACCAAGAACGGCATGGGCGTGCGCAGCCAGCGCTACGCCATGATCGTGCAGGACGGCGTGATCAAGGACCTGTTCGTCGAGAAGCCGGGCGCCTTCGAGGTGTCGGCCGCCGAGAACGTGCTGAAGCACCTCTGAGGCCAACGACCCGTCAGCGAAACGGCGGCGGGACCTTTGTCCCGCCGTTTTTCGTTCAGGAGGGACCATGACCTCGCCCGATCCGACCCTCTTCACCGGATTGTTCCCGGTCAACGGAGCCACACGCCTTTACGGCACGATCGGCGATCCGATCCACCAGCTCCACCTGACCGGCATCATGCCGCAAGTCTTCGCCGCGGTCGGCGCCAATGCCGTCTGGCTGCCGTTCGAGGGAGGCCCCGGCCTGCTGGAGCCGATGGTCCGGACACTGGGCCGGATGCGCAATCTCGGCGGCTTCACCGTCACCATCCCGCACAAGGCCGCCATCCTGCCGTTGCTCGACCGCGTCTCGCGGCGCGCCCAGGCGGCGGGCAACGTGAACCTCGTCAAGCGCGACAGCGACGGCCGGGCGGTGGGCGATTCCGTTGATGGCGTCGGCTTCGTGCAGGGCCTCGAGGCGATGGGCCACTGGGTGCGCGGTGCCAGCGTCTGGCTGGTAGGGCTGGGCGGCGTCGGTAGCGCGATCGCCGCCGCGCTGTGCGAAGCCGGCATCGGCCGCCTGCTGGTCAGCGAATTGAACGAGCAGCGCGCCGATGCCGCGCTCGCCCGGCTGTCCCACTTCTATCCGGCCGTGCCGATGGCCAGTGCCGACACGCCGGCAAAGGGCATCCACTACGCGGTGAATGCCACGTCGCTCGGCTCCAGGCCCGAAGATCCGTTGCCGTTCGATCCGGTGACGCTGGACACCGACGTGCTGGTCGCCGATCTCATCATGAGTCCGGTCGAGACCCCGCTGCTGCTGCGTGCCCGCACGCACGGCCGGCGCATCCATCACGGCCGCCACACGCTCGACCATCAGGTGCCGCTCTATCTCGACGGGTTCGGCATCGATGCCAAGGGCATCGACATCGTGAAACTCGTGAAGTCCATCCCATGAAGACGGCACTCATCACCGGCGCGACCGACGGCGTTGGACGCGTCGTCGCCAAGCGGCTGGCAGCGGACGGCTGGCGCGTCCTGGCCCATGGCCGCAGCGTGCAGCGCGGGCAGTCGCTGGTGCGCGAAATCGAGGTGGCCGGCGGCAAGGCCACGTTCCTGCGAGCCGACCTCGCCGCGCTCGCCGAAGTACGGCGGCTGGCGGACACCGTGAAGAAGGAGACCGACAGCCTGCCGTTGCTGATCAACAACGCCGGCGTCGGTTCGGTCGGCGAGACGCGCGGCCGACAGGAGAGCGCCGACGGCCACGAGCTACGCTTTGCCGTAAATTATCTTGCGGGCTTTCTGCTCACCCGCCTGCTGCTGCCGCTGGTCAAGGCGAGCGCGCCGGCGCGGATCGTCAACGTCTCCTCCGCGGGCCAGCAGGCGATCGACTTCGACGATGTGATGCTGACCCGGGACTACAGCGGCGTTCGCGCCTACTGCCAGAGCAAGCTGGCCCAAGTCCTGTTCACGATCGATCTGGCCGAAGAGCTGAGGGGCTCCGGAAACTCCGTGAACTGCCTGCACCCCTCGACCTACATGGACACCACCATGGTGCGCCAGTCCGGCAACAGGCCGATCAGCAGCGTCGAGACCGGCGCCGATGCGATCATGCAGCTCGCCGTGTCGCCCGGGCTCGCCGGCCGGAGCGGCCTCTACTTCAACGTGATGGACGAGGCGCGGCCCAATCCGCAGGCCAACGACCCGAAGGCGCGCACGCGACTGCGCCAGCTCAGCCTCGAGCTGACGGAGGCATTCCTGCTGGAGCGCGAGCGTCCCGCCCGCTCATGAGCATCAGCGGGCGGGAACGCCCGCGGTCCGGGCAAGACTACAGGGTAAGGCCGCCGTTGACGTGGATGGTCTGGCCGGTGACGTAGCTCGCCGCGGGCGAGCACAGGAACGCGATCACCGCGGCGATCTCGGCCGTTCGCGCGTAGCGGCCCATCGGGATGGATTCGCTCACCCTGGCCATGCGCTCGCGCGGCACCGCGGCGTGGCCGTCGGAATCCTTCTCGACGAAGCCCGGCGCGACACAGTTCACCGTCGCGCCCGAAGGAGCGATGTCGGCCGCCAGCGCCTTGGCCAGCGCCTCCATGCCTGCCTTGGCCGCGGCAGAGGCCGGGAAGGTCATCAGCCCGCGCGCGAAAGCGTGTGCCACGAAGGACGAGACGCCGACCAGCCTGCCGTTCGTGCCGGCCTTGACCAGCCACGGCTTCGCCGCCGTCGCCAGCTCGAAGAAGGCCGAGGTCATGGAAGCGAGCGAGGCGTCCCAGCCGGCGCGGTCGATCTCGCCCACCGGCCGGCGGTCGGCGAAGCCCGCGTTGCTCACGACTGCGTCGACATGGCCGAAGCGCGCCACGGTCTCCTCGACCAGCCGCGTCGCGGTGCCGGGCTGCGAGAGATCGCCCTCGACGATCAGCGCCTGCGCACCGGCCTCGCCGACCGCCTGCGCTACCCGCTCGGCTCCGCCGCGGTTCTTGCGCGTGTGGATCGCGAGGGCTGCTTCGGGAGCGGCGACGGTACGCGCCACGGCGGCGCCGATGCCGGAGGAGGCACCGGTGATGAGGAAGACTCGCATCTCGCCAGTCTAGCCGGGCGCGCACAAGCTCGACAGTGCCTCATGATCATTTGGGACCGTGGCGGCGGTCCCGGTGCCGCAGGCGCGGTCCGAGCGCGCGGCGGAAGCTGCCGAGCCGATGGCTCGTGAAGGCGACGGGCGCGGAGGTGCCGGAGTGAGAGGCCCGGCGTATGATCGGCGGCGATGGATGCCGTCCACTCCTATCGTGACGGGCTGCGCGAGGTCGTGGCCTTCCTGATGGTCGACGACCGGCGGCGCGTGTTGCTCGAATGGCGGCCGGACAGGGAAGGCAGCCACACCGACGTGTTCTTTCCCAGCGGCTCGATCGAGCGGAAGGATCACGGGCACGACGGCGTCGACTATCGCGAGGTCGCGTTGCGGCGCGAGATCGACGAGGAGTTCCGCAGCGGCGTCACGGTCGAGCGCGTGCGCTGCCTGGGCGAGACCAGGGTTCCCGCGATCGGGCTGACCTTCCACGTCTACTGGGTCGAGTCCTGGTCCGGCGATCCGGGCACATGGACCTGGGAGGATGGCGCGCCACACGCACGGCTGGAGTGGACACCGATCGAAACGGTCAGGGACGTCATCCCTTGGGACACCGGGGCGTTGATGACGGAGATGCTGCAAGCGGCGATGCAGCGTGACGGCAGCCGCGATTGACGCCCAGGCGGCAACGTCTACCGACCTTTCCCGTTACCTGCCGATGATCCGCCAGCCTCCTCGCCCTCCCGCCCGTGACCTTGCCGGTACGGACCAGCCGCCGCCAGCCTCTCGCGTCGGCCGAACGGGGGGTGGAGACCTGCCCGGGAGGCTCCCGTGATTTGCAGATGTATCCTGCTGGCTGCCGCGATCGCCGCCGTCGCCGGCATCGCCAGCGCGCAGACGACGACGCCTACCTCCGGCCCTGGCCGGTCGCCGGCCTCGGCCACCGATGCCAAGGACACCGCCAAGCCCGACGTGTCGGAGGCGAGGAAGCTGATCGGCCGGAGCGTGAAGAGCCGCGAGGGCGATACGGTCGGCAAGATCGGGTCGGTCCAGGTCGCGTCCGATGGCAAGGTCGGCAGCGTCGTGGTCGACCTCGGCGACCATGAGGTGCAGGTGACGCGGAAGGACCTGCAGATCGCCGGCGACGGCGATGTCACGGTCGGGCTGACGAAGGACCAGCTGAAGGCGATGGCGCCCTACAGCTACGAGGATGCATCGTGGCGCGGGAAGGTATTTGGCGAACACGGCGTATGGAACGACGACCGGCGCCCCACGGCCGACGCCGACCGCACCGTATCGACCGGCGACTTCAATCTCGCGGGCGCCGTGTCGGTCAGCGCCCTGATCGGCGCCACGATTCGCAACGCGAACAAGGACACGGTCGGCACGGTGGAGGACCTGTTCGTCGACGACCAGGGCGCCATCTCGACGGTGGTGGTTTCCGTCGGTGGCTTCCTCGGCGTCGGCGCCCGCAGCGTCGGGGTGAAGTGGAGCGACATCACGCGAAGCCGCGATGGCAACTCCGTGGTGCTGATCACCGCTCTCGACAAGGACGAGCTGAAGGCGCTGCCGCCCTACATCGTCCAGCTCCGCAAACCCGCCCCCAGGGACCAGGCCGCCGCGCCGCGCTAAGGCTTTCGGGCCGGCAGGCGATCACGACGCTCGACACAGCCTTGCACGTGCGCCGGCGCGGCCGAAGCTGGCTCGACAGCTAAAGGCAATCTTGATCGCGACCGGGCTGTGTCCCTCATAAGCGCTAACTTCAGAACTCCTGACCCCGCACGGAAGCTGGAAAATGCTGGCCTTCCAGCCGGAGAGGGTGCGGCCCGTTACCTGTCCGGCTTTTCGCGCCGAGAATCCATCTCTGCCCTGGCCTGCCTGAGTCGCCGAACGGCATGCAAACGCGTCAAATTTCCAACGCCGAACACAGGCTGGACCTGCCCGGTCAGACCGAGGCGTAGCCGTGCCCGATCATGCTCATTGGACCGCGCGCATCCTGCGCGCTCAGAATCATGAGCGCGCAGGATGCGCGCGGTCCAATGAGGATGACCCGGCGCATGCTCGATCGTGTCCGCGCCGACCGAGCCGGACGTTCACTGGTCCATATCAGCAGTTCTGAACTCTGGTCCGCCGGGAGCGCGAGCCGATCTGCGGAAATGAGCGAATCGTCCGTCAGGCGCCGGTAAGAAATTCGTGGCAAAGTTCCTGGTGGGGATGGGGAACAGGCGATGCTTGGGGCGGGGCATTCATACCGCGAATTGAGGACGCGGACGGCCGGGAGGTCGCCGTTGCTGCCGCATGCAGCATTTCCGGCAGGTCCGCCGAGGACAGGCGGGCGCGCCACCCAAATGCCCTGTCCTTACCGGGCCGCAATGAGCCATGGCCCGATGCGCGACAGGCCCGATCCCCTCGTTCACCTGTCCGTAACCGACTTCTGCCAATAAGGAGGGGAAGCAGGGCGTGATGAAGATGATCGATCGATTGGCGTGTTCACCGCGCTCGCCCGGACACCCTCGCGGGCAATGCGGCAACACCCGGGTAGCACTCCGCGACGGTTCCTCCCCTCATCCCTTCCCCAGGAGCACCACAATGGCGCCGGCAATTTGCGTACGCGTCGTGACTGCGAACGAGATTCAAGGCGTGCATGCCACGTCACACTGGATCGTGGCCACCCCCGATCCCGACGAGGCCGTGCAGACCGTAAGAAAGCGGGTGTCGCCCCGCTGCCAGGTCCGGGCGACCAGCCACCATGTCTCGCCGGAAACCATCCTCCGGATCGGCCTGGAGCCCGGACAGGCGCACCTGCTCTAAGGGTTCGCGCCTCCGGGCGAAGGATCGGCATTCGACGAAACGTTCAGCGTTTCGATCTTCAGGGTGTCATCGTGTCGACAGCCTAAACCGTCGACATGATGGAGAAGACGGTGGCGCTCCGTCTCGGGCGATGATGCGAACTATGTCTATGCTATAGCCCGCCAAGGCCCTCCTTTGACAGAAGAGCGGCTTACGGTTCCGAAGTGGCGGCATCGCTCCGCGAGCACGGCCTGCCAACGAGGCTCATGTGAGGGGCTGGTGCTGCGAGTTTCCGAAGGCGAGGACTTCCGCAACCGGCAACAGAGCAAGCATGCCGGCCGGCGTCAGCGCATCGAACTGGGCAGCGATGGCCTGGCCCTTCACAGAAGGGACCCGCTGTTGCGACTTCCATTTGCTATTTGCCTTCCGATACGGTCGTCAGCACTTTTTGCGCATCGGGCGTGACCGTTCCTTCATTTAGCGCCGTGACATCGGCAAGAGTAAGCTTGCCGTTCGCGATGCCGTTGGTCATGCGTGTGCACCACGCCTCGGCCGCTTTTTCCACCGGCACGCCCATGAACTGGGCCGCTCCGGCCGGATTGTCGCCGATGCCTTGTTCGGTGCAGGTTGCGATGGCGGATTGCCGCTCCGTATCATTGGCCTTCAGAGTCGCCGCCATCTGTAGAAATTCCTGTTCGTCGGCCGCCAGCTGTCCCCATGCCGGACCGGTCGGCAGCAGGCCGACAAGAATGAGTGTCGCGATACTGGATTTCGTTTTCATGCCATGTCCTCCGGATCTATTGCCCACGCGTCATGGTGCCGTCGAAACCGCAGGAGGCTCCGTGATAGGTCGTGCAAGGTCCGGCCACCTCCGCCTTCAGCACGCCCTCGTCACTGAGTGACATTCCCACACGGCAGACCGGCGCGGAAGGATCGTTCGGGTCGTAGCTTTCTCCAAGCACCGAGGGACCTTTCGGCTTGCCGTAAAGCGTGACGGCGCCCGAACAGCCCGGTACTCCGGTCGCGAGCTCGATCACCAGATAGTCGGGCTTGGACGTGCCGCGCCGGATGGTGGCTGTCGTCGTTCCTTCGCCGCTGCCTGTCCATTCGCCCACCCATGGGTCGGCTGGCGCGGCCTCTGTTTTTGCCGGTGGCGTTTCGCGCATTGGAGTGGTGGCAGCGGTGCCGGCGGCAGGCGGCAGATAGGCGAGGCACACGCGTCGGGCGACGTCATCGTCCGAACCAGGATCGGTTTCGTCGGCGGCATCGCGCGTACAGGAACCGGTGGCCCAATAGACGAGAATGCCGCCATCAGCCGAGAGCGTGATCGGCCTCGCTTCGACCGCGATGCCGCGCGTGCCCTTGAGGCGGCGGGTTTCCCCGCCGTCGGGATCGGTGACGACGAGCCCATTCTCGCCATTGTAGAACAGCCTCGTGCCGCTCGGATCGAACTGGAAATCCCTCAGCTCCCAGCCGCCGGAGGCGATGAGGCGCGGTTCCCTGTCACCATCGTGCGCGGCTAAAAGATCGAAGGAGCCGTGCCCCTTGTTCTGCGCCCAGGCAGTGAATGAGCCGCCTTTCTGCTCGTCATAGCTGTCATCGTCGAAGCCGGGCGGCCGTTCGTCCTCGAGAATCTCGCTGTTGTAGCGCCCTGTCTGGCCGGCGGCGTCAGAAGCAGCAAATTCTTCGATCACGTCGGACGGCGGGTCGCGCACCTCGGCATAGCCGCTCATGTCGGCGCCGAATATGCCGTTTTCGCCCTGTGGCCGCCTGGCGTGGACATAAAAGCGGCCGTCCTGGCCCCAGAACCACGAATTGAGTTCCGAGATGTCGTCAGGCTTTTCCGCCACGCCCCTGTGCGTGCGCGGCGAGGCGGCGATCAGCTGCCCGCTTGCCGGCTGGTAGAGCCAGACCTGCATGACATAGCCGGCGCTGTCCTCGATGCCCAAGGCCATCAGCGCCTTGTCAGGCGAGAACTGGGCCTGGTAGCCGGCCTGTTGCCAATCGTCGGGATAGACCGCCTGCAACGGTTCGATCGGCACCGTCTTGACCTCGAGCGGGACGAGAGGCGGCGCCGTCAGGTCCATCAGTTGTGCGATGCGCTCCGGATAGATCGCCTGAAAGCAGATCAACTGGCCGAATTCCTTCGGACTCAGCCCGTCCTCGCTTCTCTCGCGTGGCACGACATTATCCAGTCCGCAACGCTTGTCGCGCTCGGCAAGCCATGCCTTCTGGCTGGCCCTGACCGCGGCGACGGCGGCTTCGCCCTTCTGCGCGGCAAGGGCTGCCTTGAAGGTTTCCGCCATCCGACCGTCGAGCGAGCCCACAGTCTCCCAAGCGCAGATCGCCTTGTCGATCTGCCGCGTCGCCCTGGCGCAATCGAAGCCGGGGCCGGCGGCGAACGCCGATGTGGCCGCAAGCAGGGCCGAAGCGAACAGCATTGCCGCTGCCGCGATCGGATACCGGATCATGCTCGTTCCCGTCATTCCTGCGCGCCAGAGGAAGCGGCATCCTGGTCCACGAAGAACAGGGCGCCGGTTTGGCTGCCTTGGGTGAAGCTGGTGGCCGTCCACTCGAATGCCGTGGGCGAAATCTTCCTTGCCGCCAGCGGGCAGAACGCGACCAGATTGGTCGCAGCCCCCTTGTCGACCACCAGCCGATAGTGACCGACCGGCCCGCGCCATCCGCCGACAGGGGTAGCAAGATGCGTGACGGTGTAGATATCGTAGGAAAAAGGCTTGCGAAAGAAGGCTCGACGCAAGGCATCGTCGATACAATAGGTCTGCGTCGCCGAGCCGCCGGGTGCGATTTCGGGAAAATGATCGACGGTAATGTCGCTCCAGTACTTGGCGAGCGTGGCATAGCTGACCTCGACGCGCGTTTCACCCGGCTCGAAAGGCTGATCCCACTCGAAATGGGCCTGATAGGTCCATGCCGCGGCATCGAGATTAATCAGGCCGCCCGCTTCAAGCTTCGTCCGCGCTTCCGGCGTCAGGTGCCGCCATGTCGACCCGTCGGGACCGGAGAGCAGAGGTACGCCGGCATCGAGCAATTGCCGGGTCACGTCCTTTCCAGCGAGCAGCGCCCGGCCATGGCCGCCGAGCACCAGCGGCTTTCCGTCCACACGGACCGACAGGCCCATATAATTGGCCGGCTGCGTGTCGGCGGCGAGCCCCGCGGCTTCGGAGTTTTTGTCGAGCGCCGCAATATCCTCCCCGGCGTCGACTGGCATGTCCGGCAGAGCGAAGCTGAAATGCACCGTCTGGTGCCTACGGGATTTGAAGACATAGGCGAGCCGGACGGAATGGAACGAGACATACACCTCCAGCCGCTCGACGCTCATGTCAGCCGGCAGATTGAAAACCGGGCCGGTGGCCGCATAGCCGATGCCGCGACCCTCGTCGGCCGCAAGCGCCGGGGTTGGCGGGAGGGTGACCGCAAAGCAGATTGCCGACAGCCAACCGCGCATCATTTGCCTGCCTCTGGCTCTCGCAGGCGCGCCAGGCAAAAGCGTTCCGGCGCACTCTCGTCCTGTTTCGCCAGGAATTCGTCACCGCAGGCATTGCGGGTGGACCAGACGATGAGGCCGAAATTGTCGGAAACTGCATAGGGCCGGTCGCCCCGCGAGGTGCTGGCGATGCGTCGCTCGCCATGCGCGACCATGTCAAAGACAACCATCCCGGTGTCCGCTGGATAGACGAGCCGCGAGCGGTTCGCGTCGAACAGATAGTCCGCAAGTTCCCATCCGCCCCATGCCACCAGAGTGGCGGGCGAGCCGGCAGCACGCTTACGCGTCTTGAGTTCGATCGTGCCGTGGCCGCGGTCGTCGATCCAGGCGAGGAAATCGCGGTTGCCCCGGATGGATTGCGGACTCTCGCCGTCGCTTGCCGCCATCTCGTCCGGCTCGGTCCCGGGAGGTTCGTCTTCGCCGTCGAGCCGGGCGGCGATATCGGCCGGCACTTTGCCCAGCCGGACACTGCCGTCGATCGTCGCGGCATGGACGGTGCTTGGTCCAGCCTCGTCTTCCGCGTCCCTGCTCCAGACCGCGACGCGCGCGTAGAGCGTGTCGCCCTGCCATGCCGTTGCCTTGATCGCCATCGGCGCGCCGTCCGGATGCGGTTGCTGCCGGTCGGGGGTGGGCGTGGCAGGGACGAGTCTGCCATCGGCGACGCGGTAGAGCCAGATCTGGTCAGGACCGTCGAGTTCGAGGCTGGGCAGCAGGATCGCGGCCAATGCATTGTCCGGTGACAGGCGGATATCGGCAATGCGCGGCGCGGCGCCCTCGGCAATTTCGGGACGGGCAACCGCGATCGGCTTGAGGTCGATCGCCCTGACGCCACTCAGCGACAAGGGCAGCGCGGCACGATCCTGCAAGGCACGGCGGCGGCCGAGATAGACCGTTTCCAGGCACTCATAAGCCTGCCGGCCCAATCCCGCCGAAGTGTCGGCCAGTTCCCCAAATCTCCGGTCGGCGATGCAACGGCGGTCGCGTTCGCGCACCCAGTCGCGCTGACCGGCGACAAGATCGTCGCGCGCGGAACCGGCGACGGCGTCGCGGGCGGCGCGATAGGCACGTGACAAAGCGAGATCCTGCCAGCGCAGCACTGCTCGCGAACAAATGAATTTCTCGACCGTGTTGCCAGCTTTGGCACAGTCGAAGCTTGCCGGCACACTCTCCGCTCTCACCGGCGCCATCGGGACGAATACAAGCAGAGCGGCAAGCGCTGTCCAGACAGACCTGATATTCAAGAACCTAGTCATGGACGACGAACGCGTTGTTCTCACACAAATTCCGTGTGCCGGCGGGCTCTCCTTCGCCGCAGCATTCCTCGTCGTCCTCTTCGACATAGGTCACGGTCAGGTCGAAGGTGCAGATATTGCGGCCGCCGGAAATGGTGAATGTGCGGCTCGCACCCGGTTCCAGCGGCTCGTAGCCGAACGCGTCGCTGTCGAAGGAATTCATGCCGGCTTCCGAATAAGCGAAACTGTGCAAAGACCGCTTCGCCTTGTTCGTCACCGTCACGTCGAGGTCACTGGCCGGCTTCGGCGCATCGCAGGCAGCGACCATTGCGGCGGCCGGCTCGGCCGCGCCGTCCATATCGTAGCGCTGGACATGTCCGTCGACGACGATCTCCAGCGTATCCTTCGCCTTCAGGATGCGCCGCAACGTATCGTCGAGCGGCAAGTCGCCTTTGACGTCCTTTCCGCCTGAATCCTCGTTGGGGATGGCTTTGTCCGAAAACTCGACCTTTTCCCCGCCTGCCGAAAGGCGCACCTGCATCGTGGCCCCTTCCCTGGCGCGGCTTTCTTCGTCTTGCACGTAGACGCTCATAACCGGCTTGCCGACGGTGCAAGAGAGATGGAGCATCACATAATCGCTGTCCGGTACGCCGTAGGCGAGCATCGTCGAACGCTCATCGGAGACGCCGAACCAGCGCGGCTTTTCTTCGTCCTGAGCATCTGCCGGCAGCATCGCGGCCGGTAAGAGCGCAATCAGGGTCGCCGCGGGGATGACTCGGCATATGGCCTTTGCGAAGTGGGCGGAGGGCTTGGTCTGGCCCATATCGGCTCCTGTGCCCGTCAACCGCCGATCGGGCGGAAGAAGGTGATGACCGGCCGGAAATTCCAACCGGACCGGCGGATGATCTCGATCATCGGCTGCTTCAGTTCGTTGAGGTCGAAGGTGTAGGCGTAGCTTAGGTCGAAGGTCGGCTTGCCGTCCTTGAATTGCAGGCCGAAGACCCGCTCATGCCGGTACTCGAAGAAAGTGATGCCGAGCGACATGTTCCAGTTGAGGTTGATCAGATCCGGGCCGCGCCCGGCCGACCAGTCGAAGGACGCGTATCTGTCCTGCGCCCTGACATTGCGTGCGCCCTCGTCGAAGCGAAGCACCAGCCGATAGCCTTTGCTCATGCCGTGAATGCGCATCAGGTCGAGCCATTTGGCGTCGGCGTAGCGCCAGTCGACGACGATCTCGTTGGGATGGCTGCCGCGCTTTATCGTATAGGGAACATTCTGTTCGTTGATGTCGAGCAGGCGCTGCATCAATGTTTCTGCCGCCACCGGCTCGATGCCGGGAACGGCCGGCACCTGGGCGGCCCACGAGGCAACCCGGCCGAAGATGACGAACTGCAAGCCGGCCCATACGAAGATGCCGTACTTGGCGACCGACTTGACCTGCTCTCCGAAAGGATCGGCCGGAAACGAGGGAGGGCCGTCGATAAGGCCGTATTTTGCCTGGACCAGCGCTATGGTCACAAAGGGAACGGCGAATACGAAGCCAAAAAAATAGAAAAAGAACAGCAGCACCCTTGCGGCCTTTCCCCGACCTGGCGGCAGGCCGGTTGCAGCCTCATCGTCCAGTTCGGCCATGCCTCCGCCCGGCAAGCTCATCCGGATATCTCCCCACGCCGCTGATCGTCCCCATGATGCCGTCCCCGTAACCGATCGTCATGGACAGGAAGGAACCGGATGCGGACGGAACGGAACCAAATTGACCTCCGGGCGGCGCCGTTGCATCGTCATTGCCGGGAGCACCAATGGATCTGGGCGAACCGGCACCGGCCTCATCGCTATTCCTGTCGACGTCGGCACTGCCCGTTCGGGACCGGCTCCCCGTCTGGCGCGAGGTGTTCGGGCAGATGATGGTACGGCTCGACATCGAGCCGGCGAGGGATACGGCTTTTCACGCCGAAGGCGAACTGCTCATGCTGCCGGGTGCCGCTTGCGGTTCAGTTGCCGCTACGCCCTTTCGGGTGTCGCGCACGCAGAAGCTCATCGCCGCCGACGAGAGGGATATGGTCTTTGTCGTGACTGCCGACGTGCCGCTTCATGTCGCCCAGAATGGCCGCGAACAGATACTCGACGCCGGCGACGCCATTTTCGTGAGGGGCGGCGAGCGCAGCGTCATCCAGTCCCGCGACAGGGCAAAATTCACCAACATATCCGTCCCGATCGACGACCTGATGCCGCTGCTTCCCGCCTGCCAGAACCCGTCGATGACCGTGGTGAGCAGCCAAAGCGATGTGCTCGACCTGCTTCTCGGATATGTGCGCCTGCTGCACTCCCGGCAAAAGCCGCACTCCAACGAATTCGGCCGACTTGCCGCCGGCCATATCCGCGACCTGATGGCGGCGATGATCGGTGCCGGGCCGGATGATGATCGGCCGGCTTATGAACGCGGCGGCGTGCGCGCGGCGCGGCTGCGGGCGATCAAGACCGACATCGGCCGGCATCTTTGCGAGCCAGCCCTTTCCATCGGTGCGATCGCCATGCGTCACGGCATCTCGCCGCGCTATGTGCGCAAGCTGTTCCAGGAGGAACAGACGACGTTTTCCGACTCCGTTCTGGTCCGGCGTCTGGAACGCTCGCGGCAAATGCTGCGTAGCCCGACCCAGGCGATCTCCACGATCGCATCGATTGCCCATGCCTGCGGCTTCAACGACCTATCCTACTTCAACCGCACGTTTCGCCGTAGATACGGCCTCACGCCTTCGGATTTTCGCAATGGAACCCCATAGGCCGTGACCTCCACGTGCTCTCGATAGGGACGACCACTTAGGGGGCGGCGGGCTGACGCAAGCTTTGGCATGGAGACGCCAAGCTGCCACTCAAAGCCTCGTACATGAGGGCAATCGGCGGTCTTTGGCGCGCCCGAAGAGATTCGAATTCCTAGCCTTCTGATCCGCGAACAGCACGCGCAGCAGGGTATCGGTCCCGGGCGGATGGATGCTGAACTTGCGACGATGTCTCGCGCAGTCCGTGCATTTGAGCTTCAGGGACTCGACGGTCTGTCCGTCGCGCCCTTGCGCCGCCAGGCGCCGAAGATCGAGCATCGGCCCACGCTCGCAGACCAGGCAGACCGTCTGCGCGCGGTAGCCCAGCGAGATGGCCTCGCCCACCGTCAGCTCCTTGGCCTTGTAGCGGCGAAGTCCAAGATCGCTGTCGGACATGCCCCTGCTACTGGCGGCTAAAGTTGAACGTCATTCCG
>Ga0182739_1002981_pt1 | contig 15274 bp, 16 predicted proteins | sample eDN5th30CBELigBY_FD_128873 | JGI IMG/M metagenome (GOLD analysis project Ga0182739, IMG submission 128873) | Enriched backyard soil microbial communities from Emeryville, California, USA - eDNA 5th pass 30_C BE-Lig BY (version 2) (version 2) | ecosystem: Environmental > Terrestrial > Soil >... | reverse complement strand
GATTCGAGGCCGACATCGCGCGCCGCCAGGAGGCGGCAGATCGCGTCGGGCAGGCCGTGGCGCTGGGCGATCGCCAGCGCCTGGCGCTCGTCGCCGAGCCGCGTGGCCCAGCGCTTTCCCGTCAGCGAGCGTTCGACGCCCAGAAATGCCGGGCGCTCGATCCTTGAAGAGTCGGACATGCGGCCATCCTAGCCCAAAGCGCGGTGGCCCCGCTTCGGGACGCCGGCCGGCAGTGCCGGGCTTACGCCCAGCTCGGCAGGCCGGTCTTCACCGAGAAATTGTGATGCGCCGACACCCAGCGCACGGTGCCGGTCTTCGACCGCATGACGATCGAATGCGTCTCGGCGCCGTTGTGGAAGCGGCGCACGCCCTTCAGCATCGACCCCGAGGTCACGCCCGTGGCCGCGAACATGACGTCGCCCTTGGCCATGTCGGTCATCGAGTATTTGCGGTTGAGGTCTGTGATGCCCCACTTCTTGGCGCGGGCCTTCTCGTCGTCGTTGCGGAACAGCAGCCGGCCCTGGATCTGGCCGCCGATGGCGCGCAGCGCCGCGGCCGCCAACACGCCTTCCGGCGCGCCGCCCGACCCCATGTAGATGTCGATGCCGGAATCGCCGGTCGAAGTGGCGATCACGCCCGACACGTCGCCGTCGCCGATCAGCATGATACGGGCGCCGGCGGCGCGCACCTTGGCGATCAGGTCGGAGTGACGCGGGCGATCGAGAATGCAGACGACGAGGTCGTTGACGTCGACCTTCTTGGCCTTCGCCAGGTCCTTCAGGTTCTCCGCCACGCTCTTGTCGAGATCGACGATGCCCTCGGGCAGGCCGCCGCCGACGGCGATCTTGTCCATGTAGACGTCGGGCGCATTGAGGAACCCGCCATGCTCGGCCATCGCCATGACGGCGAGCGAATTGGGCAGTCCCTTGGCGGTGATGGTCGTGCCTTCGAGCGGATCGAGGGCGATGTCGATCTTCGGACCACCGCCCATGCCGACCTTCTCGCCGATGTAGAGCATGGGCGCCTCGTCGCGCTCGCCCTCACCGATCACGACGGTGCCTTCGATGGCCAGCGAATTGAGCGTGGTCCGCATGGCGTCGACCGCGGCCTGGTCGGCCATCTTCTCGTCGCCGCGCCCCATCAGCTTGGAGGCCGCGAGGGCCGCCGCCTCTGTCACCCGCACCGCTTCCAGCGCGAGGTTGCGATCCATCTTTCCGGTCTGCTCTTTCGTGTCGGCCATTTTCCCTCCGCGGCGCCTACCGGCGCCCTCTAGAACGTCTCGATCCTGATGACGCAAGGCTCCTCGGCGACAGCACCGAGCTTCGTGATGCGCGCCAGGGCGCGCCGCATCGCAGCCTCTTCGGTCTCATGTGTGGTCAGCACCACCGGCACCTCGCCCGACTCCGAACGGCCACGCTGCAGCATCGATTCGAGAGAGATCCGTTCCTTGGCAAGCGCGCCGGACACGGCGGCAATCACGCCCGGCCGATCCTGTACCATCAGGCGCATGTAGTAGGCGCCGACATGGCGATCGATGGGCGATGCCTTCTTGATCGCAAGCCGGTCGGCTGGCACGACGAAAGCCGGCATATGCCGCCCGCGCGCCACGTCGACGAGATCAGCCACGACGGCGGAGGCTGTCGGCCCCTGGCCGGCGCCGCGGCCCTGGAACATCGTCGTGCCGACGAAATCGCCCTCGACCACGACGGCGTTGAACACGCCCTCGATATGCGCGATCGGCGTGTCGAGCGAAACCATGCAGGGATGCACGCGCTGCTCGATGCCGTGACGCGTCTCGCGCGCCAGTCCCAGCAGCTTGATGCGGTAGCCGAGTTCCTGCGCGAACTGGATGTCCATCGACGTGACACGGCGGATGCCCTCGACGTGCACGCCGGCAAAGTCGACTCGCGCGCCGAAGGCCGCTCCGGTGAGGACCGCGAGCTTGTGGGCGGCGTCGATGCCGTCGACGTCGAACGTGGGATCGGCCTCGGCATATCCCGCCGCCTGCGCCTCGGCCAGCACGACATCGAAGTCGCGGCCGGTCTCGCGCATGGTCGTCAGGATGTAGTTGCAGGTGCCGTTGAGGATTCCGTAGAGCCGCTTCACGCGATTGCCAACCAGGCCCTCGCGCAGCGCCTTGATGATCGGGATGCCGCCGGCCACCGCCGCTTCGAAGGCGAGGATGGATTGCTTCTTCTCGGCCGCCGCCGCGAGTTCCGCGCCGTGCAGCGCCAGCAGCGCCTTGTTGGCGGTGACGACGTGCTTGCCCGAGGCCAGCGCCTTCTGCACCAGCCGACGGGCCACGCCTCCCGAGCCGCCGATGAGCTCGACCACGACGTCGATGTCGGGCGCGGTCGCGAGCGCCATCGGATCCTTCTCCCAGCGCAGCCCGGTGAGATCGATGTCGCGCTTCTTCGCCTTGCTGCGGGCGCTGACGGCGACGACCTTGAGCGGCCGTCCACCACGCAACGCGAGAAGCCGGCCATGTTCGGCCAGCAGCTTCACCACGCCTGCACCCACGGTGCCGAGCCCGGCGATGCCGATCCTGAGAGGAGATTTCATGGGCGCCTGATACGACAGGATAGGGTCAGGCGCGAGCCTTGATCGGTGTGATGTTGTCCCCAACACCGCGCAGGTAGAGATCGATCGACCTCCCCGGATCGGCCAGCACCTGGCGGATATTGCGCACGGCCTGCCGGATACGGTGCTTGTTTTCGACGAGCGCGATGCGGACGTGCGCGTCGCCGTGCTCGCCGAAGCCGATGCCGGGCGACAGGGCCACGTTGGCCTGGGTCAGCAGCAGCTTCGAGAAGGCCAGCGAGCCCAGCTCGGCGAAGTCCTTGGGCAGCGGCGCCCAGGCAAACATGCTGGCCGACGGCGACGGCAGGTCCCAGCCCGCGCCCTTCAGCCCCTCGATCAGCACGTCGCGGCGCTCCCTGTAGGTGTTGCGCGCCTCCTCGATACAGTCCTGCGGCCCGTTCAGCGCCGCCGTCGCCGCCACCTGGATCGGCGTGAAGGCGCCGTAGTCGAGGTAGGACTTGATGCGGGTCAGCGCCTGGATGAGGGTCTTGTTGCCAGCCGCGAACCCCATGCGCCAGCCGGCCATCGAGTAGGTCTTGCTCATCGAGGTGAACTCGATGGCGATGTCGCGTGCGCCCGGTACCTGCAGCACTGACGGCGGCGGCACGCCGTCGAAATAGATCTCGGCATAGGCGAGATCGGACAGGATCCAGATGCCCTGGCGTTTGCAGAAATCGACGATGGCTGCATAGAAATCGAGATCGACGACCTGCGCCGTTGGGTTCGACGGATAGTTCAACACCAGTGCCAGGGGTTTCGGTACCGCATGCCGCACCGCACGTTCGAGCGCCGGCAGGAAATCGTCGATCGAGGTCGAGCCCGGCACCGGAATGTGGCGCACCGAGCCTCCGGCGATGATGAAGCCGTAGGGATGGATCGGGTAGCTGGGGTTTGGTACCAGCACGGTGTCCCCGGGCGAGGTGATCGCCTGAGCCAGGTTGGCCAGCCCCTCCTTAGATCCCAGGGTGACGATGATCTCGCTTTCCGGATCCAGCTCAACCCCGAAGCGGCGCGCATAATAGGCCGCCTGCGCCTTGCGCAGGCCGGGAATGCCGCGCGAGGCCGAGTAGCCGTGGGCGCGCGGATTGGCAGCGGCCTCGGCGAGCTTGGCCACGATGTGCGGGGCGGTCGGCAGGTCGGGGTTGCCCATGCCGAGGTCGATGACGTCCTGACCGGCGCCGCGAGCTCGCGCCTTCATCGCGTTCACTTCCGCGAACACATAGGGCGGCAGGCGCTTCAGCCGGTGAAATTCGGAGTCGTCCATGTCGTTCTTCCTTGGGCACCTAGGAGGCGATGACACCGTCGGTGCGACGCAGCACCGTTTTCTTCAGGTATGCCGGCCCGCCCATCGGCGCCGTTTCCGCCTTGTTGGGATCGGCAGGTGAGGTCGGCGCCGCCGGCGGAGCCCAGTCCGGCGGTGGCGTGAAGGCCTTGTTCGGGTCGGCGGGCGTTGCCGGGGCCGCAGGTGGCGGAACGGTGGCAGGCGCTGCCACCGGCGCGACCGGTTCCGGCGCAGCGGACGGAGGCGCGATGGGGGCTGCGGTGACAGGGCCCGGCGGCGGTACCGGCGCGGAGACCGGCGGCTGATCGGAGGTGATCGTGCCGGCGCCGATCGGCGGTGCGCCGACTGGGGCGGAGGTCGGCGCGGGACCGTCGCGCGTTTCCTTGTCCTTCGCCTCCTTCTCGACGGCCTCGCGCTCCAGGCGCTCCTCGCGCGCCTTGCGGTCACGCTCCGCCTGCTCCTTCTCCATGGTCTCTTTTTGAGCCTTCTGCCCGCCCTTGCCCGCGACGACCGACCCGATTGCGGGCGCGTTGCGCTCCTCGACGGCAACGCCGGCATCGTATTGCTGGTTGGCGGGTGGCGGCGGAAGGCTGGCGGAGGGCGGCACGTTGCGTTCGACACCAGGCCGCGGCGGCGGACCGACCGGCGTGCCGCCGTCGATCCAGTCGCAGCCGGCCAGCAAGGCAAGTGCAGACACGCCAAGCAGGCCGAGCCAGCGACCGCTGCCGTTCGTGTCCTGGTGTCGCTGCATCGTCATCACCCGCTGTGTACGCTTGGCCCGATTTCCGCCTGTTTAGCGGAGACCGGGAGGAAATTTGACCCGTCAGTTGTCGCAGCCTACCTATCACAGTCAGGTAGCGGTCGAGTCTGGTACCATTTATGGTACCGTGACCGTGGATTTATCGCAAGAAACGCTAAAAAGGCAATGATTCAGAAGGGGAAAAGCATGTCCGATACGCCCGCCCCCGCAGCCCTCGGCGGCCTCTCTGCGGAGGAATCCGAGAAGCTCCAGGAGGCCTTCAAGGATATCGCGACGCGCAGCCAGAAACTCCTCCAGGATTTTTCCCAGCGCTACCAGTCCGAAGGCCAGTCGGTCGACCCGCTTCACCTCACCCAGACCTTCATGGACTTCACGGCCAAGATGCTGGCCGACCCGAACCGTCTGGTTCAGGCCCAGGTCGAACTCTGGCAGCAGTACATGAAGCTCTGGCAGGTCACCGCCCAGCGCATGATGGGCCAGACGGTCGAGCCGGTGGCCGAGCCCGCGCGCGGCGACAAGCGTTTCAACGCCCCGGCCTGGAAGGACGAGGTCGTCTTCGACTATTTGAAGCAATCCTATCTGCTCACGGCGCGCTGGCTGCAGGGCACGATCAAGCAGGTCGAGGGGGTCGACGACAAAACCGCGCGCAAGGTCGACTTCTACACGCGCCAGTTCATCGATGCCGTGTCGCCGTCGAATTTCGCGCTAACCAATCCGCAGGTGGTGAAGGCCACGGTCGAGTCCAAGGGGGAGAACCTGCTGAAGGGCCTCCAGAACCTGCTGGCCGACCTCGAGCGCGGCAAAGGCCAGCTCGCGATCCGCCAGACCGACATGGACGCCTTCAAGGTCGGCGAGAACATCGCCACCACGCCGGGCAAGGTCGTCTACCAGAACGAGATCATGCAGCTGATCCAGTATGCGCCGGCGACCGAGGAGGTCCACGAGGTGCCGCTGCTGATCGTGCCGCCCTGGATCAACAAGTTCTACATCCTCGACCTCAAGCCCGAGAACTCGTTCATCAAGTGGGCGACCGAGCAGGGCTACACGGTTTTCGTGATCTCCTGGGTCAACCCCGACGAACAGCTCGCTAAGATGGTGTTCGAGGACTACATGAAGCGCGGCCCGCTGGCGGCGCTGGACGCCATCGAGAAGGCCACCGGGCAGCCCAAGGCCTCGGCGATCGGCTACTGCATCGGCGGCACGCTGATGGCCGCGACGCTCGCCTACATGGCCGCCCGCAACGACGACCGGATTGTGGCCTGTACCTTCTTCACGGCCCAGGTGGACTTCAGCGAGCCCGGCGAACTCGGCGTGTTCATCGACGAGGACCAGCTCGCGAGCGTCGAGGATATGATGGGCAAGAAGGGCTATCTCGAGGGCAGTGAGATGGCGACGACCTTCAACATGCTGCGCGCCAACGATCTCATCTGGTCGTTCGTCGTGAACAACTACCTGATGGGCAAGGACCCGTTCCCCTTCGACCTGCTGTACTGGAACGCGGACGCCACGCGCATGCCGGCCGCCCTGCACAGCTACTATCTTCGCAACATGTATCAGAAGAACCTGCTCAGCCAGCAGGGCGGCATCGTGGTCGACGACGTGCCGATCGACCTTCGCAAGGTGACGATTCCGATCTACATCCAGGCCGGCAAGGAGGACCATATCGCGCCCTCCCGCTCGGCGTACAAGGCAACGCAGATCTACAGTGGGCCCGTGCGCTTCATGCTGGCCGGATCCGGGCATATTGCGGGCGTGGTCAATCCGCCCCGCAACAAGAAGTACCAGCACTGGCTGAACGAGACCGACAAGAACCCGCCCACCCTCGCCGAATGGCAGGCCGGCGCCAAGGAATTCCCGGGCTCCTGGTGGCACGACTGGGACAAGTGGCTATCGGCCCTGTCCGGTCCGAAGGTCCCGGCGCGCGTGCCGGGCGCAGGCGGATTGCCGGCCATCGAGGATGCTCCCGGCAGTTACGTTAAGGTGCGGTCGGGCGCCTAGCGTTTCCAGTCAGGCCCGGGGATGCCCATCTTCTTGTCGCGAAGAAGTTTTTCGATGATCGCAATCCCGGTGCCATAGTCGCCCTTGTCGCAATCACTGCGCGCGCCGATGCGGATCATGTTTCGCGCACCGTCGGTCGACCCTTCGCCGCGACTCTGGCCATAGTAGTCGAAGTATTTGATCAACTGATCGCAACGCGCCTTGCTGGGAGGAACCTGTGCAAATGCGGCAGACGCAGCCATCGCCGCGGCGATGAGCAGGAGGAAGATCGACGGGACTAGAAGTGAGTGCATGCGCGACGAACGCCCACGGAGCGCGCCGAGTTCCGCGACGCGCGCTCGTGCCGCGCCCTACTCCGCCGCTTTGGGGCGCTCCCCCCTGTAGGCCTGTCCGAGCCGGACGTAGGCAGCCGCAGACCGTCGGAAGGACTCGATATCCTTCTCGGTGATGTCCCTCATCTTCACGGCAGGATTTCCCGCCCACAGCTCACCCTTGCGGACGATCTTGCGCGGCGTCACCACCGCGCCGGCCGCGACCATGGCCCCCGTCTCGACCACTGCCTCGTCGAGCACCGTCGAGTGCATGCCGATGAAGGCGTCGTCCTGGACCTCGCAGGCATGCAGCAGCGCCAGGTGCCCGACCGTGACGTTGCGGCCAACCACCGTACCGACACCGCGCGCGGCAATGTGGATCACGGTGCCGTCCTGAATGTTGGAGTTCTCGCCGACCCTGATGCCCGGCCCGTCGCCGCGCAGCACGGCGCCGAACCAGATGCTGCAGTTAGCGGCGATCTCGACTTCGCCGATCAGTGTCGCGTTGGGCGCTACGAAAGCCGTGCTGTGGACCTGCGGCACGAAACCGTTGAAGGGCACGATGAGACCGGACATCGGATCGACACTCCAGACAAACGAAGGGCGCCCTAAGGCGCCCTTCGAAGATATCGGAAACGCGGGTTTAGCGCTTCGAGAACTGGAAGCGGCGACGCGCACCGGCGCGGCCGTACTTCTTGCGCTCGACCACGCGGCTGTCGCGGGTGAGGAAGCCGGCAGCCTTGACGCTGCCGCGCAGGCCGGGCTCGAACTTGGTGAGCGCCTGCGAGATGCCGTGACGCACGGCGCCCGCCTGGCCCGACAGACCACCGCCGGAAACCGTGGCGACGACGTCGAACTGGCCGTTACGCTGGGTCACGTCGAACGGCTGCTGGATCATCATCCGCTGCGTGGGACGCGCGAAGTAGATCGTCTGATCGCGGCCGTTGATGGTGATCTTGCCGGTGCCGGGCTTGACCCAGACGCGGGCGACCGCGTTCTTGCGGCGGCCCGTGGCATAGGCACGGCCCTGCGCATCGATTTCCTTCTCGCGCGGTGCGCCCGGGGCCTGGTCGACCGTCGGGGCCTTCTTCAGTTCGGCAAATGACGAAAGTTCGGTAGCCATGTTAGCCGATCCTCGAGTTCTTGCGGTTCATTGCGGCGATGTCGAGCTTCTCGGGCTGCTGGGCCTCCTGCTCGTGGTTCGGTCCGGCGTAGACGCGCAGGTTCTTCATCTGCGCCCGGCCGAGCGGGCCGCGGGTGATCATGCGCTCGACGGCCTTGATCAGGACGCGCTCCGGGAAGCGGCCTTCGAGGCGCTTGCCCAGGGTCTCGCCCTTGATTCCGCCGGGATGACCGGTGTGCCAGTAGAAGACTTCGCGCTCGGCCTTACGGCCGGTGAGGCGCACCTTCTCGGCGTTGATCACGACGATGTTGTCACCGCAATCGATGTGCGGCGTGAACATCGGCTTGTGCTTGCCGCGCAGGCGCATGGCGATGATCGAGGCGAGCCGGCCGAGGACCAGCCCGTCGGCGTCGATCAGAAACCACTTCTTCTGCACTTCGGCAGTCTTGATACTGGCAGTCTGGTGGGTGAGAGCTTGCATGAGTCTTTCTTCCAATGAGCGCGCGCTTATGGGGAGAGACTCGAAGCTTGTCAAATCTCCGGAAAAACTCTCATGATTTCAATAACTTACAATCGCGGTATTATAATACCTTCGGACTAAACCTTGGGCGGTATGGCATATGTCACGGTGGCGTGTGCCACGGGGTCGGGCTTGCCGTCGCTCCAGATCGTGAAGTCACCGACCGCCAGCGTCTTGCCGAGCTTCATCAGGCGCCCCTCCCCGATCAGATCGGCCGGCTCCGGCTTACGCATGAAGTTGATGTTGAGGTTGGTCGTGACCGCGAGCGCCACCGGCCCCAGTTGGCCCAGGATCAGGAGATAGAAGCCGCAATCGACCAGCCACATCAGCGTCGGGCCCGAGATCGTGCCGCCCGGCCGCAGATGCCGCTCGTGCGTCGGCAGGCGCAGCCGGATGGTCTTGTCGTCGAGATGCTCGATGGCCAGCCCGAGATGGGCGGCCTGCGGGAAGTGCTCGGCCAGGAAATCCATCAACTCGGCTGGCGACATCACCGGCATGACGCACCTGCCCTCTTCCCATAGACTGCCGCCATGACCGCCGCCTCCAACGAACACGTCCTGCTGCGCCGCGACGAGGGCCGCGTCGCCTTCCTCACGCTCAACCGCCCGCGCGCCATGAACGCCCTCTCGGGTGACCTTATAGACGCGCTGCAGGCCGAACTCGACAGGCTGGCCAAGGACAAGGACATCCGCTGCGTCGTGATCGAGGCGCAGGGCGACCGTGCCTTCTCGACCGGCCACGACCTGCGCGAGGTCGCCTCGACCCGCGACTATGCCGTCCATCACGACCTGATGACGCGCTGCTCGGCGATGATGCTGTCGATCGGCCGCCTCCCCCAGCCGGTGATCGCCAAGGTCAAGGCTGTCGCCACCGCCGCCGGCTGCCAGCTCGTCGCCGCCTGCGACCTCGCGGTCGCTTCGAACACGGCGACCTTCGCGACCTCCGGCATCATCAACGGGCTGTTCTGCGGCACGCCCTCGGTCGCGGTCGGCCGCACTATCGGCCCCAAGCGCGCGCTCGACATGCTGCTCACCGGCCAGTTCGTCGACGCCGCTACGGCGTTGCGCGACGGGCTTGTGAGCCGCGTCGTGCCACCGGCCGACCTTGACCGCGAGACCAAGGCGCTGGCCGACCATATCGCTGCCCAGCCGCCGCAGCAGATCTCTTCCGGCAAGGCGATGTTCCGCAAGCACGTGGAGATGACCGTCGAGCAGGCCTACGCCTACGCGACGGACTTCATGGCGGGCGCCCTGCAGCGAGAGGACGCGCAGGCCGGCATTGATGCGTTCGTGAACAAGAAGCCGAAGCCGGAGTGGAAGGGGCGATAGGCACTACCATGCGTGGTTTTGCGAGCGGGTTGCTACTTTCCCTCGCTGCCTTTTGCCACTCGCCGGCCACGCTGGCGCTTGACTGCGTCGCCAAGCAAACCAAAGCCGACAGGATTCTTTGCGTTCCGGAGTTTGAGCGACCCGTTGGCAGACTACTTTTCGAGCTCCGCCAGTTCGCCAATTTCGTTGACGAAGAAGGCTTCCAAGAGATGCGCGCCGAGCAGGATCGATGGCTCGATACCTTGGTAATGTCGTGCGAGCAGCATGAGTTGCAGCGCGACACGAAGAGTTGCCTGGAAACCGGGCTGTTGGAGCGGAGCAATCTGTTGAGTTCCCGGCTCCACGACTTAGCCGGTGCGCGTCAATACGAGCCCATGACTCTGGGCGGCCTGCCCCTCGCCATCGTGAAGCGTGACCACCTTTGTATCGGTGACCTCCTCATCGGTGACACGGTTGTGGCACGATGTGTCTATCGCCTCGAACCACAAGCCATCTATCGTAACGCCAAAGTCGACGCTATGGCCCTCGTCGCCAACAGCGGCGGAACTGCCCACAGATGCGCTAACTTTCCCGTTTATGTTGTCTCCGTGACCAGAGACCGGAAAGTCGAGATCGTTGGTGTGCCGGCTCGATATCCCACGACTGGCGGCGACGATGCCTGCATCAAGGCGACGCGCTCAAAGAATGGATTCGTGTTCGAAGTCGCCCCTTCGCCGGATAGGGACGGGTGGCGCCAGGAATGGACCGTTCAAGCCGGTCTTTCACCTCCCTCGTTCACGCAATACGTGCCTGTGGCTGGAACCACTGATGGCCCAACGAGGTAATGCCCTTTGGTGTACCCCGCGTCCATTGACGGCATCGACATGCAAGACCGTTGATCGATTCAGATAAGAAAGAAGAGCATTGGGAGAGCGCTCATGAGAGCTTCGAGATTGACCCGGCGTGCGGCCGTCGCGACGGCAATGGCGAGTGTTGCGGCCGCTTCCGTTCCGGCGCGCGCGCAGGATCTTCAGCCGGGCAAGCCCATCGTCATCGTTGCGCCGTTCGGGCCGGGCACCACCAACGACATCATTGCCCGCCTGCTCGCCCAGGACATGACGGCCACCTTGGGCCAGAGCGTCATCGTCGAAAATCGCCCCGGCGCCACCGGCAACATCGGGGTCGACTACACGGCCAAGGCACGGCCCGACGGCCATACGGTGGTGATCTCCTCCCTGAGCAACATCATCAACCAGGCGACCGGCAACAACACGGTCAATCTGCTGAACGACCTGACGCCGGTCAGCTTCACCGGCGGCGTCTACTATTCGATGTTCGTGCCCAACGAACTGCCGGCGAAGAGCGTCGCCGAACTGGTCGAACTCGCGCGCAAGCAGCCGGGCAAGATCAACTTCTCTGGCTTTGCCGGCGGCGTGCCGCAGTTCCTGGGCGAGATGCTCAATCGCGCCGCGAAGATCGACATGGTGATGGTGCCCTACAAGAGCACCACCGACGCGCTGAACGACCTGCTCACCAGCCGCATCCAGGTCTGGTTCACGCCCGTCGCCTCCGGCGTGCCGGTCCACAACGCAAAGCAGGCGCGCCTGCTTGCCGTCACCGGTGAGAAGCGGGCAGCGGCGCTTCCCGACATTCCGACCTTCAAGGAACTCGGCTATCCCGACATCGTGGCCGACGTGTCGTTCTACATGATGGCGCCCAAGGGAACGCCGCAGCCGATCGTCGACAGGCTCTACCGCGCGGTCGACAAGGCGATGGAGAGTCCCAAGGTAAAGGAATCTTTCCGCGTGCAGGGCATCGAGGACCGGCGGGGTGGCCCCGCTGAGCTGGGCGCCTATATCGCCCGCGAACTCAGCCGCTGGAGCGAGATCGTGAAGCTCTCGGCGCCGGCGAAGTAACGCCCTCTCCCGAATCAGAAGAGCGCGCCTCGCGGCGCGCTCTCTTCGTTTGCACATCGGCCATCCGTTCGGCGGATTACTGCCGCCAGTCTTTGCCCTTGCCCTCGATCTGACGCAGGGCTGCCTTCCAGTAGGTCATGCCGTATTCCGGATTGGCGCGTTGCTGCTTGGCGCGCTCGCCGTACTGGCGGATCACGTCTTCCTCGATTGGCGCGGGCTCTTCGTCGAGGCTGCGGGCGATGACCTCGACCTCGCAGGCGCGCTCGAGCATGTACATGCGCCGCAACGCTCCCGGGATCGTGCCGCCAACGGTCAGCAGGCCATGATTGCGCAGCACCACCGAGTTGCCGCTCTGGCAGGAGACGCCCAAAGCATCGCACTCTTCCTGCGAGGTCGGCATGCCGTACTCGTGGTAGACGAGGTCGTCAAAGACGGAGAGGGCATCCTGGCTGATCGGGCGGATGCCCTTCTTCAGGACCGAGACGCCGGTGCCGGCGCGGGTGTGCGTATGCATCACGCAGTTTGCATCCGGCCGTGCCTTGTAGACGCCCGAATGGATGGTGAAACCGGCGGCATTGAACTTGCCGTCCTTGGCGTAGACGTTGCCGTCGATGTCCATCTTCACCAGGCTGGACGCCGTGATCTCGTCGAACAGATCGCCGTAATTGTTGATCAGGAAGCACTTGGGCTCGCCCGGGATGCGCACCGTCATGTGCGTGTCGATCGTGTCGGTCCAGCCGAAGTGATCGGTGATCCGGTAAAGCGCCGCCAGGTCGCAACGCGCCTGCCATTCGGCCTCGGTCATTTCGAGCTTGTCGGGTTGCACCACCGTATCCATCTCGCGCTCCTGCTTGTGTTTCGGCCGATGCCGCGACCGTCATCGTAGAGCAACTTCTGCGGGCGGGCGATCCACTCTTGCCCCTGCGGCACGCAGAGCCGCCCTGCGAACCGTCGGCACAGTATTTGCGTCTCCCCTGCCGGACAGGCGGCATCGGAGGGCGTTCGTGGCGACCAACCCATTTCATCTCGCGTGGTTCTTGCAGGGCTCCAGTGTGCAGGCGTGGGGAGAACCCTGGACCGGCCATATCGGGACGACCTGGGAGCAGCCGGAGCTGTTTCTCGACATGGCCCGCAGCCTCGAGCGCGCCTGCTTCGACTACATCCTCCTCGAGGACTCCTCCTACGTTGGCGAGAGTTTCGGCGGTTCGACCGAGATCTACCTGAAGAAGGCCATCGCGGTGCCGCGGCAGGACCCGTCCGTGGTCGCAGCGCTGATGACCCAGGTGACCTCGCGCATCGGCATCGTCCCCACTTTCGGCACCTATGCCTACCATCCCTATCTGCTGGCCCGCCTCATGGCGACGCTCGACCAGGTATCGGCCGGACGCGCCGGCTGGAATGCCGTCACCGGCAGCTCCGACTTCGCGGCAATGAACTTCGGCATGCCGGGCATGCCCGAACACGATCTGCGCTACGACATGGCCGACGAATACATGGAGGTGGTGCGCGGCCTCTGGGGCTCATGGGAGCCCGGCGCCATGATCGCCGACCGCAAGAGCGGCAACCTGATCGACCATACCAAGGTTCACGCCGTCAACTACGAGGGCAAGTACTTCAAGACCCGCGGGCCGCTCAACTCCGGTCCCAGCCCGCAGGGCCGGCCGGTGATTGCCCAGGCCGGGGGATCGCCGCGCGGTCGACGCTTTGCTGCCGCCCATGCCGACACGATCGTCGTCAACGCCAAGGGCATCGACGCCATGCGCGCCTATCGCGACGACGTGCACAAGCACATGATCGCGCAAGGCCGCAAGCCGAGCGACTGCAAGGTCCTCTACCTGATCAATCCGATCCTCGGCGAGACCATGGAAGAGGCACTGGAGCGCAAGAAGAAGCGCGAGTGCATGGCGCAGGCCAACATCCAGGAGCGCCTCGCCCACTTCGGCAAGGTGACCAACATCGACTTCGGCAGGTTCGACCTCGACAAGCCGCTGCCCGACGACGTGACGACCAACGGCCACCAACTCAATCTCGAACAGTTCAGGGCCTTGGCCAACGGCCGCTCGATCCGCCAGACGATGGCCTCGTTCAACGCCGTCGACCTCTCGATCGACCTCTGCGGCACCTGCGATTCAGTGGCCGCGCGCATGGGCGAGGTCATGCAGGAGGTCGGCGGCGACGGGTTCCTCTTCTCCATGCCCAACGTCAGCCGCCGCACCCTGGCCGAGATCGAGGATGGCCTGGTGCCCGCCCTCCAGGACCGCGGCCTGGTGCGCAAAGCCTACGAGCACAAGCAGTTCAGGGACAATCTCCTCGCTTACTGATCCAGCCACCGGAAGGAACGCATCCATGGGCAAGAAGATCATCGGCCGGCGAACCACCTTCGGCCTCATCGGAGCCGGCCTCGTGGCAGCCCCGTTCATCCGGCCGAGCTATGGCCAGGCCGCCTGGCCCGAGCAGACGACGGTGCCCGATGTCCTGAAAGGCAGCGGTGAGGTCCGGATCGCCACCTTCGGGGGCACCATGCAGGAGGTTCAACAGAAGGCCTATTTCGAGCCGTTCGAGAAGATCACAGGCATCAAGGTACGCGCCTTCCCAGGCTCCGACGCGACCAAGATCAAGGCCATGGTCGATACGGGCAATGTCGAGTGGGACATGGCCCAGCTCAGCCGCGGTTCGATCATGAACCTCCAGAAGCGCGGCGACTATTTCGAGAAGATCGACTACGACATCGTCGACTCGGGCGTCGAGCCCCAGTACCGTTTCGAGTACGGCCTTGAGATGCTGGTCTGGGCGCAGGTTCTCGCCTACCGCACGGATGCCTTCAAGGGCGCCGTCCCCTCCGGCTGGGCCGACTTCTGGGATACCAAGAAGTTTCCCGGCGATCGCGCCATGTTCGGGACCAATAGCGGCGGCTGGCCTGAAATGGAATTCGCGCTGATGGCCGCCGGCGTGCCGGCCGACAAGCTCTATCCGATCGACGTCGACAAGGCGCTGGCGAGCTACGGCAAGATCAAGAAGGACGTCTTCAAGTGGTGGGATACTGGCGCCGTACCGATCCAACTGCTGACCGACCGCGAAGTCACGATGACCACGGTCTGGAACGGCCGCATGGCGGCGCTGCAGGCGGCGGGCGTGCCGGCGGCGATCAGCTGGAACCAGGGCCTGCTGAAGCGCGATGCCTGGGGCATCCCGAAGGGGGCCAAAAACAAGGTCAACGCCATGAAATTCGTGGCCTATTCGACCATGGCCATTCCGCAGGCGCGCGTCTGCCTCGGCATCCCCTATGGCTCGGTGAATGCCAAGTCCAACGAGTACATTCCAGCCGAACGCCTGGCCGTGCTGCCCAGCGCGCCGGACATCAAGAAGCAGCTCGTCAACTACAATTACGATTGGTGGATCGCCAATCGCGAGACGGTCATTCCCAAGTTCAACAAATGGCTGCTGAGCTGAAGCCGTGGCCGGCGCTAGCATGAACGG